>ERZ1066123.229-NODE-229-length-45157-cov-24.045142_pt1 | contig 45157 bp, 38 predicted proteins | sample MGYA00382770_ERZ1066123 | MGnify/ENA primary metagenome ERZ1066123 (study PRJEB33369, sample SAMEA5778353) | biofilm metagenome | biome: Industrial cooling water; feature: Water cooling tower basin; material: Biofilm | place: United Arab Emirates | collected...
CCGGGCCACTGCAGCGTCGCGCGGTCCAGCCAGTAGGCGCGCGCTTCGGTGCCCGCCTGCGCCACCGGGTGCAGGGTCTGCGGTGGGGCGTCGGCTTCGCAGGCACGGGCGTGCAGCTCGGCGCGTTCCGGGGTCCAGACCGCTTCGGCGTCGCGCCCCTCGGCCGCCATGGCCGGCGCGGCGCACAGCGCGATCAACAGGGCCGAGGCGCGCACCGAAAGCGGGCCGATGTGCGTGAATACGTTTTCAAGATCACCCCGACCCGCCACCGCGCTGCCGCGGCCCGCGTCATCGCCGGTGCGCGGCGCTGCGGCGTGACCCTCCGCAGCGATGCCCGCATACTGATGCAGCGCGCGCAACACCGCGCGGAACACCGCGGGGAATACACGCGCGGATGCGGGCCGCGATCCGGCTCGCGAAGACGATGGCACCATGATCTTTCCACCCGGGTACGAGACGATGAGCGAGCGTAACAGTGCCGGTTCCGGCAATTCCACCGATCCCACCGCCGTCGATGCCCGCGTGAGCCGGATCGTGATCGTCGGCGGCGGCACCGCCGGCTGGATGGCTGCGTCCGCGCTCGCCAAGGTGCTCTCGCCGGAGTATTCGATCCGTCTGGTCGAGTCCGAGGAGATCGGCACCGTCGGTGTGGGCGAGGCCACCATTCCGATGATCAAGCTGTTCAACCAGGCGCTGGATCTGAACGAAAACGACTTCGTGCGCGAGACGATGGGCTCGTTCAAGCTCGGCATCGAATTCGTGAACTGGGGGCGGCTGGGCGACAGTTACATCCACGGTTTCGGCAAGATCGGCCAGGACCTCGGCGTGGTGCCGTTCTACCAGTACTGGCTGAAGATGCACCAGATCGGCCGCGCGGCGCCGCTGGACGACTATTCCATCTGCACCTACGCCGCGCGCCAGAACCGCTTCATGCGCGCGGTGAGCGACCGCCCGAATTCGCCGCTCGCCGACATCGCCTACGCCTACCACTTCGACGCCGCGCTCTATGCGCGTTATCTGCGCAAGTATTCCGAAGCCCGTGGCGTGGCGCGCACCGAGGGCAAGGTGGTGGGCGTGGAGCAGAATCCGGAAAGCGGCTTCATCCGCGCGATCACGCTCGACAGCGGCGAGCGCATCGAAGGCCAGCTGTTCATCGACTGCTCCGGCTTCCGCGGCATCCTGATCGAACAGACGCTCAAGACCGGCTACATCGACTGGACCCACTGGCTGCCCTGCGACCGCGCCGTGGCCGTGCCCTGCGCGCGCACCCAGCCGCTCACGCCCTACACCCGCTCCACCGCGCGCCAGGCCGGCTGGCAGTGGCGCATTCCGCTGCAGCACCGGGTCGGCAACGGCCATGTGTTCTCCAGCCGTTTCATCAGCGAGGACGAGGCCACCGCCACGCTGATGGCCAACCTCGAAGGCGAGCCCCTGGCCGAGCCGCGCACCCTGCGTTTCGTGACCGGCAAGCGCAATCTGTTCTGGAACAAGAACGTCGTCGCCGTGGGCCTGGCCAGCGGCTTCATGGAGCCGCTGGAATCGACCAGCATCCATCTGATCCAGTCGGCCATCGCGCGGCTCACCGCGTTCTTCCCGCATGCCGGCTTCGACCAGGCCGACATCGACGAATTCAACGAGCACTCGCATTTCGAGTTCGACAGGATCCGCGACTTCCTGATCCTGCACTACCACGCCACCGAGCGCGACGACACGCCGTTCTGGAATTACGTGCGCACGATGGACATTCCCGAGTCGCTGACCCGCAAGATGGCGCTGTTCCAGAGCAACGGCCGCATCTTCCGCGACGCCAGCGAGCTGTTCGCCGAGCCCAGCTGGGTGCAGGTGATGCATGGGCAGCGGGTGCAGCCGAAGTCCTACCACGCACTGGTGGACGTGTATCCGGAGGAGAAGATCGCCGAGTACATGGCCAACATCCGCGGGGTGATCGCCAACTGCATGCGGGTGATGCCCACCCACGAGGAATTCATCGCCAAGCACTGCGCGGCGAAGACGATGTAGCGCGCATCGCGCAGCGGATGCCTGCGCGGGCCGCAGGCGCATGGCCGCTGTCGATGCGGCTGCCGATCGGCTTCGTGCGCACGGCACGCGCAGGCATGTCTGACTGAATTCGTTTACACGCATGTTGCGCCGCAGCATCGCGCCTACCATCCGCCGGTCGCATCTGCGCGCGCGCGACGCGCGCGTACGATGCGCGTACCCGAACGCGCGCCGGCCCGCAGGTCCGCATGCGCGCGTGATGCCCGCCGCGCAACGAAGGAACCCGTATGACCACGCCATCGCAGAAGCCGCAGCTCTCGTTCTGGCAGATCTGGAACATGTGTTTCGGCTTCCTGGGCATCCAGTTCGGCTTCGCGCTGCAGAACGCCAACGTCAGCCGCATCTTCCAGACGCTCGGCGCGGAGATGGACCAACTGCCGGGCCTGTGGCTGGCCGCGCCGCTGACCGGCCTGATCGTGCAGCCGATCATCGGCTACTTCAGCGACCGCACCTGGCACCCCACCTTCGGCCGTCGTCGCCCGTATTTCCTGGTCGGTGCGATCCTCGCCTCGATCGCGCTGATCTTCATGCCCAACTCGCCCACGCTGTGGATCGCCGCGGGCACGCTGTGGGTGCTGGATGCCTCGATCAACATCTCGATGGAGCCGTTCCGCGCCTTCGTCGGCGACCAGCTGCCCGTGTCGCAGCGCGCCAAGGGCTATGCGATGCAGAGCTTCTTCATCGGCGTGGGTTCGGTGATCGCCAGCATGCTGCCGTGGATGCTGGAGAAGTGGGGCGTGGCCAATACCGCCGCCGCTGGCGAGGTGCCGGACACGGTGCGCTTCGCCTTCTACGCCGGTGCCGGGGTGATGTTCGGCGCGCTGCTGTGGACGGTGCTCAGCACCCGCGAATACCCGCCCGATACCCTGCATGCCTTCGACGAGGCCGCACCGGTCGACGATGCCGCGCTGGATGCGCAGTCGGCCCTGCGCCAGGCCATCGGCTGGCTGGTGGCGGGCGCGGTCGGGCTGGGTGTGGTCTTCTTCTTCGGTGCGGATGCCGCGCTGCCGCGCGAGCTGTACCTGCTCGGCGCGCTGGCCGTCGCCTACGGCGTCCTGCTGTTGATCGCGCGCGTCGTCACCCCCGACAACGGCTTCGCCGAAGTCATCCGCGACGTGCAGCGCATGCCCGAGACCATGCGCAAACTGGCCGTGGTCCAGTTCTTCTCGTGGTTCGCGCTGTTCTGCATGTGGATCTACACCACCGCGGCGGTGGCGGCCATCTACTACGGCACCACCGATCCCACCTCCGAGGCCTACAACGCCGGCGGCAACTGGGTGGGCGTGCTGTTCGCCGCCTACAACGCCTTCGCCGCGCTGGCGGCGGTGTTCATTCCGATCATGGCGCGGCGCTTCGGCCTGCGCGTCACCCATCTGATCAATCTCGCCTTCGGCGGTGCCGGCCTGATCGCGATTCCCTGGCTGCCCAACGAGAACTGGCTGCTGCTGTCGATGGCCGGCGTGGGTTTCGCCTGGGCCTCGATCCTGTCGATGCCCTACGCGCTGCTCTCGGACAGCGTGCCGGCGCGCAAGATGGGCGTGTACATGGGCATCTTCAATTTCTTCATCGTCATCCCGCAGCTGGTGGCGGTGGCCTCACTGGGCTATCTGCTCAAGGCCCTGTTCGACGGCAGCCCCGCGGGCATCCTGATGATGGGCGGCGCCAGCATGCTGCTGTCCGGCCTGCTCACCCTGCGCGTGCGCGAGCCGCAGTACACGGCAGCGCCCGCGGCGTCGGCGCACTGAGGCGCCGTGGCCATGTCCTCCCGCATCGCGGCCTGCGTGCTCGTCCTCCTCGGTCTGCTGGCGACGGCGCCCTGCCGTGCGCAGTCGCCCGCATCCGATGGCGGTCATGACGAGACCTTCGTCGGCACCACCGAACCGATGGCCGAGCACGCGGTGTACTTCGTGGTCACCGACCGCTTCGTCAACGGCGACCCTGGCAACGACCAGCGCGACCAGGGCCGCGACAAGGGCCCGGAATTCGCCACCTTCGACCGGCCCACGCCGGGCGCCGAGGCGGAGCAGGACAACGTCGGCTACCTCGGCGGCGACTTCAAGGGCGTGCTCGACAACGCCGGCTACATCCGCGACATGGGCTTCGGCGCGGTGTGGATCACGCCGATCGTCGACAACCCCGACGAGGCCTTCACCGGCGGCAGCCCGGTGGTCAAGGGCGGGCTATGGACCGATGGCGGCAAGACCGGCTACCACGGCTACTGGGGCGTGAACTTTCACCAGTTGGATGAGCATCTGCCCAGCCCGGGGCTGGATTTCCGCGCGTTTTCGGCGGGAATGCGCGAGCACGGACTCAAGGTGGTGCTCGACATCGTGGCCAACCACGGTTCGCCGGCATTCGGCATGCCGGTGGATCAGCCGAAGTTCGGCGAACTGTACGACGCCGCCGGCCGCCTGGTGGCGGATCACCAGAACCTGCCGCGCGAGCGTCTCGATCCCGCCGGCAACCCGCTGCACGCGCTGTACAACACCGGCGAGGGCATCGCCCAGCTGTCCGATCTGGCCGACGCCAACCCGGCTCTGCTCGAGTACATGGTCGACGCCTACACCCACTGGATCGACGAGGGCGCGGATGCGTTCCGGATCGACACCATCGGCTGGATGCCGCATGCGTTCTGGAAGTCCTTCGCCGACCGCGTCCGCGCGCACCGGCCGGGCTTCTTCATGTTCGCCGAAGCCTTCAGCTACGACGCGGCCGAGATCGCCACGCATACCCGGCCGGAGAACGGCGGCTACAGCGTGCTGGATTTCCCGCTGAAGGCCGCGATGGAGCGGGCCTTCGGCCGCGAGCGCGCGGGCTATCAGGTGCTACGGCGTCCGCTGTATCTGGACGGCGGCCCGTACCGCAACCCGTACACGCTGATGACGATGTACGACAACCACGACATGCCGCGGCTGGACGCCGACGACACCGGCTTCATCGACGCGCATCACTTCCTGTTCACCGCGCGCGGTACGCCGGTGATCTATTACGGCTCGGAAGTCGGCTTCATGCGCGGCACTGCGGAACACGCCGGCAACCGCAACTATTTCGGGCAGGCGCGCGTGGATGCCGCGCCGGCGAGCCCGATCCACGCCGCGCTGCGCCGCATCGCGCGCGTGCGCGCGGCGACGCCGGCACTGCAGCGCGGCCTGCAGGTGAATCTGCGGCTGCGTGGCGATCAGGCGGTGTTCTACCGCGTGCTGCAACTGGAGGGCCAGGCGCAGACCGCGCTGGTGCTGTTGAACAAGGGCGATGCCGCCGCCGAACTGAGTGTCCGCAAATACCTGCAGCCCGGCATCTGGCGCTCGGCGCTGGACGGGCGCACGGTCGAAGTGCAAGCGGGCAAGCCGCTGGTGACGAGCGTGCCTGCGCATGGCGTGGAGGTGTGGGTGCTCGATGTGCCGGTCACCGATGCCGGCCTGCGAAACGCCCTGCGCCGCGCGCAGGCGGCCGTCGAGGAGGACATGGAGCGGCCTTGATCCTGTTTCGGGAGCGCGGCACCGAGGGGGTGCCGCCGGCAGAGCAGCGCTTCAACGCGCGGCCCGCAGCCCGAACGCCGGAGTTCATTCGGCGTGCGGGTCGAACCCTTTATTTCGAGCTGTTTATTCGACCCCGCCGCTCGACCGCCGCACCACCAGCTTGGCCGGCAGCATCACGCTCTCCGCGGGTTGCTCCTGCACGCGCTTGAGCAGGGCCTCCACCAGCAGTTCGCCGGCGCGTGCGGTGTCCTGATACACCGTGGTCAGCGGCGGGCTGCAGAAGCGGGCCATGGCGATGTCGTCGAAGCCGACCACCGCCACGTCTTCGGGCACGCGCAGGCCGTGTTCGTGCAGGGCGCGGATGGCGCCGATGGCGATCAGGTCGCTGGCCGCGAACACCGCGTCGAACAGCGCACCACGCGAGAGCAGCACCTTCATCGCGTCGTGGCCTTCTTCCTCCGAGCTGAGGGCGTCGACCTGCAGCGCCGGGTCCGGCGGAATGCCGGCCGCGCGCAGCACCGATTCGCAGCCGCGATAGCGCGCATGGAATTCAGGGTAATGCGGCGAGGCCTCGCCGAGGAAGGCGATGTTGCGCCGGCCCAGCGACAGCAGGTGCTCGCCGACCAGGCGCCCGCCCTGCGCGTTGTCGCAGCCGATCGAGATGCCCGGTTGGTCCGGCAGCACCGCGCCCCAGCGCACGAAATGCGTGCCCTGTTCGACCAGGCGTTCGAGTTTGGGCCGGTAGTCCACGTAGTCGCCGTAGCCCAGCAGGATCAGGCCGTCAGCCTTCATGCTGTCCTCGTAGTCGGCGTGCCAGTCGTCGGAGAGCTGCTGGAACGAGACCAGCAGGTCGTGGTGATGCCGCGCGCAGGCGCGGGTGATCGAGCCCAGCATCGACAGGAAAAACGGGTTGATGTTGGAGTCGTCGGCGGTCTCGTCCTCGAACAGCAGCAGCGCGAGGGTGCCGGCGCGCTGCGTGCGCAGGCTGGAGGCGCGGCGGTCGACCTTGTAGTTGAGTTCCTTCACCGCATCGAGCACACGTTTTCGCGTGTCGGCGTTCACCAGCGGGCTGCCGCGCAGCACGCGCGAGACGGTGGCCTGGGAGACGCCCGCGCGGTGGGCGATGTCGACGGAGGTGGCTTTGGTCTTGCGTGGCCGCATGGGGCAGTCCGGATTCGCTCGGTGGGCGGCATGGTCCGCCCGGATGCCCGGGAGTGTAGCAGGCAGGTCGCGCCCGGTTGGTCGCGCCCGCGGCGCGCGACTGCTCTGGTGAGGTGGGTGTCGCCGGCGGAGATTTGACACCAGGCGATCTGCGCCATCGATGCCGCAGTGCGTCATGGGCATCGGCGTGGGTCGTGCAGGGCAGCGGGGGTGCTGCGGTGGCTATCGAGAACAAAAACGCCGCACGGGAGGCAAGGCTCCCGTGCGGCGTGGATGCAGTGCTGGTCGACAAGTGCTGGTCGACCGTGGCCGTTGTGCGGCCGTGCGCGTGGCCAAGTCGTTTCAGGCGTGTCCGGGTGGCGTCCGGACGCGCGAGGCGGCGTTCGGCCCAGAGGCGGGCAATGCCCGCCAAGGGATCAGGCCGCGCACGATCAAGCCGCACACGATCAAGTCCTGCTTGATCAGGCCGCGCGAGCGCGCTTGAGAGCGCGCATCTGGTCGTGCATGCGCTTGACGTCCGGCAGATACTTCGCGGCCAGTGCGCGCACGGTCGGCGAGTCGCTGTCTTCCAGCGCGTCGCGGAAGGCATCGAGCACGCGGTCTTCCTGCTCTTCCAGATTCACCAGATAGCTGTCGTCGGAATCCTTGACGAACATCGCGCGCACGTCGGCATAGCCTTCGCGGACGCCCTGCAGCCAGCTGCCATCGCTCGGCGGCTGCTCGCCGCGCATTGCGATCTGGGTGTTCAGGTCGGCGATGATCGACGACTTGATCTCACGGAAATGGCGATAGGTCGCATTGTGCGGCGAGTTCGGACGCTTCTCGATGGCATGGTCGTAGAAATCGACACCGTCCTGGAGGGCGGTCACGAGGTCGGCCAGATCGTGGATGGTTTCTTTTCGGTCGTTCATCGAATACTCCTTGTCACATGAGGCCGTCGTTCGACGGCAGGGAAAACGTCAATGGCGTCCAGTGGGGGCATTGCGGCCTGGCGCTGTCGCGGACGGGCCACAGATGGGTCGGCGCAGGCATGCGCAGTGGCGCATGATGAGACGTCGACGGACGGGGCCAAGACGATAATCGGGTGGGATCATCTGATGGTGTGTGCCTGCGCGTGCAGGGCAGGGGTGTTGCATGGAGCGAAGCGGCACGAGCAGCAGTGGTGTGAGTGACTGCACCCGGCCCGACAGGGATACGGGCGCAGTCGCCATGCTATGCGCCGGGATCAGGAATCGATCTTGTCGGCAGTGCGCTCGGCCGACTCGCGCAGCGTTTCGGCGGTGGCCTTGGCGGAATCGTAGGCAGCCTCGGCAGCCTTGTTGCATGCGCTCTGCTGATCCGACGGCAGCGCGTCGCAGCGCTCCTTCGCGATCTTCATTTCGCCTTCTGCCTTGGCGATCGCCAGGTCGTAGGCGGATTCGGCGCGCGCCTCCATGCCGTCGGCCTTGGCCTCGGCGGCTTCGTCGAGCGAATCGGCTTCAGCCAGGTTCTCGCGGGCCTCCTGCGTGGTTTCGGCCATGTCGCGCGAGGCGTCTGCGATCTCTTCGCCGGCTTCGGTCTGGGCCTCGGCCACGTCTTCGGCGGTTTCGCTCATCGATTCCTGCTGGTTGCAGGCGGACAGGCCGAGCGCGCAGGTCAGGGCGATGGCGGCGGCAAGCGTGCGTTTGGTGTTCATGGAATGGCTCCGATGGATGGATGCGGTGTGAAAGGGGGATGGATGACATTGGAGCGTGGGCTCGGTGGATGTGTTTCAAGAAGCGTGCCAAACGCGCAGATGCCCTGTTTACCTGCCTTTCGGCGGAATGTCGCTGCGCGCCACACGGCCGACGCCGTGCATCCTGCATCGATCGCGCTCGCGCATCCTGCGCTGTGCATGCGTGTGGTCCGACACGATGCGTGGTGCAGATGGATGCTGCGACATCGTCACCGGCATGATGTGCGGTGCACTTCAACCCTTCGCGTACGTGCCTGCGTGCGTGTGTGCGTTCTCACGCGCACGCGCACGTAGCCGCGCGTACGCACGCGCGGGCCCGAGCGCGTGCGCGGACATGTGGACATGCGCATGCGGACATGAAGATGCGTGCTCAGGCCCATGAGCGTGTGGGTGCGCTGATGCTGGAAGCGATCGCGTTACCTGGGTCGGAAGCGGTCTGTGTGCCGCTCGCTCGTGCTTGATCGTCAAACCATACGCGAGGTGGTCATGGCTGAGTGGCGATCGGGCATGCGAATGGTGGATGACGAGATCCAATGGCGCGTGGGAGCAATGCCTTCGATGTCAGGCGGCAATGTGCTGGCCGGGGATGGGACAAGGCCGTGGCGGCATACATCCATCGGTGTGGCGTGTGACCGTTCCGCATCGGGATGAACAGACAGCGCGGGAAATAGTGCGCGGGAAATACCGCGTGCCCGCCATGGCGCGCGGAATCTCTGAATTGATCAGAGGTTCCCTGGCATCGCCGGCATCCAGGCCGTTCGGGTGTGCACATCGCCCGATTCACCTGCGCCCGACATGCACAACGCACGTATTTCGCAGGCGATGGGCGTGGAATACGTGCCGACCCGGCGACGTGTCGCGCCTTCGGCATAGCCAAAAACAGGCAGATACCGGCGAAAAATACCCGGCATTCAGATTCAGCAGCGAAATCGGGCCCGGTTGCATCGGTTGGCACGCTTCTTGAAATACATCCTTCGACCGGAGCGTTCTGGCAGATCGACAAGACCATCCCATCCCAGTCGTACCCGATCAGCGTTTCTACACATCCCCTGTTCCGTTGCCCATCATCCCCTGGAGACTGTCATGCTCAAGTACGCCCTCATTTTCTTCATCGTCGCCATCATCGCCGCTGTGCTCGGCTTCGGTGGTCTCGCCGGCGCCGCCTCCGGTATCGCGCAGATCCTGTTCTTCGTGTTCCTGGTGCTGTTCGTGCTGTCGCTGATCTTCGGCCGCCGGGTCAAGGTCTGACGCGAGGTTTCGCGTGAGAGAAGGTCTGAGCAACTCCATGCTGGAGTGGTTCACACCTCGCGGACTCAGGCCAGGCCTGAGTCCGCTCCCGCGAAATAGCTCGCTTGCGCAATCGATTTGCGAGTGCGCAACCCATGGCGCGCGTCACCTCTGAATCGATCAGAGGTTGTGAGCGAGCCACGGACGGGGGGGCTGCCGTGCCCGGTACATCTGGGTCGGCGGTCCCTCCTCTCGTCGAATGCATCGAATACATACGGTCCTGCACTGTGCCGCACTCAATGAGCCATGCATCCGATGCCATGTCGGCAAAAGCATCTGAAGGTGTCGAGACCTGAGCGATCCCCCTCTGGGCTCGAAGCAGCATCGACCCTGGCTGCCAAGGCAACATCGACCGAAGCCGTATCGCCTTGCGATGCGGCTTTCTTCATGGTGATGCTGCATTGCGGACGGCGAATGTGCATTGCCGCAAGGAGTCAGGGCAGGGCGCCTGCCGCGAGCACAGCGCGCAGATACGTGAAGAACGCCATCCTGCAGTTACGGCGACATCAAGCATCTAGGCGAGAACGGAGTTCGCTTCTGCCGAACCCATGCCTTGGTCTGAGATCGATACTCGTGCCTGCTGCTTTCGGTGCGGCGGCCGTCTGGATCGTCCAGAAGCTTCCGAGGTCGCGATGTGAGGCGCGCCATGCAGGCGGACGCGCCGTATCGGCTCAGGAGCGCGGCAGTTCCAGCGTGAACACGGCGCCGCCGCCTTCGCGATCCTCGTACCACAGCTCGCCGCCCATGGTGCGCGCGCGCTGTTTGGCCAGCGCCAGGCCCAGGCCGGTGGATGTCTCGCCGCCGGTGGGCTGACTGCCCAGGCGCACGTAGCGCTTGAACAACTTCTCGCGGTCCTGCGGAGAAATGCCCGGCCCGCGATCGAGCACCGACAGACGCATCGTCTCGCCCGCGGCGCGCGCTTCCATCGAGATCTCGCTGCCGTGGGGCGCATACTTGATCGCGTTGGAGACCATATTCTGCAGCACGTGGAGCGCGCCGGCGCGTTCGCAGCGAACCTGGGCCTGTGCATCGAGCGATGCCATCTGCAGGCGCATGCCCTTGGATTCGGCCTGCCGCGAGAGCAGATTCAGGGTGGCTTCGAACAAGTCGCGCACCGGCAGCGTCTCCCGGCCTTCGCCCTCGGTGGATTCGCGGCCGTTCTGGTCGAGAAACGCCTGCAGGAACAGCATGCCAGCATCGGCCGAGCTGCGGATCGAGTGTTTCAGGCGCAGCAGCGTGTCTTCGGAGACGCCCGGGTCGAGCATGTCGACCGCGAACAGGATGTTGCCGAAATGGTTGCGCAGATCGTGGCTGACGATCTCGGCCACGCGCTCGCGTTCTTCGGCCACGCGCGCCAGGCGATCGCGCGAGCGCTTCAACTCGACGTGGTTCTGCACGCGTGCCAGCAGTTCTTCGACCACGAAGGGTTTGGTGACGTAGTCCACCGCGCCCTCGGAGAATGCGCGCACCAGATTCTCGCGTTCGGAATCCGCGGTGAGGAACACCACCGGGATGTCGCGTGTGCGTTCGTCGCGTTTGAGCTCGGCGATGGTGCCGAAACCGTCCATGCCCGGCATGCGCATGTCGAGCAGGATCAGGTCCGGTGGCGAAGAGCGGGTCAATTCGAGCGCATCGCGCCCGTTGAGCGCGGGCACCACGTCGTAGCCGGCTTCGCTCAGCAGCTCTCCGACCACACGGATGTTGGCCGGCTGGTCGTCGACCACCAGCACGGCGGCGGCGTTGTGGCGTGAGTGCGTCGCCGGCTCGGAACCGGCTGCGGCATCGGCGGCATCATTCATGCGGATCGTGTTCCGGCCATAGCGAAAGGGTATCCATGCGGCGTTTGACCTCGGCCACTTCGAAGCGTCGTGACGCGGCGTGCAGCGCCTCCGCCTCGCGGGCGAGCGCGTCCAGGCCCAGCGCCTCGGCCCGCGCGGCCAGACGCAGGGCGAAGCTGCCGATCTCGCCGAAGCGCATGCGTGCGCGCAGGCTCTGCAGCTCGCCGTCGCGTATCCCGCGCCATTCCGCGAGTGCTTCCTCGGGGATGGCAGACGCGCGATCGCCGGCAACGGTGGAGACCGCGGACGCGGGCGATGCCGCGGCGTCGTCTGCGGTTACTGCGTCGGAGGATTGCGCGGCACCTTCGCTCGTGGCATCGCCTGCCGTCGCCGCATCCTCCTGCGTGCCCCGGCTCACGATCGCTTCGAGCGTGGAATACAGCTGCATCGGTGTGTACGGCTTGCGGATGTAGCCGTCGAAACTGCGCCGCAACTGCCCCGCGTCGCGGCTCAGACTGGATGCGGTGACCGCGACCACCGCAGTGCGGGCCAGGCTCGGATCGGCACGAATGGCGTCGCGTGCCTGGAAGCCGTCCATGCGCGGCATGCGCAGATCCATCAGCACCACGTCGGGCTTGATTTCGCGCGCTGCGGCGACGCCTTCCAGCCCATCGCGGGCGAAGTGGACCTCGTGATGGCTGTCGGCGAGGTAGCCCTTCGCCACCTCGGCGTTCCAGGCGATGTCGTCGACCACCAGCACCTGCATCGGAGGAAGACGGTCGAAGTCCACGCTGGCGGCCATGGCATCGCGCGGATTGACCACGTCCCTGGCGACCGGCAGGCGCGGCAGATGCACGACGAACACGGAGCCCTCACCGACGTGGCTTTCGACGTCGATGTGCCCGCCCATCAGATCCATCAGCCGGCGGCAGATGTTCAGGCCGAGGCCGGTGCCCTGACGCTGGATGCCGTCGGGCGCTTCGGCCTGATGGAACGCATCGAAGATGCTCTCGCGCTGGTCGGGGTGGATGCCGGTGCCGGTGTCGCGGACCGTGATGCGCACATCGCGGCGGGTCTGGTCGCCGGCGCTCGCACGCATCGACAGTTCCACCGTCACGCCGCCGCGTTCGGTGAACTTGACCGCGTTGCTCATCAGGTTGATCAGGACCTGACGCAGCCGGTCGGGATCGACCTCCACCGCGCACATGTCTTTGCCGTCCACGCGCTGGCTGAGCGCGATGCCCTTCTCCGCGGCCTGCGGCTCGAACATCGCCAGTGCCTCGCCGGTGAGATCGCGCAGGTCGGTGCCGCGCGGATCGAGCGACAGTTTGCCGGCCTCGATCTTGGACAGGTCCAGCACGTCGTTGATCAGGTCGAGCAGCACGTTGGCGCTGTGGCGGATCGACTGCAGCCATTCGCGCTGCTGCGGGTCGTGCACCTTGTCGCCGAGCAGCTGCGAGAAGCCGAAAATGGCGTTCATCGGCGTGCGGATTTCATGGCTGACGTTGGCCAGGAACACGCTCTTTTCCTCGGCGGCGCGGCTCGCGCGCGCGGCCCGAAGCTCGGCGCGCAGGTTGTTCTCGGATTCGTGCTGGGCGCGGCGCAGGGCGAGAAAACCTAGCAGGCCCGCCACCAGCGCCAGCCCGTTGGCGATCAGCAGCGTGGCCGTGATCTGCTTGATGAGTGCATCGCGCGCGCTCTGACGCAGCGCCAGAAGACGGTCTTCTTCGCTGGAAATCTGTTCGAGCAGCGCATGCAGGCGATTCATGATGCTTTCGCCGCGGCCATCGCGCAGGCGCATGACCGGGCCGAACTGGTCGCCCTCGGCCATCGCGTTGTCCTTCATCATCATCGAGACCCGGCTGCGCTCCAGCAACTCGACATACCAGTCCTGAAGCTCATCGATGTTTTTTCGCTGCCGCGGATTGTCGGTGGTCAGCTCATCAAGATTCTCGATCCCGGCCTTCATCCGTTCGAGACTGCCCAGATGCCGGTCCTTGAGGTCGCTGCGACCGTTGACCATGTAGCGAATGCCGGTCGATTCCATTTCCCAGGAGGCCAGCGCCAGGTCCTTGATCGACTGTTTGACATGGATGGTGTGGGAAACGCGCTCGACCGAGTCGCCGAGGGCGCCGATCGAATACACCGAAAAGAACGAGGTGACCAGGATCACCGTGAACGCCAACGCGAGCAGCCCGATGTTGGCGCGATGGCGGAACTGTGCGTCTCGGGCGAGACGGGGGGTGTCGTCGGTCATGCCGGCAGTAATCCGTGGCGGAGGCGTCGCATGCGGTGCATCGGGTGCGATGTATCGGGTGCGATGTATCGGGTGCGGTGTGTCGGGTGCGGTGTATCGAGTGCGGTGTATCTGGACCGGAATGCAGTGGAGCGGGAGTCGCGTGTCTCCATGCCGGTCTCCACGCCGGTCGGATGGCTTGTGTCCGACCGCCGTGGATCCTGTTCAAGGCTCATCCGGCAGCGCAGCCTGGCGGGACGGGAGTCGGTGCCCACTGCCTCGATCCTGGCGGCTGAGGCCGGCGGTGGACTCGATCCCGAAGGTCATCATGACCGATCGGCCGCTGTCGTGCGCGCTCTTGGCATTGGATCGTGTCCCGACTGGGCCAGCGAGGCTGTGCCAACCCGACCGGCTTCAGGTGTTCATCAGCCAGATCGTCCCGTTGAGGATCAGCGCGAACGAAATCCACAGCAGATACGGCACCAGCAGATACCCGGCAAGCGCGCGCACCTTGCCGAAGGCCAGTGCCGTCGCCAGTGCCGTCACCCACAGCGCACAGATGTCGACGAAGGCGAGCATCGGGCTGTGCATGCCGAAGAACAGCGGTGTCCACGCCAGATTGAGCACGAACTGCACCAGGAACAGGCCCAGCGGACGCATGCGCGCTTCAGGATCGCGATGCGTGTCGCGCAGCACCAGCCACAGCGCCACAGCCATCAGGAGGTAGAGCGTGGTCCATACCGGGCCGAACAGCCAGGAGGGCGGGTTCCAGGTGGGTTTGAGCAGGCCCGCGAACCAGTCGTCCGGCGGGAACATCAGGCCCATCGCGCTGCCCAGGCCCAGGATCAGGGCGCCGAGCACGGCGAGGGCGATGAACCCCGGTCGTTCGCCGGAGGCAAGGCCGTTATGACAGCCGCCGTCGTGAGCGCCACTGTCGTGGTCGTGAATGATGTGGGGAGAAGTGTCGTTCATGGGGGTGGATCCTGCGTGGATGTCGCGTCGCCTCCGGGGTGGGGGATACCGCCGTGATCGAAGTTGCGTGGTGGGGAGTCCGCAAGACAGGTGAGGACTCTGGTGCCGCGGGGATGCGGCGTGGGCGCCGGGACAGGGTTCCGACGCCTCGTGGTCTGGTCTAGAGGCCGAAGGCCTTGCGCTTGCGATAGAGCGTGGAGGAATCGATGCCCAGCGTGCGTGCCGCGGATTCGAGGCTGTCGCAGGTGGCCAGCACGCGTTCGATGTGCAGACGCTCCAGCTGGGCCAGCGACATCGGTGCACCGACCTGGGCCTCCGCGGGCGCGGAGCGGTCGAGCGCCAGCAGCTCGGCACCGATCTCCTCTTCACGGCACAGGATGACCGCGCGCTCCATCATGTTCTGCAGCTCGCGCACGTTGCCGGGCCAGGTGTAGCTGAGCATGCGCTGCAGCGCGGCCTTCGACAGCCGGCGCGCGGGCAGGCCGTAGTTGGCGGAGAAACGGCGCACGAAGCCGTTGGCGAGGTCTTCGAGATCTTCCAGGCGTTCGCGCAGCGCCGGGATGGTGATCGCGATGACGTTGAGCCGGTAGAGCAGGTCGAGACGGAAGCTGCCGTCCTTGACCATCTGCTCCAGGTCGCGGTTGGTCGCGGCCACGATCCGCGCATCGGCGCGGCGGGTCTGCGGGTCGCCGACGCGCTCGTATTCCTTGTCCTGGATGAAGCGCAGCAGCTTGGGCTGCAGCGAGAGCGGGAAGTCGCCGATTTCGTCGAGGAACAGCGTGCCGCCGTCGGCATGGGTCACACGGCCCACGGTCGCCTGCGAGGCGCCGGTGAAGGCGCCCTTGTTGTGGCCGAACAGTTCACTTTCCAGCAGCTCCGCCGACAGCGACGGACAGTTGACCGTGACCAGCGCCGCTTCGTGGCGTGGGCTGGCGTCGTGCACGGTGCGCGCGAGGACGCCCTTGCCGGTGCCGCTCTCGCCGAGCAGGAGGATGTTGGCATCGGTGCGCGCCACCTGCTGCGCCATCTCGATCACCTGGCGCATCGCCGGATTGCGGCTGGTGAGCAGGGCCGGAGCGCGGTCGCGCGCCTCGCGCTCGTAGCCGTCCAGCTTGTCCAGCATGCGCCGGGTGTCCAGCTGGCGGGCCACCGCGATGCGCAGCTGCGCGGGCGAGCAGGGCTTGACCAGATAGTCGCTCGCGCCATGCGAGATGGCGTCCACCGCCGACGACACGTCCGAATGCCCGGTGACCATGATGATCCGCATCAGCGGCGCCAGTTCGCGCAGCTTGGGCAGCGCCTCGAAGCCCGAGTCGTAGCCGATGTCGCGGTCGAGCAGGCAGACCTGGAACGGTTCGGTCGCGGCCAGGCGCATGCCTTCGGACAGATTGTCCGCGGTCACCACCTGGTAACCATCGGCGCTCAGCGCCATCGAGAAGTTCTGCAGCAGGCTGCGGTCGTCGTCGATCGCGAGAATGCGGCCGGTGGCAGCGCCACTGGCGCTGCGCGCGCCGGAAGTCCCGGCGCGGGCCGTCGTGTCGTTGGGCGTGCGCGATGACACCGGGCGGGACTCCTGACGGGAGATGGGCGTGGGCACTATAGCCGCAGGGCTCGCGACAGCGGCCGCGGTGGAGGGATGCGGGGTGACGATGGTGGCGAACATGGACGGCTCCAGTGGCGTGAACGATGCGCTCGGTGCGTGGATCAGTGCTTGGAGGACTCGTCTTCGCCGCGGAAGGCGTAGGCCTCGAGGAAGTACAGCGACTTGTCGAGCGAGGCGGTGATGCCGGTCAGCAGGTCGGCGCTGACCTTGTCGCCGGCGTCCTCGGTCTCGTCGATGCGCGCACGGAGCAGCGCAGCGGTGTGGGCGACGCGGTCGGCGATGTCGCCGACGATGTCTTCCTGACGGAACTCGGCCGGCAGTTCGTCGAGGCCGCTGTGTTCGGCCGCCATCCGCACCGTGCCGCGGGCGAAGCCGCCCAAGGACAGCACACGCTCGGCGACGCTGTCGATCGGTTCGTGCAGGCTGCCGGCGATCTGGTCGAACAGCTGGTGCAAGCCGAAGAAGCTCGGGCCCTTGACGTTCCAGTGCGCCTGCTTGACCTGGCTGCGCAGGTCGGAGAGGTCGGCGAGGGTCGCGTTCAGGGACAGGCACACCTGCTTGCGGGTCTCGGCCGACAGGTCATGCCGGGTCTGGAAAGGCAGGGTGCGGTTCTTGGCGACGGTGCTGCGGCGGCTCTGGGTGCTCATGGACTGGACTCTCCTGATGTGGGGGAGGTGGCGCCGGGCGTGGCGGGCGCGACCTTCGGGTTTTGCATGGTCTGGTTGCAAGAAGTGTGCCACACCAGATAATCCAATGAAATCAATGACATGATTCCGCGGATTCATGCATTCTGCACGCCGTTGCACGCACGGACTCTGCAAAATGCAATGGGCCCAGGGCGGGCAGATGGCAAAAAAAAGCCCCGCAAGCGGGGCGAGGGGGAAGGGGGGAGGGGATGTGAGGGGGAGGAAGTTGTTCTTCTCGGTGATGCGGCTGCAGTGCCGTCGGCGGTGTTCAGACGACGGCGGGCTGCAGGAGGGAGGCCACTTGCACGGGTGACGATGGAAATGTCGCTGGAGAGGTGACGCTGCGCAGCGCACTGGCGCTGGACGCAGATGTGCCTGCCCGCTTACAGGCGGCTCTCGAACTCGCGCACCTGGCGCTGCGCTTCGTCGCGGTTGCAGCCGTAGCGCTCCTGGATCTTGCCGGCCAGGTAGTCGCGGCTGCCTTCGGCGACGGTCAGGTCGTTGTCGGTGAGATCGCCCCACTGCTGCTTGATGCGGCCGGTGATCTGCTTCCACTTGCCCTGGATGATGTCGCTGTTCATGTGAGTACTCCTGTCTTGGGGGAATGTTGCGGGGGATGTGGCGGCCGGGCCGCCGGGGGGGCGATGGCGGTGAAGCCATCGGTGGGCCCGCAGCGCGGTGGAGACGCTGCAGGCCGAATGGAATGGGATGAGGGCGTTTAGCGGAGTCGCCGTGGTCGGCAGCGCGGGTCTACAGCGCGGCAGCCGCCTGGGTTTCGCCACAGACATCGGCCGTGGCCTGGCCGCTGCCGGCGATGTCGTGTGTCGCCTGCGCGCCGGCATCGGCCCGTGCCGAGGCGGATGCATCGACCACGCTCACGCACTCCTCGGACGGCGTGGCGGCGGACAGCCGCTCCTGCTCGCGCGCGGCCTCGGCGATCATGTCGGTGAACGAACGCATGGCGGCGGCCGACTCGCCGCGAGATGTATTCGCCTCGACGCGCGTGTCCGGTCCGCCCACACCGTCCTGCGGCTGGCCGGCGACGACGATCGACACGGACGTGGAGAACAGCGCGATGGCGACGACGGCGGCGTGCAGGCGGTCGCGGGCGGTGGAAGGGCGCATGGGACATTCCTCGTGGTGGCCGGAGCGGCGGACACGGGGAACAAGGCAAGTCGCGTGCCAACTCTGCGACTCGAAATAAATCAACGACTTGGCGATGGCGTGCCGATCGACTGGCCGTCACGTGTCCGCAGCCTGCACGACGCGGTCCTGCAGTCCGCAGGACCGGAGCACCGCCGCCTCCCTCTGCCTACGGACGCTGCGTCGCACCTGTCGGGTCGCGCTGTGGACCGTCGGCGGCGCCACGGCCCCGTCGACGTGCCGGAAATCTTCCACGCTGCAGCGTCGCCCTCATGGCGCGATATGCTTGTGCGGATATGCGTCGATGGACGTGTATGCGTCGATGGATGTGCTCCGATCGTCGTGTTTCCATCACCGTGCGCGCAGCCTCGCGTGTACTTGCCAAGGGATATCCCGCATGCCGCACATACACCGCACAGCCTGGTTCGGCCTCTGTCTGCTCCTGGCCTGTCCGCTGTCGGTCGTGAACGCTCGCGCGGCCGAGCCCGCTGCGGACAATCTCCTGCGTGCCCGCATCGTGGACACCGATGTCGAGCTCGGCATGCTGGTCACCGGCACCATCGAGATCGATGCCGCCGGCCAGGTACAGCGCTACACGGTCGAGCACCGCGACAAGCTGCCCAAGGCGGTGACCACGCTGATCGACAGCCGCGTGCCGCTGTGGCGCTTCGAGCCGGTCGAACTGCCCGAGGGGCAGGCCACCACGCTGTCCAGCATGGCCCTGCGTTTTGTCGCGCATCGTGCGGGCGAGACCGACTATGCGGTCGCCCTGCGCAGCGCGTCGTTCCAGGCGATGCAGGACGATGCGCCGGAAACGCACGAATTGCGCATCTCCGGCAAGCCCGCATACGACTATCCGGGCAACGCTGCGCGCGCGGGCGTGTCGGCCGTCGCCTATGTGGCCATGCTGATCGATCCCTCTGGGAAGGTGAAGGACGCCGCGATCCGCCAGGTCAATCTGCGCATCGACGGCAACGAGACGCAGCTGTCCGAGTGGCGGGGTTATTTCGCGCGGGAAGCCGTACGCTTTGCCAAGCGTCTGCGTTTTTCGCCACCGACCACCGGCCCGGATGCAGGCAAGGGCCCGTGGACCGCCACTCTGCCGATCGACTACCAGCCCTTGAGCAGAGAATCTCGACTCCCCGGACGCTGGGACACCTACCGCCCCGGGCCGATCAGCGCGATTCCCTGGGCCGCACCGGATTCGGAAGGCGCCGACGCCCCGCCCGACACCGCCATCCCCTCGCGTCTGCAGAACAGCAACGAACACCGGCGCCTGCGCGAGCCGCTGAATTCCGCTGATTGACCCCGCGCATTGACCCCGCTGATTGAACCGGCGGTAGTCCGCCGTCGCTCCGCCCGTCATCGACCTGCTTCATTCCAGGCCTTCGCAGATGCCCATCGTCACCAGATCCATCGCCGCACTCTTCGCCTTCGCCCTGCTGCTCGGGGCCTTGTCCGCGCCGGCCACCGCCGCATCCAAACGCGCCCAGCGCGCGGCCGAACGCGCTGCCGAGCTGGAGCGCCAGCTCGAATTGAGCATGGTCGTCTCCGGCGATCTCGATGTGGACGCCCAAGGCCAGGTCCTGCGCTACACCTTCGACCACCGCAAGAAATTGCCGCCGGAGCTGGTCAGGATGCTCGACATCCGCATCCCACTGTGGCGTTTCGCGCCGGTTGCGCTGCCCGAGGGCCAGACCCGCAGCGCCCTGCGCATGCGCCTGCGCGTCTACGCCAACCGCGAGGGCGAGGAGCGCGACATGTTCAGCATGAGCGTGCGCGATGCCGCCTTCCTGCCGCGTGACGACGATCGCCCCGACACCGACCGGATCAGAACCGATCCGCGTTCACGGTTCGTGCCCTACGGGAACATGTCCGGCATCGTGTACATGGCCGTGCGAATCGGCCCCGACGGCACGGTGCCGCAGGCCTTCGCCGAGCGTGTGGACCTGAAGGTGAAGGGCGACCCGGCAGACATGGCCGAATGGCGCCAAAGCCTGGGCCGTTTCACCGAACGCCAGGTCATGCGCATGCGTTTCATGGTGCCCACCACCGGCCCCGATGCGGGTCTGCCCGAATGGAGCGGACGGCTCGTCGTGGAGTACGACAACGCCCGGCCAAGGGACTGGGAATGGAACGCCTACTATCGCGGCCCGGAAACCCCTGCGCCGTGGAAAACCGCGGCAGACACGCAAAACGCCGTGCCCACCGACCTGCAGCCCGCCGACAGCGTCGAAACGCCCGAACAGGCCCGTCGTCTGCTGACGCCGTTGGACGGCGACTAAGGCACCTCTGATCAATTCAGACTGTTGATTCTTCCCGGGCAAGTCCGGACATGTGCCGGACTTGCGGCCCGAAAGACCTGCCGGGTCGGCTTTCATGCCGGTCGCCCGCTTCGACGTGCATCGCAGCTTTCGCTGAAGTGCGGCCCGCCGCCGTGTCGCCTGCAGCCCGGCGCCGCTTGCCTTCACCGGCGATCGGCGTAATCTATCCGTGCGCCGAGGGAAAGACCCGAGGGCGTCCACCATCACCGTGAGGGAGCCTCATGGAAACACGTAGACACACGCCCGACATCGGGCATGGCAAGGCCGGGCGCGACGCGCTCGATTACCTGGTCTTCATCGGCCGCTTCGAGCCGTTCCACAACGGCCACGCCGCCGTCGCCCGCCACGCCCTGGCGCGCGCACGCAAGCTCATCTTTCTGGTCGGCTCGGCCGACACACCCCGCACCATCAAGAACCCCTGGACCGTCGCCGAGCGCGCGGTGATGATCCGCAGCGCCCTGGCGGATGTCGGCGATCGCCTGATCGTGCGCCCGCTGCGCGACCACCTGTACAACGAAAGCCAGTGGGTCGCCGCGGTCCAGCGCACGGTGGCCGAGGCCGTGGCCGAGGACGGCGGCGATGCCGCTGCGCGCATCGGCCTGATCGGCCAGGACAAGGACGCCAGCAGCTACTACCTGCGCGAGTTCCCGCAGTGGCCGCTGATCGACGTGGCCCACACCGAGGCGCTGTCGGCCACCGAGCTGCGCCGCTATCTGTTCGAGGCGAACCGCCTGGAGACGCACGGCGGGCTGATGCTGATCCGCGCCAACGTGCCGGTGCCGGTCTACGACATGCTCGATGCCTTCCGCAGGAATTCCCCGGCGTTCGCGCAGCTGGTGGAGGAATACCGCTTCATCGAGCACTACCGCGCGGCCTGGGCCGACGCGCCGTATCCGCCCACGTTCGTCACCACCGATGCGGTGGTGGTGCATTCCGGGCACGTGCTGCTGGTGCGCCGACGCGCCGAGCCCGGCAAGGGCCTGTGGGCGCTGCCCGGCGGTTTCGTCGGCCAGCATGAAACCGTGCTCGACGCCTGCCTGCGCGAGCTGCGCGAGGAAACCCGGGTGAAACTGCCGCTGCCGGTGCTCAAGGGCTCGCTGAAACACACCCAGGTCTTCGACCACCCCGACCGCAGCCTGCGCGGCCGCACCATCACCCATGCCTTCCATTTCGACTTCCCGCTCGGGCCGCTGCCGGCCGTGCGCGGTGGCGACGACGCCGACAAGGCGCGCTGGGTACCGGTGAGCGAAGCGCTGGAGATGGGGCCGCAGCTCTACGACGACCACCTGCACATCCTCGAATATTTCCTGGGCCGCGGCTGACACCGCCCCATCCCCGCCGGCGGACAGACCGCCGGTTCCAACGACGCGAAGGAGCTTCCGTCATGACCACCCGCAACACGCTCGCACTCGACAATCTGCTGCTCAATACCGACAGCTACAAGGCCAGCCACTGGCTGCAATACCCGCCCGGCACCGATGCCGCGTTCTTCTACGTCGAATCCCGCGGCGGCCGCTACGACCGCACCGTGTTCTTCGGCCTGCAGACCATTCTCAAGCAGTATCTGTCGCGGCCTGTCACCCATGCCGACATCGACGAAGCGCGCGACCTGTTCGCCGCGCACGGCGAGCCGTTCAACGAAGCCGGCTGGCGCGACATCGTCGACCGTCTCGGCGGCCATCTGCCGATCCGCATCCGCGCGGTGCCCGAAGGCAGCGTGGTGCCCACGCACCAGGCGCTGGTGACCATCGAATCCACCGATCCGGGCGCCTTCTGGGTGCCGTCGTATCTGGAAACCATGCTGCTGCGCCTGTGGTACCCGGTCACCGTGGCCACCATCAGCTGGCACATCAAGCAGACCCTGCGCCGGTTTCTGGAGCGCACCAGCGACGACCCGGCGGGGCAGTTGCCCTTCAAGCTCCACGACTTCGGCGCGCGCGGCGTGTCCAGCGCGGAGTCCGCGGCGATCGGCGGCTGCGCGCATCTGGTGAACTTCATGGGCACCGACACCGTCTCCGGCCTGCTGGCGGCGCGCGCCTACTACGGCGCGGAGATGGCCGGCTTCTCCATCCCCGCCGCCGAGCACAGCACCATCACCAGCTGGGGCCGCGAGCGTGAAGTCGATGCCTACCGCAACATGCTGGCGCGTTTCGCCAAACCCGGCGCTCTCGTCGCCGTGGTCTCGGACAGCTACGACATCTATCACGCCATCCGCGAACACTGGGGCCGCACGCTGAAGGACGAAGTGGTGCGTTCGGGCGCGACCCTGGTGGTGCGCCCCGATTCCGGCGACCCGGTGGAGGTGGTGCACCAGTGCATGACCCTGCTGGACGAGGCCTTCGGCCACACCGTCAACGGCAAGGGCTATCGCGTGCTGAACCATGTGCGCGTGATCCAGGGCGACGGCGTCGACCCCGACAGCATCCGCGCCATTCTCGAGCGCATCACCGATGCCGGCTACGCCACCGACAACATCGCCTTCGGCATGGGCGGCGCGCTGCTGCAGCGCCTCGACCGCGACACCCAGAAATTCGCGCTGAAGTGTTCGGCCGCGCGTGTCGACGGTGAATGGATCGACGTCTACAAGGACCCGGTCACCGACAAGGGCAAGCAGAGCAAGCGCGGACGCATGACCCTGCTGCGCCACCGCGAGTACGGCAGCTACCGCACCGAGCCGGTGCCGCCGTCCGCGGCCTCGCTGGCCGAGCTGCAGCGGCCGGCGGGTTTCGACGATGCCATGCGCACCGTGTGGGAAAACGGCCAGCTGCTGTGCGACTGGCAGTTCGAGCAGGTGCGCGCCCGCGCCGACGCGGAGCGCCTGTAGGCCATGGCTGCGCGTGCCATCGAGACCGAGCCTGAGACCGAGACCGCGCCCGGCACCGTGCCCGGCACCGTGCCCGCTACAGAGGCCTGGGGTGGATGGGCGGATGCGCGGGTTCCGGTGATTCGCCGCCGCCCCAGCGAGGACGATCCGTCGCGCTGGGCCACGCGGGTCATCGCCGGTCGCACGTATCGCATCGCCCTGCCGATCACCTTCACGCCGTATGCGGCGGTCGCGGCGTGTTCGGCGCGTTGCCGGTTCTGTTCGGAGAATCTGCGCATCGAAGGCGAGACCGCCGCCGCGCGTCTGCGGCCCGGCGCCGATTATTTCGATGCGCTTGCCGCCGCGCTGGCGCAGCTGCGGGGATTGCCGCTGTCCTACTCGCTGTCCGGGTTGGAAACCACCGACGACCACGACGCGTGCCTGCAGCTGCTGCGCACACTGCGGGGCGCAGAGCGCGATGGCGTGACCGTGCATGAGCGGGTGCTCTACACGAACGGCGCGGGCTTCGCCGCGGAGGGCGGCGAGGCGCTGGCCGATGCGTTCCTCGCATTCGGCCTGTCGTGGGCGGAGCTGTCGCGGCATCACCACTGCACCGATCGCAACCAGGCCATCATGCGTTTCCGCCCCGGCCAGGCGGTCGGCTCCGAGCAGGGCTTCGCCACCGCCGCCGCGCGCCTGCGCGCGCGTGTGCCGCTGCGTCTGGTGTGCATCGTGCAGCGCGGCGGCATCGAGGACGCCGTCGGCGTCGCCGCCTATCTGCAGTGGGCGCGCGCCCAGGGGGCGGAGACGGTGATTTTCCGCGAATTCTCACGACTGGACCCCCGCTATCGCGACAACGCCACGCGTCGATATACCGATGCCGCGCGGGTTCCGGTCGAGCGTCTGCTGGCGGATTGTCTGCACTCGCCGCTGCACGACGCGCTGACGCCCGAAGCCGCGACCGACGGCTATTACTTCCGCAATCTGCGCCTGCGCCATCGCGACGGCATGTGCGTGGTGTTCGAGGCGTCCGACTACGCGCACATGCATCGCAGGCACGCCAGCGGCGCGCTGTACAAACTGGTGTTCCACGCCAACGGCCGGCTGTGCGCGGGCTGGTCGCCGGATCGCGATGTGCTGTGGGAGTACGGCCATGACTGAACGCAGTTGGTGGGAGGTCCCGCCCGAGCCCCCTGAGCACCGTCTGCCCGACGATCTGCGCGCGTTGGACCCGTTCGCGGCGCGCGACTGCGGCTGGGTGACGCAGATGCGGCCGTTCGTGCGCACGTATGCGCGTCCGGACGCGCGCGTGTTCGACCCGTTCTGCGGTTTCGGCACCACCCTGCTGGCCGCCGCGCTGGAGGGCAGGCCCGCACTGGGCATGGAGGTCGAGCCCGCGCGTGCCGCGCTCGCGCGCGAACGGCTGCGCCGGCATGCCGTGCAGGCCGATGTCGTCTGCGGCAGCCTGCCGGAGACCGCGCTGCCGGCGCCCATCGGCCTGTGCCTGACGTCGGTTCCGTATTTCGGCTGCGGCTGGGGCGTGCCGGCCGACGACGCAGGCTCCGGGCGGCAGTTGTATCGCGCGGCGCATTTCGCCGGCTATCTGGAGGCCATGCGCGACGTGTTCCATGCCGTACGCGATGCCCTGCCTGAAGGCGGCTACTGCATCGCGATGGTCGAAAACGCACGGGTGGGCGCCCACACGGTGCCGCAGGCCTGGGAACTGGCCGGCATGCTCTGCACCTTGTTCGAACCCTGCGAAGAACGCGTGCTCGTGTACCCGCCGCGCGGCGCCTCATCCGCACCGCCGGGCGACGGCACGGATTCGATAGTCACCGATCGCACCCACGAATACGCGCTGGTGTTCCGCAAACACCGCCGCGCCGTGGATGTGGCCGAAGCGCGCGCCCTGCTGGGTGCGCTCGAAGACGCAGGCTTCGCCTTCTCGGTCCACGGCAGCTTCGCAGCGTGGCGGCACGGCGATCCACCTCCACCGTGCCGGCTGCCGGCCGATGTGGACCTGTGCGTCGCCGACGATCCCGACCGCCTGCGCGCCCTCCTGCAGACATTGCAGACCCACGGCTTCCGCCTGTGGCTCTGGGACCGCCCGGTCACGGCCGACGTACACCCCGACACCCTGCGCCGCCAACACTACCTCCGCGCCGAACGCCTGTGCGCCGACGGCCGTCGCCTGTGCCTGGATATCACCATCGCGGACGACACGCGTACGCCCACGCCCTGACCGGGCCGCTCCGCCGCAGGGCGTGTCGGCCGAAGGCAGCATGCGTCGTGAACCTGCCGATCCGCCCATGTCCGCGGGTCTGCGCTCATGGGCGGATCGGACCTTGGGGGCTTACCTCAGGAAAGGCGTCTCGGCATGCGGAGTGACCTTGATGCGGTTCACGGCGCAGTAGATCGCCCGGTCTTCGCACACCGAGACCGGCACCGCCTGATCGTAGGTCTTCTGTGCCGCGGGGCCCTGCTCGGGTTTTTCGCAGGGGTTCGGGATGGAGTCGGGGCTGAGATGCACCAGCGGCGGCATCCTCCCGCCGGGACCGAGCAGCGGCGGCACGCTGTACGCCAACGGGCATTGCTGCGGGTAGAACGGCCCGCCGAAATAATTGTCGCTCCAGTCGACCAGGTCGTTGTCGCCATCGATGTCGGAGACGACACCCCAGGGATGAAAGACGGAACCGTACTGCAGATACATGTCGATCTGTGCCGAGCCGTCGTCGCCGTTGTCCACCAGGTTGTTCCTGTGCCCGGACGGCTGCTGCGTCAGCGGGATGCCCGCATTCAACTGCAGATAAATGCCGCCGCCCCGGTTGCCGACGATATCGTTGCCGTTGAACTTGCTGCGCCGGCCGTGATACGTGTTGAGCAGGTTGATCCAGACCGCATGCGTGCCGTTGTCGGCGATCTCCGAGTCTTCCACATGCACGTAATCGCCGAATATCGAGAGGCCGCGCAGGGTGTTGTGGCTGATCGTGGAGTTGGCGATGCGATGCGCCGGCGATTGGCCGCCGTGACTGCTCGAAAAAAGTACGCCGCCGCGCTGGCTGTATTTCAACGCGGTGTTGTTCATCACGAAGCCGCAATCGCTGTACACGCTGATCGCGCTCGAAAAAGGGGTGTACGGGTCGGGCGTGCCGGCATACAGGATGTTGGCGTGATCGATCTGCACGGTCGCCTCATCGAATATGGAGATGCCTTCCCAGCGCACGATGTCGGCATCCGCCATGCCGCGGGTCGGATACGCCGTGGTGAGCAGGACCGGCGCTTCGTCCTTGCCGGCGATCACCAGCGCACCCTTCACGCTCAGGCTGCCATCGCGGAAACGCACCGTGGCCCCGGCCTGGATGGTGAGCCGTGTGCCGGCGGGCACGCGGTATGTGCCGCTGATCTCGCGGCTGCTGCCCGCCTCCCAGACGATCTCGCGGGTGATGGGGGCAGGTGTGCAGCTGGTCGTCTCGACCGGCGCCTCGCTCAGGGTGTCGGCCTGCGCGGACAAGGCGCACAGCGCCAGGGACAGGCACGCCAGACGTGGAAGCGTGCGCAATGGACGTGAAGTGTGCATTCGAGGTCCTCTCTGAGGGTGGGTTGGCGGCATGCGACATGCGTGCCGTGCCAGGGGTACGTGCAACCGGGGCGAAACCTGACATGCCCCCCTCATGCCGGTGCGGACACCGATGGGCCAGCTCCCTGCCGGGCATGCCGATGCCCCGGATTCGCGTCGACACAGGCCTGCCGGCCGCCGCCCCGCGCGTCCTGCCGCTGTCTCGACGCAGCGATGCGATGCCGACCCACGCACTCGCGACCTCGCGCAAGACGCGATCGACAGCGCGCGTGCCGCAACGGCACGCGCCACACCACGGACCATGCGGTCCAGCCCTGCCCATCGCCACCCGCGGTGCGCCGGGCGCATACGCCGAAGGCGTGATACGCCATGAGCCCGCCATCGACTCCCCTCTCCCTCCGGGAGAGGGGCTGGGGGTGAGGGTCGGTAAAGCGACCAAGCTTCAAGCCGCTGCACGATGGGCGTACCCTCATCCGGCCCTGCGGGCCACCTTCTCCCGAGGGGAGCAGGGCACAGCATGGGCACTGAAGATAGTCCGGACAGCAGTGCGATTCGCCCCGGGCCGCAGCAGTAAGCGTGCAGGCCGTATCAGCCGAAGGCGTCATGCGCCATGAACCCGCCATCGACTCCCCTCTCCCTCCGGGAGAGGGGCTGGGGGTGAGGGTCGGTAAAGCGACCAAGTATCAAGCCGCTGCACGATGGCCGGACCCTCATCCGGCCCTGCGGGGAGCGCGCCGATGCCTGGAATCGAAAGGCAAGGCCCATGACGCTTCGCGGATGCGCCTCACGGGCATGCGCTTCACGGCCCTGCCGCCACATGTGCGCGGTGCAGGCGCAACAGCTCCGGGTCGACCTGCATGTCCACATCGCAGGCCAGCTTCAATGCGGCCAGATGCCGTTCCTGCATCGGCACCAGGCCGACGATCTGCGGTGCATTCCCATCCAGCGGGAAGGGGCGGCTGAGATAATGCACGTCCAGTCCGCGGCGGCGGTAGACGCTGGTCCAGACCGCATCGCTCATGATCCCGATCATCGCCTCGAACCCGATGCGCACCGCCAGGTCGACATTCGACAGCACCAGCGCATCCAGCACGCGCCGACGCATCTCCCGCGGCAGGTCCGGCGCCACCGCGACGCGCGAGCCTTCGTAGATGCGGTGGCCGACCGGCAGCGGTTCCACCAATTCCACACCCCGCCAGATGCCGTACTCCACGGCATCGCGCACCATGTAGCGGTTGTCCGCGGGCAGAAACCGGAAACAGCCGCAGACCCGGTCGTCCGCCGGGTCCACGTAGGCGGTGTAGACCGTTTTCGGGAGATCGTAGGCGTCGTACTCGAACCCGCCACCTGCCGCCTTGCCCCCCGCCGCGCGGGCCGGAAAGCGGTACACCGGATACCCGCTGTCGCAATAGCCCAACTGTTCATCGAACACCTTCTGGCGGAAGGCGAAATAACGCGGATACAGCGGTGTACCGGTATGGGCAGAGAAGGTGTACAGCATGGGTCTCGTCCGTGAGGGTGATCAGGCGTCCCGCTATCAGAATGCCTGTTTCGAGTTGCATCAAGGCCTGGTCGGTGGCCGTCGCCGCCCGGATCAGGCCACAGGCCGCATTCGTGGTGTGTGTGGGGGAGGGGGGGGGCTGTGCCATCCAGTCCGGATGCGATTTGATTCCTTGTGCAGCCTTGAAAGTCAGGGATGCACCCCCAGACACTGAGACTGGGCTCACTTGCTGAGGTCGAATCAGGCTTGTTTCCGTCTCAATAGCTGAGACAGGCAAGCGGCAGGCTATTCTTCGTGAGGCACCGACAAACCTAAACAAGTCACAGTCGCCTGGATAGGCCAGGTACAGGGGGGCGTATGGCGCGGGAACACGTAGGTCATAAGGATATCTTGAATTTCGCTGAAGATCGGGTAAACCTGCCGCGCGACAACGCGGAAGAGTTTCGCGCCCAAGCCCGCAGGCTGCGCGAGCGGTTGGAAACATACCTTTCTGAGCACCCCGATTTCACCCTGAAAAGGATGCTGCTGTCCGGAAGCCTTGCCAAGGGCACTGCGTTACGCTCACTCAACGATATCGATGTTGCCTGCTACATCAGTGGTGCAGACGCGCCACGCGATGTCAGTAAATTGCTCGACTATTTGGCGGAGCGGCTTCGCAAGGCATTTCCCAACTTCAAGCCCGAGCAGGTGAAGCCGCAAACCTACTCCGTCACAGTTTCCTTCGCCGGGTCTGGGCTGGACGTCGACGTCGTGCCGATCCTCTACGACGGCGATCCCGATTGGTATGGCAACTTGGTCAGCCAAGAAGACGGCTCTTTTTTGCGCACAAACATTCCCAGGCATTTGGATTTTACAAAGAAGCGAAAAGTCGCTCAGCAGACGCATTACGTTCAAGTAGTGCGACTCGCTAAGTTCTGGGCGAAGCGGCAGAAGGCGGAGAACACGGGGTTTCGGTTCAAGTCCTTCATGATCGAGATGGTGATGGCGAAGCTCTGCGATGACGGACTGGACTTCGCGGACTATCCCGAAGCACTCCAGCACTTCTTCACATATTTGGCGAAAAGTGATCTCAGTGAGCAGATCGCCTTCAATGACTACTATCCCCTGTCGAGCGTCGGCACCTTCAAGGAGCCGGTGAAGATCATTGATCCAGTCAACGCGGACAACAACGTAGCGAAGCTTTATACCCGGCAGCAAGCCAACATGATCGTAGATGCTGCGCTGGAAGCCGGCGACGCGATCGATGCCGCGCTCGCTGCGCCCAACAAGCAGGAGACCGTGCGCTATTGGCAGAAGGTCTTCGGTCCATCGTTCCAGGCGTGAGGTTTCCATGAGCAGCTACACAGTCTCCAGAACAAACACCTTCACCGTTACACACGCTCGCCACATGGCGGCCAAGGTCGCAGCAGACTTGAAGCGCATGCAGCGCCTGTATGGCCAGCCTAGCGACGCTGACATCACCAAGTACGAAGCCGAGGTTGTGGAGTTTTTGAAAGCGGGCTATCTCGGCACGGTGACTTACGGCTACAAGCGCGACGGCCAATGGATCGAACCCACGCTACGCTATTCGGCTAAGGAGCTAGCCGAGTCTGATGGATATGGCGACGACCCCGGCAAGGTTCGTCCCGGCAAGAACGTGGCAGGTGCGTCATTTTATAGTTACCTGACTTATTCAGCGACTTGGTCCAGTCTCAGTCCGGCGCAGCAGGACACTTTCAAAGAGTCCCTTCCGTTCAAGCGTGGTGGCGCGCCCGAGCCTACCGTGAACGGATATTTTGAGCCTGATCGGACTTACACCGCGGGCGGTAAGGCACTTGATCGTTTCAGCGTACGGAGCTACTAATGAAGCCCACTATCGACGAGCTTTTCGACCAGCGCCAGACCTATCCAGACCCAGATGCTCGTATGCGGCTCAATCGCCTGATTGGGCTGGACGAACAAAAGTCTCGTCTAGCGAAGATCCTCGGCCTGCTGGTCCATCCTGCTGGATTGGAAGCTTGGTCGAACAAGCATCACCCCGATGCTATCGCGTTGCTCGACACGGTCCTCCGTCGCCCGCCGTTAGTTATTCTTGCCGGTGATGTGGGGTCCGGTAAAACTGAATTGGCGGAAACGATTGGCGATGCTGTTGCGCGCCTTGAAAAGATAGATGTAACCCTGTTTCCGCTCAGTCTTGCTACGCGCGGCAAGGGCCAGGTCGGTGAGATGACGCAACTGCTGACTACGGCGATCGATTACACGCTGGCTGAAGCCAAGAAACTACAAACTGGTCGTGGTGCCAAAAGTAATGGCGGCATCATCTTGTTCGTCGATGAGGCCGATGCGCTCGCCCAGTCGCGCGAGTCTTCACAGATGCATCATGAGGATCGTGCCGGCGTAAATGCTTTCATCCGCGGCATTGATCGCCTAGCGCAGGCTAAGGTGCCAGCTGCCGTGATTATGTGCACTAACCGGTTGAGCGCACTTGATCCAGCGGTGCGACGTCGTGCGGCGGACATTCTGACCTTCGTCCGGCCTGAGCCAGCCCAGCGGCGACACGTACTAGAGCAGCGGCTAGAGCCATTGGGCCTTTCCAAAGCACAACTCGATGAATTGGTGAACGCGACCGGTGCTCGCGATGGACAAAATGTGGGCTTCACTTTCTCCGATCTAACCCAGAGATTGATTCCATCTATTGTCCTCGACGCTTATCCTGATCGTGCCGTGGACGGCGAGCGCGCAATTCAAATCGCTAAGAAGATGGAGGCGACGCCTGCATTTCACGATCTATCCTGATTTTTATTCAATCGCATCCGTTCTGATTTCTGCTCAGCACACTCAAGAGCTTCCCAAGTGGAAGATGTTCGAGATACTTTAAAAACATCGCGTGCTGCCTTAATTAGGTGCTTCATGTCCCAATGGTCACTCTCTCAGTTGTTATCTTCGCTGCATGAAGATATTCATCAGCGGCTCGCTATCGTACGAAATTCATTTTCTCATCCAGGCACGAAAGGTGATGCAAGTGAGAATGTATGGATTAGTATGCTGAATACCTATCTGCCGAGTCGTTACCAAGCTGCCAAAGCGCATGTTGTGGATAGTCTTGGGAACTTCAGTCAGCAAATCGATGTGGTGATATTTGATCGACATTATTCGCCGTTCATTTTTACGTTTGAGAATGAAATCATCATTCCGGCCGAGAGTGTTTATGCTGTGTTCGAAGCCAAGCAGACAGCTGATGCAGGCATGGTGGCGTACGCGCAGGAGAAGGTTGCTAGCGTTCGTAGGCTGGAACGGACCAGTCTTCCAATCCCTCATGCTGGAGGCACATATCCTCCGAAGCCCCTGATTCCGATCCTGGGCGGATTGCTGACGTTTGAGAGCAACTGGAGCCCGGCGTTTGGAGCCCCCTTCGAACGCGCTCTTTTGGCAGATATCGGTGATGGCCGTCTAGATATCGGGTGCGTAGCCGCGCACGGTCATTTCTACCTTGATCGTGCCACGAGCAAATACAATTTCGTCAACGAAAACAAGCCTGCCACGGCTTTCCTATTTAAGTTGATTGCCCAACTGCAGTTCAGCGGGACTGTCCCCATGATCGATGTTGAGGCCTACGGAAACTGGTTGGTGAAATAGCGTCGGTGAACGGTGCACATAACGGCAAGACGCGAGTCGTTGATCGCTCCGAGTCGAAAGCACCAGGTCCCCGACAGTCGTTCCACTTCACCTCCCATCCCCCACTTCCACACAACCCTGTCACATCTGACAGGTCCACCCCAAAGAAAACGCCCCGCAAAGCGGGGCGTTGTGGTCTTCGTTCCCGCCCAAGCAGCGGATCTTCGATCCGCTTTACAGGTGTCGGGTGGAGCAGGTGGTTCGGCTGTGCAGGGGGCTCGGGATGACGGGTGTGGGGTCTGTCGTGCGGGCGGGTGGTGTGCGCTTGCGTGGGGGCATCGCGCGGTGCCGGGTCGCGGTGGGTTGGGCGTGGTTGTTCGGTTGACGCCTGTTCGGTTGACGCTTGCCCGGTTTATTTCCGTTCGCGTTCGATGGCCTGCGGTGCGGCGGGTGCGGTGTTCGCGGTGGCGGGGACGAAGCGCATCAGGCGGCCGGCTTTTTCGTCGGTGAGCACGTAGAGATAACCATCGGGGCCCACGTCCACTTCGCGGACGCGTTGGCCGATGCGCAGGGCGGTTTCGCCCTGGATGGCGCCGGTGTCGTCCAGGTCGATGCGGCGCACGTCCAGGCTGACCAGGGAGCCGGAGAACAGGTCGCCCTGCCACTGCGGGAAGGCGGTGCCGGTGTAGACGGTCAGGCCGGAGGGGGCGACGGAGGTGTCCCAGAGCAGGGCGGGGTCGGTCATGCCGTCGCGGCGGGTGGCTTCGCCGATGGGCTGGGCGGTGACGTAGTCGCGGGTGAGGCTGACCACGGGCCAGCCGTGGTTGTTGCCGGCGCGGACGCGGTTGAGTTCGTCGCCGCCCAGGGAGCCGTGTTCGGTGGCCCAGACGGTGTTGCGGGTGGGGTCGTAGGCGAGGCCCTGGATATTGCGGTGGCCGATCGACCAGACGCCCTTGGCGGCCTTGGGGAACGCTGATTCGCGCGGGGCGGTGCCGTCGTCGTTGAGGCGGAGGATCTTGCCGAGATGGCTGGCGGGGTCCTGGGCGCGTTCGCGGATCAGGCGGCCGTCGAGCATGGTGGGCGGGTTGCCGCCGTCGCCGATGGACACCAGCAGGCTGCCGTCGGGCAGCCAGGCCAGGCGCGAGCCGAAGTGGCTGGTGGCGGGCTTGGGGGTGTTGCTCTCGAAGATGACCTCCAGGCCTTCCAGCGCGCTGCCGGTGAAGCGGGCGCGGGCGACGCGGGTGGTGTTGGCCTCGGCGGTGCCGTGGGCGTAGGTGAGGTAGATCAGCCGGTTCTCGGCGAAGCGCGGGTGCACGGCCACGTCCAGCAGGCCGCCCTGGTTCTGCGCGAACACCGCGGGCACGCCGGGCACCGGGTCGGGCAGCAGCGCGCCGTCGCGCACGATGCGCAGGCGGCCGGGGCGTTCGGTCACCAGCGCGGTGCCGTCGGGCAGGAAGGCCAGGCCCCAGGGGTGTTCGAGGCCTTCGGCGACCACTTCGCGACGGGCGCCGCGTTCGATCGGCACATTGCGCGCGGACAGCACGGTGCCTTCGGGCATGGCCGGCAGCGGCGCGGCGGTGGAGGAGAGCGCGGAGGCGAGCAGGGCGAGGGTGGTGATCATCGCGGGCAGGGTTCCGGGGAGGCCAAGCCCTCAAGCGTAGCCTTGCCCGCGCGGTGAGCGCGGCCGCTGCGCGCGCGGGCCTCGCCATCGTTCAGGGCGTGGTGAACCTGCGGGTGCGGCGTGGGGCCGCGAGTGCGTCGCGGGCCCGCGGCATGTGCGGCTGCCGCTGGCTGCGCTCAGTCCATGCCGCGTCGTGCGGCTTCGTCTTCGGTCGGCCCGTGGCGCGGGGGAATGTAGTCGTCGTGGCCGGGGATGCGCCACGAGGGCGTGCGCGGCGGGCAGCGTTCGATGTCGTCGCATGCGAGCGCTTCGATGGCCGCTGCATCGGCGCTGCGGCGGGCGGTGGCCGCCTTCGCCGACACGGCCGCGGGCTGCGGGAGCATGTGCTCCTGCTCTGCGGGCAGCGCGTCGTACCACTGGTTGGGCAGCCAGCGGTCCTCCGGCTTGGGCAGCACGCCCAGCCCGCCGAGGTCGCCGCCGGGGCCGCGATAGCCGGCGGCGAAGGCGCGCAGGATGTCGTAGGCGCTGTCCATGCAGTTGCGGTCGATCACCCGGTACGGCTCCTGCCGCACCCATTCCACCACTTCGTCGGCGAAATGCGGGCTGGGCGAGACGGTGTCGCGCACCCGCAGCACCTTCACCGCATCGTATTCGGCACGCTGGGCATGCATGCCGGCGAACACCTGCAGGGCGTGGTCGAGCGTGTCGACGCGCGCGTCCCAGAAGCCGTTGTGGTTGCCCGCGCGCCAGCGCACGCCTTCCACGGCGCCGATGCGCCAGCGCCCGTCGGCATGCTGGTACCCCCAGCCGACGTGGCCGAAATTGAAGGGCCGGTGGCGGCATACCGCCACCAGCGCCCGCACGATCGCAGTCATCGCATTCCTTCCGCAGGCGGCCGATCGACGGCCGCGTCCTGGTGCGGCCGACCCGTCCGCGTCGGCCCGCCGTGAGCCGGCCCTGCGGCCGGCGGCATCACTCCGAATCGCGCGCTTCAGGCCGCCGCGTTCACCTGTTGCAGGATGTCGATCCAGCGCGCGTGCTGCGACTTGGCGAATTCTTCGGTGAAACGCTGGGCGAGGTTCTTGCGCAGCTCGCCTTCGAGATTGAATTTCTTGGCGATGTCGGCGTTGAGCCAGTTGCCCACGCCGGCGGCCACCAGGGTGACTTCCTGCGGCGGCACCGGCGCGCCGTTGAGGAAGAAGCGCAGCGGCGGATAGGCCTCCACCCACAGGCGCATGCGCACCTGGCCGGCGACGCTGTAGGTCTCCTGCACCATCAGCACGTTCACCTTCAATGCCATGGTGAAGGGCACGAACACGTCGAAGACGCGCTCGGTCTGCGGATTGCCCTCCTGCGGCAGATGCTTGATCGAACAGCCGCCGATGGTGGCCGACCCGACCGCCTGTGCGGTGGCGACCGGGACGCTCTGCACCAGCGCCTTGTCGAGCTCTTTCTTGAGCCGCGCCTCGGTGAATACGTGGCGTACGAATTCCATACCGAAATGCGGAAACGGCATCTTGCTCATCGAATCTCCCCCCCTGTGATTGCGAACGTTCCTGAGTGCGGCCGCATCGTGTGGCGGCTCGCGACGCCCGTCGCGGGCGTGCCCCGATCCTAGCGCGCCACCCGGGCGAGTCGCAATCGGGCCTCATCTTGCACGCTGTGCGCTGCGGTACCCGCATGTCGCATCTGCGCAGCGGCGACGCGCGTCCATGCGGGCCTCGCGCATGCAGTGCTCGCGCATGCAGTCATCGCGCATGCAGTCATCGAGCATGCAGTCGTGATCCATGCTCCCGTGAAGCACGTTTGATGCGCGCTCAGGACGCGCTTCAAGAGCGCGCTTCAAGAATGCGCTTGAAAAAGAAACGCCGCGGAGAGATCCGCGGCGTTTCGTGGCAGTGCATGAGCGATCCGGCGTGGCGGATCCGATGCGGTGGCAGCCTCAGCGGCGCATCGAGGCGAAGAACTCGTCGTTGGACTTGCTGTTCTTCATCTTGTCCAGCAGGAACTCCATCGCGGCGATTTCGTCCATGCCGTGCAGCAGTTTGCGCAGGATCCAGATCTTCTGCAGCAGCTCCGGTTCGATCAGCAGGTCTTCGCGGCGGGTGCCGGACTGGTTGACCGCGATGGCCGGGTAGACGCGCTTCTCGGTGATGCGGCGGTCGAGGTGGATTTCGCTGTTGCCGGTGCCCTTGAATTCCTCGTAGATCACCTTGTCCATCGCGCTGCCGGTGTCGATCAGTGCGGTGGCGATGATGGTGAGCGAGCCGCCTTCTTCCACGTTGCGCGCGGCGCCGAAGAAGCGCTTGGGGCGGTGCAGGGCGTTGGCGTCGACGCCGCCGGTCAGCACCTTGCCGGAGCTGGGCACCACGTTGTTGTAGGCGCGCGCCAGGCGGGTGATGGAGTCGAGCAGGATGACCACGTCCTTCTTGTGTTCGACCAGGCGCTTGGCGCGTTCGATCACCATTTCCGCGACCTGCACATGGCGGGCGGCGGGTTCGTCGAAGGTGGAGCTGACCACTTCGCCGCGCACGGTGCGCTGCATTTCGGTCACTTCTTCCGGGCGCTCGTCCACCAGCAGCACGATCAGGTGCACGTCCGGGTGGTTGTAGGTAATCGCGCTGGCGATCTGCTGCATCATCATCGTCTTGCCGGCCTTGGGCGGCGAAACGATCAGCGAGCGCTGGCCTTTGCCCTGCGGGGCCATGAGGTCGAGGATGCGGCCGGTGATGTCTTCGGTCGAGCCGTCGCCGCGTTCCAGGCGGAAGCGCTTGCGCGGGAACAGGGGGGTGAGGTTCTCGAACAGGTTCTTGTTCTTCGAGGCCTCGGGCGGCTCGCCGTTGATGGTGTCGACCACGGCCAGCGCGAAGTAGCGTTCGCCGTCCTTGGGCCAGCGGATCTTGCCGGCGATGTAGTCGCCGGTGCGCAGATTGAAGCGGCGGATCTGGCTGGGCGAGATGTAGGTGTCGTCCGGGCCGGCCAGGTAGCTGGCCTCATGGGCGCGCAGGAAGCCGTAGCCGTCGGGGAGGATTTCCAGCACGCCGTCGGCGGCGACGCCGTCGCCGTGGCGGGTCAGCACCTTCAGCAGGGCGAAGATCACGTCCTGCTTGCGCGCGCGGGCGACGCCTTCCTGGATGTTCAGCTGCTCGGCGAGGTCCAGCAGCTTGGGCGCGGGCATGCGCTTGAGGTCGCTGAGCGAATACTGCGGAAAGCCTTCCGGCACGCTGGGCTGCGGCGGGCGCGGCGGCTGCTGCGGCTGGTAGCCCTCGTCGCCTTCGCCCTGCCCGTCGCGGTTGCGGAAACGGTCGCGGCGGTTGCGGAAGCGGTCGCGGCGGTTGAAACGCTGGTAGTCGGCGCTGTGCTGTTCGCCGCCTTGCTCTGCCTGCGCGCCGCCCTGTGGTCCACCCTGTGCGCTGCCCTGGGCTCCGCCCTGCGGCGCTGCGCCCTGGGGCGGGGGGGTGTTCTGCATCGGTGCGCCCTGGCCGGCGTCGCTCTGGCCGGAGCTGCCCTGGCCACCGGCATCGCGCGGTGTGGGCTCGCCCTGCGCGCGTTCGCGCGGCGTGTGCTGGACGGGCTTGGGCGCGGGCGCTTCGGGCGGTGCGCCCAGCGGCAGCTCGGCGTTCTGCGGCGGCAGCGGTGCGGGCGCGTCGGGCATCGCGACGTCGGCCTGTTTCGACGCGCGCTTGGCGGTCTTGGCGGTTTTGGCGACGCGCGGCTTGCGCGCGCGCGGACCGGCGTTGTCGCCGGTATCGGAAGTGTTGTCGGACAAGCGGGGACTCCTCGCTGCTGCGAGCGTCCGCCATGCAGCGGACGGATGGGGTATGAGGGGAGGGGTGGTCGAATGACGCGGATAAAGAGACGAAGCGCCGTCAGGCTGTCGGAACAGACTGTCAGAGCGAGCCGTTCGAAGACGGCCTGCAGGCACAACGCTGGAGGCACCACCAGGGGCTAGGCCGACGAAACCGGCGCGTAAGCGTTTGATTCGTCGAGGGCCGACCCGGATCGAAGACCGGGCGGGCGGCCTGGGAAGCGGCGTGTCTGGCCATTTCCCGGCACCCGGCTGGGCGCGCTTTGGTCAAAAACTAGCACCGTGCAGGGGGCGGCGGCAAGCGGCGCGTTCGGCTGGCAGTCGGTTTTCGTCCATGAACACGGGCCGGCGGCGGCCCTCCCTGGCCGACGGGCGCCTGGGCGCCGGAGGGTGAAGCGGCGCTCAGAGCGCCTTGTCGATCAGCTGCGCCAGCTGCGGCTTGCCGACCGCGCCGATCTGGGTGCCGTGCACTTGGCCGTCCTTGAAGGTCAGCAGCAGCGGGATGTTGCGCACGCCGAAACGACGGCCGAGGTTGGGGTGGGCTTCGACGTCCACCTTCACCACCTTGGCGCGGCCGTCGTACTCGTCGGCCAGCTGCTCGAGCAGGGGCGCGATCATCTTGCAGGGGCCGCACCAGGGCGCCCAGAAGTCGACCAGGACGGGCTGGTCGGACTGCAGGACGATGGCGTCGAAATCGTCGTCGTTGGCATGGAGGACTTTGTCGCTCACGTACATCTCCGGAAAGGATGGAAGGGAAGGGCGTGGCCGGCTGCGCGGAACGAATGCGGAACCGGACGTGCCGGAAAGAGTCTGCGGGAGGCGGTGCCGGTGCGTCGGTGGGCGTGGGCCTGCGCTGGAGGGCCTGCGGGTGGGAGCGGTCGGGGGCCGGTGGCGGCGTGTCCGGTGGCCTGGCGCCGGCTGCAGGCATGCCAGCTCGGCGGTACCACCTGCTACACTGCGGGCAGGTACGGCTCTCTTCAAGCGCCATCTTCAGCGCCGACCGTCGCGCCCCGCGTCGCCTGCATGCTGACTGCGCACCCACCGGTGCGAGCCACCGGCCTGCAGGCCGATGCGCTCCCCCGGCGCAGGCTCCGTGCCGACACCCGCGACCCGCGCGAGCAGCGTGGCGCGATCCCGGGGGCAGTCTGCGTCGCCGCGAGGCGCCGCGCAAGCCGCCCTCCACCCTTCGATGCGACATGAGGGTCCCCGCAGATGGTGGGCCCGGACTTGGATGATGAGCGATAAACCCTTAACCGATATCACGTTTTCTTCTTTCGGCAGTGGCGAGGACGGTACTCAGGCCCTGCACCCGGCGCTGCTGGCCGGTCTCGAAGCCGCCGGTTTCACCCGCTGCACGCCGATTCAGGCGCTGACCCTGCCGGTGGCCCTCCCCGGGCGCGATGTGGCCGGTCAGGCCCAGACCGGCACCGGCAAGACCCTGGCCTTCCTGGTGGCGGTGATCAACCGCCTGCTCAGCCGCCCGGCGCTGGCCGAGCGCAAGCCCGAAGACCCCCGCGCGCTGATCCTCGCCCCGACCCGCGAGCTGGCGATCCAGATCCACAAGGACGCGATGAAGTTCGGCGCCGACCTCGGCCTGAAGTTCGCCCTGGTCTACGGCGGCGTGGACTACGACAAGCAGCGCGCCCTGCTGCAGGCCGGCGCCGATGTGATCATCGCCACGCCCGGCCGGCTGATCGACTACGTCAAGCAGCACAAGGTGGTCAGCCTGCACGCCTGCGAGATCTGCGTGCTGGACGAGGCCGACCGCATGTTCGACCTCGGCTTCATCAAGGACATCCGCTTCCTGCTGCGGCGCATGCCGGAGCGCACCACGCGCCAGACTCTGCTGTTCAGCGCCACGCTCAGCCACCGCGTGCTGGAGCTGGCCTACGAGCACATGAACGAGCCCGAGAAGCTGGTGGTGGAGGCCGAGTTCATCACCGCCGCCAAGGTGCGGCAGAAGATCTATTACCCGGCCGACGACGAGAAGATCCCGCTGCTGCTGGGCCTGCTCTCGCGCAGCGAGGGCGCGCGCACGATGGTGTTCGTCAACACCAAGGCCTTCGTGGAACGCGTGGCCCGCGCGCTGGACCGCGCCGGCTATCGGGTGGCGGTGCTCAGCGGCGATGTGCCGCAGAAGAAGCGCGAATCGCTGCTTAAGAAGTTCCAGGCCGGCCAGCTGGAGATTCTGGTGGCCACCGACGTGGCCGCCCGCGGCCTGCACATCGACGGCGTGAGCCACGTCTACAACTACGACCTGCCGTTCGACGCCGAGGACTACGTGCACCGCATCGGCCGCACCGCGCGTCTTGGTGCGGAAGGCGATGCGATCAGCTTCGCCTGCGAGCGCTATGCGATGAGCCTGCCGGACATCGAGCGCTACATCGACCAGAAGATCCCGTCCGAGCCGGTGACCCGCGAACTGATGACGCCGTTGCCGCGCCCCGAGCGCGTGAAGCCCGCGCCGTCGGCCGAAGGCGAGGTCGAGGCGGGCGAGGACGAAGACCTGAGCCTGGGCACCATCTTCCGCGAAGCCCGCGAACAGCGCGCCGCCGACGACGCCAAGCACGGCCGCGGTGGTCGTCCGGGCGGCGGTGGTCGCGGTGCTCGTGGCGAGCGCGGCGGCCCGCGCGGCGAGGGCGAAGCCCGTCGCCGTCCGCGGCGCGAGGAGCCAGGCGCCCCCGACCAGGCCGCCGGTGCGGCAGCCGGTGTGGCCGAACCCGTCGCAGCGGCACCGGTCGACGGCCAGCCGCAGGGCGCGCAGACGGGCGAGGGCGGTGAACGCCGTCGTCGCCGTCGTGGCGGCCGCCGCGACGAGGGCGCTGCCGTCGCCGATCAGGGCGCGCAGGCCGTCGGGCAGGCGCCCGCAGCCGCCGGCTCCGCCGAGGGCGACAGCGACCGCGCCCCGCGCAAGCGCCGCCGCCGTCGTGGCGGCAAGCGCATCGACGGCGAAGGCGCGCAGTCGGTCGACCAGGCCGTGCGCGCGCTGGAAACGCCGGCCGCAGTGGCCGTTCCGGCCGCGTCCGGCGCCGCCGCCAAGCCCGTCGAAGACAGCCCGTCGCTGTTCAAGCGCATCGGCAGCAAGCTCAAGTCGCTGGTGACCCGGGCGCCGAGTTCGCGGCATTGAGTTAGGCCTGCCCTGCGGCAGGCCACAGACCCTTTCACCCTCGACGGCAGCCCGAACTCCATATGGAACTCGGTAACGAACCCCTCGTATTCGGCAGCCGCGGCACGCGGACTGCGGCAAGCGTTTCGGCCAATTACGACGGCGGAATCATTGTGCGGCGCTGGGCCGGGACCTGGATCGACTTCCTGGTATTGCTTGCGATCTTCATGATTCCCGACGCGGTGCTCGGCAACGAGACCTACCAGAGCACCATCGCCGTCTGGTTGACCCTGGCCGCGCTGTATTTCCCGGTGATGGAATCGGCCTTCGGAAAGACGCTCGGAAAGTTCGCGCTGTTCATCCGGGTCGTCGGCCAGGATGGCCGGAAGCCGACGGTCTGGCAGGTCGTGCTGCGCACGCTGCTGCGGCTCATCGAAGTGAATCCCTTCCTCGCCGGAGGGATTCCCGCAGGTCTCGCCGCCTATTTCTCCAAGCATCGCCAAAGACTCGGCGACATGCTGGCGAAGACCTACGTCATCCTCGACGCCGACGCGCGGACGTTGAACGGTACGCCCGGGCACTGACGGAGACGAAGATCGGGCGGGTCCAGCCCCGGTTCTGCGATACTTCGCCCCATGCCTCTCCTCCGTTTCGACAACGTCGCCAAGCTCTACCCCGGTGGCCAGCAGGCCCTGTCCGACCTGAGTGTTTCGGTCGAGCGCGGGGAGATGCTGTTCGTCACCGGGCACTCCGGCGCGGGCAAGAGCACGCTGCTCAAGCTGATCCATCTGGCCGAGCGCCCGAGCCGCGGCGCGGTGTTGTTCAACGAGCGCAATCTGCGCAATGTCTCCGGGCGTGCGGTGGCGATGCACCGGCGCGAGGTGGGTGTGGTCTATCAGGACCACCGCCTGCTGACCGACCGCAGCGTGGCCGAGAACGTGGCCCTGCCGCTGGTGCTGCGCGGCCTGCGCCGCGACGAGATCCGCAAGCGTGTGCGCAGCATTCTCGACCGGGTGAGCCTGGGCGCGCGCATCGACGCCCTCCCGGGCCAGCTCTCGGCCGGGGAGCAGCAGCGGGTGGGCATTGCCAGAGCGCTGATCGGCGAGCCGGCGCTGCTGGTGGCGGACGAGCCCACCGGCAATCTCGACCCGGGCCTGTCGGCCGAAATCATGACCCTCTTCGCCGGCCTGCCCGAGCGCGGCACCAGTGTGCTGGTCGCCAGCCACGACCTGGGCCTGGTCAAGCGGATGCGCAAACGTGTCCTCGTGCTCGACCACGGCCGGCTGGTCGACGACATCGCCCCGGACGAGCTCGCCCCGTCCGGACCCGCACCGTCCGGGCACTCCCCGTCCGAGCCCGCCGGCCCGGAGCATGCGCATGGCTGATCCGCGCGCCTCCGCCACCGCCAGCAAGCCCCGCTCGCGCATCGCCAGCTGGGCCGCGCACCACCGCGACAGCCTGGCCGCCAGCCTGGGCCGCATGCTGCGCCGGCCGTGGTCGACGCTGCTCACCGTTGGGGTGATGGCGGTAGCCCTGGCGCTGCCGCTGGGGCTGGGGCTGAGCCTGCACAACATCGGCCGTCTGGGCGGCGCCGTGGAGGACACGCGGCAGATCAGCGTGTTCCTGAAGACCGAGGTCGCCGCCGCGCGCGCGTCCGCGCTGGCGGGCGAGCTGCGCGCGCGCGAGGACGTGGCCGAGGTCGAGCTGCGCACCCCCGAGCAGGCGCTGGCGCAGCTGCAGGCCGAGGCCGGGGCGCAGGCGGCGCTGTATGCCGACACCGTCGAAGCCCTCGGCGAGAACCCGCTGCCCGCGGTGCTGGTCGTGCGGCCGGCAGAAGATGCGGCGGAGGCAGACGTTGCGCTCGCCGCCGCCCTGGAGGCCTTGCCCGAGGCCGATCTGGTCCAGCGCGATGCGCGCTGGCGCGAGCGCTTGGACGGCTGGCTGGGCTTCGGCGCGCGGCTGGTCTGGGTGCTGGCGGTGCTGCTGGGCCTGGGCGCGCTGCTGGTGGTCGGCAACACCGTGCGTCTGGAAATCCAGGAGCGTCGCGAAGAGATCGCGGTGCTGCAGCTGCTCGGCGCTACCGACGGTTTCATCCGCCGGCCCTTTCTGTATCTCGGTGCGTGGTATGGCTTGGCTGCCGGGCTGCTGGCCCTGTCGGTTCTGACAGCGGCCGAACTCGCCCTGCGCGCCCCCCTCGCCCAGCTGGCCGCCAGCTATGGCAGCGCTTTCGCCCTGCAGGGGCTGAACGCGCTGCAGGCGCTGGGTGTGCTCGCCGTCGCAGCCCTGCTCGGCTGGCTGGGCGCCGGCGTGGTCACTGGGCATTTTCTGGGTCAAACTAGGCCCGACTGAGCGTCGCGACAGGCCTGCCTGCGGAACGCGCCGCTCCGGTCGTGTCGTATTCCCGTCGCCAGAGATGTCCTCGCCATGCGTGCACCCCCCGATGTCCGTCACGTGACCGCCGAACACCCCCGGGTGATGGTGGTGGACGGCTCCAAGCTGGTGCGCAAGCTGATCGGCGACATGCTCCGCCGCGACCTGCCGGGGGTGGAGGTGATCGGCTGCGCCGGGCTTGCCGAGGCCGAGGCCGCGCTGGCCAATGCGCCGGTCGACCTGGTGACCACGTCGCTGGCATTGCCCGACGGCGATGGCCAGACACTGGCCAGCCGGGTGCGCGCGGCCGCCGGCCAGCGCTACGTGCCGGTGATCGTGGTCTCCGGCGACGTGCAGCGCCATCTGGAGGCGCGCAGCTTCACCGACGATGTCACCGATTATTTCGACAAGGCCGACGGCTACGAGGCCCTGGCGGCGTTCATCCGCGGCTACGTCCAGCCCGAGCCCATCCCCGGCGCGCGCGTGCTCTACGTCGAGGACAGCATCACCGTGGCCGTGGCCACCAAGCGCATGCTGAAGTCGCAGGGGCTGGAGGTGATCCATCTCACCCGCGGCGACGACGCGCTGTTCTACCTGCGCGAGCGGCTGGGCGAGGAGGACATGGGTGCCGATCTCGTGCTCACCGACGTCACGCTGGAAGGCAACATCGGCGGCCTGGACCTGGTGCGTGCGATCCGCGGCGAACTGGGCTACAGCCGGCGCCGGCTGCCGGTGCTGGTGATGACCGGCGACAGCAACCGCGACAAGCAGTCCGGCCTGCTGCGCGAGGGCGCCAACGACCTGGTGCTCAAGCCGATCGAACAGCGCCTGCTGCTGACCAAGGCGCTGTTCCAGCTGCGCCTGTCGCGGCTGCCGGATCGCGACGCTGCTTCTGCATGAGTGCGGCGTCTGTGAGTATGAGATCTGCATGAGCGCGAGGCCGCTGACCGGCCATTGCATGTGTGGTGCGGTGTCCTTCCGCATCGAGGGCGAGCCGGGCGAGAGCGATGCCTGCCACTGCGAACAGTGCCGCCGCCAGTCCGGTCATTATTTCGCCTCGGTCAACGTGCCGCGCGCCGCGCTGCAGGTGAACGGCGCCGAACACATCACCTGGTACCGCTCCTCCGAACGCGTGCGCCGCGGTTTCTGCTCGGTTTGCGGCTCGGCCCTGTTCTGGGACCCGCCTCCGGACCGCGACTGGACCAGCGTGGCGATGGGCGCGCTCGATGCGCCCACCGGACTGCGTCTGCAGAAACACATCTTCGTGGCGGAGCAGGGCGACTATTACGCCATCGCCGATGGGCTGCCGCAGCATGCGCGCTAGCGCCGATCGAGACCGCATCCAGGACAGATGCGGCGCCTGCGAGCAGAAGGAAAGACCGAGATGACCGACGACTCCCGCATCAAACTCGAACCCTCGTGGAAAGCCCATGTTGGCGACTATCTGCAGCGCGAGGAGATGGCCGCGCTGTCGGCCTTCCTGCGCCAGCGCAAGGCGCAGGGTGCGCGCATCTATCCGCCGGGGCCGGAGATCTTCGCCGCGTTCGATGCGACGCCGTTCAACGACGTGAAGGTGGTGGTGCTGGGCCAGGACCCCTACCACGGCCCTGGCCAGGCGCATGGCCTGTGTTTCTCGGTGCGCCCGGGCGTGCCGGTGCCGCCATCGCTGGACAACATCTTCAAGGAAATCCACGCCGACCTCGGCCTGCCGCGGCCCGACCACGGCTGCCTGCTGCCCTGGGCGCGGCAGGGCGTGCTGCTGCTGAATGCGGTGCTCACGGTCGAGGACGGCCGTGCCGGAGCGCATCAGGGCAAGGGCTGGGAAGGTTTCACCGACCATGTGGTCGATGTGCTCAACCGCGAGCGGGAGGGCCTGGTGTTCCTGCTCTGGGGCAGCTACGCGCAGGCCAAGGGCAAGGTGATCGACACCCGCCGCCACCGCGTGCTGAAGGCGCCGCACCCTTCGCCGCTGTCGGCGCATCGCGGCTTCATGGGCTGCCGGCACTTCTCGGCCGCGAACGAGTATCTGCAGCGCAACGGCAAGACGCCGATCGACTGGTCGCTGCCGCCGCGGGCGACGCTGGAAGCGGCAGCGATTTGATGTGGCGCTCGCCGGCATGAGCCACCGGCGATCGATCCATGCCCGGGCTCGCGCAGGAGGGCCTTCAGGCCCGACGCAAGGCCCGGCGTGATTCGGCGCAATCCCCCCGGTCGCGGCTGAAGCCGCTCCTACGGACAGGAGTGTCCCGGACACAGGATGCCGAGAGAACGCGCTCGTAGGAGGGCCTTCAGGCCCGACGCAAGGCCCGAGGCAAGGCCCGGCGTCATTCGGCGCA
>ERZ1066123.230-NODE-230-length-44974-cov-9.924397_pt1 | contig 44974 bp, 61 predicted proteins | sample MGYA00382770_ERZ1066123 | MGnify/ENA primary metagenome ERZ1066123 (study PRJEB33369, sample SAMEA5778353) | biofilm metagenome | biome: Industrial cooling water; feature: Water cooling tower basin; material: Biofilm | place: United Arab Emirates | collected...
GCCGGGCAGTCCGAGGTCGGTTGTGGTAGCCACCCCTGAACCCTGACAGGGGGGGCGGTGGGGGTCAAGGGACGGCGGGCCCTGCACCGTCAGTCCGAACGGCGGGCCGTTCCCCAGTGGCCCGCTGGATCGTCGGGATAGGGCGGCCTATGTCGCCGTCTGGCAAGTTGTTCACTGTTGCCATCAAGGGGTGAGAAACAGCGCGGCGACGGCGTGCGCGAGTTCGAGCACCTTGCCGGGCGGCTGCTCACCATTGGTCAGCAGAATGACCGTAAGCCGCTCGTCCGGAAAGCGGCTGATGGCCGTGCTGCTTCCCGGTGCGCCACCCGTGTGGCCCACGCGACGCTTGCCACGGAACGGCGACAATCCGAAGCCCAGACCGTAGGGCGCCAGGCCCTCGCGTGTTTCGGCCGGCGTCCACATCGTGGCCAGCGTACGTTGTGGCAACAACTGCTCGCCGTAGAGCGCCGCGTCCAAACGAGCCAGGTCGTGCACAGTCGACACGAGCGCCCCGTTGGCCTCATCGACAATCGGATCGAGCGACGGCGCTGCCTCGTATCGACCGGACTGCCACCGGTAACCTCGTGCCACATCGGCTTCGGGCGTGCGCCGCTGCAGGCGCGTGGCTGTCATGCCAAGGGGAGTGAGAATGCCCTGTGCAAGAAACGCCTCGTACGACATGCCGCTGACCGCGGCAATGAGTAGCCCAAGCAAGTAGTAGTTGGTGTCGCCGTACTCCCAGCGTTCGCCCGGCGGAAACGCCAAGGGCAGACACGCTACCTCGGTGAGCACATCACCCAACACGTAGTCTGCCTGCGACTTGGCAGTTGGGCACGGTGGTCGCTCGAACGCCGAGATGCTCGGTATACCCGATGTATGCGCCAGCAGCTGCCGCACAGTCACGGCATGCCACGCCTCGGGGAGCTGCGGCAGGTAGCGACCCACTTGGGCATCCATTGCCACCCGACCCTGCTCGACGAGTTGCATGGTGGCCAGCGCCGTAAACGACTTGGTGATGGACGCAATCTGGAAGCGTGTCTCAACCGATACCGGAGCCTGGCGCTCGATGTCGGCAAACCCGTAGCCCCGCGCGAAAACGACCTGCCCATCTCGCACAACGGCCAGCGCCAGCCCTGGAAGGCGCCGGGTGCTCATCTCGACGCGAATTAGGGAGTCCACCGTCGCGCCCATGGCCACAGCGGGAGACTGCTGTGCATGGGCGCGGCCATGGTACGAACCGAGCGCAACGATGAGCGCGATGGCGGCCCGCACCCCTTCCACAGTGTGTGTGCGTATCGTGCGTTGAGTCATACGGCGCCTGCGTGCGTGGGGCACGACTGGTGTAGGGAGGCTTCCCGAATGAACGGAGCCGGAGGAGCAGCAACAGCAAAACCTACGCCACCGCGACACCGCCGCCACCTTGCACCAAGCGAAACGGTGCCCGCGGCGCGGCGCCCGCCGAAACCCGCATGACCACGGCACGTAGGTTTAGGACATGAGCACTCTCGGTGTCGTGCACCTTGTGGCGTCGGTGGCTTCAATCGTTCTTGGCGCGCTCGTCCTTGCACAGGGGCCCAAAGGTGACCGTCAACACCGGCAGCTTGGCTGGGCGTATGTGGTCGCCATGATGACCGTGAACGTGACGGCGTTCATGATTTACAGGCTGTTTGGTGGCTTCGGTCCGTTTCATGCTGCCGCCATCATCAGTCTCACCGGTATTGTGGCTGGGGCGCTTTCTGCTCGGCGCGCAAGAATTGCGCGTTTGGCAGGCCAGCAGTTTCTGCGATCAAACCGTGTCGAGGTCCACTACTGGTGGATGACGTTCTCGTACGTGGGGCTGGTCGCGGCGCTTGCCTCCGAGGCCATCACGCGGCTGCCGGCGTTGCGCGCCATTGGTGGTGGTGGCGCGATGTTTGCTGCGGCAGTGGGTGGCGCGACCGCGCTGGTCTTCGCCATCGGGAGCTTTCTGATCGTGACGCGCCGTGCACGTTCACTCGAGCCGTTTCGGGCGTCACGTGCGCCGTAGCGCCCCTGACCGTACGTTGCCTGCATGCGTCCAATCCGACTGATTGCCTGGGCCGCCCTGTTCGTGCTGCTGGCCACATCCATTGCGGTGTACCCGTCGCTCCCCGCCGACATTCCGCAGCACATTGGTGCCGATGGGCGCGCCGGCCGATTCGTCGCGCGGAGCCCGCTCGCCTGGGGGCTGCCACTGCTCTTTGCCATCGCCTGCGTGGTACTCGTGGACGTGCTGGCCGCCAAGCTGCCAGGCAAACCGCAGCTCTTCAACTTTCCGGGCAAGGAGCAGCTGCTCAAGCTGCCCGCCGAGTACCGCGGTGAGGTGATTGCCCGGATGCAGCAGTTCATGGACATCGTCCTGCTGCAACTCGTCGCAACGTTCGCGCTGGTGCAGTGGATGATGTGGCGCGGCGCACAGGGCCAGAAGAACGGCTCCCTGACGATGCTCCTTCTCGCCATCGGTCCCATACTCCTGATCGCCAGTGGGCTGTATACGCAGCACATTCAGCGCGCTCTGGATGAGGCGCAGCGCTTGTACGACAGTCGGCGGCGCCCTGGCTAGTACAGCGCGAAAGAGGTTGGCCTACGTTCTCGCGTGGCGCAGCCGCTCCAGCCCGTCAAGGATCAGTTCCAGCCCGAAGGCAAAATCGTGTGTCCCGTCCAGCGTGCCTTCCGCTACGTGCTTCGACATCTCGTGCATGTAGGGATATACCGAGGCGGGCAGCATGGGCAGATAGGCGGCAGCCGCCGACGCGTACTCCTCCGGATCCACCGGGAAGTTCTGCTGCTGCAGCGCGAAGCCATAGATGTAGTTGTCCATGGTGTTCCACGCGCGGTCGGTGTCGTGCCAGGAGAAGCCGGCTTCACGCAGGGTGGCCAGCGTGGCGTCAATGTAGGCCAGCATGTTCGGCCCGACGACAATGCGGGACACGACGAGCATTGGCGCCCAGGGGTGCGCCATCATCACCGAGAGCGCCGAGGCGGCGCGTGCACGCAGTGCGGCCTTCCAGTCCCCGCCGCATGTGGGGCGGGTGATCTCACCAATGACGATGTCGACCATGCCGTCGAGCAACTCGTCCTTGTTCGCCACGTGATTGTAGAGCGACATCGCCTCGACCTTGAGCGTCGTGGCGAGCTTGCGCATGGAGAGGGCGTCGAGACCGTGCCGGTCCGCGAGCTTGATGGCAGCGCGCAGGATGCGGTCGCGACTCAGTGGCGCACGGCGGGAGGATGGCATGCGGGAGACTCTACCAGTGGCGACAGGGCAAGGCAAGCGACGGGCCATGCTTGACCGGCTCAACCTTACGCCGTACGTTGTAATGTACGCTGTAAGTCTGCCGCCGTTCCTCTCATCCGCTCCCCATGCGTCATGCTCTCGCCGCCCTCGTCGGGCTGCTTTTTCTTGCACAACCGGCGCCCGCACAATCCGCATCATCCGCGGCGGACAGCAGTGCCGTGAATGTCCCGCGCTGGCACCTCGGCCTCGCGGCCGGCGTCGGCCAGCCGGTTGGCGACTTCAAGCGCAACGTGAGCAACGCGGCGGGGGTGCAGGGCCACGTGCTGCTGCGGCTCGACCGCTACGGTCTGGCCTCGCTTCGGCTCCAGGGTGGCTGGCTGAACTACGGTCATGAGAGCCAGCGCACCTGCCTGGGGACGGCGCCGCACTGCCGCGTGGCGGTCAACATGACGACGACCAACGGGATTCTTTCGCTGGCCGTCGGACCGCAAATCGCCGTGCCACTCGGACGGGTCCGGGCCTATGGCTTCGGCATTGTCGGCATCAGCCGCTTCGCGACTCTCAGCGGGATCAGCGGGGGCATCATGCCGGACGTTGTGGCCGCCGACGAGAACTTTGGTGACAGTGACCTGGTGTGGAGTGGCGGCCTTGGCCTCCAGATTCCTGTACATCGCCGCAGCAGCCTCGACATCGGGGTCGGCTATGAGGGGCATGGCCGGCGCGACTATCTCATCAAGGGCGGATTGACGGACCAACCGGATGGCTCACTCGGCCTCGACATCAGGCGATCGCGGGCTGCCCTCTTCGCCTTTCGATTCGGCGTGACCACCGCCATCGGGAGAGGGGCCCTTCCGGCAACCCGCGCGCCATGACCCGGCAGATGAAGGCCGCCGTGTATCGGCAGTACGGACCACCAGGCGTCGTCGCCATTCAGGATTGGCCGAGGCCCGTTTGCGGTCCGAACGACGTGCTGGTTCGTGTGCGCGCCAGCTCGGTCACGTCCGCCGACAGGAGAATTCGCAGCCTCAGCATGCCGTACGGTTTTGGTGCTGCCGGGCGGCTGGCGTTTGGCATCAGCGTACCTCGTCAACCGATTCTTGGCAGCGAACTGACGGGTGAGGTCGTGGAGGCTGGCGCAGCGGTCCGCAAGTTCACCGTGGGGGACGCGGTCGTGGCGTTCACGGGCGCGAAACTGGGTGCGCACGCCGAGTACTGCCGGGTGTGTGCCGATGCCGTGATCGTACACAAGCCACCGACGCTCTCGCACGAAACGGCGGCAGCACTCGCGTTTGGTGGCACCACGGCACTCGACTTCTTCCGACGCGGCGGATTGCGGGCGGGAGATCGTGTGCTCATCAACGGCGCATCAGGAACCGTGGGCTCCGCCATGGTGCAACTTGCAGCGCAGGCCGGCGCGGAGGTCACGGCGGTGTGCAGCGGCGCCAACGCCGAGGTTGTGCGGCAACTTGGCGCTGCGCGGGTGGTCGACTACACACGCGTCGATTTCGCCGCTGGCGGCAAGCAGTACGACATCATTGCCGACACCGTAGGCAATGCGCCCTACCCGCGCGTGCGCGCGGTCCTCGCGGCACAGGGTCGCCTGCTTCAGGTGCTGGCCACGCTGCCGCAGATGCTGCGCGCGCCCTGGGTGAACATCAGCTCGCGACATCGCGTTGTTGCGGGCCCGACGGCAGAGCGCGTGGACGACCTGCAAACCCTGGTGGACATGGCCGTGGACGGGCGCTTCACCCCGCTGATCGACTCCCGCTTCCCGTTCGAGGAGATAGTTGCGGCGCACGCTCGGGTTGAAACCGGACGCAAACGGGGGAGTGTGCTTATCGCGCACGCCTCGTAGACAGAGGGCACAGCCCTCTCCAGGTGGCACGGGCTGGTGAACGCGCCTCAGCTTTCCCGCGTCATCTCCAGCATCGTTGGCCGGAACCCCGCAGACAGAAAGAGCCGCTGCGCCGCCTCATTGCGGGCTGCCGTGGACAGCACGACACGTGGAGCGCCACGGGCGGTCAGCTCGGTGATGATCGCGCGCAGCAGTTGGTGACCGATGCCTCTCCCGCGCGCGATCGGATCCACCACGATGTCGTTGAGCACACCGGCTGGTCCGCGCAGGGTCATCCAGTCCATGCCCTCCATACGTGCCCAGGCATACCCGACAACCCCCTCGTCCTCGGCCACCAGCAGCACGCTGTCACCACGACGAAGCTGCGAACCGAGGTACTGGGCGTAGCCCTTGGGTGTGTCCGGCGTCGGAGCAATGAAGCGCTGCGGATCGAGCGCGTGATGTGTGTCCACGAGCAGCGCGGCGAGCCGGCCGATCGCATCGAGATCACGACGTTCGGTTGGGCGGATGATGACTGGATTCATGATGTCTTGTGTGAACGGGCATGAGCCGGTGGCCACCCAGGTACCCTCGGCCCACGCGCTCCGGCTACGTCAGCTACGACTCTGAAACGACGCCTGCACAAATCGCAGACCGGCGATCACTTGATCCACCCGTGCCTGAGACAGCGAGCCAATGCGCGACCCCAACCGCGTCTTGTAGATGCAGGAGATCTGGGTGGCGACGACGACACTGCGTCGCTCCAGGTCCCCCTCGCCAGGATCCAGCAGGACATTGCCGGGCTCAGTGGCCTTGTGAAGGTTGGTGCTCAACGCACAGACAATGACCGTACTGATACGGGAGTGGTTGAAGACATCCTCCTGGACAATCACGTGCGGGTGGGCGACCCCCGGCACAGTCCCTTTGGATTCGTCAGCGGCGACCCAGAAGATCTCGCCGCGATTCACCACGCGGGAATGGGGTTGGGGCTCCAGGTCTCTGTCCATGAGGCGTCCACACGTAAGTTGAGCCGCCGCTCAGATTCGACGGTGAGACCGCGCTCAATGTGAGTCAGGCGGTGCCAGCCTGCGTGACGGCGTGAATGATCCCGTGTCTCCAACAATTACCGTCACAATCTCCGAAGGGAAGGTACGCTTCGCCAACGGCGGACAGGTCGAGGCAAGTCACACAATCATTGCGTGGCCCAAATCAGCGCGTGCCATCATCGATCCAGCCCAGACTCTGGCGGGGAATGCGCGACTGCATGGTCATCTCGTACAGGCGAACGACCTTCGGCCCACCCCGACGATTGCGAACCGCGTAGAGCGCGTGGGCGATTGCAGCAAGACGCTCACGGCCCCACCCGGCTCGCCGCAAATCACGGAACAGCCCGCGATACGCGATTCGCGCCTCACGCGACCCGACCAACCAGGTGTTGTAGGCAACGATGAAGCCCATGCTTGCTGCGTGAAGGGCGAGCGCCATAAGTCCGATGACACGGCGTTTCCACCCATCGGCCTGAAAGACCCTGCGACGTCGCTCCGCCCAACTTGGCTCATCCGGTTCCGCTGCCAGCAACCGAACACGCGCGAGATAGCTCGCCACTACGGGATCCGGGTACTCCACAGTCATCGACATCGCTAGTCTAGAAGCTTGCGGTAGTAGACGACACGCTCCGTCTCGACGAATCCCAGGGCTTCATGGACAGCCTGGCTGACGAGATTCGGTTGGTGTTCTGTCCTGACCATCGCGACAATAGGCCGGCGGCCATACGTGCTCAGCGGATAGCCGGCCACCATAGCATCATGGTTACACTCGCGACACCACCCATGCTCAGAAATGAGAGCAACACCAGCACCACCGCCATCACGCGAGGCCCCCACACGCCGACCGCCTGCTGCGCGACAAAGTAGCCTTGCAGAGCCGTCAGCGGTACGAATACGTACACACCAAATGCCAGCGCCGTAAGGAACGGCCCACTGAACGTTTCGGGGTCGAAGCCGACGGGCCCTCGATTGATCAGCAGCCAGAAGAATACGCCCAGCCGGAAGAAGAACACGCCGCCCGCGGCCAAGAAGGTACGCAGTGCCCATTGCCGATGTGCCGAGAAATTGCGTGCCCGGGCCGCCCGCCACGCGAACACGGCGCATGTAACGATGATGATGGCATTAAGAGAAATCGCGATGTGCTGAGGCATACGACTCGGCTCGCCGCGGGTCCACGTGAGGTAAAGACCCGCGAGGCTGGCGAGCATCACCGATATCATGTACACTCGTCCGACCCAACGGTGCAGGGCCGGGAGGCGCCGACGAATGGCGGGCAACAGCTGCAGTCCACCGCCCAGCATGATGAGCACGGCGATCAAAACGTGCGTCATGAGCGCCGCATTGCCCGCCGTGTCGCCGGGCACGTAGCCACGTGGCATGACGTGGTTCCATCGCTCGGTGTCGCCGGTGACGACAGCGCCGCCATAGACGAGCGTAACGTAAAGCGAAAAGAGCAGTTGCCCGAACAGGGCGACCATGACCCAGCCTATTGCAGCTCGGCGGAGGAAATGCTGCGCTCGCTCAGCGGCACCGAATCCCGAGAGTACAGGGTTGGGTTGTGCGGGCAGTAAATCGGCGCTTCTGGCCATAACAATGAAGAAGATGGGGGACGGGGGCCCGAAACGGTGCATCCGTCATCCGGGTTGCCCCAAAGTGTCAGAGTGGCTCTAACGACCCGATCCTGCGGAAGCACGCGCCTCCGCATCCTTCCACACCGCATCCAGAATGCCCGCCACTGCGCGACCGTCTTCCCCGCTCACGGACGTGTTCACAAAGAGCACCACGCCGAAACGGCCGCTGGGATCCGCCAGCATCTCCGTCTGCAGCCCGGGATCGTTGCCGCCGTGGCCAACACGTCGCCCGCCAAACTTGGTACGCCAGAAGAGGCCGGAGTTGCCGTCGACAGCGGGAAAGTTCTCGGGACGGTTGGTATCGTTGAACTGAAAGCGTACCATTTCCGCGGCATGCTTGGCGTCGAGAATGCGCACCCCCTGATACATCCCGGTGTCGAGCAGCGCCACGAAGAAGCGTGACAGCTCCGCCACCGAAGTCCGCACCCCGCCATCCGGATACGTGGTGCCACCATATGGGGGGATCGGAATGACGTGACCGTTCTGGGATACGAAGAGCGTGGAATGCCGCGTCGTGTCCACTTCAGACAAGAACCAGCCACTCGTCGTCATGCCAAGCGGCGTGAAGATGTGCCGGCGCGTGTAGCGATTGAGCGGCTCCCCCACGGCACGCTCCACAATGTATCCGGCCAGCGCGGCGCCGATGTTGGAGTACTCGCGCAACTGCCCGGGCGTGGCAGCAAGAAAGTTGTCCCGGGCGTAGTACGCGCCGTTCGGCGTGAAGTACTGCGTGAGGAATCGGTCCAGCGGTTCGGGCGCATCCCCGCCGTAATGATACGTTCGCGAGTACACCGCCCAGCGGTCGGTTATGCCCGAGGTATGCGTGGCGAGATGGCGCAGCGTGATAACCGCACCCGGGCGATGGGGATTCTCGACGCGAAATGGCAGGTAGCGATTGATGTCCTCGTCGAGCGACAGCTTGCCCTCCTGCACCGCCCGCATCATGGCCACCCCGGTGAACGTCTTGGCAATGGAGCCGACGTTCATGATGGTGGCGGGCGTGAACGGCCTGGTACGCGCGATGTCGGCGTAACCAAAGCCGCGCGTCCACACGACCTGCTTGTTCACAATCACCGCCGCGGCGACCCCCATGATGTTCGCAGACGCCATGTGTTGCCGAATGACACTGTCCAGAGCCGCCGAGGGCTCAACGGATTGTGAACGCAGCAGGCCGATTGGCGCGAAGAGCGCTGCGCCGCCGAGCAAGGCCAGGCGCGCGCCACGCGAATGGCAGCGGAGGATTGGGAGTGACATGGGCAATTCCGGCGGTGGGATGCGCGGGGGCGCTCGCACACGGCGAGCGCATGGTACGCCTACTACGGGGCGGCATGCGGCGGGGTTTCGGGGACCAAACGCATAGGGTGGGTCAATCACTCGTGGGCCCGGCGACTGTCGCTTGGGGCTTCGTCGCGCTCGTGCAGCCCGTAGTCGCGCACGACATGCGACACCCGCAGTCGGTAGTCTCGAAAAATGCCCGACCGGCCACGCATCTGGGCCACCCGATGCTCGGCGATGCTGCGCCAGGCCTGCACCGCCGCTTCGTCGCGAAACACGCTCAGCGACAACAGCTTGCCCGGCTCGGCGAGGCTCTCGAATCGCTCCACTGAAATGAACCCGTCCACCGCGTACAGCAGCGGCTTGAGCTCGGCCGCCAAGTCGAGGTACTCCGACCGACGCTCCTCCGCCGGCCACACCTCGAACAGTACCGCAATCATGAGAGACTGCGTGTGCCCGGGACGAACTCTACGAAACTGCGCTCCTCCTTCAGTATGAAGCGCAGCTCCTGCGCCATGGCAAAGTTCGCGCGCGCCTCCGGATCGGCCTTGAGACGCGTGCGATAGGCCTCGTAGTCGGCGAGACTTTCGAATCCGATGAGGCCCCAGGCCACGTTGTTGGTCCCCTCATGGGGAAGGAAGTATCCCAGCAGGGCGCCGCCCAGTCGGGGAATGATGTGGCCCCACGCTTCGGCGTAGCGGCGGAATGCGTCCCGCTGAAACGGGTCGATCTCGTATCGGATGAAGCAGGTAATGGTCATGCGGCCAGTATGGCACGTGATCGTTTCGGTAGCCGCCGAAGCATTCGCCGGCGATCTTTGTCGCATGCCGAGTTCGCGCCGTTTGGTGCCACAACCTGACGCCGCGGTGGTCCCCACCGCTGAGCTGCTCGCCGATCCCTCACGCGTGGCCATGCTGTGGGCGCTCATGGACGGGCGCCGGCTTCCCGCCGGCGACCTCGCACGCATTGCCGGCATTCGCCCATCCACCGCCAGCGAACATCTGGCGCGTCTCGTGGAAGCGGGATGGCTTGGCGTGGAGCAGACGGGACGTCACCGCTATCTGCGCCTGATTCATCCGGGCGTCGCAGAGTTGCTTGAGACCATGGCCGTCGTCGGGGGCACAACGCAGCCATCAGTGCGCCAGGTCGGACCCACGGGCGCCATGCGACTTGCGCGCAGCTGTTACGATCATCTGGCCGGACAGGCCGGTGTGGCGCTCACCAGCGCACTGCTGGACAATCGTGCGCTCATGGAAGAAGGCCTCGGCTATCGTGTCACCGCAGCGGGACGTGACCGCTTCGCTGCGCTCGGGATCGATACCGACGCAATTGCAGAGCAAGCCACGGCGCGGCGCCGTCACTTTGCGCGCATGTGTCTCGACTGGAGTGAGCGACGCCATCACGTGGCGGGTGCGCTGGGCAGCGCGCTGCTTGCGCTGGTGCTCGAGCGCGGCTGGTTTGTGCGAATGCCCGGCACACGGGCGTTGCGCCTCAGCAATGATGGGCGACGGGCGCTGCAGAGGGAGTTCGGCGTGCGGCTTCTTTGAACGGACGCTGCTCAAGGCGCAACGTATCCAGCACGACCCACGGAGCGAACGGCGTCACCTGCCGGCGCACGTCGATTCCACTCTCACGGCGAGCTGCCAGTCATCGCGATGAGGATCATGGACTCCGGTAGGTCATCTGGCAGCTGTGTCGTTCTTCCGCCGCCGCAGCGGGTGTTTGGACAGGCGCGCGGGCCGCTGCGCTGTCGGCCACCGAACGACCAATGAACTGAAAACACCGCTCCACGGCACCACGTGGAAATACGAACATGATCCGCGCCGGCGCATTGCTCCGGTTTTCCACGGTGATCCAGTTCCGCGGCGGCAGGTATACGACGCTGCCGGCTGGCGCCACATGAGCCGTATCGTTCAACAGAAACGTCACCTCTCCCTGCTGAACAATGAGCACCTCCTCGTCCAACTCGTGGCGATGACGCGGCACGCGACTCCCAGGCGGCAGTTCCTCGGCGCCAACGAACAGGTAACCTGCCCCGGTCGCCGCAGGCCCGACTTTGAGGCGAATCGCGCGACCATCTGGCAGAATACGCCGCTCGCCATCCTCAGGCCTGACAATTTGGGGCCGCGAGGCTGTGTGCAGTTCCGCGGTGACCTGGCCGCGTGCCGTCGATGCGAGCACGAACAGCGCCGGGGCGGTGAGTAGCAGGCAGGTGGTACGTGATCTGGACGCAGTCATCGTTTTTGCCGGATATAGTTCGGAGATATTGTGGAGTTGTGGCGTGGTAGGGCCGCTCGGGGCACGGTCCTGCCGTGCCGCCCTACCGCCGCGGCGGCTTGGTCGGCCGGATCTCGATGCGCGACGGTAGCGACCTCGACGGAAACCGCACGAGCCCCATCACGAGCTCCGCGATGTCCTCCGGCTGGATTTTCCACGCATCGGCGTCGCTCGGCGTGTGATCATTGAAATGCGTGGCCACACTGCCCGGCATGATGTAGTTCACGCGGATGCCGTACTGTCGCACGTCGAGCATGAGCGCCTCGCTGAAGCCGACGAGTCCGAACTTGGATGCGTTGTACGCTGCGCCACCCGGCAACGGGTTCTTGCCGGCGAGCGAAGCGATGTTGATGATCCAACTGTCGTCGTTGTTCCGGAGATGCGGAATCGCGGCGTGGCAACAGAAGTACACGCCGTCAAGGTTGGTTCGAATGACTTGGTCCCAATCCTCCGGCGTGAGCTCGCTCATGGGCGCGAATCTCCCGACGCCGGCGTTGTTGACGAGGATTTGCAGCCCGCCAAATCGCTCGACCGTGCGATCGATCATGCGTCGCACATCGTCGCGGTTGCGGACATCACACACGATGCCTTCCACGGTACCCGCACCACGCTCCGACAGTTCACGCGCCGCGCGCTCGACCTCGCTCGCATGGCGCGAGGAAATGCTCACGTTGCAGCCGGCGGCCGCCAGCGAAGCGGCGATTGCGTAGCCGATGCCCTTGCTGCCGCCGGTAACGACGGCGGTCCTACCCTTGAGATCCTGAATCATCTTGTGCCTGTGTCAGAGTAGTCCCGGAGCGGCCGCTCTAGCCGCGCATCTTCGTGATCGCTGCTGTCAGGTCGCTCTCCGTGGTCGAACCGATCACGCTGCCGTGGCTCATGGTAATCACGCTCGTCGCGCGTTCAATGTCGGCGTCAGCCACCAGCGCAATGAGCATGGACGTGTCGGGCGCGAGCCCTTCTCCCAACTGTCGCAGCAATGCGTCGGGGAAGCCCAGATCGATGAAGTAGGCAGCAATCGCGCCGCCGGCAGCCAAGGTGATGGTACCGACGCCGGGAAGCAGAAGACCGGCAATCGCCCCGATCAGCGCGCTCTTCCCCACGCCCCAATCCTCTGTTTCGCTGAACGCCACCTCGCCGCTCGGCTTTCGCGTGACCACGGCGACGTTGCCGAGACCAACGGCGGCACCCTTCAGAAGATCGCGGGCGTTCTCAGCGCCGGTCGGCGTCGTGAAGCTAGCGATGACGATGCGTCGGGCCATGGATTGTGACATGTGATCTCCTGTGGACCTGAAGTGGTTGTGAACGCTACGGTAGCGGATTGCGCTCCCAACTCCCATACATGGGGTTGGGGAGGAGCACAAAGCGCCGCCCGAAGTCGGTGTACGCGCTATCGGGCGCTGTTCGCATCGGCGCCTGCGTCATCCCGGGGAAGTCCTGAATGTTGTCACCGATCCACATGATCACCTCAAGCGGTAGGAGCCCGTTCACTCCGGCGGCGACCTGCGCGAAGCGCGGATTCTTGTCGCTCGTTTCCGCCTTGCACAGCACGACATCGGCCTCGATACCTTCAGCGCGCAGGTTTGCGCGTGTGTCGTCGCACTCCGCCGCTGTGCGGTTGGTGACGATCGCAACGCGTCCACCGCGTGTCTGCACATCGCGGATGAACGTGAGCGAGCCCGGGAGCGCCGTAGCCTCGCGGCGCGCCACCCAGCGTGACCAGCTCGCCTCGGTATATCCGGAGTCCACGAGCGCGCGCTCCTGCTGGTAGCGACTGTTGTCGAGCACCGTTTCGTCGGCGTCGAGAATGACGCCCCACGTGCCCCTGCTGCGTCCTTCGGAGAGCGCCACCAGCCGCTCACCGGCGACGCGGTACGCCTGAAGAAACGCGGCGCGTTGCTCGGCCGACGATCGAAACCACCGGATGTCGTTGCCGATTCTCGCGGACGCCGGGCGTGGCATGGTCGCCGCTGGCTCGGCGCCCGTCGCTCCGGCGCCCATCCCAGTGGATGACGTGTGCGAGGTGGTGGCGCAGGAGATCAACGCAAACGCACCGACGCCGACAGCACACAGGCGTTGCGCAGCGCGCGTGGTCAGAAAGACAAGGTGCGGCATGGCGACACAGGGAAGAGTGAGAGGAGACCTTAGTGGCCGATGGCCAGTCCATCCTTGCGCGGGTCGCTGCCTGCCGAGTAGCCACGCGGCAGCCGGAGAATGGCCTGCGCTCCGCCAAACGCGATGGGCGGCTGCTCGATCAGCACATGCCCCTTCGCCTCCAGCGCGGCACGCACGTCGTCGGTGAATGGCGCCTCAAGTGCGACACGATAGCCGTTGTAGTGCCGGAACCGCGGCGCATCGATCGCCGCCTGGATGTCCATCCCGAACACGAAGTGATTCAGCAGCATTTGCACGTGTCCCTGCGCCTGCACGCCACCACCCATGAGCCCGAAGCTCATATAGGCCTGCTCGCGGCCGTTCACTGTCTGGGTGACAAAGCCGGGAATCAGCGTGTGAAAGGGGCGCTTGCCCGGCGCGACCGTATTGGGCAGCCCTTCGGTAAGCGAGAAGCCGGCCCCACGGTTGTGCAGCGCAAAGCCGGTACCCGGCACCACCACGCCCGAGCCGAAGTAGTCGTAAATGGAATTGATGAACGACACCATATTGCCTTCGGCGTCGGCCGTGGCGAGATACACCGTCTCGCTGCGCGTCCGGCTCGGGCCGGGATCGACACGTTCCTGCGCGCGCGTCGGGTTGAGCAGCTGCCGGCGCGCTGAGATGAACGTGTCGTTCAGCATCTGTTCAGCCGTGAGCTCCAGGTGGTCGGCGTCGCCGACGAAGCGATCGAGATCCGCGTAGGCGAGCTTCTTGGCCTCGATGAGATGGTGCAGGTAGGCCGGCGAGTTGTGACCCATCGCCTTCAAGTCGTAGGGCTCGAGGATGCGCAGCATCTCGAGTGCGGCCACTCCCTGATTGTTGGGCGGCAGCTCCCACACGCGATACCCGCGGAAGGGTACGGAGATGGGCGTGATCCAGGTCGGCGCATTGGTGCGCATGTCCTCGGCGTTGATGAAGCCACCGAGTCGCTGCACGTGGTCCACGATGCGGCGACCCAGCGTACCCGTGTAGAAGTGCGCGACGCCGCTGTCGGCGATGGCCTGCATCGTGCGCGCCAGGTCGGGATTGCGAAACCATTCACCAGCCCGCGGTGCGCGGCCCCCCGGCAGGTAAGTCGCCGTCGCCGCCGCATCGCGTTGCAGGAGCTCGGTCTGCTCGCCCCACTGCGCGGCAATGATCGGCGTGACGGGGAAGCCATCACGGGCGTAGCCGATGGCGGGCTGCAGCATCTGGGCCAGCGTCCTCGTGCCGTGGCGGCGCAGCAGGGTGTCCCAGCCGGCCAGTGCGCCAGGCACGGTTACCGACATCGCGCCCTGCTGTGAGCCCGCACGAAAGCCGCGGGCAATCAAGGTGTCGCGCAACATGCGTGAACCCGCACGTCCGCTCGCATTGATGGCGACCAGCCGTTGTTCCTTGGCGAGCCACACGATCGCGAACATGTCGCCGCCGAGGCCCGTCATGTGCGGTTCCGTCACACCGAGCACCGCAGAAGCGGCGACGGCAGCGTCGATGGCGTTGCCACCGCTGCGCAGCACCTCCAGCGCCGCGGCGGACGCCAGCGGTTGGCTGGTCGCGACCATGGCGTGCGGGGCGTAGACGGTCGAGCGGCCGGCGAGGGTGGTGGGGCGCTGAGCGGTGAGCGTTGCCACGGGCAGCAGCAGTGGCAGGACGAGCAGGGCGGAGCGGCGCATGGATTCGGCCGAAGGGAGAGTGGAGCGATCGATGCAGCACGAAGAGCGAAGAGCCGGCTCAGGAAGATGGCTACAGCGGCGCGGGTGGCGGAAGTTCACGGGCGAAATCAGTCGCCGCGAGCCAGCGCCGTCGACTACTCTCGCGGACCCACCACCGCCCCATGGTTTTGCCGTAGTCGAGGCTGAGGAGGCGCCGGCTGCCACCCTCGGCACAAGCATGAAGGCAATAGCCCAGCTGACCTTCATGCTTCGCTACCTGGCGACCGCCGGCATGTCTCGCCGGAGGAAGATTGTTGTGCTCACCGAGTCGCGTTGTGCCCGCACGGCGCGGAGCTGCGAAACAAGATCGTAGGCAGGCTGATCCGGATTGCGAAAGTTCGCGAAGCGCCAGGTCACGCCGTCGCGCACCATGTCCACGAGGACTGCCGACGTTGACGAGCCATTCCCACAGTGTGCCTCAATAGTCGCCTGCCAGCCGCCCCCTCGGCGCTCAACCGCCTGCACCACGTAATTCGTACAGGGATCCTGAGAATTGAGGAATGGATCGTAGTCCCCCACCACGCTGAGGATGTCGGCCGCATCTCGCTGGGCTTCCACATCACGCTGCAACGCCTGCAGCAGTGTCGGCGTGAAGAGCTCGTGGCCACGCGCCATCACGCTGTCCATGTGCGTCGCCGGCGCGCGGCCACTCAGCGGCACGTACCAGTCGTAGAACGCCTGGGCGAACTGGCGGGCGGACTTTACGTCCTGGCCTTGTGACAACTTCGGGCTGGTGTCCGAACCGCGACAGCCCAAGCAGAGCAGCGCGACGATCAGACATCTCGGCGGGAATGGCCGTCCGAGGAAGACTACTGTCACGGCGGACCGCCTCTGGGAGGAACCCTTGGTCGTTCGACGGGACGCTGGATGCCCCCTCGCTTGGGGTCACCCAACACCGTCTCGCCAGACCCGCGCGACGACTGCCAGGTGCACATGTGCATGTCGCCGACGCGGATACGCTCGAAGACATCGGCCGCCACACGACAGGAATCGCCGCTTCGTGCGACCAATATGTCTTCTCCGCTCTTTCCCGCCACCTCCTGTTGCGCGATTGATCGCCCACCCGGCAGCGGCAGACAACTGGCGAGCATCCCTGCCAACAGGGGCACTCCGAGCAGAGTCACCCTGATTTGCTGGCATGAAGTTCGTTCATCCTTCGCGCTGAGCATCATGGCTAGCGTGCAGTAGGCGGTCGACGCAAAATCCAGCGACCCATCAGCTGATCAAGCAAGCTCACCTCCCATTGACCACGGACCCGTTGCGCACATCGATGGTTGCGGTTGCGCTGACCACGCGTGGCGCGCAGTTGGGGCCGTTCGGGTACGAAACCTTATACTCCAGTCTCGTGGTTCCGGATACCGTGCCCGCTGCGGATACGACCGTGATGCCGGCGCTCGGTGCGCTGTACTCCGGAAAGAATACACCGTGGTCGCATCCGCTCTCTAGCCTGGCGCAGTCGGCCACGTAGGCTGGCTGTCCCCCTGGAGCGACTGGACTGACGTCGATGCGAGTGATCGGCGATGTGACGTTGCGCACACGTACCGTGAGTCCGCTTTCGCCGCCGATGAGGGTGCAGTCTCCCCCCGGATCGAAAATGGCGCACGCCCCGAAGGCGGGAATGCAAGCGAGTGCAAGTCGAAAGGTCATCTGCTTTGAATTGGAGTATCGCCAGAACCGAACGCCCCTCTACCTACAAGATGGCGAGGGCGATATGCTTACGGCCAGCCCGTTCGAACCTGCGCCCGTACGGCCTCGCCCACTGCCTGCTGCTGCACCACCACCACTACGTGCCCACCGGCCTCGAAGCTCATCAATCTGGCCCCCGGGATTTTCTGCGCTGCGAACTCTGCATTGTGGTACAGCTGCAGCAGGTCATCCCTCGCGTGCACGATGAGCGTCGGCGCCACAATCGATGCAATCCGCTTGCCGGGTAGGGTTGCCGTGTTGTCGAACACCACCCCCGCGGACCGCGGCGCGGCCGGGTTCATTTCATCAATCAGCCGAGACACCAACCCGCGCGCCTCAGGTGTGAGTCCGGCTACCACGGCATCGCTGGCACCCAGCACACGCATGAGCTGTGGCTTGAAGAATTTCGCAATGCCCCAGTACGTGTAGTCGTGGGAAAAGACCCGTCGCAGCATGTTGCCATTCTTGTTCGCCTCGGCCTGGTCGGCAGACGCCGACGCCACCACGCCGCACGACAGGCAGGTCAGCGACGATACCCGCTCGGGATATTGCGCGGCAAGCAACAGCGCCGATGGGCCGCCCTGGGACAGCGCCACCACCGCCACGCGCTCGATCTTGAGATGATCCAGCAGGGCCACGAAGGCCGCCGCCTGGTCGTCCCAGGTGGCACCGTCGGGCATCGAGGAGCCCAGATAGCCAAAGCGCGACGGCGCAATCCAGCGGATATCATTGCCAAGCAGCGCGTCGACGAGCAGCCGCCCCTGGTCAAAGCCGCCGCCGCCCCCATGCACGACCAGCACGGGAATTCCCGCACCACCGGCCGCGTACTCGATGTCGCCGTACGCCGTCGGGATCACCCGGCTCTTGCCACGGATTCGCGCGTATGCCTGGCGCATATCCCACGCGAAGCTGCCGCCGATGGCGACCGCCACGAGTCCCAAGAGTGCTCCGGCTAGTCGCAGCAGCGTTCTGCGCATGAAACCCTCCCGATTGTTGTCTGCCACCACAATGCGCCCTACGGCTTTCGACGGCCGCCCGTGCGTTCGGGAGTGAAGTGCCACCAGTCGAGCGCCTCCCCGGTGCGTGCCTGATGAATGGTCGCGGCGAAGACGTCGCGCACGCACGGGTCCTGGCGCTTCCCCGTGGCGCGCTCAAGCGACCGATAGAGCACGTCCGGATCGCTGGCTGCGAGCTCGGCCAGAGTGGTGATACCCAGGACGGCGAAGTCGCTGAGGGCCGCCTTGCCCACGTTGCGCAGGTCGGCGAGCGATTGGGCGGGGTGACGTTTGGCGCGGCTCACGGGGTGACTGTCGAGTTACGCATGGGCGAGCATGAACTCTGCGAGGGTACCTGCGTTCATCATCATTCGGGAGCAGCTGGCAGACTGCAAGGCGATCGGGCTTCGCAGTACACGTCCAGGACCGCGCGAGTGCGTCGAACGCCCGCTGCGCCTGCTGAGGCATTCGTCAGGCCGATCTACAGCAGATGATTGCCTAACGCACGACAAGCGATCGCTCGAGAACTGCGGGCCAGTTGGCTCCACCGGTGGATGGGCCACTCTGCTCCCCGATCACGCGAAGCACGACCCGCCCAGCGACATTGAAGCGCACGCGTACGTTATGCTCAAGATACAGGAGATCTGAAGTACAAACGCTGGCGTTACGCGTGCGGTTGAGCGGCTTGATCTCAGCCAGTGATCCCGTTACCGACACGTCAGCCCGCGCCGTCTCGCGTGTACAGCCGCCGCCAAAGGTCCTGATGCTGACGGCAAAGTCCTCACCGCGAGCGACGGTATCAGGCGCTGCGATCGTGGCGGTATCCCGGTAGAAGACGATGAGCGCTGGTCCTGTGCGGTACGCGTCACCGGTGAAGGCATTGCACGCCGCCATTGCCGAGAGTGCAATGCCGACCAGCATGGCTCTGATCGGAGCCGCAAGGCTCTCCTTCGAAGTGGTCCACCGGTCAGATGCCATATGCCGAATCCTGAAGGCGCAGCTGGTGATGTGCTCGCCAGCCTTTTCAGCGCGGAGACAATACCGCTCTGCGCTCCGAGTTGGCGGTCGAGAGCTGCAAGCAGCGCGAGTGCGGCTCTGCGGAGACCGGAGAGCCCTATCCGTCCAAATGACGGATCAGAGAACAGACATACAACTTACGCGCTGGTTCAACTCCGCGCGACGTACGCCGACAGCGCGAGCCACGCGGTGAACATGAGCGCATACGGCCATTTGCGTGGCAAGAGACGCGCCACCAGCAGTGTGGTGACGGCCGTGCCCGCCAACGCCACCAGCACCGCCATCGCAGCCCGCGTTCCGCTCCCGACAATGGCCGTCGCAATGGCCGCGCTGGCCCACTGCGCCGGCAGCAGCACCAGCAACCAGTCCGGCAGCCACGCCGCAGTAAGCAGCGTCGCCGCCTCTCCACACACCACCAGCACCGCGATGATCCAGCCGTGACGGGGATGCGCGCGCGTGAACAAGGTGCCGCGCGCGGCAAAGCTGATGCTGGCCACCAGCAGCGCCAGCGTGGTGGACAGCGGATGTGCCAGCGGCGCCATGCCCAGGCGCTGCGCAAGGGCAATGAGGCCCACGCCGGTTGTCAGCGCGAGCGCCACACCCACCCAGAAGCGCGCCGCGACCGCCGCAGCGATCATGCCCGTGCCCATCAGACCGGCGGCGAGAATCGGGCCACTTTGCGCTGCGAGCGTTACCGCATCAACGCGCAGCACAGCCAGCGTAGGGGCGAGCACGCCGGCCAGCATGACCGCCAGCCAACCCCGACGGGATGTTTGCGAAGCCTCAGTCAACGCCACCTCATGTCCCGGGGAGTGTCGCCCAAGCGAGCCATCGGCGCAAGACGGACAGTCTTGTCGCCTCAGTGCATAGTGGTCATATTAATATGACCACTTTGCCCGAAGTCACCATGCGTCGAAAGCCGACTCGCCCCTCGCGGCGCCCCCCCGCACAGGAGGTTTCTGCCACCACGTTCAAGGCCACCTGCCTCGAACTGATGGACGAGATCGCGCGCACGCGGTCTGAACTGATCGTGACCAAGCACGGGCGGCCGGTGGTGCGGGTTTCCGCCGTCGAGCCGCCGGCAATTTCACCAGTAGGCTTTCTCGCGGCGAGTGTGGCGAGCCACGGCGATATCGTATCGGCTGACGAGTCACTCTGGGGGGAATCGTTCACGGACCCCCTGGCCGCGCGGCGTCGCTGACATGCCGGTCAGGAAGTCACCGGTCGCAAAGAGACGGCGCACAGTAGGCGAGCCGGAACCGACCTACGTCGGGCTTCCCGCCGCGTGGCGCGCCAGTGATGCTCCCGCACGCGAGACCCCACTCCTCCTCGATACCCACGTCTGGATCTGGACGCTCGACCCGTCGTCGGACGCACTCCCGTACCACACGATCCGGCTCATCGAGCGTGCCGCCGCCGCACAGCGGCTTCTCGTGAGCGACTTCTCGTATTGGGAAGTCGCCATGCTGGTCAGCAAAGGTCGGCTGCGACTCACCACGGATGTCGGCATCTGGCTCGACCGCGCCGGCATGGCGCCGGGGATCGTGTCGGTGCCTGTGACGCGCGATGTGCTGGTGCACAGCACCCGCCTCCCCGGAGAACCGCACGGCGATCCGGCCGACCGCATCCTCATCGCCCACGCCCAAACGCTCGGTGCGGCGCTGATGACCTGTGATCGTGGGATCATCGACTACGCGCGTCGCACGCCGGGCATCCCGGTGTGCGACGCGCGTTAGCGGCGGCCCGCTCCAGCCTCAAGTACAGCCCCTATCGCGTCGATCAACGCCGCTCGCAGCCCGCGCGCCTGCTCACTCAACGCACGCTGCCGCCGCTGGTATTCCTCCCGCCCCTCGGGCGTCTCCACGCGCACCGGCTCGACGCCAAAGGCCCGCAGGTCATAGGGGCCGGCTTCCATGTCGAGCACGCGCAATTCGGCGGCCAACGCGAAGCACTGCCACAGCAGCTCGCTGCCAACCCAGGGCATGCAGGTGAACGCCCACCGGTAGAGATCCATGTTGGCGTGAATGCAGCCGGGCTGCTCCAGATCGTGCCGTGTCTCCCAGGTGAGCAGCACGCGATTGAGTGGCTTGGCGGCCGGCGCGAAGAAACGGAACGCCTCGAAGTGGCTGCACAACACCGGCCGACTCTCCACAAACGCATCGAGCTCCGCCTGCGGCATCCGGAGTGGCGCGACCTGCGCATGCCGTACGTCGTGCCCACCGTAGACCATGGCCCACTCGTGCATGCCGTAGCAGCCGAACTGCGCCGGTCGCTCGTGCGTGGCGCGCAACACATCCAGCACCTTCACCAAGGTGTCACGCTCGGCGCAGCTCATCGCGCCGGGCATTCGCCATAGTGCGCCGTCGGCGACGCCGTACACCGGTTCAGGGAAGCGCTCGCGCGCCTCGGGGCTGTCCACCAAGCCCTCTCCCGATGAAGGGTGCCACGCTTCCAGCTTGGCGGGGGAATAGCTGTAGTACTGGAAGAGGAAGTCGTGCACCGGATGCGACGCTCCGCGCGCCCGCCGCTCACGACGGGGGCGCGTATACACCTCCACGCGCGCGAGGTGCGCGGCGGCGCGCGCCTGCCACTCGGCGGTCGTGAGTACTGTGTCGCCGCGGAACGGGCGATCTGGTGCAGGCATATCGGAACCGTGCATGCAAGATCTCGTCAGAACGGCGCGGGTTGCTGCACCACCACCGACGCACCCGTCACCGGATGCACGAACGCCACGCGCTCGGCGTGCAACAACAGCCGTTCGTCGTCGTGCGGTGGTGTGCGCCCGTACAGCCGGTCACCCACGATGGGCGCGTCCAGCCCCAGCGGATGTGCGGCATGCACACGCAGCTGATGCGAGCGGCCCGTGTGCGGCGTGAAGCGCACCTGCGTGCGCCCTTGCTCTCGCATCAGGACCTGCCACTCAGTATCAGCCGGCTTGCCGAACACGGGGTCATGAATGTTGCGCGGCCGGTCGTCGACATCGATGCGCAGCGGCAGGGTGATGCGCCCCTGCTCGCCAACAACTTCGCCGTCCAGCCACGCCACGTAGTGCTTCTCGACCTCGCGCAACGAGAACAGCCGCTGCAGTGCCTTGGCGACATCGAGTGTCTTGGCCACCAGCAGCAGCCCCGAGGTGTCCATGTCGAGGCGATGCACCACCAGCGGCCCCGTGGCGTCGGGGTAGCGCGCGCGCAGCCGACTGACCACGCAATCCTGTAGGGCAGCACTGCGGCCTGGCACCGTGAGCAGGCCGCTCGGCTTGTTCACCACCAGCAGATGCTCGTCCTCGTACACCGCCAATGGCTCGGCGGGGTCGATGGCCGCCGATCCGAAGAGCGGGGGCGGATCGGCGGGCAGCCCACCCAGCATGTGGGTGAGGATGGGCAGACACTTGCCGCGACAGGCGGCATAGAACACGCCCGCGCGGCGATCGCCGGTTGTGGACGGCGCGCCCAGCCACAGTTCCGCGAGCGCCAGCGGCGTGAACCCCAGGCGATACGCATGCGCCAGCAGCTTGGGCGCTGCACAATCGCCGGCGCCGGCCGGCGGCTCGGCTGGGGCGAACAGATCGCGCAGCGGGCGCACCTCGCCGTGTGCGTTGGCGAAGTGATAGCTGTCCTGGATCTGTGCCATGAGGATACGTGAGCGCTGCGTACGCGCCGCATCGAGCTCGCGCACGGCCGCGTCGACACGAGTCGCCACCGCCGTGTGCACGCCTTCGGACCCTGACGCGAGCAGCGCCGCGCGTCGCGCGCTGAACGCCAGCATCTCCGCCTCCCCGTCAATCCACACGCGGTCACGCTGCCCGCGATCGAAGGTGGGCGGCGCCCAGCCGTCAATCTCCCACTGGCCGTTCACCATGCCGGAGAAGCCGCGCAGATAACCGATGGTCCCATCGGGCGACGCCACGACGAGCACGCCGAACATCTTGCCGTTACCGGGCTCGTGCAGGCGCCATGCGCTCGCAAACTGCGACTCAACAGCATCGGCAAGTTCGAGCGCGGCACGCCGCGCTAGCGGGTGTACGGCCCGCCGGTCGAACGGGGTCGGGAACCGCGTGGGGACGTCGTCGGTGTGCGGGGCGGGTGAAAAGGGAATCACACCCGGAAAGATATCGAACTGGAGCTAGCGAGTGCGCATCGACTGGACACGGCCGTTCTGCAGCAATCGGAAGTATTGGCCGTCCTTGATCAACAGTCCTTCACTGCGCCTGAGCGGGAAGCTGGTCAGGTAGTCCTTGGGATGCCTGACATCAATGGCAAACACCCGGCCATCGTGTTTCGCGGTAACCGCAGACTGCAGGGTGTGACCCACGACAACGGCACTGGCGCCAACTGCCCGGAGGCCCTGGTCAACTTCTTCTGTCGACAGGTCGTCTTTGAAATAGCCGCGGTACCATGCCGGGCCGGTGCCGCTGGAGCGCAGGAACGATTCCGTGGTCTCTGTTGTCGGCGTGAACCACGGCGTCCGATATCCCGCGCGAACCATTTCGTTGATCTCTTCAACGGAAAGTGCGAACTCCGCGATGCGAGGGTGGAGGCCGCCGTGGACGAAGGCCACATCATTGATGACCTCGACCACGTTCTTGGACGCCATCCAGCGACCAAGAACGGACCGGTCATCAAACAGTTCGAGCTGCTGCTTGCCGAAGATTCCGGCGATGTGGAAGTACTTCTCGTTGGCGGTCTGGTGGTTCCCCTGCAGGTTCTTGATCTCGTGATTGCCGATGATGTAGTGCACACGACCGCCGGCCCGCATCGCGGACTGCTCGAGCTTGTAGATGGCCCAAAGCACCTGTGTAGTCGAGGCACCCCGATCCACGAAGTCACCGACGAGCACCAGGTGACCGCTCCCAAAGGTTCAATTCAACGCTGCATCCGCGATACCATGCACAACAAGGAACTGTCGAAACGCGCCGAAGCCACTCTCGATGTCAGACATGGCAACGATGGGTTTGCCATCGTCGTACACCGAGGCAGGAATCGGAGCATCAGAACTGACCGTTACGTCGAAATGACTGCTATCGGCCGGAAATCCAACACGGATACGCGCTTCCTCTGCCTTGTCGGACAGCAGCACCGTGTCGACACGGAACCCGCTATCGTTGCTTCCCCGCAATGTGAACGCAGTGAGACGATCGTTCGTGTGGAACACGTGGACTTCGCCGTCGAGCTGATACGCCAACCGATTCTCGAAGAGATGTGCATCGGCACCGATGACCAGGCCAAACACAACGAGACAACAGGCCAGGACAAGCGTGGAAACGGCAAAGCGCTTCAAGTAGACCAGAGCGATCGATGCATAGGCGCGAACGCGGGCGAATGACGTCGCTGACAGATATGGCTCCGTGTTGTGCGATGACGGGACAGTAGCCGTTTGCTACGTCACCCCTCGCGAGCCTACGAAGGCAGCCACACAGAGTTTCGCCTTCTCACATTTCGGCAGGACCACCCGGACGTTCGCGCGGACTATACCGCTGCAGCGCACCTGTGGCACACGATCATCTGCAGGGCCGGCCCCTTCTTGCGGCAGCACGACACACGGCCGGTGCAGGGAGGCCATGACGCTCCATCCGCGCGATGGCGTAACGCAACCGGACCTGCAGGAAGCGCAAGGTGAGCATAGCCATCCGCCCTTGTGCGCGCGGAATCTCTTGCCTCAATGGCCTGCACCACTACATCGGCAACGGAGGCCGCTACCATAATGCGGCATACGAACGTATTGAACAGACAGGACGCCGTTGCTCGTTCCGCCCGCAACATCGCCTGTATCTCATCGAGCCACTCCTAGTGCGTACAGAACTGCGGATTCGAAACGTTAGGGACGTCGGAAACGAGTCTCCTCCTGAACGACTCTGGCGTTTCCGCAGCACACACAATGGCAAGCGCGAGGGCGAAGCGCGCGTTGGCATCACGGTCCTTGAGTTGACTGAACACCGTGGCGGTGAACACGGTTGAATCCTGCGCGCGCACGGGAAATCTCCTTCGCATCGGTACCGGGCTCGCACCGGGCAACCAGCCGACTCGACTGCCCACCTTCGCAAGGTAGGCTTGCGCGTAGAAACACCCGCTGGGACAATCGAGCGGCGGTCCATACGAAATGCGGTACATCAACACGTCGGTACCAGAGAGCACGATCGGTGTCCCTGCTCGGATACCCACCGCAGAGTCTCCTGCGAGGAAGGCCTGGATATCGGCCGGCGCGTTGGAGAGCGAGTCAGTTGGCGAGGAACTGCAGGCGATGACGCCGAACAGCATCACCACCAGAGCCAATGGAATGCGCATGGGTATACACCTCATGAGAAGCGACCAGGCGGAAATTGCTCCCGAGCGAGACTTCTGCGCCTCACTGCCCCGCGCGAAAGCCCGTCGAGTCCGCCGCCGGCGACTGCGCGAGCACGACCGGTTGTGTACTCTCAAGTTTGCGCGCCGCACCATGAACCGTCAACGAATTGCTGTCCCTCGGTCATCCGACGAGGTTTCTCGCGCTGGGACTCCAACTGTTGTTTGTTAAGCTCGATTTTGAAGGCGGCCCTTCTACTTGCGCTCGAGACGCACCCGGGTTGGCCCCTGCGGCCCCTGTTGTTCGAGCACGGCACCGGTGACCTCGCCCTTCGAATCGAGCTGGAACTCGAACATCGGTCCGCGTGGATCCTGGAAGCGGGTCTCCGACCGCGCGTTCAGAGGCGCCTCGGGATTGGTGCCGGGCTTGACCCACAGCCGGTCTCCATCGAGACGGAAGATGGCCGCGAAGCCGGAAGCCGCCGCATACTGCCCGACATATCGCTTGAGGATGGCTGAGGACACTGCGATTCCCGGCGCGGCCGCGGGATTCTGTGGCAGCGGCGGCAGCGCAGGCAATGCATCGATGAACGCCGCCATGCGCTTGCGCGTCGCCTCGTCCGGCAATCGGCCAATGCCGCCGCCGATGTTGTCGATCATGTGCGCCGTCTTGGTTGTGCCAACCCGTGCAACGGTCACGGCGGGGTGGCTGATGACGTACTTGAGGAAGAACTGCGCCCAGGTGCGCGCGTCGATCTCGGCCGCCCATTCAGGAAGCGGGGTCGTCCCGACACGCGCGAAGAGGTTGCGGCTCAGGGCACCGCAACTTGTTCCGGCATTGGCGCCCAGCGGGAAGAATGCCATCACGCCGATCTTGCGCTCGAGTGCGAGTGGCAGGATGGTGTCCTCGACGCGGGCGCGGTTGCCCACATCGTAGTCGACGCCGATGAAGTCGATGGGCTCGTTGCGCATGACCGCTTCGAGCTGGGGGTAGAGATTGTCGCTGATTACCTGAGCGCCGATGTACCGGATGCGACCCGCCTTTTTCTCCGCCTTGAGCACGTCGAGGTGTGCAGTGCCGCTGCCCGGGTTCACCATGGCGAGATCGAGCTTCGACACGTTGAGACGCTCGAGCAACGACGCGATCTGCGCCTTTGCGCCCTCGGCGGTGGGCTGTGACGGGCCACCGGGGGCAGGCGCAAATCCGCGCACCGACCAGAAGAGCTTTTGCCGGACACCGAGTTCGCCGGCCGCATTGATGTGAAAGTTCTCCGCGGCGGCATTCCCATGCATGGCGTCGAACACGCGACCGCCGTTGTCCGCAAATGCCTTGAGCACGGCCTTGAGCGCGGCGGGGTCTGCGCAGGAGACGTGATTCGAGAACGACAAGCCAACAGCCGGAAGCAGCTCACCAGTCGACGGAATGGCCCGTTGGATGAGCGTGCCGTCAGTCTGCGCCAATACGGACAGGGCGCGCCGCAGCTCCGGTGTGAGAGCGAGCGCCGCACTGGCGCCGAGGGTGGTGCCAAACCATTCACGACGTGAGAGCATCCCGGGTTCTCCGTGCGGGAGTGTGAGCTGAGCCGACTACTGCTGACTCAATTGAGACCCCGGGCGGGCGGAAATGGAGGTGGTGGGAGTGTTCGGATTGTGTTCACAATGTGTAAGTGGGCGCGGCAAATGCGGCGGCGCACACCGTCAGTACAGCGTGGCCTGCTGCCGCGCGGGAAGTTCCGCGTCGTAGGCGGGACCGCCGAGCGCGCCCTCGGTGAGAGCTGCAAGCATTTCTCCCGCCGACGGCAGATGCGCAAGCGCCTCTGGAGATACGGGTGCCCAGAGGCGGCTTCGCTGTATGGCGCGCGCGCACTGGAAGAACGCGGCCTCGACAACTGCGGCTACAAACCCGGGCGCATCGCCCCGCGGCGACGCATCCATGCCGTCCGGCCCCGTGGTGGCCAGCACACAGAAGGGCGACGCGCGCACCATGTCCTGGTAGACCGGCGGCAGCGTGGTGACTTCCTTGCGACGTGACGCTTCCTGCACGGGGCCGAACAGGGCCGCGAGCGAGTCCACCGAGTCGATCTCGCCGCGGTTCGAGCTAGTTCCAGACATGTTTCTCCCAGGTAGCGAGTTGACGCTAAGGTTCAACTGGGAGGCGGCCCCGCGGGGTGCTTCTCGCACACGGGGGGCTGCTCAGCGCTCCACGCCATGGACGCAATGCGCCAGCTACCGGTGCTTTTCACCAGCGTGAACACATCGGCGCCGCAGTGGGACCAGGTGCCGTTGACGTAGAGGTCGTACGGCATCCAGACCATCGCCACGCCGCCACTCACCCGCGCCATGGGCGCAAAGCCGCGCTCCACCACGCCGCTGAGGTTGGCCGCGCGCTGTGCCTCGCGTGTGCGTGCCCGGTAGACGGTCACGCCGCCCCGCGTGGACGTGGGATACAGCATCGCCTCGGGAACCATGAGGTTGGTGAAAGCCACCGCGTCCCCGCGGCTGATGGCGGCGAGGGCGGAGTCCGCGACGGCGAGGACGGCCTTCTCGTCTGCGGTCGGCTGCGCGCGCTGGGCGCCGGGCATCGCGGCGGCGATTGCCGCGATCAGGAGAAGCGGGAGAGACTTGGGCATGGGAAGAATCTACGCTCGAAGACCGGCAGTCACTCGACGCCGCTAGCCGAGGAGGCCGAGTTGTTGCACGACCGACAGCCGATCGACCACCTGCTGATGTCCGATGATGCGACCGTCGGCAAAGTGGTAGATGGTCATCCCTCGCACTGCGAACGAGCGGCCGGAGGGCGGGCGTCCACCCATGCTGCCGAGTTGCGTACCTCGCATCGTCCAACTCAGCGCAACGCGGTCGCCTGCGCTGACGGTCTCGTCGATGTCGAACCGCAGATCAGGAAACGGTGTACGCGAGGCGAGCAGGCGCTCCTTGAACCCGGACACGGACAGCGTCTGCCCGTCCCACGGATCTCCCGGATCACTGTAGATGGTGTACTGCGGGCCGAGAAACTCGTCTACTGCCGAAACATCACCCGAACTCCATACCCGTTCCATGAATGCAAGCAGGCGAGTTGAATTGTCGGGCATGGTCCGCTACTCAGATGGTATGGCTGACGCCCGGCGCTCTGCCGGGGCGTTCATCAACTAACAGCCGCGAACGAAGGCACGCCAGCGCCGCCGTTTTCTGGCGAACTGAATTGTCGATGTCAGGAACGGCGATGCCTTCGGCAGTACCTACCGGCGCTGTGTCGGCAGCAGTGGTCCGTATCGCAGCAGCCGCGCGGGGCCTAGTAGATCACAGGGTTCCGGATGTAGTTGCCGCCCCATATGAGCCAGACTGAATCCCGCGCCGTCCGCTGGTACGCCGCGGCAAGAGGAAAAGCGCGGGCGCCTATGCAGCCGAAGCACAGACGCGTCGGATTCGTCGAGTCCACTCGAATATCAAAACCATATCGCCAGTCGGAACGCAGTGGCACCGTGGCTTCACCTGCACTGAGGATCACGCCGGACGCAGCAAAGCGAAAACTCACGTACAGTTCGCCCTTTCGGCGGGTGGCAAACTCTCGTCCAGACCGGCCTGGCACTCCGATTTCGTCGGGACCAAGTACACGCGGGCGTGCACCATCAGACAGCATGACGGTCAGCAGGTTGCGCGGCAGTTGCGGTACGTCCGCATAACGGACGGACACCAACGCCTCATCGCGGCCGCCGCAGGCCAGGAGCACGCACACCGCCAAAGCAGCCAACGTGCGTTGAGTAATGATCGGGACTGGTATCAAAGTCATGAAACGTTCTGACCACCTTTCGTGTGCTTCTGTTGTAGACGTCCCAATGGGAGAATTGGGCGGAGCCATCAGGAGAAAGCTTCGTCAGGCTACGCTCCTCGGATGCAGCGGTACCGATCCACGCACGACCCACGGAGCCTCATCGATCTGCTCGATAAGGTGGACCATCGTGAACGTGAGGCTGAGCCCCGTCCGCAACGACACGGTGCTTGTGAGCTCATTGCCAGGCGCCTTGTGATTCCGCGGATGGGCCAACGTGAGGTGCGGGGCGTGTGGTCGCGCATGCCGGTCGGCCAGGACGACTTCTCGAAGGATCTGGAACGTGGCGGCGCCGCCGATACACGGCAGCAGGATGCCGTGCCCGTCGAAACGTTGTGGCGGCCCGAACTGCAGTGTGATGGCTTCTGTCCGGGCGCGCTCGAGTCGTTCGTGCACATCGAGAAGGCGGGCGCCGTGCAACTCATCCTCGCGGCACAGCGTCACGTGCGCCGGGATGAGTCGACTCTGCACCGGATCCACGATGCGCCTGATTGCCTCGAGATCAGAGCTGCTCTCTGGCGGTACGAAGAGGCTTAGTTGGGACCGGATGCGCACGTTCGCTGAGACGGGGTGGGGTGGGTTCGTCTGTTGTCAGCCGCAGGCCGTCATTGGCGCGCCGTTGCGCTGAACCAAAAGGCCACCATCGAGAGAGCCAGCAAGCTGAACGCGACTACGTACATGCGTCTTCTAATAAAGAGTGCTGCGACGGCTTGAAGCAACAGAGATCCCGAGAGAAACACAGAGCCAAGCGCTCTTCGGAACACTGACTTCCGCGCCCGAGTCGAGTGTTTGCTTGGCACTGCTCGGTCGCGGTGCGCGCCAAAGCCCGCCCCCCGGCGCTCTTGACGCAGTCTGTCGCGGGCCTATACTCGAGCAACTCCGATCAGGTTTCCAATCCGGGAGTATGAAGACTGCAAGAAGTTGGGACTCGGGAAGTTCCCGGATCCGACTGCATTACCGCTTCAGTACCATGACCGGTTGGCCGGGTACGACACACTCCTCATGAAAGGGAGTAAGAATGAGCAGGCGACATGCATTCCTGGTGGCATTGTGTGCTGGCCTGGCCGCGCCTCTTTACGCACAGACGCCGGCGGCGACATCCCTGTTCACAGCGCGCATCCTCGACGCGCGCACCGAACAGCCGATCGCTGAGGCCACCATTCTGCTGCCCGGGATCGAGCGCACCGCGAGGAGCGATTCGCTTGACAACATCCGTCTCGCGCAATTGCCGGCAGGCAAGCACATCGCGCTCGTCCGCGCCGTCGGCTACGACTCACTGCTGTTTGCAATCGATATTGCGCAGTCCGATACCGCCGAAGCGGACCTCATGCTCACGCCGACCACGCAGCAACTCGAAACGGTGAAGGTCGAAGCCACCGGCGGGATGCGGGCCGCGCGGATGGCAGAGTATGAGGAACGCAAGAAGATCGGACTCGGGCGTTTCATGGACTCGACGGTGTTTCAGGAGTTTCCTGGCACCCCGTTGGCCGATGTACTCGACAGACGGCTACCCGGCCCGAGATTCCGCGGCACTCGGTGCCTCATTCTTGATGGCGTCCCAGTGGTAGGATCCGATCCGAATCTCGTGCTGCCCGAAGAAATCGCGGCCCTTGAGGTCCATACGGGTGCGACCGTTCCTGCCAAGTACGCCGGGACGACCAGGTGTCGCATATTTGTCCTCGTGTGGAGGAAGCTGCGATGAGCACGCGGCCTGTATGCGCACGGCCCCAAGCACTGACGCCGAACGCCTAGGGTACGAGCCTGAAGACGTTCGATGAGAATGCGCGATAGCCAAACTGCTCGGTCGGTGACGTGTAATCTTCCGCGAGAGCTCGGCGCATGCGCACCGCGACCAGCTGCTTCTCCGGAAAGATCGTGAGGTACTGTCCAAGCCACCCCTGCGCGGAAATGCCGAGCGACGGAGTCGTGCCCAGGACGCGAAAGTACGGCATGTGATTGGTGGCGCCGAGCCACTTCATGAATGCGGTGTACTCCGCTGGCGTCAGTCGCGCTGCCATCGCGGCGTAGTACGCGCTCGGCGCCGTGTATGACTCAGATACGAGCGGTTGCAGTTTCGCCATCGTCGAATCGGGCGCGCCCATGGATCGCCACTGGGTCAGCAGGTCCGACGTGATGCCGATCGCGGTGTAGTTCACGAGGCGCCACCAGAGCAGCCCGTACTCCGGCGCAAAGGTCGTCGACGCCGCGGCGGACGCGGCCATCCAATCCAGCGGGATCACCTGCTTTCCCTGCCACTGACCGCCATCGAGAATCGCCTGTCCGACCTTTGCCAGGTCGAGCGGCCGAATCCGCATCTCGCCGGCGCCAAGGGGAACGCCGTGCAGATCACGCACCCAACTGACGTTATTGATGCCCATTGGGAAGAACAGTTTCTCATTCAGGTACTGGTCCATCGGCTTGCCCGCCAGACGCCCCGCCAACAGCGCGAGGAGATCGACGCCCGCGTTGTTGTACTGCCATCCGGTCCCCGGCGCGAAGAGCGTGCGCGACACGATGGCCTTGGCTTCGATGTCACCCATGTCCCGCGTCGGATCGAGGCCGGAAGTATGTGACAGCAGGTGGCGGTACGTGATGCTCGCCTTGCGCGGATCGGCGTCGGCGAACGTCGGCAACTGCTTCACCACCGGTTCATCGAGCGAGGCGAGCTTGCGGTCCGCGAGCAGGAATCCGAACGCCAGGCCCACGAAGGACTTGCTGGCGGACATCGCCATGATCGGCGCGTCGATGCGACCAAAGTAGTTCTCATACACCACCTTGCCGTTTCGCAAGATGACTACGCCTTCGCTGCGCTCCGTCGACGCGTTGGCGATCAAGACCTGCAGCGCGGAGTCGCTGATGCCCTCGGCAGCCGGCGTCGAAACAGGGATTCCTTCGCGGTCTGTTACAGGCGCGGGCGCGGGCGCGGGCGCGTCATCCGGGGTGTTCGCGGTGGGAGCGTCCGTCTTGCATGCCGCGAGCACGGCGACCACGCAGTACACGAACGCCAACCCCTGCCGCATTTGCAGCTGCCTCCCTTCACCGCCGCGGACCCGTCCACACCACGATAGATCCGCAGCCGCTGAAGATGTCCTGGAACTCCGCCGGGACGTAGCCGGTCTGGTACACCTCCACCGCCGCCACGTTGTCCGGCGGGATGAAACTGTCGAGCGCCTCCGTGCCGGGCATGCGCATACCGTCAACGAACACCGTGGGCACGCACCCGCCGCGCATCGTGATCACGCGATCGGTGCTCCGGCCGCGCATCGCGAGCCGTATACCTGGCATCTCGCGCAGCGCGTCAGTGAAGCGGAACAGCACCATCTCTTCCAGGTCGGCAGGCCCAACGAACCGGCCGATGCCCATGCGCTGTCGCTCTTCAAAGGCCGCGAGATTGCGCCCGAGCGCAGTGCGCAGAATCGCGTTCGCACGCACCCGCACCGTATCCATGACCTCAGCACGCGCCATCGCCACCACCTGCGCCACGGTGTCGCCGGGCATGAGGTCCACCGACTGCTGCTGCGGCGCGTAACCCAGCGCGCGCACATCAAGCGTCCAGGTGCCGGTGGGTGTGGCCGTCAGCACGAAGCGCCCCGCACTGTCGGTCCGCGTATCGAGGCCAGCCGCGGTCAACATCACCACTGCGTTGGCGAGCGGACGTCCGTCGTCTGTCTGCACCGTACCACGCACCCCACCCTCGCCACGCAGCACGATATCCACGGCGCCGCTGTCTTCCGGTGCCTGCTGGCCGTTCGGCGATGCCGCGACCGCGTCCGCACGCCCCAGCAGCAGGTCGTGCGGCGCAATGGCGGTGGCCGACGACGTGAACGTGGCCACGCCGCTCGCCGCGTCGGCGCCCAGCGCGCGCAACCGTACGGTGGTCTCGGTGGGCACGCCGCACACCACGTAGCGGCCGTTGTCGCCGACCGGCACCTCGGTGGTCACGATGGTGCGTTCGACGCGCCCTTCCTCGATGCGCAGGTCGAGCCACTGCGCGGTCACCTGCCCGGCGCTGGGCGGCGGCTCGCTGCTCGGCACGGCCCGTCGCACGGTGCCGAACAGATAGCCGGTGCCCGGAATGGCCGCGCTTCCGCACACGCGCGCCACGAGCGTGTTGACCGACGGCACCGCCGCGCGCACGGTCACGCCACGCCCGGCGCGCACGGTGAACGGCACCGCCACGCTGCCCACACCGAGTGTATCGAGACGTGCGTGGCGCGCCGTGAGCACCCACGGCCCGGCCGGCAGGTTGTCCACCCGTGCGCGTCCGCGCGCATCGAGCGTGGCGTCGTGCACGCGCGTCGTATCGAGCACCGACACGAGGCGTACGCTCGCGCCCGCGAGTGGCAGGCGGGTGATGCTGTCCACGCTGGTGATGTCCACGCGGCCAGGACGACCCGGCGACGGGGACGCTTGCGCGTGCTCCTGCTCTTGCGCGTGGACGGGCGCGGCGCCGAGCGTGCTCAGACATGTGACCATGACAGCGACCAGGAAATTCGTACGGTGCGTCATCACTTGCGATTCTCCTTCACACTGCGGCGTTCGAGTCACGCCGAGCACGTAGTCGGGATCGTGCGCGGGCTGGGAATTTCAATCGGGCGGATCGCCTTCGCGTAGAGCATACGGCTCGATCACCGGCCCCGCCAGTTCGGCCCGCCCTGACAAGTATTCACGGATGCCAAACGGCACCTGCAGGACCAGCGTCGCGCCGTCCCCCCCCACAACCCGGTAAGTGCCTTGTACCTGACCTTGTGAGCCGGTGTTCCGTGGCTCGTGCCCGACCCGGTGCCGGGTAACTCAGCAGCGAAGGCGCACCTTGTGCCGCTATGTCAGCTACAGGGTAGCGATGTGGCAGGCATGTCGATCTCCGATGCGAACACGACGATGGCCCACCAAATGCTGCCGTCCATCAGGGCCTCTGCGGGAACCTCGCGCAAGGCGATCTCGTCGTGCTCGGGCTCATATCGCAGCTCCTGCAGTCGGATCTGCAGCGGGAGATGCACTCGCCCGCCGGCATCCTGCACGGTGAGTTGGACGTCGCGAGGAACCCCCTTGGCTTCCTCTGGAGACATTGGCTGGAGCACGACGTGGCCAGGATTCACCTCGGCAAAGGAACCATGCCGCCACCGCTCGGCGACAATATCCGGCTCGACGGGGTACTGGTGGATGGAGGACGATCCTGGAAGAGGCAGCTGCACTTGCCACACGCCCAAAGGCTGCGCGTTCGGTGCGGCTACGAGCATTGCCGAGAGTGTTTGCGGTCTGTCTGGACGGCGGAGAGGCTCATACGGATCAGGCGCCCGCGTTCGCAGTTCGCCAAGCAGTTGATCGCCGCGCCAAAGTGTCAGCCCCAGCGAGTCGTTGTGGTGGCGCATGCGCATTGATGGGAAAGGATGTAGTTGGTGCAGCCCAATGCCAAGCTTAAACGCAAGTGGGCTCTCGCGCTGTTGAGCAGTTTGACGGGAATCGCGACTATCCGAAGAAACAACAGTACGCGTCTGCGTCGACCGTCGTGAGCGCAGACATGAGCGTGCTGTGCACCTCGTCGGGTTCGTACCCATGCCACTTGAGATCTCGTCGCATCCAGTACAAGCGCCACTCTGCACGTGTCCGTACGAACTTGATCCGTGCGATCGGGGTGTGACGGCTCGTCGTCTGGTCTTGCCAGTCCGGCCGAATCTCATACAGGTCGACGGTGTATCCGACGATGGCGTACCCAATATCGAGCTGCGGCCTGATGTGCTCAGGCGGTCGCCTCTTGTTGAGGAACCACTCGATAGCCTTGAGGTTTACTGCGCGCTCGAAGTCTGTGAATGCCATGGCCCGGAACTCTGCCCTGGAGGGTCGCGATGGTCTGTTTTTGCTGCGTTTTGCCTGGCTTCGGCAGCAGGCGCTCTTCCCGAAATACGCGCGCAGCGCACTTTCGATGACAACCGACTGCTTCGAGCGTCGCTATACCGCCGCGCGCCGCCGCCAGCCTCCGCGCTCCGAGAGCACGCTCACCAGAAAGAGACCGGCACCGAGAATGGCCGGAGCAAGATGCACGGGATTCAAGTATCCTTCGGCAAAATGCGTACCGATGGCGAAGCCGAAGCCGGCGGTTCCGGCGGCGAGAACCGCCTGATGGAATGCGCGGCTCGGTGCCGCGTGCCAACCACACATTAGCAGAAGGACACCGACGGTCGTGAGCCCGCCGCCGAAGCCCGCCCGATCATGGGCGATGAGCGGGATGAGCCGATCACTGATCGCGTTGATCGCCTCGCGCGACAAGCCCATGAAGGCAAGGTCTTCCGAGACGAAGACCTCTGTCGTGCCGAGGTACATGATGACAGCGCCGGCCAACGTCAGGCCGGCACCGGTCGCCAGGATGCCCCAACGCCCACGCCTGACGAGGGTGGGAATGGCTTGTCCCTCGCCGCGGCGCATCCAAGCGATATCCACGCGCGTGGCGTGACGGCGTGAAACCCACATCCCGAGGACGAACACGGGGAGGAGGGCGGCTGTCCCTGCGCCGTGCCACGAGTCGAGATATCCGTACCCGAGGTACAACAGAAAGCTGCCGAACCCCAAAGTGCCGGTAACCACGAGAGTCCACCACGCCCACAGCAGACCCTCGCGTAGCGGAAACGCGATGAGCCAGAAGTACAGAATCGCGACGGCGATGAGGGTGCCCCCAAATGCGACGCGGTCATGAAACATGAAGTGGACGATCCGGCAGTCGGCGAGCCCGCACAGCTGCTCCGCCGTCATCTGCAAGTACTCGACATCGTGCGGCAGAAACTCGCGCCGGGCGGCGAGAAAGACTGCGAAGGCACCAGAAAGGAAAAGCGCGACGGCGGTTAGCGAGAGCGCCGGTCTTCCGTCACCAACGAGCGCTTTAAGGAGTCCGTGCTCTCTGGTCACCGGGGAGGGTCTGGGGTCGGTTGAACGCGTCGCGTTCAGAAGCAAGCGATCCCGATACGGCGAGCGGAGCGAGCGCACAACAGCTCGCTTGTCAGCTGCAGCGCGTTGTTCGCCATCACGGTTCCGGGATCTCTAAATCGCGACAGATCTTACGAGCCAGGTACTCGTTCACTTCCCGGTGTCGCGGGATGACGGACGTACGCCGTGCACTCCGATTCACATAGACGGAGTGACTGCCCCCTTCCCGAAGCAACTCGCAGCCGTTGGCCTCGACATGCCGCACCAGATCCAACCGCTTCACGCGCTCAAACGGAGGGGCTCGCGAATCACGGTGGCGCCCGACAGATCTTCCTCGGCCATGGCGCGATTGGCTTCCATGACCAACACCACCGCCTCCCTAAGATTGGCGCGGGCCTCCTCCAGCGTGGCCCCCTGCGTGTTGGCTCCCGGAAGTTCCTCGACGAACGCGATGTACCCTTCGGGGACCTGCTGGTAGACAGCAGTCAGCTCTACGGCCATATGGCAACCTCGAGACAGATGGGAACCAGAAATTTATGCGGTCCGAGGCGAGCGCGCACTCGCAGCCGCGTCCCGAGTGCCACCGCAGACATACCTGGCCGGTGGACCCGCGTCGCCCGAGCGTCGAGGCGCAGGGGGGCCTGCATGGCCTGCATGGCCTACATGCCGAACGCCCAGCGCTCTGCCGCGGAGCTCCCCTAAAACATGCGGCAGGCGAACGCAGTGAGCCAGCCGCCATACCTAGCCCGCCCTGTCGGCACCAGCGGTCCGGTAGATGGCGTCGCGTCGCCACTCACGCCACCATGTACCAGCTGCAAGCGACCAATGGAACGTCACGATGATCGCACCGACACCAATCGAGCTTGGCGGTGAGCCGCCCTCCAAAGCATCAGCCGCCATCTGTTTTCGGAACTCGGCTGCCGCCCGGGCTCGCGCGGCCTTCTGTTGTCGCTGTAGCTGCACCTGGGCCGGTGGCCAACAACGGCGACAGTAGCGATCAATGCGCGGAGGGGCTGCTGTTGGTCCGAAAGCGATGTGGTGCTCGCGGTTCCGGGAGGTGAACACGTCCGATTCCGCTTCATGCGCTACCGCGGCAAAAGTCCCGCGACGATTGCACGATACACACAACGCCTGACGGTCGCGAGGAGAAAGAGGAATGAGGCTCACTACTACCCTTGACGGCACCGGCAATCCTCCAGTTTGTAAGACCATCTAACGCTCACGTTCTGCGGCAAACGCCCCCAACCGGAAACGAGCCGGGCGTTCGCACCATCCTGTGACGTTACAGCGAACGCCCCGCGATCGCCACGTTGATCTTCGTAGCGTTTTCCTGCAGCAACGCAAGGTTAGGCGGCCGGAGCAGCGAATCGCACGTCACGGAGTCAGCGTTCAGCGCGCACCTACCGCTGTCGCGCCACGGCGGTAGACGTGTCCCCTAAGAGACTTAGGCTACGCGTCCGAATTGAATCATCCGTCACCTTCATAAAGCGAAGGTACACGCGATCGTCGGGGGCAAGCTCCATTCTCGCTGCGACCCCGGTCTCGCGATCGAGAAAGCGAATCTGAGCGTCGCCGGTGTTCTAAGCAGTGATATTGATCCGCTCTGGGTTGCACGGCTGGCTGGTGCAAGGAGGCGCGTCAAAGCCCATGCCGATATCGCCACGCTGATTCAGCCCGAGGCCAAACCGTTCGTTGCCAGCAGAGTCACGGATCGCCATCCCGGTCGAAGGAGACATGCGTTGGAAATTGTCGCGCATTGGCGCGCCGAGCACGATCCGATCTCGGCCTGCCGAGTCTTCGATGACGAGCTGACGAGTGCGCACAATGTCCGAGGTCGGAGCCTGACCCACGAATGCCGAAAGCGCCACAAAGGCTGTTCCTAGCCCCATGAGCAATCCAACCGTTTGCGTACGCCGAAGCTGCTGGTTGAGCTCGTAGACTTGCTCCGAGAGCGCTTGTTCTGATGAATCCATTGTTCCCTCTTTCAGTCAGGTTGAAGCTGCCTAGCGCCGGCTAATGCTGCAGACACTCCAATAGAATGCGCGGACGCAGCCCGCGCTACCGCATCGTGGCTGTCAGCAGCAAGCGTCGTTAGGCCGCGCGCATCGGATTCTGCGGGCCTGGCGCGCGGCTATGTGGCGCGTGCCACGTTCCGCGCGAGGGTCTTGAAGCGTTCACCGTTCGCCTGGACGACGGTGAGCGTGAGCTGTCCCGACTTGCTGGTTTTGAGATCGCGCACGACCCCGGACTTCCCCTTGTGGGTACCGCCGATGACGGTGCAGCGCTCGCCGTCCTTCAGGCCGTGCGGACCTTGGCTTGAGCTCACGCGAATCTCCCAGTCAAAGAGTGCACGGAATTGTCCCCGGTCGGCCTAACGTCAGCGTTGTGCCGCGGCCGCCCTTAATAGGACGCCGTGAACGCAGGCGCGCCAGCGCCGAAGTTACACGGCGGTCCTAATGGCGGCCGTCGGGCACCAACGCGAGGTTAGATCGCGTCCGGCACCCAACTCCAGGCAGGTCCCAGCTTTGCGCATACCGCCTGCCACGTGGTCACACCCAGAATTCCGTCAGCAATACGCACGCGCTCGGCCGGCGAGCGATGCGGCAGGCTCGCATTCAGCATGGACTGCTCGTACTGAGCCTCACACTGAGCCGACCAGTACTCCGATGGCGCGAGCGCGTTCGCGCCGCCGTCGCCTTCAACCACGAGCAAGCCATACACCTGCTTGTCTGGGAAAGCCTCGAGGGCGGCGTCCATATGGCGGACGAGCTGACTACGCTTCCGCATCCACGTCGTGTGAGTCGTGCACGACGCCTCCGTGCGCTTTCCCTCGATACAGAGGATGGCGTGCGCCGTCTCCAGTAGCGCGTCAGGCTTCGACGGTCCTTCCAGCACGTACCACTCGCGACCGCGAGGCCCGCTTCGGAGCTTGTTCAGAGCCTCCTCTACCGTGACGGTGTCCTTCCGCGCGAGTGCCTGGCGCTTCTCAAGCGACACGCCCTCGCTCGAGGATGCGCTGACCAGGTCGTCGTCGATGTTCTGGACGAGGAACTCCAGCAGCGCTCGCGGCGCCGGGAGTGCAACCTCCTTCTCTCCCCATCGGCGACCGTGATCCGCCACCAACCGCTGGCCTCGTGGCACCAGCGCTGTAACAGCTTCTCGCGAGCCGAGCGCGAACAGGGCGTCGAGCCACTGAGATCCGCTGCAATCTGTCGCGAGCAGATGATTGAAGATCGGATTCACTCGCGTCTTTGACGAGTCTCGACGTCCCATAGGTCTCCGATATGCGATCTAACGTGTGCTTCTGCTGCGAGCGCTCCCATAAAATGCGGTTGTGGGGCCTCGGCAAACCTTACAGAAGATGAAGCCGAGGCCCCACAACCGCTACCGCACCTGCGCTCGTCGGCAGCAAGCGTCGTTATGCGGCTCGGGCGCACATACTGAATGCAACTACAACGATCCTGCATTCCACCACGATGCCTGACGTGCAGCACGGCAGCCGAATCACCTCGCGTAGCTCGTGACGAGAGTCCGCCAGTCCGACTCCAGTTGGGACTCGGTCGTGTCCAGGGCTCGCGCAACGTCAGCAACAGTTGGGGATCCGGAGCCGAGGGTATCAATCAGCCGGCGTACCAGCTGATCGCCGGAACGCCGATGCGCGAGCTCAAAGATCGCGGCGGCTGCCGGAAGCTGCGCACTGGTCGCTGGCCCCCCTTCATCCGCATCTAGGATAGAGGCAAGTGTGAGAGTCGGCTGGCCTGTGAGGTAGCTGGCGAGATCTCGCATGAGTTCGATGAACGAGAGTCCACGCGCTCCACCGAGCCAGTATGACACACCTTCACTGACGAATGCCGAGCGCCCGCTGAGCAGCGGATGCAACAGCACGTGTACAAGTTCGTGTTTATACGCTTCGGCATAGCGCGGGTTTGCGGCGAGCACGATGCGCGCAACCGGACTGGCTCGGCCACCAGTGCGGTCGCCGGTGAGCACCCATTCCAAGCCAAAGACGCGATTGCCGGTCTGCAGATCGGGGACTTGATAGTAGGTAACCTGCCCCGTGTCGGGGATGCTAAATCTGTTAATGAGCGAGTCGGTCCATGCCGCAGTGGCCGTCGCACGCGCACGATCGAAGCCGAGCGACGGGTGCACCACATAGTCAATCCGGCCGACACTCGCGCGCGTCCAGCCTGCAGTTTCGAATGGCACGGGGCTCGCCAACGCCCAGCGCGTTTTGCCGTCCGTGCCATTCTCACGCACGATGTAGGTCCGCTCCATCCCGAGTAGACCGGGGTGATCGGATGTCCCTCCACCGACGTAGACGGTGCGAAGCACCCAGCGCGATGCGTCGCCGGCCACTAGCGGGAGCGCCTCAATCAGAAGTGGACGACCGTCGAGCACATACGACTCGGACGGAGGCAGCGGATCAGGATCGAGCGCGCGCGCGCGATCCGCGGCGGTCCAGAACGCGGCGCGCTGCGCCGGGATGTGCCGGACCAGCAAGTACTCGCGCCACGTTCGGACTATTTCGGGCAGTACAATCCTGGCTGAATCGACGCCCCACCATGCTCCTGGCACCGCAGTGGTGTCGACGGCAAATCCGAGGGCAAGCTCCCTCTTCGGTGGAGACTCGCTCGGTGTCTCCGCACATGCCGTCGCGAGCACTCCAAGGAGGAGTGAGAAGAGAGCACCACGTATGAGTGACACCATTGTGTGTGAGCTGAGTGTGCTAGTCCGCATAACGTTTGCTTCTGCTGCGAGCGCTCCCATAAAATGCGGTTGTGGGGCCGCTGCATTCCTTCCATAAAGTGGAGCAGCGGCCCCACAACCGCTACCAACCCCGCGCTTGTCGGCAGCAAGCGTCGTTATGCGGCGCCATTGCTGAGCGCGCGGCGTGAGCGCCCTTGACTCTATACCGTGGTATAGGGTTTATCCTACATCGTATGAAAGTCCCTTTGCGCATCGGGGCCGTCGCTGAGGCGGCGGGCGTGGGCGTGCAGACGCTCCGGTACTACGAGCGGCGCGGCCTGTTGAGCGCTCGCCACCGCACGGCAGGCGGCTACCGTGAATACGCTCCGGACACGGTCCGTCGCGTCGTGTTCATTCGCCGCGCGCAGGCGATGGGATTCACGCTCGATGAGATTCGCGCGCTCCTCGCGCTTCGTGTGCGGGAGCCGCGACGTTGCGAGCCGGTGAAGGAGTCCGCCGAGATCGCGCGCGCGCGCGTCCGCGAGCAGCTCGTCGCGCTGCGACGGATGGACAAGGTGCTCGCACGGCTCATTCGTGCGTGCGACGCGCGAGCGGTCACGGAGGAGTGCCCCATCCTGGCGGCGCTCGAACCTGAGGAGAGGAGTTAGCGATGCAGATCGATTTGGTGTACTTCGAGGGATGCCCGCACGTTGTATCGGCGCGTCAACGCATTGCGGACGCGCTGGGGAGTCTCGGATTGTCTGCTGAATGGAGCGAGTGGGACACAGGCGAGGCCGCGACGCCGACGAATCTACGCGGCTATTCGTCGCCGACCGTACTCGTGAATGGGGTCGATGTCGAGCACAAGGCGGCGACGAGCGGCGCGGGCTGCGCGGTAGGTGGAGGGCCCAGTCTCGAGGTGCTGCGTGCGGCCCTGACTGCGGCGAGCCGATGAAGCCGGGGACACGTGATGGGGCGGGAGTCCTCGGTGCGATCCTCGCGGCGCTGTGCTGCGCGGGAACGCCGTTCATTGTGGGTGGACTGGCCGCACTCGGCCTTGGATTCCTGCGCAAGGACGGCATTCTGTGGCCCGCGATGCTCCTCGCCCTGGCGGTCGCCGTTACAGGCTTCTGGAAGGGCGCGCGGACGCACGGGCGCTGGGGCCCGTTCGTTGTCGGTGGGCTAGGCGCGGTGTCGCTCGCAGCCGGCGTGATTCTCGTGCACGGATTTCCGGCGATGCAGATGATCTACGGGGGTTCCGCTGCGCTCGTCATCGGGGCGGGATGGAACAGTTACGCGCGAAGAAACTGTGCAACCGTGAGCACGCGCGCGTCCGCATAACGTGTGCTTCTGCTGCAAACGCCCTAATGAAATGCGGTTGTGGGGCCGCTGCAGACGGTCACATAAAGTGAAGCGGCGGCCCCACAACCGCTACCGCCCCCGCGTTTGTCGGCAGCAAGCGTCGTTATGCGGCGCGCGCGCGGATCTCCGGGACAATGCGCCACGCGGGCGACGTCCACCACGGCGCGCAACGCGTCAGGGGAGTCGTGGCAGCCAGCGTGGGACCCGCGCACAGTACTGGTCGTAGGGCGCGCCCAAGCGGCGGCGCAACTCGGGTTCCTCGAAGCGAACGACCGCGACGTGAAAGTAGGCGAGCAATCCCAGCGGCAGCACGAGATCGGTCACCCGCCACGACGGATAGAGCAAGCCCACGCCGAGCAGCATCAAGATGCCCGCGAGGTAAATCGGATGCCGCACGACGCGGAAGGGCCCGTCGGTCACCAGCGCAATCGTGGCCGGCGTGCGACGCCATTCGCCACGCGCCAGCGCCACGGTGCTCCACAGATGGAGGATGACACCAGTAAGCAGGATGCCGCCGCCCAGCCAGGCGACGCCATCCGTGCGGACCGACAGGATGCTCGCATTCGGCGCCTTTTGGATGGAAGCCAGACCGACTGCCAAGCCGAACCAGATGATCGAGCGGAGCGCGGCGTTGATCAGAAACGATGAAGTCACGAGGCACCCTCGGCTGGCGTCCGCATAACGCCGGCTTCTGCTGCGGGCGATCAATCGAAACGCGAGCGTAGCGAGCTTCCATAGTCGCCCGTCTGCAGCAAGCATCGTTATGCCGATCAGTGATCGGGAGAACTAGGTTTCGCGACTCTCAAGACGGCCGACCACTTCGTTCATGGTATAGTGTACAAACTGGCGACCGAGCTCGGTTAGCACGTAAGGCTTCGTATCCTCGAAGGCAGACTCAAGCGTACTCGGAGTGCCAGCCCGCTTGCGTAGCGGCTTCTTCCGAACAAACTGCCCGAGTGTGTTGGTGTCACGCTCCTGTCGAAGAACACCGCCCGTACTGAGGTCTCGGATGATCAACTTGAACAGATCCGCCTCCGCAGAATCTTCACGAGGCAAGACTTGACCGTAGATTGTCGTCCAGAGCTCAAATCGAGTGCTTCCGGGGTTCTGGAAGATCTCGCGCACAAGAGCAAAGTGAACCTCGTGGTAGAGCTCAAGCCAGTCGAGGAACAGCCGAACGACGTCGTCTGAGCATACGCGGGACCCTGCCGCATTGACGACAAGATTCGCCGCGTATCGCCGCTTCTGTTTAGTGTCCGCGCTGTCCCAAGCCCTGAACGCCTTGCGAACGATGCCAAGGTATTCTTCGCTCTGGAGCCTTTCTTCGATTGCAGGACCAAGCGTCTCAAAGCGCTGCTCAACATCGACTAGTGTTTCACCAAGTTCAACAATCTTCTCTTGATGAACTTCGAGCCACTGGGTCTGAATGTCATCGGTCCTCGCAGTCTGCTCATCTGCCTTGAGTCCAGCTGCCGCACTTAGGAAGCCGCCAACCCATGGGATGCTGCCAATGGCAGCGAGAAGGAACTTGGTGGCTACGCGACGTCTTCGAGTTGACTGATTTGCCGCCAACTCGGATGCGAGCTTCGCGACGTCAGTGGATGTAGTCGCTTGTTCGTGAGGCCCGTCGTTCATGAAAGCTGGCTAGGTCTGGCGTGTCGCTTGTGATGTGCCACCTCGAGGTCCGGGATGACGTCTGGATGTTACTCTTTGGCTTTCGGCAGCGACTGCATGTAGTTGATGAAATCTTGCCATTTGATGGGATGGCCATTTTCTACAAGGGTCTTTCCCGGGCACCATACGAGTTTTGCTTTGGTGACCACGAGATCGCCGAGGAACTTGTCGTCGTTTCCGTAGACCTCGAACTCAACGCCCTTGTTCTTAACGTCCATGGTCACCGCAAGATCCTTGATTGAAACCTTCATCTGCTTTCTCCTTCTTTGGTGGGATGAGTAAAGCGGCATAACGCCCACGCTCTGCGGCGGGGCCCCATAACATTGCGGCCGGCCCGCACCGCGGGCCAGCCGCGCTCTTTTGCTCAGCCCCGTCCGCAGCAGCGAACGTTAGGAAGTCGACCTCCCCTCACGAGTTAGATGAATTACCCGATCGCGATTCAATAGAACAAGACTTGAGCCTTGCGGACGCTCTGGCCAAGTCGACCCTGGTGATCGTTTCAGATCGATCTCGAGGTTCACAGTCTCGTGCATGCCTGTCAGTTTGTCCGGTTGCAGTTGAGTCGCCAGGATTCTCGGCATGCGCTCTTCGACTGACACTACCGCAAACGCGACGGGGAAGAATTTCAGCGTGTCCGCAACAATTGGCTCGCCGTCCTTCATGTTCCAATGCCCTATCCCCCGGCCGATGACGGTCTGCTGGGAGGGATAGGGCCAGAGGTAGATCCGAAACTGCGACGGCAACCCAAGATCTTCTGAGAGGAAGTACTTGCGCATACTGGCAGGCAGTGAGCCCTCTGGGAGCGCGTCACTCGACTTCTGGGTGGGCTCGGCTGCGAGTAGGTGCCCAATGACTGCTCGGGCGACAAGCGCTGGCTCGCACGTTACGGTCGCTACACTTGGAAGCGTCAGGTGGAGCTGCGAGGCCGCACGAACCCAAGCTCCAAGCGCATTGGCGAATCGTGCAAGCGCCGGATCGTAGATCGATCCCATGCGCTTGCCATTGCAGGTCTCGCAGATCGTCTGAAAGACACGCGACGTGTGTCCGCGTGCGGCGACCGTTGTTGTGTCCCGGTGCTCCATCAGGTCAGCAAGCCGCTTCACGATGATCGGCTCCGCAATCATCACAGACTTCGGAGGAACGTGGTCCTCAGAGAGCTTCCCTACTGAGCCACAGATTGAGCACGTTCCCTTCTTTGGCATATCAGATTCTTGGTCTTCCTAACGCCCAGCGCTCTGCCGCGGGGCGACTACCACAAATTGCGGCGAGCGCGCATAGCGTGCACGCCGCCTTCCGAATTGGCCCGCCGGCAGCAGCGGTCCGTTATACGACCTGAATCTGCACATCGGCCCGATCCTGCGC
>ERZ1066123.233-NODE-233-length-44596-cov-42.718596_pt1 | contig 44596 bp, 45 predicted proteins | sample MGYA00382770_ERZ1066123 | MGnify/ENA primary metagenome ERZ1066123 (study PRJEB33369, sample SAMEA5778353) | biofilm metagenome | biome: Industrial cooling water; feature: Water cooling tower basin; material: Biofilm | place: United Arab Emirates | collected...
GCACCAGCTCCTTCGGGAAGCGGCCCTGGTCGAAGCAGTCGCCGATGATCGGAATGACCTTCTCGTCGGTGAAGCGCGCGACCGCGTCTTGCACGGCACGCTCTTCCTCCGAAAGAAGCGAACGGATGTCGAACAGGTCGGTCGGGTTCAGGGGCATGGGAGCGCTCGCGACAGGAATGGAAAGAGGCCGGAAAACCGGCCTCTTCGGTCGTGGCGATTGTAGCCGAAGCTCGGGCGCCTGCCCGCGCGGCGCGCCCGGACGCCCGCAGCGCAACGGCCGTCGTCAGCTCATCTTCACGTCCGGCCGCCGTCGACCGGCGCCGGGTTTGCGACGACGATGACGCCGTCGCGGATCGGCAGCCGATCGCCGGGCTTCTCGACCGTGCGCACCGTGCCGCTCTGACCCTTGTAGGTCCAGCGCACGTCATAGCCGATCACCTTGTCGCGCTCGCCAAGCTGGATTGTGTCGCCCGGCTTGTCGTCCAGCCGGATGGAGCGCACCTCGCCGTCGAGCGCGTACTGCACGTCGAAGCCCACGACTTCCTCGCGCGGCTCGCTGACGGTCCGGCAATCGCGGACGGTTTCGGTGTAACGGCGCCCGCCGGTGTGATTGCGATCGATCTCGCGCCCGGCGTAGCCACCGCCGACCACGCCCGCCACGGTCGCAAGGTCACGGCCGCGGCCACCGCCCACTTGGTTGCCGACCAGGCCGCCCACCAGCGCACCGACGACCATCCCGTCCTTGTCGCCGAACCGCTCGGGCGCACGGCGCTCCACCACGCGGTCGTCGCAGACCTCGCGCGTGCCCGTCACGGTCTGCCGGATGGGCGTCGCCGCCAGCACGTTGGCCATGATCGGCTCCTTGACGGTCACCGGATCGGCCGCGACGACGTCGGCGTAGGTCGGACCAAACACGCCATACGCGCCGATCGCGGCGCCGGCGGCCAGCACCACGCCAGCGCCGATGAGGATCTTGCTGTTCATTGCGGCCCCCTTCACTTCGTGCATGCGCCTGTGGCGCGGTGGACCGAATGTGCGTCGCGGAATCTGAACGTGCGCCGAAACGTGCGGCCCGTGCATTCAGCGCCGGTGTATCGTCGCCGCATCGCCCGCGCCCTGGAGACGTCCGTGCGTTCCTTCCTGATCGCCCCGCTGCTCAAGTACGCCGCCACGCTGCGCTTTAAGTGGCTGTTCCTCGCGACCGTGGTGCTGTTCGTCGTGACCCTGTTGACGCCCGATCTCGTGCCGTTCGCCGACGAGATCCTGTTCGGTCTTGCGGCCCTCGTGCTGTCGCAGTGGAAGGATCGCCGCACGCCGACCAACGCAGCGCCGCGACCGGATGCGGTCATCGACCTCCCGCCCGAGCAGGTGCGCCGCGAGCGCTGAATGCGGCTCTACGACAGCCACAGCCACCTTGATGCGCCGGCGTTCGACGGCGACCGCGAGGCCGTGGTCGCCCGCGCGGAGGCCGCCGGTGTCGTGCGCCAGCTCGTGCCGGCCGTGGCGTTCCGCACGTGGCCGGCGCTGCGGGACACCTGCGCGCTGCGGCCCGGGCTGAAGGCGGCCTATGGGCTCCATCCGATGTACCTCGACGAGCACCGCCCGGAGCATCTCGACGCCCTCCCCGGCTGGATCGAGCGCGAGCGCCCCGCGGCGGTCGGCGAATGCGGGCTCGACTTCTTCGTTGCCGGGCTCGATCCGGAGGCGCAGCGGCGCTACTTCGTCCGGCAGCTCGAGATCGCGCGCGACGTCGGGCTGCCGGTCGTGCTGCACGCGCGGCGCGCGGTCGACGAGGTGATCGCCACGATCCGCCGCGTCGGCGGACTGCGCGGCGTGGTGCACAGCTGGTCGGGCAGCGACGAGCAGGCGGCGCAGCTGTTCCGGCTGGGCTTCTCGCTGGGCATTGGTGGCCCCGTGACCTTCGAGCGCGCGCAGCGACTGCGCCGCACCGTGGCGACGATGCCGATCGACCACCTGCTGATCGAGACCGACAGCCCCGACCAGCCGGATGCCGCGCGCCGCGGCCAGCGCAACGAGCCGGTTTTCCTCGTCGACGTGCTGCGCGAGGTGGCGCGGCTGCGCGGGGTGGACCCGGCCATCGTCGCCGAAGCGACGGACCGCAACGCCGAGGCGCTGTTCGGCGCCTGATCGCGCCGCGGCGGTCCGCGGTGGTCCGCGGCGTCAGCAGGCGTTCTTCAGCAGCACCTCGATCGCCTTGCCCGCGGCGGCGAAGGCGAAGGTGCCCGTCACGTGGGTCGCCGCCCCGAGCCCGGTGCCGCAATCGAGCTTCAGCGCCGCCTCGGGGTCGAGCGACGGACGCAGCCCGCACACGCTGCCGTCGGCCTGCGGGTAGCGCACGTTCTCCAGCGAATACACCGCCGGCACGCCGAAGTAGCGGTCCTTGTTCTTCGGGAAGTTGAACTCGGCGCGCAGCTTCTTGCGCACCAGCGCCAGCAGCGCGTCATGCTCCGTGCGCGACAGGTCGCGGACACGCACGAGGGTCGGGTCGATGCGCCCCCCGGCCGAGCCCACCACGACGATCGGCTGCTTGCGCCGCCGGCAGAAGGCGATGGTATCGACCTTGGCGCGAAAGCTGTCGAAGGCGTCGAGCACGAGGTCGAAGCCGCCCTCGAGGCGCTCGGCGAGGTTCGCCGGGGTGACGAAGTCGGCGACGGCGCGCACGTCCAGCGCCGGGTTGATGCGGCGGAAGCGCTCGGCCAGCACCTCGGCCTTGTTGCGGCCGTACTCGCCCTCCAGCGCGTGGAGCTGGCGGTTGGTGTTCGAGACGCAGAGGTCGTCGGCATCGACCAGCGTGATGCGGCCGACGCCGCTGCGCACCAGCGCCTCGGCCGCCCACGAGCCGACGCCCCCCAGGCCGACCACGGCGACGTGCGTGGCGGCGAGGCGGGCGACGGTCCCGGCGCCGTAGAGCCGGTCGATGCCGGCGAAACGCGGATTCGCCGGCGGTGGCCCCGCGGCGGGGATCGTGGACGCGTCGGGCGCGTGGGTCGCAGGTGGCGTGGGAGCGTGCGGCGCGCGGGCCGGCGGCGTCGTGGAATCCATCCGTGAAGTCTACGGGCACCCAGCGGCCCCGCTCCCGCGCCCGCGACGGTTTCGGTTCAGACGTCCGGGACTAGCGTTCAGCCTCACCGATCCCGACAGGAGCCCCCCCATGCGCCACGCCGCCCTGCTTCGCACCGTCGCCGCCACCAGCGCCGCCGCCGTCGTCTTGACCCTGGCCGGCTGCAGCACGCAGCCGCAAACGCGCCGCTACGCCCAGTACGAGCCGGCGCCTTACGCGCAGCCGCAGCGCTGCTTCGACTGCGGCACGGTCGAGCGCATCGTCCGGGTGCAGGACGGCCGCGAAAACACCCGCACCGGGGCGGTCCTCGGGGGCGTCGTCGGCGCCATCGTCGGCCGCGAACTGGCCGACGACCGCAGCCGCGGCCGGCAGAACACCGCCACCGTCGCGGGCGCCGTGGCCGGCGCGGTGGCGGGGAACGCGATGGAAAACCAGGTCAACGAGGAGACGTTCGACGTGACCGTCCGGATGGACGACGGTCGGCGCGTCACCGTCAACGTCACGCGGCTCCCTTCGGGCGTCGGCACCGGGGCCTACGTGCGGCTCGACGGACGTCGGATCGTGCCGCTGCGCTGAAGCAGCGGCGGCGGGCCGGCGGCCCTCTGGTATCGTCGCCCCGGTCTCGATGGGGGTGTGGAGCAATGCGGAGCGTGGTTGCGTTGGTCATCGGCCTCTTCGCAGGCGTGATGCTGTCGGTGGTCGCGATCAACACCCTGCGCAAGGGCACGGCCTATCCCAACGGCGTCATGGCCGTGATGTCGGCGCAGATGGGGCACCTCGACCGGAGCCTGAAGTCCGGCGCCTGCAGCAGCGACGACCTCGCCGTGCCGCTGGCGACGCTCATGGCGCTGGGCAACGACCTCGAGCCGGCGTTCCTGCCCACGGCCGACGACGCGCTGTTCAGCGCGCTGGCGGCCGACTACCGCGCCGCCGTCGAGGCCGCGGCCGAACGCGCGCCGGCGGACTGCGCGCAGGCCGATGCGACCCTCGACGCCATTGGCGCGACCTGCACGGCCTGCCACCAGCAGTTCAAGGGCTGAGCGCGGGGCGCTGCGCCGCCCACCACGTGGCGATGGCCGCCGCGACGGCCTCCGGGGACCGCATCCAGGCGAAATGGTCGGGCACGGTGCCCAGCGCCGCAGCGTCCAGCGGCTGCTCCGATGGCGCGAGGCTGCCGGTCGCGCGCAGCAGGGCGCGCATCGACGCAGCCGGAACGAGGCGGTCCGCGTCCGGGCGAAGGCCAAGGAAGGGCTGGCGCAGCGCGGCGATGCGCCTGCCGAGATCGGCGGGCAGACCGCGCAACCCGTCGTAGTGGCCGCACCGGACCGTCTGCGCCCAGTCGCGCATCAGCTGCCCGGCCTCGCGGCCGGCGAATCCGAGCCGATCGCCGGGATAGCAGCCGAGCGTCCGGGTGAGCGGCGGCAGCGCGTATGCAAATCCGCCCACCAGCCAGCGCAGCGGCCGGGGGAACAGCCGCCAGTGCGGCACGCCGCTCGCCACGGCGACGAGCCCGTCGCCGACGCCGTGCAGGGCCGCGGCAAGCACCGCGAACTGCGCGCCGATGCTGTGCCCCCCCAGCAACAGCGGCACGCCCGGGTGGCGCGTGGCCAGCGCGCGGAGGCTGTCGGGAACGTCGTCCGTCAGCAGCTCGGCATAGCCCCAGTCGTCGCGCCGGGAGGCCTTCGCCGGATGCTCGCCGGTGCCGCGCCACTCGTGTCGATACGTGGCGATGCCGCGCGCCGCGAGCGCAGCCTCGAGCCGCTCGTACTTGCGCGACGCCACGCCCAGCGCGGGCAGCCACAGCAGGGCCGCGCGGGGCCGGACGATTGAAGGCGGCGCAGGCGCCGGGGCGAGCGGTGGCGAGGACATCGCCGAAGCATGGCCGACGACACATGCCGGCGCCATCGCCGACCGGCACACTCGCGCGATGCCCTTTGCCATTCGCCCGTCGCGCCCTTCGCGGCCGCCCCTCCTCGCCCTCGCGATCGCCGCCGCGCTCGCCGGCGCACCCGCCCTCGGCGCACTGGCCGCCACCCCGATCCGCGTCGACGGCCGACTCGACCCCGACGAGTGGGCGGGGGCGCAGCGCTTCGCCGACTTCGCGGTCGTCGAGCCGTGGACGCGCGCCGCGCCCGATCCGGCGCTGGCGACCGAGGCGCTGCTGCGCGCCACGCCCGAGGGCATCGCCATCGGGTTCCGCCTCGCGCAGCCGCCGAACGTGCCCCTGCTGGCGCCGCAGGTGGCCCGCGACGTCATGACCACGGCCGACCGCGTGAACGTCTACATCGACTTCGACGCCGACGGGCGCGTGGCCTACAACTTCACCGTGATGGCGTCGGGCTCGATCCAGGACAACGTGGTGACCAACGAGACGCTGTTCAGTCCGGACTTCGACGGCGACTGGCAGCACGCCGCGCAGGTCGTCGAGGGCGGGTGGAGCGCCGAGATCCTGATCCCCTGGACGCTCGCGGCCATGCGCGCCAGCGACGCGCCGACGCGCACGATCGGCCTGCACCTCGATCGCGTGGTCGCCGCACGGAGCGAGCGCCACGGCTGGCCGGCCACGTCGTTCCTCCGCGGCCGCTTCGTGTCGGAGTTCGCGCGGGTCGAGATCCCGCAGTACCCGGCCTCGCTGCTGCACGTCTGGCCGTACGCCACGGTCATCGCCGACCAGCTCGACGGCGACCTGCGCTGGAAGACCGGCGCCGACCTGTTCTGGAAGCCCTCGGCCGGGTTCCAGCTCTCCGCCGCGCTGAACCCGGATTTCGGGCAGGTCGAGGCCGACGACCTCGTGGTGAACTTCGAGGCCGTGGAGGTGTTTTTCAGCGACCGCCGGCCGTTCTTCACCGAGAACCAGGCCTTCTTCGACCTGCGCACGCCGGACAGCGGGCAGCTGGTCTACACCCGCCGCATCGGCGGACCGTCCGACGACGGCCGCGGCGTATCGGACATCGATCTCGCGCTGAAGGCCAACGGCAGCTGGGGCCGCTTGGGCTACGGCGTGTTCGGCGCGGCCGAGGACGGCGAGGCCGGGCGCGACTCGGTGGTCGGCCGGCTGCTGTGGGACGCGGACGCCACGCTGGGCGTGGGCTGGCTGGGCACCCACGTCGAGCGTCCCTTCCTCGATCGGGCCGCGACCGTGCAGGCGGCCGACGTGCGCTGGCAGCCCGCCGGCTCGCTGCTCGTCAACGCGCAGGCGCTGGCCTCCCGGGTGTCGCAGCGCGGCGTCGAGCGGATGGGTCACGGCGGCTGGGTGCGCGCGAACTGGAACCCGTCGGCGGCCTGGCGCTACGAGGTCGAAGCCACGCACTTCGGGCAGGGCCTCGACTTCAACGACATGGGATTCCTGCGCCGCGGCAGCCTCAACGAGCTCGAATTGACCGGCGAGTACACCCACGTGCTCGGGGAGGGTCCGCTGGCGTCGACGCGCTGGTACGCCGAGCTGCAGGCCCGGCGCAGCGATTCGGGCGTTCGCCTGCCCACGTGGCTGGTGCTCGAAGCCGGCGCCACGCTCGCCGACGGCTCGGTGCTTGAGATCGGCCTGCTGCCGCGCAGCGACGGCTTCGACGACCTCGTCTCGCGCGGCAATGGCCTGCTGCACCGCACGTCGCGGGCCGAGGGCTACATCGGCTGGTTCCCCACCCGCGACGGTCCGCTCGGCTGGGACTTCAACCTCGTGGCGAGGCCCGAGGGCCTGTCGCGCGCCACCGCCGTCGAGGCCGACCTGCAGCTCTATTGGTTCCCCACCGACGCCTTCAACGTCACGGTGGAGATCGAACCGATGTGGAGCCCGGACTGGTTCATCTGGAAGGAGGGCACCCGCTTCGCCCGCCACACGCGTCGCCTCGACGCCGCAAACGTCGGCATGAACTGGTTCCCGGCGCCGCGGCACGAGCTTCGCCTGAAGGCCGAGTGGCTGGCCATCCGGGCGCGCGAGGGCCGCCGCTACCGACTCGGGGCCGACGCCATCGCCCGGCCGGTGGACGGCGCCGAACCGGACTTCGCCATCAACAATTTCGGCGTGCAGCTGCGGTATCGCTGGGAGTTCGCGACGCAATCCGACTTCTTCCTCGTGTGGTCGCGCGGCGGCTTCCTGCGCGAGGAGCGCGACGGCGACTCCACGCTTGACCTGCTCGACGAGGCGCTGGCGCTGCGCGACGCCGACCAGGTGCTCGCCAAGCTGCGTTACCGCTTTTGACGCGCGCCGGCGTCCGCCGGGCGGGCGCGGCGGAAGCGCTGCGCTACGCTCGCTCCCGCGAGCCCGGTGCGGGCCCGCGCGCCGCCCGCCGGCGCCGACCACGGAGCCGCCGATGCGCTACAGGCCCCTGCCGGATATCGCCCTCCAGGTCGGTGACGCCCTGCCCTTCACCGTTTACGACCGCACCGGCAAGGCGCTGCTCGTCAAGGGCCACGTCATCGACAGCGACCTGATGCTGGTGCGCCTGCAGGAGCGCGGCATGGTCGAGGAGACGGTGGGCGCGCCGCGCGCCGACGCAGGGCGCGTCGACGACGTGCGCCCGCGTCGCCAGCCCGAGCGCCCCACGGTGACGCTGCGCGACGCCCAGGACGAGCTCACGCTGATCCATCGCGACCTGCTGACCGGCACCGCGCAGGGCGCGACCGCGCGCGTGTCGGCGCTGGCCGCGCAGCTCCGCGACGCCTACGAGCAGGACCCCGACCAGGCCATGGGCCTGCTGCAGCTGGAGGCCACCGACCATCGCCTGTCGCGACGGCTGATGCATGCGGCCGTGCTGACCCAGGTGCTGGCCCTGCCGAGCGGCCTTCCGGCCGACCACCGCCTGAGCCTGATGTGCGCCGCTTTGACGTTCGACGTGGCGCTGGCGCCGATGAGCGAGACGCTCGCGGCGCAGACGACGCCGCTGTCCGACGCGCAGTGGCGCGCCATCCAGGACCACACGCTAACCAGCGTCGAGCTGCTGGAGCGCGCCGGCGTCGACGACGCGGTCTGGCTCGCCGCGGTACGCGACCACCACGAACGCGTGGACGGCACCGGCTACCCGCGCGGGCTCGTGGGCGACGCGGTGTCGATCGAAGCGCGCATCCTCGGCATCGTCGACATCTACAGCGCGATGATCCGGCCGCGTGCCTACCGCGACGCGCAGCCGTCGCGGATCGCGCTGCGCGACATCTTCCTCGAGCGCGGCCAGCGCATCGACGAGCGGCTGGCCACGCTGTTCATCAAGGAGCTCGGCGTCTACCCGCCCGGCACGATGGTGCGGCTGGCCAACGGCGAGATCGCCGTCGCGGTGCGTCGCACCACCGACGGCGCCCATCCGCAGCTGCGCTGCGTCATCGGGAAGGACGGCACGCCGCTGGCGTATCCGCAGATCCGCGACGGCCGCAACCCCGACTCGGCGATCGTCGAGATCGTGCCGGCCTCGCAGTACCGCTCCGGCTTGGGTAGCCTTCATGTCCTCTGGGCTCGCGGCGGCCCTGCCGCCTGAGGATGACGATGGACGTGACGGTGTGGCTCTACGTGCTGGCGGGCGTGCTGATCGTCGTGGGCGTGCTCGGCACGTTCCTGCCGGCGCTGCCCGGCATGCCGCTGATCTTCGGCGGCATGCTGCTCGCCGCCTGGGCGGGCGACTTCCAGATCATCGGCGGCTGGACGCTGCTGGCGCTGGGGCTGATGTCGCTGTTCGCGCTCGCCATCGATTTCATCGCCTCGGCGATGGGCGCGAAGCGCGTCGGCGCCTCGGGCAAGGCGGTACTGGGCGCTGCGCTGGGCACCCTGCTCGGCCTGTTCTTCGGCATCCCGGGGCTTCTGGTCGGTCCGTTCGTCGGCGCGGTGGCCGGTGAGCTGATCCACCGCGGCAGCTACGACAACGCCAGCGTCGGCGAGGCGGCGCGGGTCGGCGCGGCGACGTGGGTCGGGCTCGCCGTGGGGGCCGCGCTGAAGCTTGCGGTGGCGTTCGCGATGCTGGGGATCTTCGCGCTGGCGATCGTGCTGTAGCCGCAGCCCTAGTCGGCGCCCCCGGACCGCCCTAGAGCTCGCGTAGCGTGACCGAGGGCGGCGCGTCGAGCACGCGCCGGGTTGCCCAAAGGCCCGCGAGCAGCGCGACGACGAGCCCGGCGCCCGCGCCGGTGGCCGCAAGGGCAAAGTCAGGTGCCCACGGCAGGTCAAGCACCTGCGCTGCCAGCACGCCCGCCAGCACGGTGGCCGCGATGGCGGCCACGAGGCCAGCGATGAGGCCGAGCGCCGCGAACTCCCCGGCCTGCGCCAGTCGGAGCTGGCGGCGGCTGCCCCCGAGCGTCCGCATGACCGCGCCCTCGCGCAGGCGCTCGTCCTGGCTGGCGCCGACCGCGGCCAGCAGCACGAGCGCCCCGGCCAGAAGCGCGACGTAGAACACCGCCTCGACGACCGTCGACACCTGGTCGGCCGTGCTGCGCACCTGCGTCAGGATCGCATCGATGTCGATCACCGACAGGTTCGCGAAGCGATCGTTCAGCGCGCGGGTGAAGTCGTCGCGACCCGCCGGGAGGTGGATGGCGGTAATGCTGCTGCCGCGAAGGCCGGCCATCGCTTCCGGCGAGACCAGCACGAAGAAGTTCGGCCGGAAGCTCTCCCACGACACTTCGCGGATCGAGGTGATCGTCCCCGCGAGCCGCGTGCCGGCGATGTCGAAGGTGATCCGGTCGCCCAGCCGCCAGCCCAGCGTCTCGGCGATGCCGTCCTCGACCGAAAGCTCGACGGTGCCGGGCGCCACTTCGACGCCCTCGCTCCCGCGCTGGCCGCGCCCGTCGGCGGTCTCGCCCCAGAACGTCCCGGCCACGACCTCGTTGTCGTCGCCGAGGACGTCGGCGCTGCTGAGGTTGAACTCGCGCTCGGCGAGCCGCCGCGCGCGCGGCTCGTCCTCGGCGAAATCGGCGCCGCTCACCGGCGTTCCGTTCCGCTCCACGAGCCGGCCGCGGATCATCGGATACAGCGTCGGGTCGCCAATGCCCTGGTCGTCGAGGAAGGCCTTCAGCGGCGCGACCTGCTCGGGCTGCACGTTGATGATGAAGCGGTTCGGCGCATCGGCCGGCAGCGCGTCCTGCCAGCGCGACAGCAGGTCGGTGCGGACGAAGGTCAGCACGAGCAGGGCCATGAGGCCCAAGCCCAGCGCGCTGACCTGCGCCACGGTCGTCGCGGCCCGCCGGCTGACGTTCGCAAGGCCGTAGCGCCACGGCCCGCGCAGCCGCGGCCGCAGCAGGGCGACGCCGCGCACCAGCGCGAAGCCGAGCAGGGCCAGCACCGCGAAGGTCGCGATGAGGCCGCCGAGCATCGCGCCGGCCAGTTCGGGCGAATCGGCCTGCCACCACAGCAGGGCCGAGAAGCCGCCGAGGGCCAGCAGCACCAGGAGCGCCGCGCTCGGCTCTTTCAGGTCGAGGTCGCGGCGCAGCACGCGCAGGGCCGGCACGCGGCGCAGCGCCAGCACCGGCGGCACGGCGAAGGCGACCAGCACGGTCAGCCCGACGCCGTAGCCGGCGAGCAGCGGCATGACGCCCGACGAGGGCACGGCGATGCCGAGCGCCGCATTCAGCCAGTGCCCGATCGCGAACGACAGTCCCCAGGCCACGGCCACGCCGATCGTGCTGCCGAGCAGGCCGATCAAGAGCAGCGAGCCAACCTGCACCCGCACGATCGTGGCCTGGCTGGCGCCGAGGCAGCGCATCACCGCGCAGGCGTCGAGGTGGCGCGCGCTGTGCCGGCGGGCGGCCATCGCCACCGCGATCGCCGCGAGGATCACGGCCACCATCGTCGCGAGGCCAAGGAAACGGCTGGCGCGGTCGAGGGCGCGGCGGATCTCGGGTCGCCCGTCGGCGCTGGTCTCCAGCCGCTGGCCGCGCGCCAGCGATTCGCGCGCCTCCGAGGTGAAAGCCTCGACCGCATCGGGCTCGCCGGCCACGACGAGGCGGTAGGCGATGCGGCTGCCCGGCTGCACGAGCCCGGTGGCCTCGAGGTCGTCGAGGTGCATCACCACGCGCGGCGCCACGTTGAAGTAGTCGAGCGCGCCGTCGGGCTCCTGCTCGATCACGGCGGCGAGGCGCAGGTCGGCATCGCCAAGGCTGACGGTATCGCCGAGTCGCGCGCCCAGCGTGTTGGCGCCGCTGCGGGTGAGCCAGACGGTGCCGCGCGCGGGGCCGCCGGCGACATCGCGCTGCCCGGCCTCGTCGCGGATCACGAACGCGCCGCGCAGCGGGAACTCGGCGCCCACGGCGCGCAGGTCGCCCAGGCGCAGGCGCTCGCCCACGCGGACCATGCTCGGGAACTCCACCGTGCGCACCGCCCGCAGGCCGGGGCGGTCGGCGAGGGCCAGCGTCTCGGCCGGCAGCGGCGCATCGGCGCGCAGCACCGCGTCGCCGCCGAGCAGGCGGTTGGCCTCGAGCGCCAGCGCGCGCTCGGCGCGGTCGGTCAGGAAGCTGATCGTCGTGACCGAGGCGACCGCAAGCGCCAGTGCCGCGATCAACAGCCGCACCTCGCCCGCGGCCAGATCGCGCAGCGCCTGGCGCAGCGTGAGCCGCCACGCGCCGGCGCGGCGCCGCGGCGTCGCGGCGGGCGCGATCCCGCCGTCGGCGGCGCTCATGCGCTCACCCGGCCCGCATCGAGCCGCAGCTGCCGCCCGCAGCGCGCGGCGAGGCGCTCGTCGTGCGTCACGAGCACCAGCGTGGTGCCGGCTTCCGCGTTCAGCCGGAACAGCAGCTCGATGATCTGCGAGCCGGTGGCGGTGTCGAGGTTGCCGGTGGGCTCGTCGGCGAACAGCACGGCGGGACGGGTCACGAAGGCCCGCGCGATCGCCACGCGCTGCTGCTCGCCGCCCGAGAGCTGCCGCGGGTAGTGGGCGAGCCGCTCGCCGAGGCCCACCTGGCGCAGCACCTCGCGCGCCGGGCCGTCGACGTCGCGATCGCCGCGCAGCTCGAGCGGCAGCATCACGTTCTCGAGCGCGGTGAGGGCCGGCAGCAGCTGGAAGTTCTGGAACACGAAGCCGACCTTCTCGGCGCGCAGCGCGGCGCGGCCGTCTTCGTCAAGCCTCCCGAGGTCCTGGCCGGCCAGCGCGACGCGGCCGCTGCTGGGCACGTCGAGGCCGGCGAGCAGCGACAGCAGCGTGCTCTTGCCTGAACCGGAGGCGCCGACGATGGCGAACGCTTCACCCGGCGCGATGCTAAAACCCACGTCGGAAAGGATGGTCAGCGGCCCCGAGGGCAGCGCCACCTGCTTGCCGAGGGCCTCGACGCGAAGAACGGGGTCGGTCGCGGCAAGGCGCTCTGGGCTCATCAAGGCGGTCATCGGCATGGCGGAAGGCATCGGGGAATACGGCGCACTGTGGGCGCGCGCGGCTCAACAGGGCGTCACGGCGCTGCGCGCCGTCGCGCTCGCGGCCTGCGTTGCGGCGCTGGCGGCCTGCTCAGGTGCGACATCCGGTGGGGAGGACGCAGGCGGCGGCGAAAGCCCCACGTCGACGACGCCAGACGTAGCGGCGGCTGGCGCGAACGGCGCTTCAAGCGCGACCGGCGGCGGCGAGGACGCATCCGGCGACGCGGCGAACGCGCCGCGCAGCGTGCTCGTCTTCGGCGATTCGCTGTCGGCCGCCTACAACCTCGCCGCCGAGCAGGGCTGGGTGGCGCTGCTCGATGGGCGGATGCGCGATGAGGCGCCGGGCTTCCGGATGGTCAACGCGTCGATCAGCGGCGAGACCACCGCTGGCGGCGTCGCCCGGGTCGACGCGGCGCTGGCCGAGCATCGGCCCGCCCTGTTCGTTCTTGCGCTGGGCGCCAACGACGGCCTGCGCGGCCTGCCGCTGGCGCAGACGCGCGCCAACCTCGAGCGCATGGTGCGCGCCGCGAAGGCCTCGGGCGCCGACGTGCTGGTCGTCGGCATGCGACTGCCCCCCAACTACGGCCCCGAATACACCGAAGCGTTCTTCGCGCTGTTCGGCGAGATCGCGCGGGCCGAGGGGGCCCGCCACCTGCCCTTCCTGCTCGAACCGATCGCCTTCGACGACAGCGCGTTCCAGGCCGACCGCCTGCACCCGACGGCCGAGGCCCAGCCCGCGCTCGCCGAGCACGTTTGGGCGGCGCTGTCGCCGATGCTGGCCGAGGCCGGGCGCGGCACCGCCGCCGCGACGGCACCCGACGCGCGCCCAGCGGGCTGAGGGCGTCGGCTACGCCCGGAGCGCCGCGTACTCCGGGTGACGCTGCATCCAAGCCGCCACGTACGGGCACACCGGCTCGACGCGGAGCCCCTCCGAGCGCGCCCAGTCGAGCGCCGCGCGGGTGAGCGCGCCGGCGACGCCGCGGCCGGCGATGGCCGGATCGACCACGACGGCGGGGATGACCAAGCTCGCGGCGGCCCCGCTGCCGCTGCGCTGGTAGTGCAGCACGCCGCGCGCGCCGTCGAGCGCGGCTTCGAAGCGCGACGCGTCCTCGCGATGCCGGATGGTGGGGGCGTCGGCCATGCTTCAGTCCGGTCCGGCCACGAACACGTCGCGCAGCCGCGCGAACACGTCGGCGAGCTCGCGGGCACCGCGCGGCGCCAGCGCGGGACTGGCCGGCGTCGGCGCCGCGTCTGGCGCCGGCGGCACCCGGGCAAAGGCGACGCGGTTGCTCTGGCGCTCCTCCTCGACCACCCAGACGTTCGCGGCGCCGAAGGCGAGCCGCAGGCGCTGCACGTGCGCCGCGTGCGCGGTGTCGTACAGGTTGACCGCCAGCGCGCCGCCGGCGCGCAGGGCGTTGCGGCAGTCGGCGTAGAAGCGCTGCGTCGACAGCCCCTCGGGTATGCCGTGCACGTCGTAGCCATCGACCAGCAGCAGGTCGTAGGCGCCCACCCGGGCGCGCAGCGCGCGCGCCGCATCGGCGTGGCGAACGACCAGCCGGGCGTCGTCGTCGGGAATCCGGAAACGCCGCCGCAGCGCCAGCACCTCGGCGTCGCACTCGAACACCTCCACCCTCGCGCCGCGGAGGTGGCGATGCAGGAACTTGGCCTGCGAGCCGCCGCCGAGGCCGACCATCCCGACGTCGCGGGGATCGGGCGTGAGCAGCAGCGAACCGAGCATCGTCCGCGTGTAGTCGACGACGAGGCGGTCCGGGGCCCAGCGCGACATCCGGCTCTGCGCGGTTCCCGACTTGAAGCGCAGTTCGGCGCCGCGCCAGTCGGACTGCACGACCACGCGCGCCGGCCTCGCGGCCTGCGGGTCTTGCGGGTCTTGCGGCGCGAGTCCGCGCACGCTTGCCTTGATCCACGACCACCACGCCATGCCGACCTCCACGTGCAGTGCACGCATTCTCGCCCAGCGTGCCGTCCCGTGGCCCTCGACCGGGCCCTGGAGCCGACGCGATGACCCGATTCCCACGCACCCTGCTGCTCGCCCTCGCGCTGGCTTCGCTCCTGCCCGCCGCCTCCGCTGCGCGGGCTTCGCCCGCAGACGCCGCCGCGCCGCTGCCGCCCGAGCTGCCCGCGGGCGCGCCGAACGCGCCGGTCGATGCGATCGACCTCGCCCGCTACGTGGGCGTCTGGCACGAAGTCGCGCGCCTGCCGATGTTCTTCCAGCGCCGCTGCGCCCGCGACACGACCGCCACGTACGCGCGGCTTGACGACGGCGGACTCTCGGTCGTCAACCGCTGCGTGGCCGCCGATGGTGACGTGATCGCCGTCAGCGGCGTGGCGCGGGCCACGGAGCGCGCCGGCGCGCTGGAAGTGAGCTTCCTGCCGCGGGCGCTGTCCTGGCTGCCGTTCGGCTGGGCCGACTACTGGGTGATCGATCTCGATCCCGACTACCGCTGGGCGGTCGTGGGCGGGCCGTCGCGCGGGGCGCTGTGGGTACTGGCGCGCGATCCGGCGATCGACCCGGCCCTACTTGAGCGCCTGCGCCAGCGCGCCGAAGCGCGCGGCTACGACCTTGCCGAGCTCATCGTCGCCCCGGCGCCGGCGGGCGCGGGGGTCTCCGGCGTCACCCGTTAGCGCTGCATCCGCACCACCCCGCGACCATCCACCTGCTCGAACAGGAACCGGAAAGTCATCGTCGTGGCGGTCGGCACTTCCTTGCCGCCCGAGCAGCTCATGCCCGCGGCCTCCTTCGCGCGCTTGCTGCGGAACACGCATTTGATGGCGGGCTCGAAGCGCCACGTCGTGAGCGCGGCCGTCGAGGCGTCGGCAAACTGCTTGGTGAGCTCGGTGATCGCGGGGCACTCCGGCTCGCGCACGACCGGACCGGCGTAGCTCACGCCCCCCTCGGCGTCGATGTCGACGCGCATGCACACCACGGCCGACGGCACGACCTGCTGGGCGAGCACGGCAGCCGGGTATTCGGGCAAGCGGTTGCCGGGCTCGTCGATCGGCAGCAGGAAGCTTTCGTTCTCCTTGAGCTCGAGAAGGGCGGGCGCATCGTCGGACTGTGCGGCGGTGGAGGCGAGAGCGAGGGCGGCGGCGAGGCCGGCGGCGAGCGTGGCGTGGCGCATCGGATGGAGCCCGTGGACGGTCGGGCTGCCGACTTTACCCGCCCGCGGCGGGGCTGTCGTGCGGCGCCGCGACGTTGCCGCGATAGGCCCACATCTGCCAAAGATTCAGCAGGCTCACGGCCAGCGTGAACGTGTTCGCGGCGACCACCGGCAGGCTGTCGATCATCAGCCCGTACCCCAGCCAGGCGACGACGCCGGCCGTGAAGGTGCCGAAGGTGAAGAACGACAGGTCACCGACCTGCTTGCGGCGGAAGTTGCGGATCGTCTGCGGCACGAAGGCCACGCTGGTGAGGAAGGCGGCGCAGAGGCCGAGGGCGGTCGCGGTGTCCATGGCGCGCACGATGCCCGAAGCGACGCCGCGTTCTCAATCGCGGCGTGGGCGGCGGCCCGCGCCACATCGGCTCGCGCCCCATCGGCGCGCGGCTCAGCCCTCGAGCGCCGCCGCGAACCGGCCAGCGACGCGCCCGAAGCCCTTCGCGCTGGGATGCAGTTCGTCCGACCACCAGTCGCGATGGCGCTGCAGCGGCAGGCTGCCGCGCAGGTCGACATGGCGCACGTGCTCGAAGCCGGGTCGCGCCGCGACCCGCGACAGCATCGCGTTGAAGCGGTCGATCAGCGCGACGAGCAGCGGCCGGCCCTCGCCCAGCGGGTCGTAGCCCTTGCGCCGCAGCGCCGGCGCCAGCCACGGGCCCGGGAGCAGCCATCCGCCGCCGCCGCCCACGCCGCGGCCGTCGGGCACCGGGTAGTCGTAGCCGTGCACGAGGATCGGCGGACGCGCCGCCCCGGCGGGCAGCAGCGCGTCGACCACGCCGGTCACGGTCTCGATAAGCACGACGCAGGCCGCCTCGAGGCGTTCGTCGATCACCGCGTCGACGATGCCGGGATTCAGGCCGCGACGGCGCGACCCGGCGTGGTCGATCAGCAGGGCGAAGCCCGCGCCGGCGATGTCGTTGCCGCCGCCGGAGAGCAGCACGCCGCGCAGCGGCTCGCCGCGCCGCAGCACGCGGTCGAGTCGCAGCGTGAACGCCGAGAGCTGCTCGCCGCCGTAGGCCATGTCCTCGAGCGTGTCGCCGCGGTTGGCGACCGACTCGACGTCGTAGCCGTGCGCGCGCTCGAGCACCTTCAGCACATCGGTGAACGGGAAGTCGAACCACGAGTCCCCTTCGGCCACCAGCGTGCCGGCACTCGGCGCCGGCGCGCGTGCGCCCGGCGCGAGGCCCCGGCGACGGAGCGCGGCCGCGCGGTGCCGGCGCTCGTCGTCGAGCTGGCCCAGCGCGCGATCGACCAGCGCTTTCGACGACAGGGGCGGATCGGCGGGGCGGTCGGACTTGCGGTCCATGGTGGGGGCTCCGGGCTTGGGGGGATGGAGACGAGGGCGGGGCCGCTCAGGGGGACGCGCGCCCGCCGCGGAGGCGCGCCGGGAAATCCGGCGACGCGGCGGCCGCCGCCGCGAGGTCGTTGATGCGGTGCGCCGCGCGGTAGCGCTCGCGCGGCAGATCCGTGTCGATCAGCCCGAGGTCGAACGCGAGGTCGTCGCTGTAGCCGGGCAGGCCGAGCCGCCAGCTCCATGGGACCGTTCCGGGCGCCAGCGCCTCGATCTCGTCGATGATCGTCGTGGTGCAGTTCGCCCTGAGCGTGTTGTAGAACGCGGGCGACGCCGCCAGCGCGTTGGCCCGCCGCAGCAGCGATTCCAGCAGCGCGCGGGCCTGGGCCGGCGTGGCGCGCATGCGGTACAGGAAAACGTCGTCGCGGCGATGCAGCGCGCGCAGGCCGATCAGGTCGCGCTCGTCGCCGACCACGACCATCAGCTCGTAGGCGCGCAGCATTCCGCGCACGGCCGAGTAGGCCTCGCCGCGCTGCTTCCGCACCTCGGGCGACACGGCGAGGTAGCGCCCGTCGGCGAAGCCGAAGCTGACGAAGGTGTGCGCCGGCCCGCGCCAGTCGGCGAACGGCACGACGATGAACCACGCGCTGTCGACGTCGGCGAGGTCGTATGCGCGCGTTTCCCAGTGCACGTCGAAGTCGGTGGCGCTGCGGTAGACGGCGCTGCGCACGTTGCTGACCGTGACGCGATCGCCGTCGAAGCGTGCGGTGGCCAGCCGCGCCTGCTCGGGGGCCCAGTCGCGGACGTTCGAGGGTTTGCGCCGCATCACGCCGACGGCCGCCGCGACGGCCAGCAGCACGAGCAGCACGAGGACGATCGCCAAGGGTCGGGCTCCGGCGCGGGGCATGGCGGTGAGCGTACAGTGCGGCATCCCCACGGAGACACCGCCCATGCGTCTCGCGCTGCCGTGCACCCTCCTCGCCGCCACGCTCGGCGCCGCGGCCACCCTCGCCGCCGAAACCCAGCGCTACGTCGTGCTCGCGCCGGAAGCGAACATCGGCCACCTGCACGCGACCATCGACGGCGACGCGGTGACGATCGAGTACGACGTCAAGGACAACGGCCGCGGCCCGACGATGGCCGAATCGCTGCGCCTCGATGCCGATGGCCTGCCGATCGCGTGGACGATCACCGGCACGACCACGTTCGGCAGCCGGGTCGACGAGCGCTTCGCCGTCGACGGAGGCGCCGCCACGTGGCGGGACGCCGTTGGCCCCGGCCGCGCCGACGCCGGCGACGGCGCGCTCTACGTCGCGCAGAGCGGCACGCCCTGGGCGCTGGGCCTCTACGCCCGCGCCTTGCTCGCCGACGCCGACCGCCGCATGCCGGTGCTGCCCGGCGGCGAACTGCGGCTCGAGGAGGGCCGGACGATCGACGTGGGCGAAGGCGCGGCGCGCCAGACCGTTCGCCTCGTGACGCTCAGCGGCCTCGACCTCGACCCGACCCACCTGCTGGTCGAGGCCGACGGCGATCTGTTCGCGGCGCTGTCAAGCCGATCGCCGCTGCTGCGCGAAGGCTACGAGGCCGAAGCCGAGCGCCTGCGCCGGCTTGCCGTCGAGCTCGGCGAGCAGCGCTTCATCGCCATGCAGGCGGAAACCGCGCATCGCTACCCCTTCCCGGTGCGCATCCGCAAGGTGCGCGTGTTCGACCCGAAGACGGGCCGCGTCGGCGAGCCGGCCAGCGTCGTCGTCTTCGGCAACCGCATCACCGGCGTGCAGCCGGCCGACGCCACCGGCGGCGGCCCCGAGGTGCTCATCGACGGCGAAGGCGGCGTGCTGGTGCCGGGCCTCTACGAGATGCATGGCCACATCGGCCAGAACCGCACCGTGCTGAACCTCGCCGCCGGCGTCACGTCGGTGCGCGACATGGGCAACGACAACGACGTGCTGGACCGCCTGGTCGACAGCATCGAGGCCGGCCAGCTCGCCGGGCCACGCATCACCCGCGCCGGCTTCATCGAGGGCCGCAGTCCGTTCAACTCGAACAACGGCCGGCTGGTGAACTCTCAGGCTGAGGCGCTCGACGCGGTGCGCTGGTACGCGGCGCGGGGCTTTCCGCAGATCAAGCTCTACAACAGCATGAGGCCCGACTGGTCGAAGGCCGCCGCCGCCGAGGCGCGCCGGCTGGGCCTGCGCGTGTCGGGGCACATCCCGGCCTTCACCAACGCCGACGCGATGATCGAGGCCGGCTACGACGAGCTCACCCACATCAACCAGATCATGCTGGGCTGGGTGCTGACGCCCGAAGAAGACACCCGCACCCTGCTGCGCCTGACCGCGCTGAAGCGACTCGACGGGCTCGACCTGCAGTCGCCGCGCGTGCGCCGGACGGTCGATGCGATCGTCGAGCGCCGGATCGCCGTCGAGCCCACGCTCGCCATCCACGAGAACCTGCTGCTGAACCAGGATGGCGAGACGCCGCGCGGCCAGGCCGCGTGGATCGACCACCTGCCCGTCGGCGCGCAGCGCAGCGCCAAGCGCGCGTGGAGCGACATGAGCGCCCCCGGCGACCGCGAGACCTACGCCGGCGCCTTCGACAAGATCATGGCCACCGTGCGCGAGATGCGCGAGCGCGGCGTGCTGCTGATTCCCGGCACCGATCTCGGCGGCGGGCTGTCGTTCCACCGCGAGCTCGAGCTCTTCGTCGAGGCCGGCTTCACCCCGGCCGAAGCGCTGCGCCGCGCGACGCTCGACATGGCCGAATACCTCGGCGAAGACCAGCAGCTCGGCAGCATCGAGCGCGGCAAGCTCGCCGATTTCTTCCTCGTGCCCGACGATCCGACGGTCGACCTCGGTGCGCTCCGGAAGGCGCGCATGGTCGTCAAGGACGGCGTCGTCTACTTCCCGAGCGAGCTGTATCCGCGCTTCGGCATCCGGCCGTTCTCGACCGCGCCGCGGGTCGCGGTGCCGCAGGTGCAGCCGACGCCCGCGGCGGCGCGCTGAGGCCTTCGCGCAGCGGCGGGCTCAGTCGGCCTTCGCCGCTGACGGCGTCACGAGCCGCTGGTGCAGCCCGGCGGTCGCCATCAGCGCCGCCGAGCCGTACCACGGGTGGTATTCGGCAACCATTTCGCCGTTGACGATCACCGGGTCGGTTTCGGTCAGCGCTTTCGCTTCATCGACGCTCTCGACCGCGAAGATGAAGAGCCCGCGCCAGCCCGAGTCGCCCGGCATGAAGGGCCCGGCCACGGCGAGCTTGCCGGCCTTCGCGAGGCGCGCCATGTTGGCGAAGTGCCCGGCGAACATCGCCTTGCGCGCCTCGCCGTCGGGCACGCGGGTCGGCCCGGTTTTCAGCACCACGAGCACGTAGCGGCGCATGCCGTTCTCGTCGGCGCCGAGCTCTCGGGCCATGGCGGCGTCGTAGGCGGGTGCGGCCATCGACGCGGTCTCGGGTGCCGCGCCGGCCGACGCCGAGGCCTGCTGCGGCGAAGCGACCGCGACGCCGAAACCGAGCGCGGCGCCAAGGCCGGCCGTCAATGCGGCGCGGAGCAGCGGAAGGGGCAGGCGCATGGCGGCGTCCTTCGGGATGGTCGACGCCGATATCGTACGCCCGCCCTTACCGCGACCGTCGGCCACCCGCTCACCCGGTGAAGCGTCGAAGCAGTGATTCGAACGGGCCGTGCCGGAAGCGCAGCAGCCAGACCCGCGAGAACGCGTCGAGCGCCGCCCACGTGCCCACCGCGATGGCCATCGCCGCCGCCGCGCCGACCGCGCCGAACAGCGCTCCGCCGTAGGCGCTGAAGACGAGCGACAGCACGATCGACTCGCCGAGGTAGCCGGTCAGCGACATCCGACCGGCCGGCTCGAACGCCGCGAGGCGCGCCGGCGCGCCGCGATGAACCCGCACGAGCGTCGCGACATAGGCGAGGCTCAGCAGCGGCGCGGCCGCGAAGCCGACCAGCACCGCGCGCATGGCGTGGGGGTCGTTCGCCGGCGACACGCCGTCGAGCCACACCCAGTGCGCCGACCACAGCGCTGGCGGAAGGCCGACCCCCCATCCCCATGCGGCGGCACGGCGCCAGAAGCGGTCCGAGGTGGCCGCGATCGAGAACGCGCGGCGCCGGCCGGCAACGAGGCCGAGCGCGAACATCGCCGCGACCGCCATCCCGTTGACGACGGCGATGAAGCCGAACGCTTCGGGCCATGCGCGCAGCCGCGCCAGCGCCGCCTCGACGAAACCGCCGCCGCCGAGCGCGCGGTCGAGGGCGGCCAGCGCCGGCGTCGACGTCGCCTTCGCCGTCGCTGCGGCGCCATCGGCGAGCGAACCGCCCAGCGTCGCCAGCAGCAGCCACCACGCGAGCAGCAGCGCGGCCACCATGGCCAGCAGGCGACGGTCGCTCCAGCGCACCCACCAGAGCAGCGCGGTGCCGATCAGCGCATACAGCACGAGGATGTCGCCGACGAACGCGAACACCGCGTGCGCCGCGCCGAGCAGCGCAAGGCCCAGCAGGCGGCGCCGGAAACGCCGTCGCTGTGCGTCGTCGTCGCGGTCGAGCAGGAAGCACAGGCTGTAGCCAAACAGGAACGCGAAGAGCAGGTAGAACTTCGCCTGCGCGAGCGCGATCGTGGTGAAGGCCGCCGCCCGGTCGGCGACAGTGGCCAGCGACCCGGGGCTGAAGCCCTCTGCCGAGAGCGCAAGGAAGGGCACGTTGACGACGACGATGCCGAGCAGCGCGAAGCCGCGCAGCGCATCGACGAAGGCGTCGCGTCGCTCCTGCGGCTGCTCCAGCGCGGCGCTCACCGGCGCCCCGGCCGGCCGAAGCCGTCGAGCAGCGCGTCGAGCAGCAGATCGGGCGCGCGCTGCGCCGCGATCCGACCCTCGCGCACCGCCGTCCACGCGGCGTAGAGCAGGCCGTCGAAGGCGGCATCCAGCCACGCGGCGTCGATGTCCGGGCGAAGCAGCCCGGCCGCCGTGGCCCGCTCGAAGAGCGGCGCGAGGTGGCGGTCAAGCCGGCGCGCAGCGGCGCGAAGCGCCGGGTCGTCGGCGAGCCCGGGCGCTGCCATCACGGCTTGCAGCGGCAGCCCGCCCTCGAGCAGCGCGGCCAGCGCCTCGCGCAGGGCCGCGCGTACGCTTTCCGCCGACGACGTCGGCGGTGCGACCGCCTCGAGCCGCTGCTCGAGTTCGCCGAGCACGCGGCGGCCGGCGGCGCGCAGCAGGGCCTGCCGGTTCGGGAAGTGGCGGAACAGCGTGGCGCGGCCCACGCCGGCCGCGGCGGCGACCGCGTCCAGCGATGCGGCGGGGTCGAGCATGGCGAGGCGCAAGGCCGCGTCCATCAGGGCCTGTCGGGTGTCATCGGTCGGCATCGGGCGCCGAGTGAGACGATTTCGTCTCACGCTAGCGACGCACCGTGCGGGACTGCAAGTCTCGCCGCCCGGCGAGCTCGCCCCCGCGCGGCCGGCGCCTGTGGGAGAATGCGCGCCCGTTTTCCCAACCGAAGGCCACCGCCATGAAGAAGTCCGTCAACAAGAAGTCCCGCTCGCGCCGCCGCGTCGCCCGCCTGAAGAGCCTGCGCTGATCGCTTCGCCATGAGCGACACCGCCCCCGACCGCCTGTCGAACGACCCGCGCTCGCCGTTCCACGACGAGGCGGCGCTGAACCGCGGCATCGGCATCCGCTTCAACGGCAACGAGCGCACCGACGTCGAGGAGTACTGCGTGTCGGAGGGCTGGGTGCGCGTGCCGGCCGGCAGGGCGCTCGACCGCCGCGGCCGGCCGATGACGATCACGCTGAAAGGCACCGTGGAAGCGCGCTTCCTGACGTGAGCCCCGTCCCGCTGCTGGACCGCGAGCGGCTGGCTTCGCTGCTCACGGCCCGCGATCGCGGCGAGCGCGCGTGGCGCGGCTCGCTGGATCTCGATCGGAGCGCGGACGACATCGCCCTCCACCCGGACGCCTTCGAATGGCGAGGTGCGCGCTGGCCCTGGCCCGATGCCGACACCCGCTTCAAGGACCGCACGCTGTACGCGGCCCTCCCCGTCACGGCGGGCGCCGACGGCGTCGAGCGGCTCGCCTGGCAGCCGGTGCAGCGCTTCGGCGGCTCGCTGATCAAGCTCGTCCCCACGGGCTGGGGGCCGCCGACCTTCGAGATCGACGGCATCAAGATGCTGCCCACGGCGCAGGTTTCGCCCTGGGATGACGCCGCGGCGAAAGTGGCGCTGGTGCGGCCGCGCGGCCGGCGCCTGCTCGACTGCTGCGGGGGCTTGGGCTATTTCGCCGCGCACGCCCTCGCCGGCGGCGCCGCGCAGGTCCAAAGCTTCGAGAAGAACCCGGACGTGGTCTGGCTGCGCCGCATCAACCCGTGGTCGCCGAAGGCCGACGCCGCGGCGTGGCAGGGCCGCTTCACGCTGACGGAAGCGGATGTCTCGCAGCGGATCGCGTCGCTGCCCGACGCGCACTTCGACGCCGCGCTGCACGACCCGCCGCGCTTCGGCATCGCCGGCGAGCTGTATTCCCTGGCCTTCTACGAGCAGCTGGCGCGCGTGCTGAGACCGGGCGCGCCGCTGTTCCACTACACCGGTGCGCCGAACGCGAAGACGAGCGGCCGCGACGTGCCTGGCGAGGTCATCAAGCGTCTGGAGAGAGCCGGCTTCCGCGCCGAGCGGAAGCTCGATGGAGTGTTCGCGACGCGCGCCGCGGGTGGTCGCGGCTAGCGCATCGCGCGGCTCAGGCCTCGCCTTCGAACGGCCACCACCCTCGCCCGCTGCGCGCGTAGCGGTCGGCGGCGCGCTCGAACGGATTGCGGTGGCTGACGCCGCCGCACATCAGGTAGACGACCGGAAACAGCGGCCCCAGCAGCAGCGACTGGCGCACGTGCGCCAACTCGTGGCGGGCCAGGTGCACGCGCTCGCCGCGCAGCGCCGCATTGCCGGAGCCGGTCGGCGAGCCGGCCGCGCCCGGTGCGCGCTCGCGCATCGCCTGCCGCGCGCGGTAGCTCGGAACGCGCGCATCGAGCGAGGGCAGTGGGCTCAGCACCACCTGCCCCAGGGCCAGCGCGCCGCGGGGGCCGAACGGCAGGCGCGTGAACACGAGCATCGGGCCGCGGACGGTGAGTCGCGCGCCGAAAGGCAGCATCGCCGCGCCGACAGCCAGCATCGGCAGGGTCAGCGGCAGGGCCCAGAGGGCACCGAGCGCAAGGCCCGCGCCGCGCCGCGCGCGCCGCATCGACGCGCGGCGCGCCCTGACGTGCGGCCCGGCCGACTCGCGGCCCACGGTCACTCCGCGCCGAAGAAGCGCCGCAGCGTCGCGGCGTATTCCGGGAACGCCTGCACGTCGGCGTGACGGGCCTCGGGCAGCCGCAGCACCTTGGGCGGCTTCGGCAGCGCGGCGGCCAGCGCTTCGGAATGCGCGACCGGAATGACCTCGTCGCGCCCGGCGATGACGACCAGCGTCGGCATCTTCAGCGCCGACGCGCGGCCGACGCTGTCGAACGGGTAGCGCAGCAGCCATCGCAGCGGCGCCCACGGGTACATGGCCTGCCCCACCCGCAGCACGCTGTCGAAGGGCGTGACCAGCGCGAGGCGGCGCACCGGGCGCACGGCGGCGACGTGCGTCGCGACGCCGCTGCCGAGGCTGCGGCCGTAGACGTCGACGGCCGCATGCGTGGCCGCGACGTGGTCGAACAGCGCGATGGCGTCGGCGGCGAGGGCCGCCTCGCTGGGCTCGCCGCTGCTGCGCCCGAAACCGCGGTACGCCACGAGGTAGACGGTGTGGTCGGGCGCCCAGGCCGCCACGTCGTCGAGAACAAGCGACAGATCCTGCGCATTGCCGCCGAAGTACAGCAGGGCCTTCGGCCGCCCGGGATTCAGCACCCAGCCGCGGAGCGTGGCGCCCTCGACATCGAGCGTGAAGTCCGGCTCGATGACCGGGTCGCGCGTGAACTGCGGGAAGTACAGCAGGCTGCGCTGGCCGAAGAACAGCAGGGCGAGCACGGCGAGATAGCCGGCGAGCAGCAGGCCGGCGAGCGCGCCGAGGGTGCGCAGCGCGCTCACGGTCGCAGCGCCTGCACCGATTCGATGCGGCCGCCGTCGAGCAGCACGCGGGCGAGCAGGCGCGAGTCGTCGCGCTCGAGCAGCCACTCCTCGCGCGGTCGCGGCTGCACGCGCACCTGCCCGAACGCGTCGCGTACGAGCTGGTCGCCGTAGGTGATGCGGCGGCGCAGCGGCGCGCCGCAGCGCAGCACCAGTTCGCCCTCGCTCAAGCCCGGCTGCAGCGCGGCGGCGGTGCAGCGGCCGCCGACCCGCGGACTGCCGTAGCCCAGCGTCTGCTCGGACTCGAGCACGCCGTCGACGAAGCGGAGCCGCACGACCAGACGACTCGGGCCGAAGTTGTAGTACCAGTGCTCGATACGGCGCTCGAAGCGCTGCTCGATCGGCCCACCCTCGCCCTGCACGATGAGTTCGCTGCGCGGCGTACGCCAGTACGGCTCGCCGCAGCGCGACCGCACCTGCACGTCAAGCGTGCCGGGCTGCACCACGCGCGAACCGCAGCGCAGGGCCTGCGCAGGCGCTGCCGAGACCAGCGCCGCGAGCGCGATCACCGCAAGGGCGACGGCGCGGCGCATGGCCGTCAGCCGCCGCAGCCGTCGAGGCTGAGGCGCTGCCCCGGGCGCAGCGCGTAGGGCGAGCGCAGGCCGTTGGCGCGGGCCACGGTCTGCGCGCTGCAGCCGTGCCTGCGCGCGATCGCGCTGAGCGTGTCGCCGCGGCGCACGGTGTGGGTTGCGGCACTGCCGCGCGACCCGCCCGCCCGCGGTGCGCCGCGCGCGACCGCCGCCGGGGCGACGTCCGGACGTCGCGCATTGACCAGCGCCAGCGCGCGCTCGGCGCGCTCGCCATCGACGCAGCCGGCGTCGTAGAGCGGAAGCACCTTCGCCGGCACGCGCAGCTCGGTGCCGGCGGGCAGCGTCGTCTCCGGCAGCCAGCGCGGGTTGAGGTTGCGCAGCGCGCGGAAAAATCCGTAGCGCGTGCCGCCGTTGCCGAGGCAGATGGTCAACTGGTTCAGGGAGGCCGGTGCTTTGAGGGCCAGCACCGTTGCCGCGCCGTTGACGGTCGAAAACTCGAGGCCGTAGTCGTCGGGGTGCAGGAACAGCCAGGCCGCGGCGAGCACGTAGGGCACGTAGTCGCGGGTCTCCTTGGGCAGTCGCGCCTGCACGGCGGGGTCCCAGAAGCCGCGGCCCGGAAGCTCGCGTGCCAAGCGGCCCACCCGACCCTCGCCGCCGTTGTAGGCCGCCAGCGCCAGCTCGAGGTCGTCGCCCAGCTGCGCGAAGCGCTCGTTCAGGTACTGCACGCTCGCGCGCGCCGCGAGCTGCGGCTCGAAGCGGGTGTCGAAGCCGTCCTGCCAGCCGAGCCCGAAGCGCCGCCCGGTCGCGGGCATGAACTGCATGAGCCCGGCCGCACCCGCGGGCGAAATGGCGTGGACGCGACCGCCCGACTCGCGCGCCATGATCGCGAACAGCAGCGCTTCCGGCAGCCCGGCGCGCTCGTACTCCGGCCACATCAGGAAGCGCAGGTACTGGTACTGCTCGTGCGCATTGATCAACTGCGGCCGGAGATGCGTGAGCCACTCGGCCATCGCCGCGCGCACGGCCTCGTTCTGCACGATGATCTCGCGCAGGTCGCGGCCGTTGAGCTGGTTCAAGGTGCTGGCGGCCTCGGGGAACGCGGCCACGACGGGGGAGTCCGCGTCGTCGGCATCGACCGGCGCGCTGCCGACGTCGTCCCCCTCGCCCGCCACCCGCGTGCCGGCGCCAAGCAGCGCATCGAAGCGCGCCATCAGCCGCTCGCTCTCGCATCCGGCCGTGGCCGCGCAGCGCTCGGCCAAGTCGAGCATCCGATCCATCGCGCGATCGGCGGCGCGGCGCCCGGCGCGACGCTCGCCGCCGGCGGCCTGCGCGACGCCGTCGCGGTAGGCCTTCGCGGCGGACTCGAAGTCGGCGTAAAGCGATTCGTGCACGGCCTCGCTTCCCGGGTCGGCCGCGGCGGCAAGGCCCGCTTGCGGGTGCAGCATGGCGATCGACAGCACGGACAGGGCCGCCATGCGAACGGCGGGCGAAAGCGCGGGAAGGCGCGGAGCGAAGCGATGGCGCACGAGCGGGACACCCGGTTGGAGCAGGCCGGCAGACTACCGGCGCCGCCGCGGCGGCTCAACCGCCGTCGCGCGGCGTTTACACTCAAAGCCGCCCTCAACGGAGCGACACCGTGACCGACCTCACCGCCGATGCGCTGCTGCTGGGAATCGCGGGGCAACGCCCCATCACGCTGCCGCTGAGGTTCGGCAATCGCCACGGGCTGATCGCCGGCGCCACCGGCACCGGCAAGACCGTGTCGGTGCTGCGCCTCGTCGAAGGCTTCGCGAAAGCCGGCGTGCCGGTGGTGATCGCCGACGTGAAGGGCGACGTCGCGGGCCTCGGCATGGCCGGCGCCATGAATCCGAAGCTGCAGGCGCGACTGGCGCTGCTGAAGCCCGCCGCCACCGGCCAGGAATTCGCGTTCGCCGCCCTGCCCGTCGCGTTCTGGGACCTGTTCGGCGCGAACGGCCATCCGCTGCGCACCACGGTCAGCGAGATCGGCCCGACGCTGCTGTCGCGGATCCTTGAACTCTCCGAAGCCCAGAGCGGCGTGCTCGACATCGCCTTCGCGCTCGCCGACGCCGAAGGCCTGCTGCTGCTCGACATGGACGACCTGCGCGCCGTGCTCGCGTTCATCGGCGAAGAGCGCGAGGCGGTGTCGAAGACCTACGGGCTCGTCTCGCCGCAGAGCCTCGCCGCGCTGTCGCGCGCGCTGCTGAAGTTCGAGCAGGAAGGCGCGCGCCACCTGCTGGGCGAGCCCGCGATCCAGCTCGGCGACCTGATGCGCACCGCCGCCGACGGCCGCGGCGTGGTCAACGTGATCGCCGCCGAGACGCTGGTGCTCAAGCCGAGGCTCTACGCGAGCTTCCTGCTGTGGCTGCTGTCGGAGCTCTTCGAGACGCTGCCGGAAGTGGGCGACCTCGAGAAGCCGAAGCTGGTCTTCGTCTTCGACGAGGCGCACCTGCTGTTCGCCGACTGCCCGCCCTCGCTGCAGCAGCGCATCGAACAGGTCGTCCGGCTGATCCGCTCGAAGGGTGTGGGCGTGTACTTCTGCACGCAGAGCCCCTCCGACATTCCGGACGTGATCCTTGCGCAGCTCGGACACCGCATCCAGCACGCGCTGCGCGCCTTCACCCCGCGCGACCAGAAGGCCGTTAGGGTGGCCGCCGAAACCTTCGTGCCGAACCCGGCGCTCGACACCGCGCGCGCGATCTCCGAGCTCGGCGTCGGCGAGGCCCTGGTCTCCACGCTGCAGGGCGGCGGCCAGCCCTCGATGGTCGAGCGCACGATGATGCTGCCCCCCGGCTGCCGGCTCGGCGCCATCACGCCGGACGAGCGCGCCGCGCTGCGCGCGGGCAGCGGGCTGGCCGGGAAGTACGACGCGCCCCTGGATAGAGACTCGGCGGCCGAAATGCTGGCCCGGCGCGCGGCGGCGGCGGGTGGCGCGGCCCCTGCGGACGGCGGGTCGCGCGGGGACGCCCCCGCACCGGCCTCGACCGGGCGCCCGTCGTCCGGCACCGATCCCGCACCCGCCAAGGACGGAAGCCGCCTCAACGACTTCCTGTGGGGCAACGGCCGTCGCCAAGGGGCCGTCGAGGCGATGACGAAGTCGGCCGCGCGCACGGTGGGCAACCAGCTGGGCCGGCAGCTGCTGCGCGGCCTGCTGGGCGGGCTGCTCGGCGGGCGTCGCTGAGGTGCGCGCGTAAGATCCCGGGCTAGCCGCTGCGGCGCGTGCGGCACAATCTCCCTCTTCCTCCTCCACCGCGGATCCGGAATGACCACCACCGCCCACGCCGACGCCCCGCGCACCGCCGTCGACCGCTTCCTCGGCGTCGTCGAGCGCGCCGGCAACCTGCTGCCGCACCCGGCCACGCTGTTCTTCCTGCTCACGGTCTTCGTCGTGATCGCCAGCGCGATCGCCGCGCAGTTCGACCTGAGCGTCGCGCACCCGAAGACCGGCGAGCCGGTCATGCCGGTGAACCTGCTCAGCGCCGAGGGCCTGCAGCGGATCATGGGCGGACTGGTGACCAACTTCACCGGCTTCGCGCCGCTGGGCACGGTGCTGGTGGCGCTGATCGGCATCGGCGTGGCCGAGCATTCGGGCCTGATCGGCGCCTGTCTGCGCATCGTCGTGCTGAACGCACCGCGCTTCCTGCTGACGCCGATCGTCGTCTTCGCCGGCGTGATGTCGAACATGGCGAGCGAAATCGGCTACGTGCTGCTGGTACCGCTGGCCGGCCTGCTCTACATCGCTGCGGGGCGCCACCCCATCCTCGGCATCGCCGCGGCCTTCGCCGGCGTGTCGGGCGGCTATTCGGCGAACCTGCTGCTGGGCACCATCGATCCGCTGCTCGCCGGGCTCTCGCAGGAGGCCGCGCGCATCGTCGACCCGACCTACAGCGTGAATCCCGCGGCGAACCTGTTCTTCATGCAGGCCTCGACGCCGCTGATCACGCTGCTCGGCTGGTGGGTGACCGAGAAGATCGTCGCGCGCCGCTTCCCCGACGGCCAGTACGGCCGCGGCGACGAGAAGATCGAAGCGATCACGCCGGCCGAGAAGCGGGGCCTGGCCTTCGCCGGCGTCGCTACGCTGGTGCTGACCGCCCTCGTGCTGCTCGCCACCGTCCCGGCCGGCGGCGCGCTGCGGGTGCCCGGCGAAACCGACACGCTCGAGGCGCTGGCGCCCTTCCTCAACGGCATCGTGGCGCTGATCTTCGCCGCCGGCGCGCTGGTCGGTATCGCCTACGGCGTGGGCGCCGGCACCATCCGCAGCGACGCCGACGTGGTCAAGGGCATGAGCAAGAGCATGGAAACGCTCGGCTCCTACCTCGTGCTGGTGTTCTTCGCCGCGCAGTTCGTCGCGCTGTTCAACTGGACCAACCTCGGCCTGATCTTCGCGGTGGAGGGCGCCGAAGTGCTGAAGGCGCTGGGCCTGCCGAAGATCCCGCTGCTGCTCGGCTTCATCCTGCTGACGGCGGTCGTGAATCTCGCGATGGGCTCGGCCTCGGCGAAGTGGGCGCTGATGGCGCCGGTGTTCATCCCGATGTTCATGCTGCTCGGCTACTCGCCGGAAGTGACGCAGATCGCCTACCGCATCGGCGACTCGGTCACGAACATCATCTCGCCGATGATGAGCTACTTCGCGCTGGTGATCGCCTTCCTGCAGCGCTACGAACCGAAGGCCGGCATCGGCACCGTCGTGGCGACCATGATCCCGTACTCGATCACCTTCTTCTTCGGCTGGTCGGCGCTGTTCGCGCTGTGGATCTTCATGGGCTGGCCGCTCGGCTTCGACGCGCCGCTCGTGTATCCGCCGCCGTCGGCGGGCTGATGCCGCGCTGGCGCGCGCCGCAGGGGCCCTCGACGGCGCTGGTCACGCGCGCGGGCCTCGAGCGGCTGAAGGCGGAGCTCGACGACCTCTGGCGCGTGCGACGGCCCGAGGTGGTGAAGGCGCTCGCTGCGGCCGCCGCCGAGGGCGACCGCTCCGAGAACGCCGAGTACACCTACCGCAAGAAGCAGCTGGGCGAGATCGACCGCCGCGTGCGCTACCTGTCGAAGCGCATCGAGGCGCTGAAGGTCGTCGAAGGGCGACCCGCCGATCCGCAGGCCGTGTTCTTCGGCGCGTGGCTCACCGTCGAGCGCGAGGACACCGGCGTCGAAGCGACCTACCGCATCGTCGGTCCGGACGAGATCGATGCGCCGAAGGGCTGGATCAGCATCGATTCGCCGCTGGCCCGCGCCGCGCTGGGCAAGCGCGTCGACGACGAGTTCGAGGCCGCGCTGCCCGCCGGGCCCGCGCGCTTCATCGTGGTCGCCGTGCGCTACGAGGGCTGAGCGCGACGGCGCGCGCCGGTCGTCGCGCGCGCCTGCCGGTCAGTACACCTCGCGCTGGTGGATGGCGCGGCGATCGCCCTGGAAAACGCCGAAGCCCACCCGCGCCGTTGGTGCGGTCTCCCCCGCGCCGCGCCAGTCGAAGCGCAGCCAGGCCGGCACTTCGGGCGTCACGTCGAGGATGCCCACCCGTCCCGCGCCCGGCGCGCGCAGCCACAGCACGTAGTCGCCGCCGGCCCCGACCGCCGGCACCGGCGTGTAGCGGCGGCCGAGCAGCGGCCCGGGGGCCGCGCAGCCCTGCCCGCTGCTCCCCGGCCGGCCGCTGTCCTGCACGCACGTGTCCGTCGGCTGCAGGGCGTCGCCCGGCGCGGGATCGGCGATCGGCCGCAGCGTGAGCGCCGTGCAGACGTCGTCGACGTTCGTGATGAAGGTGGTGCCGTTGGAGAACTCGGCGCGCATCGGCACGCGCAGGTCGACCAGTTCAGGGCCGAACGCGTTGGTCATGGCGATTCGCCCCCAGCGCTGCTGGCTGCCGTCCGGCCCGACGATGCCGCCGATCGTGAGCGCATCGCAGCCATCCAGCGCCGCGCCGTCGAAGCAGGCGCCGTCGCCGTCGGTCAGGTCGGCGGCGGTGAACCGCAGGTCGATCCGTGGCGTGAATGGCGCCTGCGGCGCCGTGGGCCGCGTCCAGGCCAGCGCGTCGCCGCGGACGATCGCCCGCGCGCGCCCATCGAAGGCCGCAGGCAGGCGGTCGGCGACGACGCCCGGTCCACCGTCGGTGGTGCGGACCACGGCGGCCGAGGTGCCCGTCGCGGCGCTCGCGTAGCTGCGCCCCGAAAGCGCGCCGGTGAAGCGCCGGAACGGATTGGGGGCGCCGCCCACCACGAGGTCGTAGTTCAGCGTGACCGCGCCGGCAGCGTTGAGTCCAGACACCTCGAGCTCCGGCTCGGTGCCGAATCCGAACGGTTGGCCGATGTAGCCGAAGCTGCCGGCCGCGCAGGCGTTGGCCAGCGCGGGGGCGTTGGGCACGACGGCAAGGCGCGCCGGGCGGAAGCGCCCCACCCGCTCGACCGCCGTTCCCACCACGTTGCCGTCGCTCGGCCCGTAATCGAGGTAGGGCGGACTGAGCAACTCGGGCGTCAGCGTGATGACGCCGACTTCCGGCCAGGCCACCGTTCCCGACGACGCGCCATTGGTCCAGGTCGCGAAACCGGCCGCGACGGTCGCCGGGTTCGCACCGCCGGCCGGCGCGAGCAGCGTCGGGCGGAACAGGATCCGTTCCGGCACCTGCTCGCGGCCGAAATTCGGCGTCGGGGCGTTGGACGCGTTGAGCGCCTGCACCGTGACGTTGAACGGCGCGCCGGCGACGCCGAAGACCGGGCGGGCGGCGCCCGCGGGCAGCGCCGGATTGGCGTCGTGGCCCGGGATCGTGAGCTGGAACCGCGCCGGGCGCGTCACGAACCGGTCCGATCCGGTGATGGTCAGGCCCGCGTCGCCCGCCGCGCCGCCGACGTAGCGCGCCTGCAGGTTGACGGCGCCGGCATCGGCGTACCGCAGGCTGACGGTCGCGGTGCCGTTCGCGTCGAACGCGAGGCTGACCGGCGTTCCCGGCGCCGTGCTGCCCAGCGTGCTGCCCCCGAGGCCCACCGCGCGGGTGCCGGTGGTCGGATCGGCATAGGCGGCCCAGAGACCGACGCTGCGCGTGACGTTGGTGAACAGCGGCGCGCAGGCGGTGTCGGGCGGCCCGCTGCCGCTTCGCCGCAGCGCCCGGATCGTGGCGGTCTGGGGCGTATCGGCCACGTGGTCCGGCACGGTGATGGTGAACCCGACGTCGCCCACCCGCGAATCGCAGGCCGCGGTGGTGTCCACCGCCCCGGCCCCGTTGCGGCAGACCGGCACCAGCGACGGCACCGGCGAGACCGATCCGACGCCGAGCCGGACGGCCTCCGGATCGGGCAGGCCCGTGGTGGTCGGCAGCAGCAGCGAAACGCTGGTGCTGCTCTGGCCGACCGGGATGCTGAACGGCACGCTGTTGCCCCCGGCCACGACCGTGCCGGTCGCGCCGCCCGTGGCGAGCACGGTGCAGTCGGCGTTCGCGCAGGCGCGCACCGTGATCGACTCGGCGGCGCAGGAGTGGGCCTCGCCGTCGTGCTCGATGCGGTAGCGGGTGACCGGGCTGGTGCACGCGCGGCCCAGCGTGCGGTCGTTGTTGACCTCGGTGGAGGTCAACTCGAAGTTGTAGAGCTTCACCTCGTCGATCAGCCCGCGGAACGCGCGATCGGCAATCAAACCGCAGCCCGCGCCCGTGGACACGTCGCCGCCGATGTAGAAGTTGCAGCCGTTCGGCGTGAGGGTCCCCGCCCAGCTGTTGCTGGCGCCATCGAGCACGCCGTTGATGTAGATCCGCTGCCGCGCCGAGCCGGCCACCGAGCGGAAGGTGATGGCGACGTGCGTCCACTGGTTGAGCGGAATCTGCGCGTTGGAGGTCAGCGACCGGGCGCCGCCGCCCCACCACCAGAACAGGCGTCGGTTGGAATCGAGATGGAATTCGTAGTTCTGGTCGTTGGAGAGCACCGACGACAGGCCGCCGCCGGAGGGCGCCGCGGTCGGGAAGATCCACGCCGACGCCGAGAACTCGGTGGTGTAGTCGAACAGGTTGTTCGCCGGCACTTCGAGCACCGAGCGCCCTTCGAAGCTCGCGGCGTTGCAGAACTCGCCGCGTACGGCCGCGTCCTGGCCGTGGATCGTGGGGTTCGGCGCGACGAAGTTGGTCGCGGTGGGCGTGCTGATCGGCCGCCGGCGGCCGTGCAGCGCGGTGCCCCCGCTGTCGAAGACCTCGCCGGGCGTGTTCGCCATCGATCCGGCGGCGCCGTCGAGGCGGTAGTGCGTGCTCGCCGGGGCAAGCGCCGGCCGCAGCCCGATCGCCGCCGTGCGGCCGGGCGCGGCCGCGATGCCGCCGGCGTCCGCCGTGGCCGTGCGGGTGCCGGTGGCGCCGGGCGCCCCGCGGCTCTCGAGGGTCAGCGTCATCGCCACGCCGCCGGCCTCGGGGCGCGATGGGGTCGACGCCACGTCGACGCCCTCGATCATTCCCGGCGGCGGCAGCCAGTCGTCGGTGGCGCCGGGCATGGCAAAGGCCGTGAGCAGCAGCGCGCCGCGCGCCGTTGTCGTGATCGACGGCGCCGCGTGCGCGAAGCCGGCCGCGGTCTCCACCAGCCGCGAGCCGTCGATCGGATTCGACGGGTCGACGCCGATGGTGGCGACGAGGCCGCCCACCGCGCCGTCGTGGCTGCTGCCCTGCACCTCGAACGTGTAGCTGGCGACGCTGGCGTCGCTGGCCGGCACCACGCGCGTCAGCATCGCGAGGCGGACGCTGCCGCTGGCGCTGTCGACGAGCTGCTCGGTCCAGCCCGGAGGCACGCGGAAGCGGCGGCTGGCCGGCACGTTGGCCACCACCGCCACCAGCACGTCCCCGGTGCTCGTACCGGCCGGCTTCGGGATCACGAGATCGCCGGAAGGCGTGCCCGCCTGCGCGGTGGATCGAACGGCGATCTGCGCCGCTGAAGGCGCGGCGACCAGCAGCAGCGACAGCGCGAATCCGATCAGGAGGATCAGGCGGTTCATTCGCTCACCGTGGCGCGCACGCGCCGGGAGATGAAGGTGTGGTCCGAGAAGCGCCCGCGCTGGGCGACGGCGGTGAGGATGAAGATGTCATACCTGTCCGGCGCCTCGTCGACCTCGAAGGCGGTGCAGCCAAGCGACACCTCGAAGCCTTCGACCGCGAGCGTGGGGGGCACCGCAAGGCAGCCGCCGGCCAGGCTGCGGGCGGTCGCGACCTCGATGCCGCTCTGCGCGGCGAACAGCGCGCGGCTGCCGTCGAGCGCCTGCACGGTGCTGCGGCTGCGGGCGCTCAGCGTCAGCACCGCCGCGAGAACCACGAGCAGCGCCAGCGCCACGAGGAAGACGGCGGCGACGAGGCTGAAGCCGCGCTGGCGACGGGCGGACGGGCGGCTCACGGGACGTTCGGCAGGTGGACGGACTTCAGCAGGCTCACCGACTCGCCGTCGCGGCTCAAGGCCAGCGACAGCGAGGCAAGACCGCTGCGGGACGCGGTGCCGGGCTGGTAGCGGAACGCACAGGCGCTGACGCCCTCGGCCAGCAGGGCGCCGGTCGACGGCGCCGGAACCGCCATCGTCGCGGCAAGCGCATAGCCCGCGTGGCGAAGCAGCCGTCCGTCCGGCGCGCAGCGGTACTGCACGGCGCGATCGACGATGTAGACGCGCTGCCCCGGCGACGCGAAAGGAAAACGGAAGCCGGCCGCCAGCTCGATCGCATTGGCCGTGCTGCCGGCGCCGATCGTCGCGCGGTTGTCGCCCGCCCAGGCGTTCGCCTGAGCGCCCTCGGCCGCAAGGTTGTAGACCACCGCCCACTGGCCCGCGGCCGGCGCCTGCGGCAGCGGCGCCAGCAGGTCGAAGCCCGTATCGAGCGCGGCGAAGTCGAGCACGTCGCCGGCGCCGAGCGGGTCCGTCGATGCGCGCGGCCGGGCGCGGTAGCGGCCCGCCATCGGCGCCACCAGCATCTCGACGGCGCGGCCGTCGGCGCTGACGCGGATGCTGTTGGGCAGGGCCAGCCGGAGGTCGCGGCTGATGCGCGCCATCGCCTGGTCGGCCGCGTCGGCGAGCTTGGCGCGGCGCTGGACGTCGGCGCTCGCGTCGATGGGCTGGCGGAGGATCTGCAGCGACACGGTCGCGAGGATGCCCACGAGCACGAGCACCACCACGAGCTCGATCAGGGTGAAGCCGCGCCCGCCGGTCGCGCCCATCAGTAGTCGGCCCGCAGTCCGGCCAGACGCAGGTCGATGTCGCCGTCGAGATGCGTCACCCGCACCTCGACGCGCCGCGTCGTCGCGCCGCCCACCACGGCGGGTGGGTCCACCCGCATCGCCACCCGGTAGCGCGCGAGTCCGGGCAGGGCCGCGCCGGTGGCATCGCTGGGCGGAGCCGCCGCGGCGAGGCAGGCGTAATCGCCGATGTCGTCCCACGCGTCGCGCGGCGCGGCGCAGCCTTCGTCCACGCCGTCGGGATCCGCGTAGGCGCGCAGCAGGGCCTCTTCGAGGTAGCCCTCCGCCAAGTAGAGCGCCTGGGTCTGCAGCACCGGCGACGCGCTGCGCCCGCTGATCTGCGCGACGAGGCCGGTGATCGCGATCGCCGCAACGGCCAGCAGCACCAGCGTGGCCACCAGTTCGATCAGGGTGAAGCCGCGCTCAGCGCACATGCCCGGTCTCCGACTCCACGGTGATGGTGCGTCCGCCGACCACCACGCTGCCGCCGTTCGGGCTCGGCAGTCCCTGCGCGTCGAAGCGGATCGTGAGTCCCTGGGTGATGGCCACGCCGCCCGTGGCCACCCCGGCGAAGGCGCCGCCGCCGGCGGGATTCGGGACGTCGAGCGTGAATGGGCCGGTGGTGCCGCAGCGCGTGTCGCTGCCGTCGGCGCGGCGACGCACGGCGTAGCGGCCCGCCGCGGCATCGACCTGCACCTCGATCTCGCAGCCGCTCGCCACGGCGAGGCGCTGCGCGTAGCGCAGCGCTGCAGCCACCTGCTCGGCGAAAGCCGCGGCCCGGAAGCTGCCCTCGGTGATCCGCGGCAGCGCCACGGCGGCGAGTACGCCCAGCAGCACAATCACCACCACCACCTCGAGCAGCGTGAGCCCGCGCTCGCGGCGCGAAAAGCCCAGGCGACGCGTCGGAGCGGGGTGGCGCGGCGGCCGGGGCGCTTGCGGATGGCCGGGCATGGGGGCGTGGCGGGACCTCGGAAACGACAAGGGGCGACAGGTCGCCCTGCCGCCCCCGCGTCGGGATGCGCGCTGCCGGGGGCGGACGCGGATCAGGGCGCCGTGCGCACGGCGGTGAAGTTCGCGCTGCCGGCCGTGGACGTCAGCGTGCAGGTGGCGACGCTGCCGTTACCGGCCGGGATCGCCGGACCCGCGACCGTCAGGCCCACGAGCCCATCGGCGCCGTTCTGCAGCAGCGGCTCCACGTTCGCCGCGGTGCACGCCGTGACCGCGAGGCACTGCCCCGTTCCGACCTGGAAGCCGTTCACCGCGCACTCGGCGTAGTTGATGTTCATCGCCGAGGTGATCGCCGCCGCGGAAGCGTCGAGACGGGCCTCCTGCGCGTCGTCCTCGAGGTTGACGAAGCGCGGCACGGCGATCGCGGCCAGCACGCCCAGCAGGACGATGACGATGATCAGCTCGATCAGGGTGAAGCCGGTCTGGGTCTTCATGGGCGGGGGCGGTCCGGTCAGCAGTTGGTGATGTTGCGCACGATGGTAGGCGGAAGTCCGGCGCCCGTGGGTGCGGTGTAGGTCACGGAACAGGCGACGATGCCGTCGACGTCCATCCGGATCCCCGTTCCGGCGGTGACGAAGCCGTAGCGCGGCGACAGGTTGTCGAACAGCAGGCGCATGTCGACCTCGGCGGCGCGCGGGTAGCCGAACACGGTGTTGATCGTGCCGCCGGGCACCGGGCCATCGATGTCGACGGTGCTGGCCGGCAGGTCGGACAGCCCGGCGGCGGCCGACTTGGCGTAGACGATGTTCGAGCCCGAGCGGACCGAGTTGAACAGCGAATCGATGACCGCGATGCGCGCCTCGCGCTGCAGCGAGATGAAGCGGGGCACGGCGAGCGCGGCAAGGATGCCGAGCACGACGATCACGATGACGAGTTCGATGAGGGTGAAGCCGGCGGCGCGACGCATGGACGGAAACCTGTCGTGGGAGGGAGGGCGGCGTCCAGCGGTCCCGCTGGCGGCCGGCGCCATGATACGCCGCTGCTTTTGCTGCAATGACGCGGTTCCGCGTCAATTGCTGTTACGTCGGGAGCGCGTCGTCGAGGCGTCGCCGGCCGGCGCGATCCGAACGAGAAGCAAGTCTCTTGCCAATCCCGGCGACGGGGAATCGACACCCTCGCGCCGCGCTTCGACGCGCCAGCGCCACACCCCACCCGGCAGCCACGCGGGGTGGTAGCGCAGTTCGCCGCTCGCGTCGTCGTAGGTCCAGCGCGCATCGACCCAGGTCGGCACGCCGCCGGCCGGCGGTGCCGAAAGCCGATCCTGCGGCCAACGCCGCGGATCCGTCCCGGCGCGTCGCTGCAGGCCCGCAGGCCCCTCCTCGGCGAGCGCGCGCTGGCCCTCCAGCCAGACCAGGTTCTCGAGGTGCTGCTCGGCCATCTGCAGCGCCATGCGCTCGCCTTCGGCAAGCACGTCGCGACCGGCGCGAAGCAGCAGCGCCGCCAGCAGCGCCACGAGCAGCAGGGCCAGCACGCGGCTCAGGTGCCGGATGCGGCGGGCATCGAGGGACGCCCGTGCGCGCGCAGCGGGATGGTGGGGCGGGACGGATCGAGTGGCCGCGGGGTCGCCGGGGTTCACTGCCGCGCCAGCTGCACGAGATCCCACATGGGCAGCAGCACGCCCAGCGCGAGGATGAACACCACGCCCGCCACCATCACGGTCAGCAGCGGCTGCAGCAGGTCGTTGAGGTTCCGCACGTCGTAGTCGACCTCGCGCTCGTAGAAGTCGGCGACCTCCACCAGCATCTCGTCGATCCGCCCGGTCTCCTCGCCAACGCCGAGCATCTGCAGCACGAGCGGCGTGAAGCACGGCTGCAGCGCGGCGGCGCGGGTGAGGCCCTCGCCGCGCTCGATGGCGCCGCGCATGCCGAGCAGCTGCCGCGCAAGCGCGTCGTTCTCGACCGCCAGCGCCACCACGGTGATGGCCTGCAGCACCGGCACGCCGGAGCGCGTCGCCATCGCGAAGGCGCGGGCGAAGCGCGCCAGCGTCGCGCGCAGCACGATCCCGCCGATGATCGGCAGGCGCAGCAGCAGGCCATGCCAACGCAGACGCCCGGCCTCGGTCTGCACGTAGCGACGCAGCCAGGCCGCGCACGCGACGACCGCCCCGGCGATCAGCCACCACCAAGCGGCGAAGAAATTCGACGTGCCGATGATGATCCGCGTGGGCAGCGGCAGCTGCACGTCGAACGAGCCGTACAGCTTGGCGAATTCAGGGATCACGAAGGTCATGACCACGAAGACCGCGACCGCCACGAAGGCCAGCACGATGATCGGGTAGCGGACCGCCGTCTTGACCTGCTCGACCACCTTCTGCTCGCGCTCGAGGTGCTGGTTGAGCCGGAGGAAGGCCTCGTCGATGCGTCCGCTCTCCTCGCCGACGCGGACGATCGCCGCGAACAGCGGCCCGAAAGTGCGCGGATGCCGCGACAGCGCGGTGGCCATGTCGCGCCCGGCCTCGAGCTCCTCCATGACGCCCACGAGGGTGCGCGCGAGCTGCGCATTCCGCGAGGTGGTCGACAGGCGTCGCAGCGCCTGCGTGATCGGCACGCCGGCGCGAGCGAGCGCGTACATCTGGCGCGTGAACAGGATCATGTCGACGCGCCCCGGTCGTCCGAACCCGAGTCGTTCGAGCAGCTCGACGCCGCCGGCGCGGGCGGGTGCCGCCTCGATGATGTCCAGCGGCACGAGGCCGGCGCTGCCGAGCTGGCGCGCCACCGCATCGCCCGAAAGCCCCTCGAGGCTGCCGCTGACCGGGCGGCCCTGCGCGTCGCGGGCGCGGTACCGGAACGTCGGCATCAGCGCGCCCCGTCGGGCAGCAGCTCGCCGCCGACGCGCTTGGCTTCTTCGAGCGTGGTGACGCCGACCAGCGCGGCGTCGAGCGCGGCCTGCGCGAGCGGGCGGAACAGCGGCGCGCGCGAGGCGGCGCGGACGAACCCGTCGTGCTGGCCGCGACGCAGCGCCTCGAGCATGTCGAGCGTGGGCTCGAGGTACTCGTAGACGCCGATCCGGCCGCGATAGCCGGTGCCGTTGCAGTGCTGGCAGCCGCGGCCGCGCCGCAGTCCCGAGGCGTCAACGCCCGGGCGCAGCTCCGCCAGCCAGGCGAGATCGTTGGCATCGGGGGCATGGCGCTCGCCGCAGCTATCGCAGACGCGGCGCACGAGGCGCTGGGCGATGATCACGCGCAGCGACGCGGCGAGCAGATAGCCCGGCGCGCCCATGTCGAGCAGGCGGTCGGCGGTGCCGACGGCGTCGTTGGTGTGCAGCGTGGACAGCACCAGGTGGCCGGTCATCGCCGCGCGCAGGCCGATCTCGGCGGTTTCCTGGTCGCGCATTTCGCCGACCAGGATGATGTCAGGGTCCTGTCGCAGCGCCGAGCGCAGCACCGCGGCGAAGTCGAGGTTGATCTTCGCGTTGACCTGCACCTGGCTGATGCGCGGCAGTCGGTACTCGACCGGATCCTCGACGGTGATGATCTTGCGCTCCGGTCGGTTGAGCGAGTTCAGCGCGGCGTAGAGCGACGTGGTCTTGCCCGAACCGGTCGGGCCGGTCACAAGCACGATGCCGCTCGGCGAGCGCAGCACGTCGCGGAAGCGCGCCAGCATCGGCGCGGGCATGCCGAGGTGCTCGAGGTCGAGCATGGCGCCGCTCTGGTCGAGCAGGCGCATGACCACCGACTCGCCGTGCTGCACGGGCATGGTGGACACGCGCACGTCGATGGCCTTGCCGCGCACGCTGATCTGGAAGCGGCCGTCCTGCGGCAGGCGCTTCTCGCTGATGTTGAGCCCCGCCATCAGCTTCAGGCGCAGCACCAGCGCCGAGGCGATCTGCCGCTCGCGGATGATCTGCTCGTTGAGCACGCCGTCGACGCGCTGCCGCAGGCGCAGGCAGTCGGCGTCGGGCTCGATGTGGATATCGGAGGCGCCGGCCTGCACCGCGTCCACGAACAGCGACTGCAGCAGCTTGACCACGGGCGCATCGGCGGCATCTTCGCCGAGGCCAAGCTGCGACACGTCGAGCGCCGCCGCGTCGGTGACCTCCTCCGACAGCTCCTGCGCCAGCGAGCTGATTTCCTCGGTGCGGCGGTAGACGCCGTCGAAGGTGCGGAGCACCTCGTCCTCGCGCACCAGCGCCAGCCGCAGCTCGCGCCCGCCCAGCGCGCGCGCGAGCTCGTCGTAGGCGAACAGGTCGGTCGGGTCGGCCATGCCGACGAGGTAGCCGCCGCCCTCTTCCTTGAGCACGATGCTGCGGAAGCGGCGCGCCAGCGTCTCCGGCAGCTTGCGGACGAGGGCCGGATCGAAGCGGTAGCTGCGCAGGTCGACCAGCGGGATGGCGAGCTGCCGCGACAGCAGCTGCAGCATGTCGGTCTCGCTGACGTAGCCGAGGTCGATCAGCGTGCGGCCGAGCTTGGACCCGAGCTTGCGCTGCTCGGCCAGCGCGACCTGGAGCTGTTCGGCCGAAATCAGGCCGTTCTCGACGAGGAGGTCGCCGATGCGGATCTTCTTCACGGTGGCGCTGGGCGCGGTGGACATCAGGGCCTCGCGGGATCATCGGTAGCCAGCGCGTCGATGCGCGCGCCGACGTAGTCTGCCAAAGCGGCGTCGAGCGGGCCCCGGCGCAGCGCTTCGCGGTAGGCGGCCTGCGCGTCGACAGCGAATCCCCGCGCCTCGAGCGACAGGCCCAAGCCCGCCCACCAGGCGCCGAGGTCAGGCTGCCGGCGCAGCGCCGAGCGGTAGGCCGCGATGGCGGCGTCGTGGCGGCCGAGCTGCGCGAAGGCGGCAGCGCGCAGGGCGTCGATCTCGCCGGGCGCTCCGGTGCCCGCATCGGCCGGGGCGATCGCGTCGAGCGCGCGGAGCGCGCCTTCCGCATCGCCCGCCGCCAGCGCGTCGCGAATGGCCTTCAGCGGATCCTCGGGTGCCGCGACGCGCTCGATGCGCGGCGGCGCCGGAGGGGGCGCGGGCGCCGCTGCAGGCGCGGGCGGCGGCGCGGCGGCGGTTTCCCTCGCCATCGCCGGGACCGGACCGACGCGCCCGGAGGGTGCAGCGGGCGGCGCGGGCGTCGCCGCAGCGGTGGGTGATTCGGGTCCAGGCATCGGCGCGGCCGGGTCTTCGTCGCGCCGTGGGCCTGTCGATTCGACCGTCTCATCCCGCGTCGGCTCGGCCGTCGCCGTCGCGGGCCGGACCGTCTCGAACTGCGGCACGACACCGTCGCCCTTACCCGCCTCGCGATGCAGGACCAGCGCGACGGCCAGCAGCGCCGCGGCGCTCCCCGCGCCCAGCGCGACGGCGCGGATCAGCCTGCGTCGACGCGGCGGCGCGGTGCCGACGCCCGCACCGCCGAGCGCGCGGGCGAGCATCGGCGGATCGGATGCGCGCCGGCGCGCGTCGAGATCCTTGAGCATCTGGTTGATCACGCTCACGTGGCGGCCCCATCGCGCAGCAGGAAGCCCGCCGCGGCCAGCGCCGCCGCGAGCGACGCCGCGGCGGCGGCGATCCAGCCCCAGTCCCGGGCGCGCGGTCGCGCTTGCGCGGCGCCCTCGGTGTCGCGCACCGCCAGCCGCACCTCGGCGAGCGACACGTCGCGCAGCCCGCGGCCGTAGGCCAACAGCAGGGACTTGTGGGCCAGCACGTTGACGAGGCGCGGAATGCCGCCGCTGGCGCGATGCAGCAGTCGCAGCGCCGCGCCGGAGAACAGCGGGCGACCGCTGTAGCCGGCCACGGCAAGGCGATGCTGCAGGTAGAGCCCGACGCCCTCCGCATCCAGCGCCGGCAGGCGGTAGGCGAAGCCGATGCGCTGGCGCAGCTGCCGTAGCCCCGGCTGGCCCAGCCGCTCGTCGAGCTCGGGCTGGCCGAACAGCACCACGTGCAGCAGCTTCCGCGTTTCGGTTTCCAGGTTCGACAGCAGGCGCAGCGCCTCGAGGCTCTCGTCCGACAGGGCCTGCGCCTCGTCGATGACCACCGCCACGCGCTGGCCTTGACCCGCCAGCTCGATCAGCCGCTCCTGCAGCTTGCGCACCACGGTGTGCTGCCGCGGGCTGGGCCCCAGCGCGACGCGCAGCTCGTCGGCCACGGCGCGCCGCAGCGCGTCGGGGTCCAGGTAGGGGTTGGGCACCCAGGCGGTGACCCAGGACGCGTCGAGGCCGTTGAGCAGCAGGCGGCACAGCAGCGTCTTGCCGGTGCCCACCTCGCCGGTGACCTTTATGAAGCCTTCGCCGGAGTCGAGCGCCACGCGCAGCACGTCGAGGGCCTCGACGTGGGCCTCGTTGCGATAGAAGAAGCCGGTATCGGGGGTCAGCGCGAACGGCGCGCGGGCGAGTCCGAAATGCTGCTCGTACACCGGCGCGGCCCGGTCGCGGGGGTCAGGGCTTGGCCGCGTCGAGCAGCCGGGTTTCCTCGAGCCGCGGCTCGCTGGCGCGGCGCCAGGTCGCGTCGCCCTCGACGACGGTGGGGCGCAGCAGGATCACGAGCTCGGTCTTGCGATCGCTGTTGCGCGTCTGGCGGAAGAGCTGGCCCAGCACCGGGATGGCGCCGAGCAGCGGCGTCCTGGCGTTCTGCCGCATCGCCGCGTCCTGCATCAGGCCGCCGATCACCACCAGCTGGCCGTTCGCCGCGCGCACCACCGAATCGCTCTGCCGCACCTCGCTGACCGCCAGCGGCAGGCGGAAATCACGGTCGCCGACCACGATGAGCTTGGTCTGGTCCTGCACCTCGGAGATGGTGGGCTGCACGTGCAGCAGCACGTGGCCGTCCTCGGAAATCTGCGGGGTCACGTCGAGCGAGATGCCCGAGAAGAACGGCGTGAGCTCGAGGCTTGGATCGACCTGCTGGGTCTGGTTGCCCACGCTCTGGTTCTGCGCGCCGGTCAGTCCCGTCACGAAGAACTCGTCGCTGCCCACCTTGATGACGGCCTTCTGGTTGTTGGTCGCCGAGACGCGCGGACTCGACATCACGCGCACGTCGCCCTGCTGCTTCAGCAGCTCGACGAACGCGGTGAAATCACCGGCCTGCCACGCCGCCGTGAACACGCCGCCGAAGGCCGACGTCGCTGTGCTCTCGGGCAGCGTCGGGCCGCGCGGATCGAGCACGCCGGCGTTGCCGCCGATCTCGGAGCGGCCATCGGGGCCGAAGATGGCGCCGCCACCGGTCTGGCCGATCACCCCGGCACCGCCCTCGATGACCTCCGCCCAGTTGATGCCGGCCTGGAACCGGTCGTTCAGCGTCACCTCGAGGATGCGCGCCTCGAGGATGACCTGCCGGGTGACCGCGCCCTGCACGGCGTCGAGGTAGCGCTGGACGTCGCGCATTTCCGAGGGCAGCGCGCGCACGACCACCGTGCTCGACTGCGGGCTCGCCACCACCATCCGCCCCGGGCCGTTGCCGACGATGGCGACCAGCGCGGTTTCCAGCTCGGCCCAGTAGTCGGTCTCGCTGCGCGTACGCACCCGGCTGGTGAAGGCTTCGGTGCGCGCGCCCGGCCCACCGGCGCCGCCGGCATCGCCGGACGCGTCGCCGCCGACCGCGCCCGCTGCCGCCGCGGCCCCGTTCTGGCCGTTGACGCCGCCACCCACCAGATCACCGGCGTTGACCCGCGTCCGCGACTCGCCGATGCGCTGCAGGTGAAGGTAATCGACCGCGAACACGCGCGACTGCAGGCGCGCCGGCAGCACGATGTAGCCGCCGGAGCGGGCTTCGTACTCGTATCCGTACACCTCGCGGACGATCTCGAGCACCTCCGGCACGGTCACGTTCTTGAGGCTGAGGCTGATCGTCCCGGCGACGTCGGGGTGGACGACCATGTTGATGGCCGTGTCCTGCACGAGGCTCATGAAGAACGCCCGCGCCGGCACCTCGTCGACGTCGACGTTGAATCGCGGCGCAGCGCCGCGGGAGGCCGGGGCGACCAGCGCGCGCGTCACGGCGGCCGGCGGCGCGGCGGCGGCCTG
>ERZ1066123.236-NODE-236-length-44374-cov-15.971344_pt1 | contig 44374 bp, 45 predicted proteins | sample MGYA00382770_ERZ1066123 | MGnify/ENA primary metagenome ERZ1066123 (study PRJEB33369, sample SAMEA5778353) | biofilm metagenome | biome: Industrial cooling water; feature: Water cooling tower basin; material: Biofilm | place: United Arab Emirates | collected...
AGGTCGATATCCGCCCGGTGCGCGACGTCACCCCGCTGATGGACGTGCCGCAGCCGTTCCAGATCCTCAAGATGGATCGCCGCCGCGGCAACATCGTCGTGTCGCGCCGCGCCGTGCTCGAGGAAACCCGCGCCGAACAGCGCAGCGAACTGATCGACAAGCTGACCGAAGGCCAGATCATCGACGGCGTGGTCAAGAACATCACCGATTACGGCGCCTTCGTCGACCTCGGCGGCATCGACGGCCTGCTCCATGTCACCGACATGAGCTACAAGCGCGTCAACCACCCCAACGAAGTGATCGCCATCGGCGACACCGTGCGCGTCCAGATCGTCCGCATCAATCAGGAAACCCAGCGCATCAGCCTCGGCATGAAGCAGCTGGAAAGCGATCCGTGGGATGGCGTGGCCGCCAAGTATCCGGTCGGCGCGAAGCTTTCGGGCATGGTCACCAACATCACCGAATATGGTGCCTTTGTTGAGCTTGAGCCGGGCATCGAAGGCCTTGTCCACGTTTCGGAAATGAGCTGGACCAAGAAGAACGTCCACCCGGGCAAGATCGTCTCGACCTCGCAGGAAGTCGACGTGATGGTGCTCGAAGTCGACAGCGACAAGCGCCGCATCAGCCTCGGCCTCAAGCAGGCCCAGCGCAATCCGTGGGACGAGTTCGCCGAGAAGCACCCGGTCGGCAGCGAAGTCGAAGGCGAAGTCAAGAATGCCACCGAATTCGGCCTGTTCATCGGCCTCGATGGCGATGTCGATGGCATGGTCCACATGTCGGATATCGCATGGGGCATTTCGGGCGAAGACGCGCTGGCGCTTCACCGCAAGGGCGAAATGGTCAAGGCCATCGTGCTTGATGTCGATGTCGAGAAGGAGCGCATCAGCCTCGGCATGAAGCAGCTCGAAAAGGGCGCACCTTCGGCTGAAGGCGCCTCGACCGGCGGCAACCTGCGCAAGAACCAGACTGTCACCGTCACCGTGCTCGAAGTGCGCGACGGCGGCCTCGAAGTGCAGGTTGGCGAAGACGGTGCGACCGGCTTCATCAAGCGCTCGGATCTCGGCCGTGACCGTGACGAGCAGCGCCCGGATCGCTTCCAGGTCGGCAGCAAGGTCGATGCGATGGTGATCGGCTTCGACCGTTCGAAGAAGCCGAACTTCTCGATCAAGGCGCGTCAGATCGCCGAAGAAAAGGAAGCCGTGGCCCAGTTCGGTTCGTCCGACAGCGGCGCCTCGCTCGGCGACATTCTGGGCGAAGCCCTGAAGCGCAAGGACTAAGCCTGGCAGCGCTCGCCCCTTGTTGGGGGCGGGCGTTCCCGGTAACCCAAATGCGGCAAGGCCCGTCTGTCATCCGGCAGGCGGGCCTTTCCTTATGGGGCAGGACGCACTAGGCTCTGCCCATGCTGACCGTTCATCAATTTCCCTGCCTGTCGGATAATTACGGCTATCTGCTGCACGATACCGACAGCCACGAAACCATCGCCATTGATACGCCTGATGCGGCCGAATATCTCCGGCAAGCTGATCTCAAGGGCTGGCGCATTACCCAGATCTGGAACACGCATTGGCACCCGGATCACGCCGGCGGCAATGAAGCGATCAAGGCGGCGACCGGCTGCACCATCACCGGCCCTGCCGAGATCGAGGGCAAGTTCCAGATTGATCGCATCGTCAGCCATGGCGACACCGCGCTGATCGGGGACGAAGCGGCACAGGTTGTTGATGTGTCGGGCCACACCAATGGCCACATCGCCTATCATCTGCCGCAAGCAGGCCTTGCCTTTGTCGGCGATGCGGTCTTCGCGCTGGGCTGCGGCCGGATGTTCGAAGGCCAGCCAAAGCAGTTCTGGGACAGCCTCAGCCGCATCAAGGCGTGGCCGCCTGAAACCCTGCTCTATTGCGCCCATGAATATACGGCCTCGAACGCCAAGTTCGCACTCCACGCCGATCCCGAAAACGCCGCTTTGCAGGCCTATGCCGAAGACATCGCCGCCAAGCGCGCCAAGGGCGAATGGACTGTGCCCACCACGCTCAAGCGGGAGCTGGCGACCAATCCCTTCCTGCGCGCGGACGATCCTGCGCTGATGGCGAAATGGGGTGGCAGCGCGCCGTACGAGACCTTTGCAGCGCTGCGGGCCGCAAAGGACAATTTCTGATCCTGTCCTTTGTCATTGCGAGGCGACGCAGTCGCCGTGGCAATCCAGAGCTTTGCACCGTCCGCTCTGGATTGCTTCGCTTTGCTCGCAATGACGGCGAAATCTGATGCAGGCGCTCGTCGTCACCCAGCTTACGCCTGATCTGTCTGGCGTGGCCCTTGCCGACCTTCCCCTGCCTACCCGCGCTGCCGGCGAGGTGTTGGTGCGCGTGCGCGCCGCCTCGCTCAATTTCCCCGACCTGCTCATGACGCGCGGGGAATACCAGTTCAAACCCGCGGTGCCTTTCACCAGCGGGCTGGAATTCGCTGGCGAAGTGATCGAAGCCGACGCCGCCAGCGGCTTTGCGCCCGGGGACCGGGTGATGGGCGGCAACAAGACCGGCGCCTTCGCGGAAGTCGCAAGTGTCCCCGCTGACAAGCTCTCGCCCATGCCGGTGGGGATGGACTTCGCCGCCGCTGCCGCCATGGGGGCGGCCTATTCGACAGCCTATACCGGCCTTGTCGAACTGGGCGGCTTGCGCGAGGGCCAATGGGTGCTGGTTCACGGCGCGAGCGGCGGGGTTGGCCTTGCCGCCTGCGATCTCGCACGGGCTCTGGGCGCGCATGTGATCGCCACCACCGGCTCACCCGACAAAATCGACCGGATCGCCGCCCTCGCCCACCCTGAGGCCGTAATCCTCGCCGAAGGGCGCTTCCGCGATGCGGTGGCGGAACGCACCGGCGGCGCGCTCGCCGATATCGTGTTCGATCCGGTAGGGGGCGATGTGTTCGACGAATCAACCCGCTGCGTCGCTTTCGGCGGGAAAGTGATCGTGGTCGGCTTCACCAGCGGACGGATTGCCGATGTCTCCACCAACATCCCGTTGATCAAGGGATTCAGCATCGTGGGCCTGCGCGCCGGTGAATATGCCCGCCGCTTCCCGGATCGCGGACGCGCAATCAATCAGGCAATCCGCGCGCTTGCCGAGGCAGGCCGCATTACCCCTGCGATCGATCGCACCCTGCCCCTGTCGCGCTGGCGCGAGGGCTTCGAAGCGATGGCGTGCCGCGCGTTGGTCGGCAAGGTCGTGTTCGAGCCCAGCGCCTAAAAACACGAAAGGCGACCCTTCGCAGGGCCGCCTTTCGCAAATCATCAAACGTGCGCTGATCTCAGAGCGAGGCAATCACCTCGTCAGCGAGCGCCTTGTCCGCGGCTGCATCATGCTTCGCCGCAATCAGCTTGGCCGAAGCGGCCGCGGCGGCAGCCACCACCTTGGCCTTGACCTCGGCAATCGCTTCACGCTCAGCCGCGGCGATCTTGTCTTCAGCCATCTTCTGGCGGCGCGCCACCATGGCTTCGCTGTCGGTCTTGGCCTTGGCGACCAGAGCATCGGCTTCAGCCTGCGCGCCTTCGCGCATGGCGGCGGCATCCTTTTCAGCCGCTGCGATCTTGGCGACATATTCATCGCGCAGCGCTTCGGCTTCGGCACGCAGGCCCTTGGCTTCATCGAGCTGCTTGGCGATCTCGGCGATCTTGGCATCAAGCCCGCCGGTGATCATGCCCGGAACCTTCTTCCAGACCATCACGGCGATGAGCAGGAACATCGCGAGGCCGACCCACTGGTAGGAGTCAAGCCCGAGCGCAGCCGGTTCGGCGTGACCATCCGCCGCAGTCGCGAGAAGCATGAGAATGTCAGCCATGAGCCAGAGCCTCCTTCACGGCAGAGCGCGCACTGCGCTTGTCAACCTTGGCCCCGGCCAGACGGGCAACGATATCCTGCGCAGCTTCGGCAGCGACGCTTTCGATTTCCGCCATAGCTCTGGTACGCGCCGCTGAGATTTCGGCCTCGGCCTCGGCAATGCGGGCATCGATCTTGGTCTGCGCCTTGGCCAGCTTGGTTTCGCTGTCCTTGGCGGCCTTGGTCTTGGCCTCGGCAATCACGGCCTGGGCGGCAGCGCGGTTTTCACTTTCGCGCTTCTTCCAGGCCTCTTCCTGCGCATTGGCTGCATCGCGGGCGGCCTGCGCAGCGGCAAGATCACCCGTGATCTGTGCGTCACGCAGCTCGACCGTCCCCATGATCTTGGGCACCATACCCATCCCGATCACGAAGAAAGTGAAGCCGAAAAAGATCAGCAGCCAGAACACCTGACTGGCGTAGGTATCGGCAAGCTGGGCTATCTGGGGCATGAGCGCGTGGTCCCGGTGAGCAGGAAAAACAGGCATCGGGAGCGCGGCCGGCAATAAGCCCGCCACGCTCCGAACGCTTTCAGATCTTAGGCGACGAAGATCAGGATCATCGCCACGACGAAGGCCAGCAGGCCGAGAAGTTCGGCAGCGGCGAAGCCGATGAACAGACGGCCCTGCTGGCCATCAGCGGCGCCCGGGTTGCGCAGGGCGCTTTCGAGGAACGAGCCGAACACGTTACCCACGCCAATGGCGGCCATGCCGGCGCCGATGGCTGCAAGACCCGCACCGACGAGCTTGGCTGCTTCTGCTTCCATTTGAAAAACTCCTTTGGGAAAAAACTGTGAGAAGAAAGGGTGGGAAAAACTCAGTGAAGGTGCTCGGCATCATTGATGTAGAGCGAGGTCAGCAGGGCAAACACATAGGCCTGGATGCCTGCCACCAGAATTTCGAGCGCGCTGATCGCCACCATCAGGGCGAAGCTGGGGATGCCCACCAGCACGCCGATGCCAAGGCCCGCATTGGCCCCGTCGATCACGAAGCTCGACAGCACCTTGAGCAGCACGTGCCCGGCCATCATCGCCACGAAGAGACGCAGCGCGAGGCTGAACGGGCGGATCAGAAACGAGAAAAACTCGATGAGCGCGATCGGCAGGATCATCGGCGCAGGCGTGCCATGGGGCACGAAGAGGCTGAAGAAGTGCAGCCCGTGCTTGCCGAAGCCAACGATCAGCACGATCGAGAAGCTGAGGATCGCCAGCACACCGGTGACAGTGAAGTGGCTGGTGAAGGTGAATGGGTGGACGCCGAACAGGCCAATCGGCAGCAAGCCGAGCAGGTTGGCGAACAGGATGAACATGAACAGGCTGAAGACATAGGGCACATACTTGCGCCCTTCCTTGCCGACATTGGCTTCGAGCATGTCGTCGATGAAGGTGGTGAAGGTTTCCACCGCCATCTGCCAACGACCGGGCACCAGCTGGCGCTTCATCCCGCCGGCCACGAACACCCACAGCAGGACAGTCGCAATCGCCATCCACAAAGCCGAATTGGTGAACGCGATGTTGTATCCGCCAATGGCCCAGTCCGAGCCGAACAGCGGCTCGATCTGGAATTGCTTCATCGGATCGACCTTGCCTTCAGAGGCTGCCACGATTTGGATCCCTGTCAATTGCATGAAACGCGCCCCGGCAAAGCCATCGAGCAGCGGACCTGTTCAAGTGCCCGTGTTCTGCTCGTCGGCCGCACCCTCAGGACGCGTCTGAGCCGTACGAATAATATTCCTGAAGGCAACGATGATCCCGAAGGCCAGCATCACCAACAGACCCCAGGGCGATGTTCCGGCGAAGGTGTCTATCACCCAACCGATCACAAAGCCGCCGAACAGCCCGCCGAGAAGATCGGCCAGAACCCGGTTGCCGATGCGGTAATCCGCGCTGGCACCCTCGGATTTTGGCCGGTTGCGCTCTTCCTCACGCTCGCGGGCGGCTTTAAGCCGCGCTTCGAGCGCAGTCATCCGCGCATCTTCGGCAACAGGCTCCCGGGCGGGCTTTTCATCGCTCATGCCAATCTCCGCTAAAGCGCAAACGGGCAAGCGCAAACAAGGTGCCCGCCGAGGGCGCCGCCCCCTTAGAAGGGGGCAAATGGCAAGTCAACCGCGGCTTTCATAGAAAGCTTCGCATCTGCACAAGATATGATGCGCCGCGCGCAGCATCTGTTGCGCCACGCCTTACGGACAGCGCGGATCCCGCTCGGGCGCGTCACTGCTGCGAGCCTTCCACTTGCCTTCGGGCGTGCGGTACATCTCGCCCGGCGTGGTGCGCAGGATCGCCTGACACCCGGAGGTGAGTGCATAGGCTTCCAGCGTCACATTGTTCTGCTGCGCCTTGGTGGAATAGAGCGCACGCCGTTTGATGTTGATGTCATCAACCAGCTTCCTCAGCTCCGTTGTGGGGGACCCGACAATCCCGAGATAGCCATCGGGCTGTTCGCCGATCTGCCCGGCCGCGCGGGCGCTGGCATAGGCCGGGTCCCGATCAGCCAGAGCCGGTGCGGCCATCAGGCCAAGAGCGATGAAAAGGGCCGCCGGAGCAAACCGCGATAGCCTGTGCATGGTAATGCCTCCCGAAATGATCGTGCCGCGTTGCGCAGCCAGATCAGAAAATGTCCTCGTTCTCGTCAATCGTGTTGGCGGCATCCGCCGCCAGACGGTAAATCACTTCCTGCCGGATATTGATGTTGAGCTCGATCACGATCGGTTCATCGGGAGCGGCAATATTGATGCAGCCCGAGGTCATGCCCCCGGCCAGCACCAACGCCATCCCGGCCCGCGTGAGGCTGCCCTGCACCGTCCGGCCTGTTGCGGCACCGCGCGGCCTGCGTGAACGGGCCTGCGATGCGCTTGTTATGCATGCTGTCATGGTCGATCGTCGCTTTCAGGAGGTTGAACGGAATTGTCGGCGGGGCGCAAGGCGGGCGGCACCTTGGTCGCTGGCACATCGCCGGGTGAAGCCGGGCGCTGGGTCGGCACGAAGCGGCCATTCTCCAGCTTGAGCAGGCCGCGATCAACCGGATTGCCGAGGAAGCTGACATCAAAGAATGATCGCACCACGGTGGAAAGTTCGAAGAAGCTTTCGGCCTTCACATTGACCCGGAAGAGGATCGGCAGCTTCGCGAGGCGCCGGGTGATGAAATTGCGGCTGGTGCCCGCCCCTTGCCGCACCCCATCAAACTGGAACTTGCTGATGATCTCGCCGGTCAGGCTGCCATCCAGCACCACGCTCATCTCGCGGTAATCGAGGCTGCGCAGCGCACGGAACGCATAATTGCTGATCGCGCCCACGTCCTCGTAGGTGAGATCGCCGACATAGGCGATGTTGCCGCCGGGCGGGCGCGCGCCGAGCAACCCGTTCTCGATCCGGCCATTGCCGTTGGCATCGAAGACAATCGGCACCACGCCATCAAACACCCCCGTTGCGCCCAGATTGGTCAGCTCCATTTCGGCGATGAAGACGGCAGCATCAAGCCCGGTGATCTCGAAGACATAGCGCTTTTCCGAAGGCCGCCCGAAATCGAGCGTCACCGGCCGAAGCACTAATTCGCCGCCCATGAAAGGCCAGCGCGCATCGGCCAGCGTGATCAGGGTCCCATCGGTCAGGGCAAAGCGGATGCGCCCGTCGAGCACTTCGACGCCGGTGTTGATCGCTGCGATGTCGAGCCGCTGATCGGGCGCTGTCGTCAGCGCGAGCAGATCGGTGAAGACGACTTCTCCTTTGAGGCCCTTTACCGGCCCGAAAGAAGCTGCAAAATCAAGGCCATCGGTGCGGAACCTGCCATTGCTCGTGACCCTGTCGCCCGACCACATGATCCGCCCGGTGCCGTTCACCGTACCGCTGGCCGAAGCCACCACCCCCTTCGCTAGATAGGTGAGATCCTCGATATCCAAACCGGGGCCAAAGCGCAGATTATCAACCTTTATGTCAGCGCGCCCCGCCGCGCGCGCCAGATCATGGCTGAGACTGATCGCGGCGATCTTTTCTGCCGAGGCCGGGTGGCGCAGCGCCGCTTCTGCCGTGATCGCATCGCCTTGCCACGTCAGGCTCCCCGCCTCCCCGGCCAGCGGTTCAAAGCGCTGCTGGCCATCGCTGCGATCTGACAGGCGGAAGCGCGCGTCAGAAATCGCCAGTGCGCCATCGGCATAGCGCCAACGCCCTTCCAAGGCTGCCAGATCAAGCGGCACGCCTGCAAGCCGCCCTGCCCCGCCGGCAAAGGTGCCTTCGGGGGTTTCGCCAAGGCGTCCGCTCAGGCTCGCGATTGCCAGACGGGTCTGATCGCTTCCCTCGCCCAGTTGCAGATCAACCTCTTCGATCACCAGTGGGCCGGGATAGCGCAGCACCGCACGCGCCGCGACAAGCCGGGTCGGTGTCGCGTCCATTCTACCTGAAAGATCAAGCCGCGACGTCGCCGCCGCAACCGTCAGTGTATCGGCATAGCGCAGCATGGCGCGCGCGCCCTCGGCGGGGCACAGGGTGAGCTTGCGCGCGCCCAGATCCAGCGTGCCGAGCTGCAATCCGGCAAAGCGCCAATCCGCGCAGCGCGTCCCCAAGACCAGCCCCTCACCGGCGCTCCAGCGCCCTTCGAGCGGCGCTTCGAGCCCGGTGATTCGTCCGCCGGGCAAGCGGCCACTCGCCGCGACGAGGCCGGTGAAGCGATACGCCCCGCCTGCACTGCGCTCTGCCGTGAAACGCGGGATCGCCACGCGGCTATCGCCCGCCTGATAATCCGCCATCGCCAACCGCAGCGCAAAGCCGCCCGCCTCGTCCTGCGACATGCGGCCATTGATCCGGGGCAAGCCCGCACCGCCGGTGATGAAATTGCCGCGCCGTGCCCCTTCACGTCCCGCGCCAAGGCTCCAGTTGACCTGCGACAGCGCGACCATCACTTCGCCTGCGCCGCTGCGCAGCCGCGCTTCGGGAATGATGAGGCGCGTATCGGCGTCTGTCATCCGGAGGATCGCCTCGCTGGTGAAGCTCGCCCCCGTAAGCGTCCGCCCCAGGCCGTTGCTGATTTGCGCCAGCAAGGGTTCGAGCAGCGTGTCCTTTACCGCGCTGCGCGCCGCCGTGAGTTCCCTGGTAACAGCCTCCGTGAGCGTAATCTCGCGCGCGGTCAGCGTGCCGGTCCATTCGCTGCGGGCCGCCCCACTCGCCATCCGCCAGCTGCCTTTGGCATTGGCGCTGCCGATCGTGGCGGGTGCCAGCGCGAGACCTTGCAGGGCGATATCATGATCGAGCGCGATGCCCTTGGCCGAGACTGCGGCCGTTGCTTGCCCGCTCACCCGGTCAAGCGCGGCGCCATCTGCGGTGAGCTGCTGCGCGGTGATGGCGAAGGTGCCACGCGCGTTATCGAGGTTTGCGCCCAGCGTGATCGTGCTGCCGATATCGGCGCGCGCCATCCGCGCCGGGCCGCAGGCGACCTCGGCCAGACGCAGCGGGCCAGTGAGCGTCGCCTCACCTTTTGCGGTGGTGAGCGCCCCATAGAGGCTGGCCTGCGCGGCGCGGCAATCTGCTGTGCCGATTCCCGGCGCGGTTAATGCCAGCTCGCCCGCAAAGCCATCATCAAGCGGGCCCTCCCCTTCAAGCTTGGCACCGATCACGCCAAAGTCGCTTGCGATCCGGGCGCGCGCATCGCGCAGGGCCACGCGGATCGCGGGCAACCGGGCAGGTTCGGTGCTGTCAGTGAAGATCAGCGGATCAAGCGCGCCGAAGCTGGGCTTGGCGCCGCGGATGGTGCCATGCAGGCGTGCTTCGTCGATCACCACACGTTCAACCGTCGCCCCGAACAGGCCGAACCCGGTTTCCACCACGACTCGCTTGGCTGTTAGATCGGGCGCCGCCGGATCGCCGACCGCAAGATCAGCGATCACCTGCCGGTTGGGGCCGATCTCAAGCACGCTGTAGCGCGCTGCCACGCCCCGTTCGGTAAGGTAGGAATCAATCAGATTACCCGCGATCTGCTCGCGCCCGAGCCACGTCGCGCTGCCCGAGATCATCAGCAGCACGGCGCACACCAGCAGCACCCGATAACGCAAGCGACGCGGCCAGAGTCGCACACCGCTGTGTGACTTCAAGGGGTTACCGGTTTCGGGCTCAACGGACGGCTCCATCGGATGCGACACTTGCAAGCAACTCCCGGCAAAGGCAATGAAGCAACGGGAAACTTCTTTGCGAGGGTCGCACTTGCCGCAAGATGAAGCGCTTTTCGATTTCCCCGAACCGGCCCGCAAAAGCGGCGGTGCGGCAGGCATGCATTCGGATGCGGGCGTGGTGGCCGGCGCCGGGCACCGCGCACGGCTGCGTGAACGGCTGATCAAAGGCGGGGCAGAAGCGCTCGCCGATTACGAAGTGCTCGAATTCCTGCTGTTTGCCGGCAATCCGCGCGGCGATACCAAGCCTATTGCCAAAGCCTTGCTCGCCCAATTCGGCAGCCTTGCCGCTGTGCTCAATGCTGATCCGGCGGCGCTCATGCGGGTCAAGGGCATGGGCGAAACCAGCGCGGCGGCGCTGCGGATCGTGGCGGTGGCGGCGCGGCGCATGGCGCGCAGCGAAGTCGTGGCCAAGCCCGTGCTGGCGAGTTGGCAGGCGTTGCTCGATTATCTTGCCATCGACATGGCGCATCTCACCGTCGAACGGGTGCGCGTGCTTTATCTCGATGCCCGCAACCGCCTGATCGACGATCATCATCTCGGCGATGGTTCGATTGATGAGGCCGCCATCCATCCGCGCGAGGTGATCCGCCGGGCGATGGATCTGGGTGCGGCGGCGCTGATCCTTGTCCACAACCACCCGAGCGGCAGTCCCGAGCCGAGCCGCGCCGATATCCAGATCACGCAGCGCATTGCCGAGGCGGGACGGCTGCTGGGTGTCACGGTGCATGATCATGTCATCATCGCGCGCGAAGGCCATGTCAGCCTGCGCGCCAAGGGCCTGATCTGAACCCGGCGCGCACCAGCCCCCTTGCCATCGCGCGCCGTGGCGCATAGCGGCAGCGCAACTTTTCCGCCCCACGCTTGAAGGACAGCCACCATGGTCCCCCGTTATGCCCGCCCCGCGATGACCGCTTTGTGGGAACCGGAAGCCCGCTATCGCATCTGGTTCGAGATCGAAGCCCATGCCACCGAAAAGCTCGGCGAGCTTGGCGTCGTGCCGAAAAGCGCGGCCAAGGCCTTGTGGGACTGGTGGGCGACCAATCCTGTGATTGATGTTGCGGCGATTGATGCGATCGAGGCCGTGACCAAGCATGATGTGATCGCCTTCCTTACCTGGGTGGCGGAGCAGGTGGGCGACGAAGCGCGCTTCATGCACCAGGGCATGACGAGCAGCGATGTGCTCGATACCACGCTGGCGGTGCAACTGGCGCGCGCGAGCGACATCCTGATCGCTGATCTCGATGCACTGCTTGCCGCGATCAAGACCCGCGCGATGGAGCACAAATACACGCCCACCATCGGACGCAGCCACGGCATCCATGCCGAACCGGTGACTTTCGGGCTCAAGCTGGCGCAGGCCTATGCCGAATTTAGCCGCTGCCGCGAACGCATGGTGGCCGCGCGCAAGGAAATCGCGACCTGTGCCATTTCCGGCGCCGTCGGCACCTTTGCCAATGTCGATCCCGCTGTCGAAGCCCATGTCGCCGAGAAACTGGGCCTCGCCATCGAACCGGTCTCGACGCAGGTGATCCCGCGCGATCGCCATGCGATGTATTTCGCCACGCTGGCGGTGATCGCGGGCAGCATCGAGCGGCTTGCCGTCGAAATCCGTCACCTCCAGCGCACCGAAGTGCTCGAAGCCGAGGAATATTTCTCGCCCGGCCAGAAGGGTTCGAGCGCGATGCCGCACAAGCGCAACCCGATTCTCACCGAGAACCTCACCGGGCAGGCGCGCATGATCCGCGCCTATGCCCTGCCCGCGCTGGAAAATGTCGCGCTCTGGCATGAACGCGATATTTCGCATTCCTCGGTCGAACGCTTCATCGGGCCGGATGCGACCATCACGCTTGATTTCGCGCTGGCGCGGCTCACGGGCGTGGTCGAAAAGCTGCTGATCTACCCCGAACGGATGCAGAAGAACCTCGATGCGATGGGCGGCCTTGTCCATTCGCAGCGCGTGCTGCTGGCGCTCACGCAAGCGGGGGTCAGCCGCGAGGATGCTTACCGCCTCGTCCAGCGCAACGCGATGAAGGTGTGGGAATCGGATGGCAAGCTTTCGCTGCTCGAGCTGCTGAAGGCGGACAGCGACGTGACCGCCGCGCTTTCACCCGAAGAGCTGGCCGAGAAGTTCGATCTCGCCTACCACTTCCGCGAAGTCGATACGATCTTCGCGCGGGTCTTCGGGTAAGGCTGCGCGCATCAACTGGACTCGGCGGGCAAATCGCCTAGTTTCACGCGCCTGTGTAGGGCTTTCGAAGGGATACCCTCCTTGGCTGTATTTCGCACCATTCTCTGGATCGCGCTCGTCTGCGGACTGCTGATCTTCTCTTTCTATAACTGGCGCCCGGTCGAAGTGACGATCTGGGAGAACCTCGTGCTCGAAACCAAGGTGCCGGTGCTGATCGTGCTGGCCTTCCTGCTCGGCTTCATCCCGCTGCTGGCCTATCACCTCAGTGTGAAATGGGCGCTCAAGCGGCGGGTGCGCAATCTCGAAAGCTCGCTCAAGAGGCTGGCGACTTCGCCGCGCCAGGATCCGGCAAGCAGCGGCGGGGATGCAGCGGTGATGCCCGCCGCCGTGACCGCCGGTGACAGCAAGAAAACGCCTGCATCAGACAAGCCGCATCAGGATGCCTTTGATGGCGATGGCGATGGCGACGAGGGCGGCGGCGGCGATGGGGGCGATGGGGGCGGCGACTGAGATGAGCAATCCGATCTATCTGGCGCTCGATGTGCCGCAAATCGAACCGGCCAAGGCGCTGGTCAACAAGGTCAAAGGGCATATTGGCGGGGTCAAGCTGGGCCTTGAATTCTTCTGTGCCCATGGCGCGCACGGGGTACACGAAATCGCGCATCTGGGCCTGCCGATCTTCCTTGATCTCAAGTTCCATGACATCCCCAACACCGTCGCCTCGGCGATGCAGGCGATCCATGTCTACCAGCCCGCGATCGTCACCGTCCATGCCAGCGGCGGGCGCGCGATGATGGAGGATGCCAAGGCCGCCGCCGCCGAAGGCTGCAAGGTCGTAGCCGTCACCATGCTCACCAGCATGGACGCAAACGATCTTACCGCGACCGGGGTCTATGGCAGCGCCGAGACCCAAGTCATGCGGCTGGCCGAGCTCGCGCATGACGCGGGCCTCGATGGCATCGTCTGTTCAGGACAAGAAGTCGGCATGGTGAAAAAGGCCTGGAAAGATGGCTTTTTCGTCGTCCCCGGCCTGCGCCCGGTGGGCAATGGCACCGGCGATCAGAAGCGCGTAGTCACGCCGGCACAAGCGCGCAACAATGGCGCGAGCGTGCTGGTGATCGGCCGTCCGATCAGCCGCGCCGACGATCCGCTTGCTGCAGCCCGCGCGATCGAGGCGACGCTTTGACAGCGATTGATGCGGCGTTGCCCGCCGACGCGCCTGCGCTCAAGGCCCTGCTCGAAACCGCCTATCGCGGCGATTCGGCACGCGCAGGGTGGAACCACGAGGCCGACATCCTCGATGATGAGCGCATTGCACGCGCGGAGCTTGATGCCCTGCTCTCCGATCCGGCGGTGACCATCCTCACCGCGCGGGAGGGCAGCACGCTCATCGGCTGTGTGGCCGTCACCCGCAAATCCGCGCAGCTTGGCTATCTCGGGATGCTCTGTGTCCTGCCCAACTTGCAATCGGGCGGCCTTGGCCGCCGCCTGCTCGATGCTGCGGAAGCTCATGCCCGCAGCATCGACCTGTCCGCGATGGAGATGACGGTCATCGACAGCCGCGCTAGCCTGATCGCCTGGTATGTCCGGCGCGGCTATGTCCTGACCGGCGAGACCCGGCCCTTCCCCGTGCTGCGCGATCCGCCCATCACCTTTGCGGTGCTGGAAAAGCCGCTCGATTAGCCCTAGAGGCGCGCTATGCGGCGCTATGTCAAAATCTGCGGGCTTTCCACGCCTGAAACTATCGCGGCGGCGGTGCAGGCCGGGGCGAGCCATATCGGGCTGGTGCATTTTCCCAAAAGCCCGCGCCATGTCTCGTTGGCCAAGGCCGCCATGCTGCGGCGCGATCTGCCGGACACCAAGCGCGTGGTGCTGCTGGTGGTGGATCCCGAACCCCACGCCTTGACCGAAGCGATCCGTATGGTCGGGCCGCAGGTCGTGCAATTCCACGGGAGCGAACAGCCCGATGTGCTGGCTCGCACCCGCGCCGAAACCGGTGTCGAGGTGTGGAAAGCACTCGCAGTGAAAGATCAGGCCGCGCTCGATCAGGCTGCGCGCTATCGCGGCGCGGCGGATCGGGTGCTCCTCGATGCCCCGGCCCCTGCCTCTGATAGCCCCCTGCCCGGCGGCAATGGCGCAGCCTTCGACTGGAGCTTGCTTGCCGGCTGGCAGGCCCCGCTTCCCTGGGGGCTGGCCGGCGGCCTGACCGCCGCCAATGTCGGCGATGCGATCCGGCTTACCGGCGCCATGCTGGTGGATACTTCTTCGGGGGTCGAGCGTTCTCCCGGCATCAAGGACGTGGACAAGATTGCGGCCTTCTGCAAAGCGGCACGGCAAGCATAACCCCTCCCGTTCGCCGCGCGCGAAGTCAGGAGGCACTTACCCCGGCGCAGCAAAGTCTCGACTGCGCGCGACACGAACGGCATTGGTGAACCGATGAACACACAGATCAATTCCTTCCGTAACCAGCCCGACGAGCGCGGCCATTTTGGTGAGTTCGGCGGACGCTATGTCGCCGAGACGCTGATGCCGCTGGTGCTCGATCTGGAGCGCGAATACCGCAAGGCGCAGAGCGATCCGGCGTTTCAGGCGGAATTTGACGATCTGCTCGAACATTACGTGGGCCGCCCCTCGCCGCTCTACTTCGCGCCGCGCCTCACCGAGGAATTGGGCAGCGCGCAGGTGTGGTTCAAGCGCGATGAGCTCAATCACACCGGCGCGCACAAGATCAACAATTGCATTGGCCAGATCCTGCTCGCGATCCGCATGGGCAAGACCCGCATCATCGCCGAGACCGGCGCGGGCCAGCACGGCGTGGCGACTGCCACCGTCTGCGCGCGCTTTGGCCTGCCTTGCGTGATCTACATGGGCGCTGAGGACGTGAAGCGCCAGTCGCCCAACGTCTTCCGCATGAAGCTGCTCGGGGCCGAGGTCGTCCCCGTGACCAGCGGCGGCGCGACGCTCAAGGACGCGATGAACGAAGGGCTGCGCGACTGGGTCGCCAATGTCCACGACACCTTCTACATCATCGGCACAGCGGCCGGCCCGCATCCCTATCCGGAGATGGTCCGCAACTTCCAGAGCGTGATCGGCAAGGAAGCCCGCGCGCAGATGCTCGCCCGCACCGGACGCCTGCCCGACCTGCTGGTCGCGGCGATCGGCGGCGGATCGAATGCGCTGGGGCTGTTCCACCCCTTCCTCGATGATCCCAGCGTGAAGATGCTCGGCGTCGAAGCGGCAGGCCACGGCCTCGACGGCGACGAGCACGCCGCGAGCCTGCTCGGCGGCTCCCCCGGCGTGCTGCACGGCAACCGCACCTATCTGTTGCAGGACGCGGACGGCCAGATCACCGAGGGCCACTCGATCAGTGCCGGCCTCGATTACCCCGGCATCGGCCCCGAGCACGCGTGGCTCAAGGAAAGCGGCCGCGTCGATTACACCGCCGTCAGCGACGAGGAAGCGCTCGATGCCTTCCAGCTGCTCTGCGCGACGGAAGGCATCATCCCCGCGCTGGAGCCCTCGCACGCGATCGCGGCAGTGAAGAAGGTCGCGCCGACCATGCCCAAGGACAGCATCATCCTGGCCAACCTGTGCGGGCGCGGCGACAAGGACATTTTCACCGTGGCGGAGCGTCTGGGGGTGGCACTGTGAGCCGTTTTGCTTCGGCTTTCGCCCAGCCCCGCCCGTCGCTCGTCTGCTTCATCACCGCAGGCGATGGCGACACCGCGGCCAATCTCGATGCGCTGGTAGAAGCCGGGGCGGATGTGATCGAATTGGGGATGCCCTTCACCGATCCGATGGCTGATGGCCCCGCGATCCAGAGCGCCAACCTGCGCAGCCTCGGCGCGGGCACGACCACGGCGGATGTGCTGCGCTATGCCGCCGACTTCCGCGCCCGGCACCCTAACGTACCGCTGGTGCTGATGGGCTATGCCAACCCGATGGTGCGGCGCGGGCCCGAGTGGTTCGCCGCGGCCGCCGCCGCAGCGGGCGTCGATGGCGTCATCTGCGTCGACATCCCGCCTGAAGAAGACGACGCGCTCGGCCCGGCCTTGCGCGCCAAGGGCATCGCCCCGATCCGCCTCGCCACGCCGACGACCGACGCCGCGCGCCTGCCGCAGGTGCTCGCAGGCTCGGAAGGGTTCCTCTACTACGTGTCGGTCGCCGGGATCACCGGCAAGCAGCAGGCGCAGATCGCCAGCATCGAAGAGAATGTCGCGCGCATCAAGCAATCAACCGCCATTCCCGTCGCGGTAGGCTTTGGCGTGCGCACGCCCGAGCAGGCCGCCGAAATCGCCAAAGTGGCTGATGGCGTCGTCGTCGGCTCGGCGCTGGTCGAGATTTGCGGCGCATATGGCGCCGAAGCCCCGGCCAAGCTAAAAGAACTTACCGCCGCGCTTGCACACGCGGTCCACACTGCCCGTCAGGAGCAACTGGCATGAACTGGTTCACCCGTGTCCGCAATTCGCTGGGTTTCTCGGCCGAGAAAAAGACCACCGAGAAAGACCTCTGGATCAAGTGCAGCAATTGTCACGAGATGCTGTTCGTCCAGGATTATGAGGCCAATCTCAAGATTTGCCCCTCGTGCGGGCATCACGGGCGGCTGAATGCCGACGCCCGGCTGGGCATGCTGCTGGATCCCGGCTTTGAATTGCTGCCGATGCCCGAAGTCAGCGAAGACCCGCTCGGCTTCCGCGACACCAAGAAATACACCGATCGCCTGAAGGCTGCGCGCGCTGCCAACCCGCACCGCGATGCCTTTGTCGTCGGCTCGGGCAGCATCGACAACCGCCCGGCTGTCGTCGGCGTGCAGGATTTCAGCTTCATGGGCGGCTCGATGGGCATGGCCGTGGGCGAGGCCTTCTGCAAGGGCGCCGAAGCCGCCCTTGCCCGGCGCTGCGGCTATATCGTCGTGACCGCAGCAGGCGGGGCGCGCATGCAGGAAGGCATTCTCAGCCTCATGCAGATGCCGCGCGCCACCGTGATGACGCGCCGCCTCAAGGCGGCAGGCCTGCCCTATATCGTGGTGCTGTCTGATCCCACCACGGGCGGCGTGACGGCGAGCTACGCCATGCTCGGCGATATCCACATTGCCGAGCCCGGCGCACTCATTGGCTTTGCCGGCCAGCGCGTGATCCAGGACACGATCCGCGAGCAATTGCCCGAAGGCTTCCAGCGGGCCGAATATCTCCACAAGCACGGTATGGTGGACATGGTGGTCCCGCGTCACGAGCTGAAGGCGACACTCGCGAGCGTGCTCGACTATCTCACCCCGGTGAAGGCGGCGTAATGATCCTCCCCGTTACGGGGAGGGGGACCATGCGCAGCGTGGTGGAGGGGCAGGCGCCCCCATCCACCCTGAAGCCGCTATACGGAAAGCCGCACCAGCCCCTCCACCACCTTCGGTGGTTCCCCTCCCCTGAAGGGGAGGAGTGATGCGCGATTTCGGCCAATCGGATGATCCGCGCGTGCAGGCGCAGCTTGATCGGCTGGCCGCGCTGAGCCTGCCGCAGGGACGACTGGGCCTCGACACCATCCGTGCATTGATGGCACGGCTCGGCAATCCGCACCGCAACCTACCTCCAGTGTTTCATGTCGCGGGCACCAATGGCAAGGGCTCCACCTGCGCCTTCCTGCGCGCGATGCTGGAAGCGCAAAGTTACAAGGTCCACGTCACCACCTCGCCCCATCTGGTGCGCTACAATGAACGCATCCGGCTGGCGGGGGAATTGATCGCGGATGATCCTCTGGCCGATCTGCTCGAAGAGGTGCTGGATGCGGGCGCTGATCTGGCGCCCAGCTTCTTCGAAGTTACCATCGCCGCTGCCTTCCTCGCGTTCAGCCGCACCCTTGCCGATGCCTGCGTGGTCGAAGTCGGGCTCGGCGGGCGGTTTGATGCCACCAATGTGCTGGAGCCCGAGGCGATCGCCGCGTGCGGGATTGCTGCGCTCGGGCTTGATCACGAACGCTTCCTGCTCGCCCCCGAGGCGGGAACGCCGGAAGAGCCGATGGCGCGGATCGCCTTCGAGAAGGCGGGGATCGTCAAAACAGGCGTGCCGCTGGTGAGCCTGCGCTATGCGGATGGTTCAAACCGCGAAGTGATCGCAGCAGCGCAGCGCGCAGGTGCCGCGCTCGCCATGCAAGGCGCTGCGTGGGATTGCGCGGCAGGCGCGATGCTCACCTATCGCGATGCGCAAGGCGCACTCACCCTGCCCCTGCCTGCGCTGCCCGGCGCGCATCAGAGCGCAAATGCGGGCCTTGCGATCGCCATGCTGCGGCATCAGGAGCGCATCACCGTAACCCCGGAGGCGATGGCGCAGGGGTTGGCCGCCGCGCGCTGGCCCGCCCGGTTGCAGCGTCTCATCTCCGGCCCGCTCACAGGCACGCGCACAGTGTGGCTGGATGGCGGGCACAACCCGCAGGCCGGGGCCATGCTGGGAGAGCATTTTGCAGGCCAGCGGCTGCATCTCGTGATCGGGATGATCGCGGGGAAAGACCCGCGCGCGCTGGTCGAACCGCTCGGGCCGTGCCTTGCCAGCATTACGGCCGTGCCGGTTCCGGGGCATGAATGGTTCGCAGCCGAGGCGTTCGGGTCGCAAGCGCAGGCGGCGCCTGATCTGCCCGGCGCTTTCACGCGCATCCCCGATGATGGCCTGCCGGTGCTGATCGCCGGCTCGCTTTACCTCGCGGGCGAAGCGCTCCGCTTGAACGGCGAGATGCCGGCGTAAGCTGCGCTAGCCCTCTTCGGTCCCGGCTGTCCCGATCGAGGCGTCGATCAGGCCTGCGCGCATCATCAGCCAGAACAGGATGATCCCCGGCAGCGCGGCAACCGTGGTGAACAGGTAGAAGTTCACATAGCCGAAGCTTTCCACCAGCGCGCCCGCTGTCGTCCCCGTCAGCACCCGGCCCACGATGCTCGCCGCCGCCGAGATTAGCGCATATTGCGAAGCGGTGAAGCGCAGGTCTGTCAAAGCCGCGAAATAGGCCACAACGGTTACCCCGCCGATACCGCTCGCGATATTCTCGAACAGGAAGGTCGCCGCCATCCCCGCGTTGGTCTTGTCGACCGCCGCGAGGATCGCGAAACTGAGGTTGGAGACGCCCATCAGCACCAGGCTCAACAGCACCGAACGTTTCATGCCGAGACGCGAATAGAGCACCCCGCCAATGAAAATCCCGATCAGGAACGCCCAGAACCCCACGCCCACATCGTAAAGCGCGATCTCGTCATTGGTGTAGCCCTTGTCATCAAGCAGCAGCCGCACGGTAAGGTTCGCCAGCGTGTCGCCGATCTTGTGCAGCAGGATGAACAACAGCACCAGCAGCGCGCCCTTGCGCATGAAGAACTCGGTGAAGGGGCCATAGACCGCGCGCAGCGCCTCGCCGATGCCTTTGGCGCGCTCCTTGATGCGGCGGCGCGCAGGCTCACCCAGCACCAGCGCGGTCAGCATCGCAGGCAGAGCGAAGGTCGCACAGGCGAGATAGGCAACCTCCCACCCCGCGCGCGCCGCCACCACCAGCGCCAGCGCGCCCGCGCCGGCCGAGCCGATGCGCCAGCCATATTGGGTCATGCCCGAACCGACGCCGAGCTGTTCGGGCTTGAGCGTCTCGATCCGGTAGGCATCGATCACGATATCGAAGGTTGCCCCCGCAACGCCGACGAGGATCGCCGAGGTCGCCACCCAGCCGATATTCGCCGCCGGGTCCACCAGCGCGAGATTCGCCACCGCCGCGATCACCAAAGCGCCCGTCAGCAGCATCCACGAAACCCGCTGGCCCAGCCTGCCCAGCACCGGCAGCCGCACACCATCAACCACCCAGGCCCACAGGAACTTGAAGTTGTAGGCGAGGAACACCAGCGTGAAGGCCGTCACGGTCTTCTTGTCGATGCCGTCCTGTGCCAGCCGCGAAGTCAGCGTTGCGCCGATCAGCGCATAGGGAAAGCCCGAGGACACGCCGAGAAAGAAAGCCGCCAGCGATTCCTTCTCCAGATAGGGTTTGAGCGCGCTCGCCCAGCTCTGCCTGGGGGCAGCCCCGATCTCGTTCATGAAGGCTTGTCCTTTTGCTTGTGTGCAATCTCTGGCACACTCAGCACGGACGAGAGGATGAGAAAAGAGCGATGAGGCCTGCAACCACAGATTTGCCCCGATTGTCGCCCACGCCGGGCCAGCTCGCGCTTGCCGAAGCGATCCGCGACGGGCGGGCAAAGACCAGCGCGGGCATCCGAACGGTTCCGGCGCGCCATTACACCTGCCCCGAACACTTCGCCGCTGAAAAGGCCGCGCTGTTCGATCGTCTGCCGCAAGTGCTGGCACCCTCTGCCCTGCTGCCCGAACCCGGCATGGCGGTGCCGCATGATGACACGGGCCGCCCGCTGCTGATTACCCGGGATGGCGATGGCCGGGTGCGCGTGTTCCTCAATGTCTGCAAGCATCGCGGCACAAGGCTGGTCGAAGGCAGCGCGGTGCAATGCGCCAAGCGGCTGGTGTGCCCCTATCATGCGTGGACCTATCGGCTCGATGGCAGCCTGATGGCCCTGCCCCGGCCCGAGACTTTCCCCGGCCTCGACAAGGGTGCCTTTGGCCTTGCCGAACTGCCTTCGTGCGAGGCGGGCGGCTTGATCTGGTTTGCACCGCAGGCCGAGGCCGATTTCACCCATGCCATCACACTGGGCGAGGATCTGAACACTTTCGGCCTGCCGCAAGCGCATCTGTTCCGCCGCAAGACCCACCGCGTGGCAGGCAATTGGAAGCTGATCATGGATGCCTTCCTCGAAAGCTACCATGTCACCCGGCTCCACGCGAACACCATCGGGCCCTTCTTCAAGGACGGGATCACGGCGGGCGACCAGATTGGCCCGCACCAGCGCTCGGCGGTCGGGCGGCTCGAAGAAATGGCCGGGGTCGATCTCACCGACATGGCCGCGCTGCGGCGGGTGATCACCTTTGCCTACCAATTGCTGCCTGCGACCATCATCGTGCCCAGCCCCGATTACCTGAATGTCATGGTGCTGATGCCGCGCGCGCATGATGAAACGCTGGTTGAGGATTTCATGCTCATCCCCGAAGCGCCAGCCACGGAGAAGGCGCGCGATCACTGGGAGCGCAGCTGGGCACTGCTTGATGGCGGGGTGTTTGCAAGCGAGGATTTCCGCGCGGCCGAGCTTGGCCAGCAGGGCCTTGCCAGCGGCGCGCTCGATCACCTCACGCTTGGCACGCTTGAAGGCGGGATCGCCCGGTTTGACGAGATTGTCGCCGATGCCTTGCGGGCAGCCAGCTAAGCGCGTAGGCGGCGCGCCATGCCCTCCAAGCCCCCTGCCCAGCCCTCACCGGCACGATCCGTCCGGTCACCCGATCGTCCCGAAGGCGATCGTATCGCCAAGCTGCTCGCCCGCGCCGGGATCGCCAGCCGCCGCGAGATCGAACGCATGATCGCTGAAGGGCGCATTGCGCGGGATGGCAAGGTGCTCGAAACGCCCGCAACGATCCTCACCAGCCTCGCCGGGGTGACAGTGGATGGCAAGCCGGTTGCCGCGCCCGAACCGGCCCAGCTTTACGCCTTTCACAAGCCGACCGGGCTGATCACCGCCGAACGCGATCCCGCGGGCCGGCCGACGATCTACACTGCCCTGCGCAACGCCTTTCCCAAGGGCGCACCGCGCCTGATGCCGATTGGCCGCCTCGATCTCAACACCGAAGGGCTGTTGCTGCTGACCAATGATGGCGAATTGAAGCGCCGCATGGAATTGCCCGCCAGTCAGGTGCCGCGCACCTACCGCGCCCGCGCCTTTGGCGAAGTGACCCAAGCCCAGCTTGAAGATCTGATGGACGGGGTCGAGATCGATGGCGTGCGCTACGGCCCGATCGACGCCAATCTCGAACGCTCGTCCGGGCGCAATCTGTGGGTCGAGATGACGATTACCGAAGGCAAGAACCGCGAAGTGCGCCGGGTGCTCGAACATCTCGGATTGAAGGTGAACCGCCTGATCCGCACCGCCTATGGCCCGTTCGAACTGGGCGACCTGCCGCGCGGGCAGGCGGTGCCCATCCCCAAGCCAGCGCTGACCCGCTTCCTCAACCAGCTTGGTCGGGACGCGCGCTGATGCGGATCATTGCCGGCGAATGGCGCGGGCGCAAACTGATCGCGCCCAAGGGCGAGGCGACCCGCCCGACGGCTGATCGTGCGCGCGAGACGCTGTTCAGCATGCTCACCAGCAGGCTGGGTGCCTTCGAAGGCCTGCGCGTCGCCGATCTCTTTGCCGGTTCGGGCGCGCTCGGGCTGGAGGCCCTGTCTCGCGGGGCGGCGCATTGCCTGTTTGTCGAACAGGACCGCGCGGCGCTCGATGCCATCCGCGCCAATATCTCCGCGCTGGATGCCCGCGCCCGCACCCATGTGGAAGCGGGTTCGGTGATGAGCCTGCGGGCCAGCGCCCAACCCTATGATCTGATCCTGCTCGATCCGCCCTATCACACTGGCGCGGGCGGCGTGGCGCTTGATCGGCTGCTGCGGCTCGGTTGGATTGGGCCGGAAAGCTGGATCGCGCTCGAAACCTCGGGGAAAGAAACCACCGACATCAAGGGTCTGGCGATCGAAAGCGAGCGCCCGGTCGGCAAGGGCAAGCTGACGCTGCTGCGTCCCGCCTGATCCCTCATCCAACCGGGCGCCGCGATGCTTACTGCCCTTTCGCGGGAGAGCCCCCAAGACGTGCCTGCAACTGCCGCATCACTTCGTCTCGTTGGGCCGGTTCCATGCGCGAAAGCCTAACCTTGTCCTCATCGGAAAGCGCCCAGAGCACTTGCTGCTGTTCAGCCGAGAGTGAGGCATAGAACGCCTTTGTGTCTTCCGGCCATGTCATCATGGCCGACTGCTGTTCGGGTGTGAGGCCATCGGGCGCGGCAGTGGCTTCGTCTTGCAACGCCAGCGCCGGCGGGATCGGCAAGGCGAGCGCTGCCAGAGCAGCGACAAGAATGGTTCTTGAAAATCTACGCATGGGTATCTCCTTTGTTTTCCCCCAAGCGTGACCGCACTGCTCTTGATCGGGATGATGTCCCCTGTTCCGATCAATCGAAGATGCCGACAAAGGCCTGGCCTGCCAAGCCAGCCGTGCGGGCACGCACCCCGGCGGGCACACGGCTCACCCAAATGCGTGGCATTTGTGGGATCAGTCGAAAACGCGAGGAAGGCGGCTTGCGGGTCGCGGCTGCGTTCTCTACCTGTTCAAACCACACCATGAACAATCTTGCCCCCACCAGCGCCGGTTCAGACGGCATCCCCGCCTATGCGGCACGGCTCAACGCGCCGCAGCGTGAGGCTGTGCTGGCGACGGAAGGCCCGGTGTTGATGCTCGCAGGCGCGGGCACCGGCAAAACCGCCGCGCTGACGGCACGCATGGCGCATCTGGTGGCAACCCGGCGCGCCTATCCCTCGCAGATCCTTTGCGTCACCTTCACCAACAAGGCCGCGCGCGAAATGCGTGAGCGTGTTGCTGGCCATCTCGGGCCGGGTGCGGAAGGGATGCAGTGGCTCGGCACCTTCCATTCGATCTGCGCCAAGATGCTGCGCCGCCATGCCGAACTGGCCGGGCTCCAGTCCAACTACACCATCATCGACACCGACGATCAGCTGCGCTTGCTGAAACAGCTCATCATCGAGGCGGATCTTGATGAAAAGCGCTGGCCCGCCCGCCAGCTGGCCGGGCTGATCGATCGCTGGAAAAACCGCGGGCTCAACCCCGCCGATCTCGATGCGGTGGAAAACGAAGCCTACGCCAATGGCCGCGGCACCGCGCTCTATCGCAGCTATCAGGATCGTCTGAAGGCGCTCAACGCCTGCGACTTCGGCGATCTGATGCTGCACATGCTGAACATCCTGCGTGCGCATCCCGATATCCTTTCGGATTGCCAGCGGCGCTTCCGCTACATCATGGTGGACGAATATCAGGACACCAACGCCGTGCAGTATCTCTGGCTGCGCCTGCTCGCACAAGAGCACAAAAATATCTGCGTGGTCGGCGATGATGACCAATCGATCTATTCGTGGCGCGGCGCGGAAGTTGCCAATATCCTGCGGTTCGAGAAAGATTTTCCCGGGGCACAGGTGATCCGGCTCGAACAGAATTACCGCTCTACCCCGCATATTCTGGGTGCGGCTTCGGGCCTGATCCGCGCCAATTCGCACCGCCACGACAAGACCTTGTGGACCGAGACCAATGGCGGCGACAAGGTGCGCGTCATCGGCGTGTGGGACGCGCCCGAAGAAGCGCGCCGGGTGGGCGAGGAGATCGAACGGCTCGAACGCGAAGGCGCGCCGCTGGATCGCGTCGCCATCCTTGTCCGCGCGCAATACCAGACCCGCGAATTCGAAGATCGCTTCATCCAGATCGGCGTCAATTATCGCATCATCGGGGGGTTCCGCTTCTACGAGCGCGCCGAGATCCGCGATGCGCTTGCCTATCTGCGCGTGATCGCGCAGCCGCAGGATGATCTCGCCTTCGAGCGTATCTACAACCAGCCCAAGCGCGGTCTAGGTGCCAAGGCGCTCGAAAAGATGCACCAGCACGCCCGTCGCATGGATCTGCCGCTGGCCGCCGCCGCGCTGCAACTGGCCGATAGCGATGAACTTCCGGTGCGTGCGGCCAACACCATCGGCAGCCTGATGCGGCAATTCCTGCGCTGGCGCGAAACCGCCGATGATATCACGCCCGCCGATCTGCTCAGACTGGTGCTGGAGGAAAGCGGCTACAACGCCATGCTCGCCGCGGATCGCACGCCGGAAAGCGCCGGGCGCGCGGAAAACCTCTCTGAACTGGCCCGTGCGATGGAGGAATACGAGACGCTCGGCGATTTTCTCGAACATGTCAGCTTGGTCATGGATAATGATCGGTCGGATGATGAAAACACCGTCACCATCATGACCATCCATGCCGCCAAGGGTCTCGAATTCGATCACATCTTCTGTGTCGGATGGGAAGAAGGCGTGTTCCCGTCGCAGCGCGCGATTGACGAAGGCGGGCTTGCCAGCCTCGAGGAAGAACGCCGCCTCGCCTATGTCGCGATCACGCGGGCACGCCGGCGCTGCATCATCACCCACGCCGCCAATCGCCGTATCTATGGCCAATGGACGAGCAGCATTCCCTCGCGCTTCATCGAGGAATTGCCCCAAGAGCATATCGAGCAGGAAACCACGCTCACCGGCGGGGCATCGCTGTGGCGCGCGAATTGGCGCGAACAGGAATATCCCTTCGCGCATGTCGCGGCGGCGCGGCCCGACAAGGTGCAGGCGCGTGGCCCCGGCTGGCAGCGCGCGCTGACTTCGGGTTATGACAAGAACCCCGCCCGCCTGCGCGAAAACACCCGTTCCGCCGCCAGCTTTGCCGCCCCCGCCCGGTCAGACATCGCAATCGGGGCGATGGTCACCCACGCCAAGTTCGGCACGGGCTGTGTTATCGATCAGGAAGGCAACAAGCTGACCATCCAGTTCGAGGAGGCCGGCGAAAAGCGCGTCCTCGACAGCTTCGTGACGGTGGTGGGTTAGGCGGCTGACTGATCGGCCTCGACCGGTCTAGCCGGACGCCGCCAATAGCGCGCTTCGAACGGACGGGCGAATTCCCCGATCAGAGTGCGCGAGCCTTCGGCAATGCCCGTCTCGCAGTTCAGATAGGGCGCGGGATCGATGTATGTTCCGAACAGACGATCCCACAAGGTGATGGTGTTGGCGTAATTGGACCCCATCAGCGCTTCATCGCGAATATGATGCAGGCGATGCGCAGCGGGCGACATCATCACCTTGCCAAAGATGCCAAGGGTCCACGGCACATCGGCGTGGATCAGATAACCCCACCAGGACCGCAGCAGGGCGGCCGTAACGATGGCCCAGATCGGCAGACCCAGCAGCAGCACCGGGATAAGATCGAGCACAAGGCTTAGCAATTCACCGAGCGGGTGCTTGCGATGCAAGGTCAGCCAGTTCATCGCTTCGTCGGCATGGTGGGTGGCATGGATGCGCCAGAAGGCACGGCTATGCTCCAGCCGGTGGCGCCAATAGGCCGCCAAATCGATGATCACGATGGCGATGATCACCACCAGCAGCTTGGGCAGCATTTCCCAGAACGCGGGTATCATCGGCAATTGGGGGATATTGCTGCGGAACAGGCCGAGCGGCACTGTGAGCAAAGGGATCATCACCACGCTGTTGAACAGCAGCAGGCCGAAATTGGTGCCGACCTCGCGCCGGGCGGATTTGAGCCCTGCCCACACCTCGTCCCGTTTGAGCACATAGGCCAGCGCCATGAAAATCAGCGCAATCGGCGCGATTTCCCTAAGGCTTTCCATTGCGGCGGAAACGAACGGTTCCATCGGGCAGGATCACTGCCACAAGAACAGCGAACAAAGCGTTAAATCAGCCGAACCCGACATCGAGGAAAGCCGGACGCGGGCCGTTCCATTCACCGGCGGGCACGGGTTCATCATCCTCGTGATAGCGGCGCGCGCGCGGCGCGCGCGGGCCACGATCCTCACGCGGCGCATCCTTTTCGCGGTGCGGCTTGCGTTCGGCCCGCTCTTCGCGGGCGCGGCGGGGCTTGCGCGAGGTCTCACGCTCAGGGCGCTCCTCACGCTCTTCGCGCGGGGCTTCGGCCTTGGCGGCTTCGGCGCGGGCGATGACTTCAGACAAATCGACGCGCACGTCTTCCTTGCCGAACACCTTGATCGCACTGCCTGTCAGCTTTTCGACATTGGCGATGGCTTCGGCATCTTCCTCCGACACGAAGGTGAAGGCGCGGCCCTTGGCCCCCGCCCGGCCGGTGCGGCCGATGCGGTGGACGTAATCATCGGGGTGCCACGGCGTGTCGAAGTTGAACACGTGGCTCACACCCTTGATGTCGAGCCCGCGCGCCGCAACGTCGGAAGCGACGAGAATATTCACCTCGCCCGATTTGAAGCGATCCAGTTCCTTCAAGCGGCTGCCTTGATCCATGTCACCATGGATCTCGGACGAACGGAAGCCGTGGCGCTTGAGGCTCTGGTTGAGTTCGCGCACTGTGGTCTTGCGGTTGGCGAAGATGATCGCTGTCTCGACAAGATCATTTTCAAGGAACCAGCGCAAGGTCTCGCGCTTGGCCCGGCTCTTCACCGGCACCTTGAAGGCAGTGATATCGGCGTTGGTCGAAGCCGCGCGACTTACCTCTATCCGCTTGGGATTATTGAGAAATTTCTTGGCCAGCTTTTCGATCGGAGGCGGCATCGTCGCCGAAAACAGCATCGTCTGCCGGGTTTCGGGAAGCTTCGAGCAGATGAATTCGATATCGGGGATGAACCCCATGTCGAGCATGCGGTCAGCCTCGTCGATCACGAGCAATTCGCAGCCGGTCAGCAGGATCTTGCCACGCTCGAACAGGTCCATCAGGCGGCCCGGCGTGGCGATCAGGACGTCGACGCCTTCATCCAGCGCCTTGAGCTGATCGCCCATCTGCACCCCGCCGATCAGCAGCGCCATCTTGAGATCGTGGTTCTTGCCGTACTTCTCGAAATTCTCGGCAACCTGCGCGGCAAGTTCGCGCGTCGGTTCGAGGATCAGTGAACGCGGCATCAAGGCCCGGCGGCGGCCTGCGGCCATCACGTCGATCATCGGGAGCACGAAGCTGGCTGTCTTGCCCGTCCCCGTCTGGGCGATCCCGATGAGGTCTCGCATCATCAGCACGGTCGGGATCGCCTGCGCCTGAATGGCTGTGGGCGTGGTGTAGCCCGCATCCTCGACGGCTTTAAGCAATTCAGGCGAAAGGCCGAGATCGGCGAAGGTCATGCTGGGTATGTTGTCCGGATAAGGGGCAGTTATCGCTGCCCGAATGCTTGCCCCCGGGCGATCCTATCGCCAACGGTGCCCGCGCCTTTGCTCAAATGGCGCGCAAAGTCAAGAAATCTGCGGGGTTCGCCCCATAGCGGGCTGCGGCGAAAGCGCGGCTCAATCCTCGATCGCGACCAGCTGGCGCAAGCGCTCGACTTCGCACTTGGGCCCGATGCGCGACTGCAACAGATCGCGTTCCACGCATAGCCGCCCATCCTGATGCCGTTCGACATAGAAGCCGGAGTAGAAATCGCGGGCCCGGCACGACTTGTCGAGATTGAGCGAAACCATCCGGTTATCGCGCAGGAACAGCACCAGCCGGTTACCGCTGCCGGTCTTGACCCCTGCAATCTCTTCAAGCGGCAGGCACCGGCCGATCCGCTTTTCCTCATAGCGGGTGGTCAGCGCCCGTTCGAAGGCCTGTGCCGCCAGTTCCTGACGATTGCTCATCGGTTGGGGTGAGATTCGCACCACGACCCGCTGTTCGATCCGCACCTGGCGGGCGGTCTGCCGTTCCCACCATGCCTGCAGCGGATTGAACAGGCCCCAGACTTCGGCGGGTGAGGCCACGCCTGCCCGCGCTTGGCTGCCCGTTGGCAGACACACGGCGGCCAGCGCGAGCAGCGCTCCCAGAACAGACGCGCGGGGCATGATGGCCTGGCTTCCTCCTGATGTCCCGAATGGTGGCGATGGCACGCGGGACGAAGCTGTGATCCCTTACCTGCCTTATCAGCCATGGTTGAACCGAAAATGAACTGACGCATCGATAGCGGTTGTGCATCATGCAGGTGATGCCGCAAAGCAACTGGTGCACAGCATCGTGGCTGTGGCATACCTCCGCCCATGACAACCGCATCCGCTCTTCGCCGCGATCCCGCCCTGACAGCCCGGTTTCTTGATCGGGCACACGATCTGCTCGGCCCGCGCGGGTTGACGGATGATCCTGACTTGCTGCTGCCGTGGCTGACCGACTGGCGCGGACGCTATGCCGGCCGTGCGCTGGCGATGGCCTCCCCTGCCAGCACCGCGGAAGTGGCCGCGCTGGTGCAGTTATGCGCGGAATTCGGCGTGCCGCTTGTCCCGCAAGGCGGCAATAGCGGAATGGCAGGCGGGGCGACGCCGGATGCCAGTGGCACCGCGATCATCCTCTCGCTGCGGCGGATGAACGCGATCCGCACCCTAAGCGCGGATGATGGGCAAGTCATTTGCGAAGCCGGTGTGGTGCTGCAAAGTCTCCACGATGCGGCGGAGGCGGCGGGCATGCGCTTCCCGCTGACGCTGGGTGGCAAGGGTTCGGCGACAATCGGCGGCCTCATCGCTACCAATGCCGGCGGCACGCAAGTGCTCCGCCATGGGACGATGCGGGCACAGGTGCTCGGGCTCGAAGCCGTGCTGGCGGACGGGACGGTGTTCGATGGCCTGGCGGTGCTCAAGAAAGACAATCGCGGGTTTGATCTCAAACAACTGCTGATCGGCTCGGAAGGCACGCTGGGGATCATCACAGCGGCCTGCCTGCGGCTGCTGCCCGCCCCGACCGGGCGGGTGACGATCTGGGCCGGGCTGGCTTCGATCACCGCGGCGCGCAGCGTGCTGCAACGCCTTCAGGCGCGGCTCGGCGATGTGCTCGAAGGGTTCGAAGTCGTGCCCGCGCATTGCCTGGCTAGCGTGCTCGCGCATCAGGCGGGCGCACGTGCGCCCTTGGCGCAGGCCCATCCGTGGAATGCGCTGATCGAGTTTGTCACCAGCGGCGATGATCCTGCGGCCTTGCGTGAAGCGGTCGAAACCGCGCTGGGAGATGTGCTCGAACAGGGCCTGATCGCGGACGCGGTGATGGCCGCCAACGAGCGCGAGGCCGAAGCCTTCTGGGCGCTGCGCGATGGCATTTCGGCGGCCGAACGGGCGCTTGGCCCGGCCATGCAGCACGACATTTCCGTGCCGGTCGAAAAGATGCCGGAATTCATCCTCGCCGCCAGTCCTGCGCTTGAAGCCCGCTTTCCGGGCTGCCGCGCTGTTGCCTTCGGCCATCTTGGCGATGGCAATGTCCACTTCCACGTGCTCGCCCCTGCTGGCGCGGTTGCCGGCGTGTGGGAAGAAACCGAGGGCAAAACCATCAGCGCAGCGGTGCATGATCTGGTGCGCGACTGGGGCGGTTCGATCAGCGCCGAACATGGCATTGGCCAGATGAAGGTGGACGAACTCGCCCGCCTCGCGGATCCGGTGCGGCTTGGCATGATGCGGGCGATCAAACAGGCGCTGGACCCTGCCGGACTGCTCAATCCGGGCAAACTGTTGAGGGCCTGATCCGGATTATCCGCTGCGGCTTGCACCGTGCTGCGCAAAGCCCTAAAGCCCCGCCCATCCGGTGGGCGGGCGGATATGCTGCTGGTCGCACGGATAGTGTTCAAGGGCTTGTCCGGCCCACTATTCTCGGAGATGACTTCATGGCCAGCGCGCCGCAGCCGACCCTTCCGCTCTTTTACAGTGATCTTATTCCGCTCAACAGCCGTGATCATACCGACTGGAAAGTCGGGCCGCTGGAAAACGCCGCTTTCATGGCGAACACCCATGCGATCCCGCTGACGGTGGAAGAATTCGTCGACGCGCAGCGCCATTTCCCGATCGTGTTCACTGTCGGCGAAAACCCGGTGCCGATCGCGCTGCTGGGCCTGAACGAAGGCGTCAACACCTTCATGGGCGATGACAACAAGCTGGTCTCCGAAGTCTATCTGCCTGCCTATGTGCGCCGCTATCCTTTCATGCTCGCGCGGCTTCAGCCCGAAGCGCAGGAACTGTCGCTGTGCTTTGATCCGTCGGTCAAGAACATCGGCAAGAATGTCGAAGGTCAGGCCTTCTTCTCGGACAAGGGTGAGCCGACCGACTACACCCAGCAGGTGCTCGAGTTCTGCCGCCAGTTCGAAGAAGCCGGTCAGCGCACACAGGCCTTCATCAAGGTGCTCGACGACCTCGGCATCATGATGGACGGCGAAGTCGCGATCACCCGCAATGATCAGCCCGATACGCCCTTCATCTATCGCGGCTTCCGCATGGTCGATGAAACCAAGCTGCGCGAATTGCCCGTCGAAAAGCTCGAGGAAATCAGCAAGAACGGCATCCTCATGCTGATCCATGCGCACCTGTTCTCGCTGAACCTGATGCGCCATATCTTCGAACGCCAGGCGGCCATGGGCAAGATGCCCGCCATTCCGGCTGCTGCCGTCAACTGATCCATCCGTGATCATGCGCGCCCGTCGCTTGCCCCTGATGACAGGGCGCAGGCGGCGGGCGTTGCTATTCAGCCGCCTCAAGCATGCTGCGCGCCTGCCCTAGCGCCGCGGTTTCCTGGCCGAGGGCATAGACCAGCCGCGCGAGCAAGGCCGCAACCCCTGCCGCCGCCGGGGTCAGTTCGGCAAAGCCATCATCGAGATAAAGCGATCGGCAGACCTCGATCTGCAGGGCGTGAATCCCGGACTCGGGCGCGCCGTGACGATCGAGCACATAGCCGCCTGAATAGGGGCGGTTCTGCGCGGCGGGCACGCCTTCGCTTTCGAAGAAGCTCAAGCCCCGGCTCACCAAGGCATGATGGCACGAAGCCCCGAACCGGTCGCCGAGCACCATGACCGGCGCCGGCGTGGGTGAATCGCGCTGGGTAAGCGGCGGCATCGAATGCAGGTCGATCAGCAGCGCCGCGCCCCAGAGGTCGCGGATACGCTGCAATTCTTCGGCCAAGGCGCGGTGGTAGGGTTGGTGCACATCGGCAATCCGCCGATCGAGTTCAGCGCGCGGCAGGCGTGTGCGCCAGATTTCCCCATGCCCGGGCAAGCGCCGGGGGATCAATCCCAGACCACTGCGCGCGCGGTGATTCGTACCGGGTGCCGCAACCGGCCGGGCCAGCCGCGGGCCTTCGATCATCTCCCAATCAATATCGCTTTCCGCCCGGTTGAGATCGAGCATCGCGCGCGGCGCATGGGCGCGCAGCAGCGATGCACCTGTCGCCTCGGCGATGGCGGTGCCGAGTTGATCGACATGGCGATCCTCAAGCCGCAGCCGGCACAGATCGGGCGCGCGCATCCGTGCGAGCAGATCAGCCGGATAGGCGCGCCCGCCATGCGGCACCGCGACCAGCACCGGCAAGCCAGGCGCGGTCGGGGCATCTAGCGTGAAGGCCGGATCGGAAAGGCCATGGGCCGTCCTGCCACCCTGCCGCCTGATCCGCTGGCTGGCTTCGGCCCCTTGCGGCACCAAGGAACCATCGGAATGCTGCGGAAGATCAGGGTGCTGAGCCATGCCAGCCCTGTGCTGCCTTGATTGCTGCGGCTTGTCAAAGCGGCAATCGCGCAAACGGCAGCGGATCGCGCACAAAGATTTCTTAAGGCCCTCGTGCTAGACGCCTCGCCATGAAAACACTTGTTGCACCGCGTATCCTTCTTGCCGAAGACGAAGAGGCCATGCGCACCTACCTTGCCCGCGCGCTTACCAATGCGGGTTACGAAGTCTGCGCCGTGGAAAGCGGTGTTGCAGCGCTGCCCTTGCTGGAAAGCGGCGATTTCGATTTGCTGGTCTCGGACATTGTCATGCCCGAAATGGACGGGATCGAGCTTGCACAGCATTGTGCCGAGATCAGCCCGCGCACCAAGGTGATGTTCATTACGGGTTTTGCGGCGGTCAGCTTGCGCGCGAGCCGGGAACAGCCCTCGGCCAAAGTGCTCTCCAAGCCGTTCCATTTGCGCGATCTCGTGCTCGAAGTGGAACGCATGTTCGAAAACGCGCGCGAAGCCCAACCCTGATCATCGCGCGAATCGCTTGCGTGCCTCGCGTGCTTGGGTTAAGGGCGCGCTCCGCCTGCAAGGGCGCGCTGTTCGATAGCGTGGGCGTATAGCTCAGTGGTAGAGCACTGTGTTGACATCGCAGGGGTCGGAAGTTCAATCCTTCCTACGCCCACCATCGAAACAGCCTGAAAAACCCCGCCTTGGTGCGGGGTTTTTTGTTGGCTGAAAGCTCGCCGCCCAGCCGTGCCGGTCAGCAAGCTTGCGGCGCTGCCCTCTCGTGCAAGATCGCATCGGCCAGCTTGCGGCCCGACAGCCAGGCCCCTTCAACCCGCGGGCTGTGCAGGTAATCCCCCGCAATCCCGATGCCCGCCGCGGCATCGAAGCGCGCTGGCTCACCCGCAGCAACGCCGGGCAAGGCATAAAGCCAGCGATGCGCATCGCAGTGGACAAGCTCGGGCAGGCACGCCAGACCAGCAGCCGTGCGGAAATCCTCCAGCAGCAGCGCCGCAACCGCATCACGCGGCATGTCGAGCACTTCGCGGCTGCGCGCTGGCGAGGCGTGGATCACCCAGGTTTCCAGCGGAGCCCGCTGCGGCTTGGCCGCGTTGCGTGCAGCCCAGCTGATGGGCCCGTCACGACGCAGGCAGGCGTCGGTCAGCGGCAGGGGTTCGGCAAAAGCCACCAGCACCGCCCAGCACGGCGCAGACGTGACGGCAGCGGGCAGCACGGCGAGTTCGGGCGCGGCTGCGGCAAGCAAGTCACGCGCCTGCTCGGCCGGAACTGCAACCACCACACACCGCGCGGCGATCTCGCCCGCATCGGTCGTCACACGCCAGCCCATGCCTTCTTTGGCAAGCTGCGTGGCGCGCACGCCCCATCGCACATCAAACCCTTGCGCCATCGTCTTGAGCGGGCCGTTCATGCCGGGCGTGCCAACGAAGGCCTCGTCCCCGGCGTCGGGCCAAGGCGCTGCTGCCCCCGCCTCCTCCCAAGCGGCGACTGCGGCCCGGAACGCCGGATCGCGCGCAGTGAAATATTGCGCGCCGTGATCGAAGGAAATGTCTGCGCCGGCAATCGTCACGCGGCGGGATGCCATCCGCCCGCCGGGACCGCGGCCCTTGTCGATCAGCACAGGCGCTAGCCCCGCATCAGCCAGATGCCGGGCGCAGGACAGGCCCGCCATGCCTGCGCCAATAATCAGAATATCGTGATGCGTCGTTTCCATGCCCGCCCAACGCGCGGGGGCAGAGCCGGTTTCCGCGTGCCCGGCGACAATCAGGCCGCGTCAGCCGCCAGTGCCGGAGCGCGTTCGCCCGCGGCCTCGTTGAGCATTTCTGCAACAAGGAAAGCCAGCTCAAGCGATTGCTCGGCATTGAGGCGCGGATCGCAATGGGTGTGGTAGCGATCGCCCAGCCGTTCCTCGGTGATGGCCACCGCCCCGCCGACGCATTCGGTCACATCCTGCCCGGTCATCTCGATATGGATGCCGCCCGGATGGGTGCCCTCGGCACGGTGCACCGCAAAGAAACCACGCACTTCCTTGAGAATGCGATCAAACGGCCGCGTCTTGAAGCCATTATCCGACTTGATGACATTGCCGTGCATCGGATCGCAGCTCCACACCACCGGATGCCCTTCACGCTCCACCGCGCGGACCAGCCGTGGCAGGCCTTCCTCAACCTTGTCGTGGCCAAAACGGCTGATCAGCGTGATCCGGCCCGCCTCGCGGCGGGGGTTGAGCGTGTCGAGCAAGGTGAGCAGTGCATCAGGCTCGAGGGAGGGGCCGCACTTCATGCCGAGCGGATTGCCGATGCCACGGGCGTATTCGATGTGCGCCGAACCGGGGAAGCGGGTGCGATCCCCGATCCACAGCATATGCGCGCTGGTCGCATACCAATCGCCGGTGAGCGAATCCTGCCGCGTCATCGCCTGCTCGTAAGGCAGCAACAGCGCTTCGTGGCTGGTATAGAAGCTGGTGCCCTTCAATTGCGGCACCGTACCGGGATCAACCCCGCAGGCTTCCATGAAATCGAGCGCTTCGCCGATCCGGTCGGCCATTTCGGAGAATTTCTCGGTCCACGGCGTGCGGCCCATGAAATCAAGTGTCCACTGGTGGACCTGCCGCAGATTGGCATAGCCCCCGCCGGCAAAGGCGCGCAGCAAGTTGAGCGTCGCCGCCGCCTGCGAATAGGCGCGCACCATGCGCGCCGGATCATTACGGCGTGCGGCAGGATCAAATTCGATCCCGTTGATATTGTCGCCCAGATAGCTCGGCAGGGTCACGCCATCGATTGTCTCGGTCGGCGACGAGCGCGGCTTGGCAAACTGACCCGCCATGCGTCCCACTTTCACCACCGGACGCTTGCTGGCGAAGGTCATCACCACGGCCATTTGCAGGATCGCGCGAAAGGTATCGCGGATATTGTTGGGATGGAATTCGGCAAAGCTTTCCGCACAATCCCCGCCTTGCAGCAGGAAGCCGTGGCCGCGCGCAACCTGCGCCAGATCGGCCTTGAGCGCGCGCGCCTCACCCGCGAATACCAACGGCGGATAGGACGCAAGCGTCGCTTCTGCCGCAGCGAGCTCCGCCGCATCCTCGTAATGCGGCAAGTGGCGCGCTTCGTGGGTCTGCCAGCTTTGCGGGGTCCAGGTCTTCGTCACTTTGCAAGTCTTCCAAATGTCATCAGGCCATATGGCAAGAATGTGCGGCACATTCCAGCCGCGGGCCGCGCCGCTACAGGAGGCGCGTTAGATTTGTAAAGCCTCAATGCCTCTTGCGACAATATTATTTCTCGTCCGGTCAGCGTGCCCGGGCATTACCCCGGCTGTTGCGCCGGGCAGGTTCGGCAGCAAGTGTCTGACCTTGCGGGATCACCGCCAGCCGCAGCGGTTGGCGCTGGGTGAAATAGCGTTCCGCCAGAAACTGCATCACTTCGGGCGTGGTCTGCGTGTAATCGACCAGCAGCGAGCGCAGCAGCGCGACGCGCTGGGGATCGAAGCTCGCACCCTCGAGGTTGTAGAGCCAGAACTGATTGCCGGTCGAGGCGCGCTGGATCATCTGGCCAAGCGGCCCGGTAACGCGCTCCAGCTCGTCCGCCGCGGGTGGGTTTGCCGCGAGGTCGCGGGCAATCCGATCAGCCTCGGCGAAGAAGATCGGCACGAAATCCGGCTCAAGCTGGGCGAGCGCGGTGATCCGCCCGCCGCTCTCGACATCGGTGGGCCAGTTTGAAAACACCTGCGGCGAATAGCTCGCCCCGGCGCGTTCGCGCAGCGCATCGAGCAAGCGGTTGTTGAACAACTGGGTGAGGATTTCGAGCTGGCGGGATTCGCGGATGCTCGCCATCCCGCCCCCGCTCGGCCAGATCACGGCGGCTGCGGCCTGGTTGGCATCGCCGCGGTGATAGAGCACGCTCGGCCCGTCACTCGCCTTGGCAAAGCCGGGAACCCGCGCCGCGATCTCGGGCGCAATCGGCTCACGCGGTGGCAAGGCACCGAAAGTCAGGCGCAGCTGTTCGGCGATGGCTTCGGGATCCACTTCGCCGAACACGAGCACTTCGACGGGGCCCTGCTTCAGCAGCGGTTCCCACACCGCACGGAAGCCTTCGGGCGTGGCGGCCTCAAGAGCTTCAGGCGATGGCGTGGCGAAGCGCGCATCATTGCCCGTGGCGACAAAGTCGAGATCGCGCTGCAACACCCCGCCAGGGCTTGTCGAATAGGTGTTGTAGGCAAGCCCAGCGGCAGCCTTGGCGCGGATCACCGGATCAGCATCCCAACGCGGATTGGCGAGCTTGGCTGCAAACAGATACAGCTGGCCCGCGACATCATCGGGCCGGGTTTGCGCGGTGAAGGTGAACACCCCTTCCCCGATCGCGAAATCGAAGCCGAGCTTGCGCCCGGTCGCCAGGCGATCCAACTCGTTCTGTCCCAGTTCGCCAATGCCCGAGCCCACCAGCGCGGCTTCGCCGAGCGAGGCATAGACCGCATTGCTCTGGTCGAACGCGCGTTGCCCGGCGCCGAACCGGACCCGCACTGTCACGCGCCCCGGTTCGGCATCGCTCGCCCACACCAAGGCGCGCACGCCGTTGGCGAATTCGATCTGCTCCACCTCCAACACGCCAAGCGGCGCACGCTTGGTGATTTCGCCGGGCGCGCCGACAGGGTGCAAATCGGCAAAGGAAATGCTCTGCGCCGCGAGCCGCGCGCTAGGATCAATCACAACCTCGCGGGCCAGCGCGAGCCGCAGGGCGCTTTCATCGGCCTCACCCGCCACCGGGGTGACATAGACCGATCGCAGCACATCGCCATCGAACAGCCGCCGCGTGCTGGCGAGGATTTCCTCGGGGTTGAGCCGCGCCTTCATCCCGCGGAACACCGCGAGCACCGTGCCGGGTGCGGCAACGGTCTCGCGAATATCGACCGCATTGACGAGCGTGTTCCCCAGATCGGCACCCGATTGCACCGGCGCCTGTTCAACTTCATTGGCGAAGACAACATCGAATTCGGCCACTTCGCGATCAATCTCTTCCTGCGTCGGCGGCTCGGCGAGCGCATCGGCAATCACCCCGCGCACATCATTGAGCGCAGCCTGCCAATCGCCTGACAGCGGGGCGAATGTGATGAAGGTCGCATCGGCGGAACGCGAGATATTCTCCTGCCTTGCCTGCGCATAAAGGAAACTGCCACCACCGCGGGCGCGCGCTTCGAGCCGCCGGTTGATGATCGCCTGCGCCACGGCATCCAGCAGCAGCCCTTCATTATAGACAATCGTGTCATTCTTGGGGCGCCAAGGCCGCATCACGGCATAGGTGAGGCTGCGGGGCAGATCAGGCTCGACCGCGACGGCCAGTTCGCCCAGCGGCGCGCCGATAACGGGTTCATCGGTTGCGCCCTTGGGAACAACCGGATCGCCGAAATTCGGCGCAACGCCCGGCGTGCCCGAGCCTTGCCAATCCCCGAACCACTGTTCGACAAGGCCTGCCAGCTCCATCGGATCGGCATCACCGGCGACCACGATCACCGCATTTTCCGGGCGATACCAGCGATCATAGAAGGCCCGCACCTTGCGCCCGGTTGCCCCGCGCAGGGTTTCCTCTGTGCCGATCGGACTCCGGCTGGCGAGACGTTGCCCGGCAAACAGCGTGCTGCGCGTCAGATCAGACACGCGCTGCCCGGCACCGCCGCGCTCGCGCTTTTCGGCAAGCACAATCGGCAATTCGGCGCGCACATTGGCATCATTCAGCACCGGCGCGCGCACCATGCCCGACAGCAGGCGGAAGCTTTCGGACAGCTTGGCGCGGTCAATATTGGGGATGTCGAGCTTGTAGGCTGTATGGGTCGGGCTGGTTTCGGCATTGGCATCGCTTCCGAATGTCGCCCCGAGCCGCTGCCATGCGGCAATCGCCGCACCCTGCCCGAGATACTGGCTTTCGCGGAACAGCAGGTGTTCGATCAGGTGGGCAAAGCCCTGCTCGCTGTCTTCCTCGTGGAGCGAACCGGCATCGATCCGCACCCGGATGGCGACCTGCCGCGGCGGCACGCCATTGCGCCGCACCGCATAGCGCAGCCCGTTGGGCATCTCGCCAAACAGCCACTCTTCATCGACCGGAACATCGCTGCCGCGATAGAGCCAGGGCACTTCGCCCTTGCCCTGAAGCCAGCGCGGCGCGGGGATCGCATTTTCCGCCGCAGGCGCGGGCGCGGTGGCCTCGCGGGTCTGGGCAAGCAGCGGGGACGCGAGCGCGAGCGGCGCTGCAAGCAGAAAGAGGGCGCGGCCCGCCCGATCAAGCATGGTCATGGAGCTGATTATAGGGGCGCAATTTCTGAAGGGATAGTGAATGACGACAGGATTGCGTGCTTGAAATCCGACAAGATCGGTCTTAAATCGCCAGCCATGTTCATCGAAACCGAAACCACGCCCAACCCGGCCAGCCTCAAGTTCCTTCCCGGCAAGACCGTGATGGAGGTTGGCACCCGCGAATTTTCCTCGCCCGAAGCCGCACAAGCGAGCCCCTTGGCACAGGCCATTTTCGACACGGGCGATGTGGTCAACGTGTTCTATGGCTGGGACTTCGTGACAGTCACCGCCGCCCCCGGCGCGGATTGGAGCGCGCTCAAGCCGCAGGTCATCGCGATCCTGCTTGATCATTTCGTGTCCGAAGCCCCACTGTTCGCAAGCGGCAGCGCGGCCGGCATTGCCGTGCCGCCCGAAATGGACATGGCCGTGGAAGAGCGCGCGGAAGATGCCGAAATCATTTCCGCGATCAATGAATTGCTCGAAACCCGCGTGAGGCCTGCTGTTGCTGGCGATGGCGGCGATATCGCCTATCGCGGCTTTCGCGACGGGGTGGTCTATCTTACCTTGCAAGGATCGTGCTCGGGCTGTCCGTCGAGCACGGCGACGCTCAAGCACGGCATCGAAGGGCTGCTCAAGCATTACGTCCCCGAAGTTGTCGAAGTGCGCGCAGCCTGATCATGCAATTCCACGATCATGCCCTCAGCGCCGACGCGCTGGCCCAGCTTTTCAACGAAGCGCGCAGCTATAATGGCTGGCTCGACAAGCCCGTATCGGACGCCCAGCTTCATGCGATCTGGGATCTGATGAAGATGGCGCCGACCTCGGCCAATATGCAGCCCGCGCGCATCGTGTGGGTCAAATCGGCCGAAGCAAAAGCACGGCTCGCGGATTGCGTGATGGAAGGCAACCGCGCCAAGGTGCTCGCCGCGCCCGTCACCGCGGTGATCGGCTATGATATCGACTTCCACGAGGAACTGCCTTGGCTGTTCCCGCACACCGATGCCAAAAGCTGGTTCGAAGGCGATGAAAAAGGGCGTGAGGAAGGCGCGTTTCGCAATTCCTCGCTGCAAGGCGCCTATCTGATGCTGGCCGCCCGCGCGCTCGGGCTTGATTGCGGGCCGATGTCGGGGTTCGATCCGGCCGCGGTAAACGCCGCCTTTTTCGCCAATGAACCGCGCCACCGCGTCAATTTCATCTGCTCGGTCGGCTATGGCGATCCGGCAAGCATCTTTGATCGCTCGCCCCGCCCTGATTTCGATCGCTTCAATCGCATCGCCTGACGGCGCACAAAGCCTCCTTGCATAGCGCCGCAGGCTGAGGCATCGGCGCTGTTCATGCGCACCCTCGCCATTGAGACGGCCAGCGAAGCCTGCTCCATTGCCCTGTTCGGGGCCGATGGCGGTGTGCTGGCGCACGATCACCGGGTGATCGGGCGTGGGCACGCCGAGGCACTGGTGCCGATGATTGCCGCGCTGCCCGGCAAGGGGCAGGCGCCGCGCATCCTCGTTTCGCTTGGCCCCGGCAGCTTCACCGGTGTGCGGATCGGATTGGCGACCGCGCGCGCGCTCGGCCTCGCGTGGGGGGCTGAGGTGCTCGGCTATCCGACGCTGGCGCTGGTCGCCGCAATGACGCGCCAGCAACAGGGCGACAGCGCGGTGACTGTCTGCATGCATGGCGGACATGGCGAATGGTTTGTCGGCGATTTTGATGCGCAGGGCCTGCCCCAAGGTGACACGGCCTCACTCAAGCCCGAAGCAGCGCTGGCGCGGCGCCCCCACCCGCTGATCGCAGGCAACCGGGCCGAGCCTTGGGTTGCCCAGCGCGGAGATGGCATCGCGCTCGCGCTGCTGCCTGATGCCAGTCAGGCGCTTGCCGTTCCCGAAGCCCTGCTGACCCGCGATCTCGCACCGATCTATGGCCGCGGCCCCGATGCCATGCCGCTGGCGCAACAACAGGCCACGCCATGACGCCCTGCCCGCGCCAGCTCGACCGGATCATGCAAGTGATGAGCGTTGCTTTTGATCCGGCTTATGGCGAGGCATGGAACCGTCGGCAGGTGAGCGACGCGCTGACGCTGGCCAGCACCCACGCGCTGGTCATCAGCACCGAGGGTACCCTCATCCCCGACGGCCCAAGTCGGCTGATCCCGGCCGGCTTCACCCTCACCCGCCACGCCGCCGATGAGGAAGAATTGCTGCTGATCGCAGTCGATCCGCAACATCGTCGCCGTGGATTGGGCGAACAATTGATCGGACACTTGTTTGATGCGGCACGGCAACGCGGGATTACACGCGTCTTTCTTGAGATGCGCCGCGGCAACCCTGCGATCGCCCTTTATGGTAAATTGGGATTTGCGCCGATTGGTGAGCGACTCAACTATTACCGCACGCCAAGCGGGGAACGCATCGACGCTATTACTTTTGGCAAGACGCTAGAGCCTTGATAGGGTCGGGACATTCCTCCACAATTTCAAGGAGTCCTCTTGCAAAAGATGAAATTCTGCGGCATTTGGGAATCCTTAAAAAATAAGGTAGTGTTACCACGAGGAACTCATGCAGAACTTGGAATTCGAAATGAAGGAAACCCTAATCACGCTGACAAGCGATATTGTCGCAGCGCATGTCAGCAATAACGATGTCGCAGTCGGTGACCTGCCGGGGCTTATCACCAATGTTTACTCTGCACTTGCAGGGCTTGGTGAATCGGCACCGGTGGTGGAAAACCGGCCTGAACCGGCAGTATCGGTCCGGTCTTCGGTGAAACCCGATTACATTGTGTGCCTTGAAGATGGCAAAAAGCTCAAAATGCTTAAGCGTTATCTTCGCACCAATTACAACATGACCCCGGAAGAATACCGTGCTCGCTGGGGCTTGCCGGCTGATTATCCGATGGTCGCGCCCAATTATGCAGAGACCCGCCGCGATCTCGCCAAGAAAATCGGTCTCGGGCGCAAGCCCGGCGCAACAGCGAAGACCCGGCGCGCCAAGTAAGGCAAGGCGGCACCGCGCGCGCTGACAGGCTTGGCTCCAGCCCGGATCACGTCGCCCGCGCGGTGCTCGTCCACCGCTTTTTCCCGCTTGGCTTGAGCCCATTGGCAAGGCCCGGTAAAGTGTCGCAACCATTTCCATCAGGCGGGTGCCGATGGTGCCCGGGGCGGAGCGTCTTTTGAGCCAGAAAATCGATCTTGAGCAGCTGTGTGCCGAAAAGGGCCTGCGCATCACCGAACAGCGCCGGGTGATTGCCAAGGTGCTTTCCGACAGCACCGATCATCCCGATGTCGAACTGCTGCACGAACGCGCCTCTGCCATCGATTCCAAGATCTCGATTGCCACGGTTTACCGGACAGTGCGCCTGTTCGAGGAAGCGGGCATTCTTGATCGTCATGATTTCGGTGACGGCCGGTCGCGCTATGAACCCGTTCCCGAAGCCCATCACGATCACCTGATCGATGTCGAGACCGGCAAGGTCGTCGAATTCGTCGATCCCGAAGTCGAAGCGCTCCAGCGCCAGATTGCTGAACGGCTGGGCTATCGTCTCGTCGATCACCGCATGGAGCTTTACGGCGTCAGGCTGTCCCGTGAAGAGCGCAACTGACGCTGCCTTGCGCGCGGCGGCCGCGCGCGGGGAAATCACCCCGGTTTCACTGGGTGGCTGGCTGCGGATCGGATTGCGCGCCGCCGCCCTGATTGGCCTTCTGCTGGTGTTTGTGCCGCTGCACTACGCGTTCCGCACGCTCGCCTATGGCTCGCCCTTCCCGATGCTGTTCCTGCGCTATGCCGCTCGCGTGTGCGGAGCGCGGGTGGAAGTCATCGGCACCCATCTCAAGCGCGATGTCTTCTTTATCGCCAACCACGTTTCATGGATGGATATTCTGGCGCTCGCCGGTGCGAGCGGCACAGCCTTTGTCGCCAAGGCCGAACTTGCCGAAGCGCCGGTGGTGGGCTGGCTCGCCAGCCTCAACCGCACCGTCTTCGTGAAGCGCGAGAACCGGCTTGGCGTCGCCGAACAGATCAACGCGCTCAAGGAAGCCTTGGAAGATAACTGGTCCGTCACAGTCTTTCCCGAAGGCACCACCACCGATGGGCAATCGCTGCTGCCGTTCAAGACCTCGATGATGTCGGTGCTCGATCCGCCGCCGCCCGGCGTGCTGGTCCAGCCGGTGGTGCTCGACTATGGCGAGGTTGCCGAGTGGATCGGCTGGATCGGCGAGGAAGGCGGCCTCAACAATGCCAAGCGGGTGCTGGCGCGCAAAGGCTCCTTCCCGCTCAAGCTCTATTTCCTCGAACCTTTCAGCCCAGAGCATTTCCGCGGCCGCAAGGCAATCAGCAGCGAAGCCCGGGCGCGCATCGAGGAAGCGCTGGGGGAGATCCTTGGCAAGCCGCTGCGCCCCTTCGCGCACGCGGTTGCCCCGGTGCGTTATCAGCCGCAGGACTAGCGCCGGGTGCTCAAAGCCCCGCGCGCACCAGCCAATCGTGGAACAGCCGCACCGGGCGGCTTTCGAGCGCGACCGGCTTGCACACGAACCAGTAGGAATAGGGGCTTTCCACCGGCACGCCCGGCAGATTGGTGAGGCGATTGTCGCCCGCACGGCGCAAGTGATCATCATGCATAATCGCAATGCCGAGGCCCTGAGCTGCGGCTTCGAGCATCAGCTGGCCGGAATCGTAATGATCGATCGCCACCGGATCCATATCTTCCAGGCTATTGGCCTTCTTCCACGCGACAAAGCTTTCCGGCAGCTCGTTGTGGATCAGGAAGGTCTGTTTCGCCATGGTCTCGGGCGAGACGACATTGCCGATCCCGCGCGCAAGTTCCTTGCTGCAAATGGCGTGGACGAGATTGTGATCAAGCCGCACCGCATGGAGGCCGCTCGCCGGACCGCGCGAAAGGATGATCGCGGCATCAAGCGTGTCCCCGACCCGATCTTCGAGATGTGGCGCAGTATCAATATCAATGTGCAGCAGCGGGTGGCGCTTGCGCAGCTCACCCAATCGCGGGAACAACCGCTGACTGCCGAACATCGGCAGCACGCCGAGCCGCAGACGGAGCAGCGCGATATTGTCCGACTGGCTTTCCACCGCGCGGGCCAGCGCTTCCATGTGCGGATTGACCGCTTCGTAGAAGGCCTGCCCCTCATCCGTGAGTTGCATCGATTGCCGCGCGCGGGTGAACAGCTTCTTGCCGACGAATTCTTCCAGATTGGTGATCCGCCGCGACAGCGCGGACGGACTCAACCCGATCTCTTCCGCCGCCGCGCGGGCCGAGCCAAGACGAACGGTGCGCATGAAAGCTTCAAGAGCGCGCAGGGGAGGCAAGCGGCGTGCAGGCATGGTGTGGCTCCTTGATCGAAGGAGATACGCCCGACAACCCCAAAGGATGCAAAAAATCGAAGTGGCTGCGAGAAATTTTGCGGTGACTTGCCTTTACTGCAATTCGCTCGCAACAGCCGGGGCATGGAGCCGCAACCGCGTCACATGGGTCTCGTCACCCGCGGTGACCTCAATGCGCCAGCCGCTCGGGTGTTCCAGAATCGCCCCCACCGGCGGCACGGCTTCGGCAAGCACGAACGCCAGCCCGCCCAGCGTATCGACCGCTTCCTCGACCTCGGCGAGCCGCGGATCGACCATCTTGGCCACATCATCAAGCTCGGCGCGGGCATCGCAATCCCACATCCCCTCGCCGATCGGCACGATCAGCGCGGCCGGCGTTTCGTCATGCTCGTCCTCGATCTCGCCGACGATTTCCTCGACCAGATCCTCGATCG
>ERZ1066123.243-NODE-243-length-43880-cov-14.234957_pt1 | contig 43880 bp, 41 predicted proteins | sample MGYA00382770_ERZ1066123 | MGnify/ENA primary metagenome ERZ1066123 (study PRJEB33369, sample SAMEA5778353) | biofilm metagenome | biome: Industrial cooling water; feature: Water cooling tower basin; material: Biofilm | place: United Arab Emirates | collected...
GCGCATGGCGGCCGCCACCGCCGCCATCCTCGCGGGCGCCGGCCCCGCGCCCACCGCCCCGGCCGCGCCGGCGGGCTCCGCGCTCGACCGGCCCTTCATCCAGCTCGGCATCTTCTCGATCGAGGCCAACGCCCAGGCCACCGCCCAGGCCATGACCGCGGAGGGGCTGCCCGCGCGGGTCGTGGCCTCCACCACCCAGGGCCAGAGCATCTGGCGCGTCCTGGTCGGCCCCGCCGCCTCCGAGGCCGAGCGCGCCTCGCTCCTGTCCCGCGTCCAGGCCGAGGGCTTCGCCGACGCCTACGCCGTGCGCAACTGACGCCGCAACCCGAGGATCCCCATGGCCCGCCTCGTCGCCCTCTTCGGCCTCGCCCTGGCCCTCCTGGCCCTGCCGCTGCGCGCCCAGGAGTTCCAGACCGCCGCCACGGCAGCCTACGTCTACGACCTCTCCAGCGGCACCGTGCTCTTCGAGAAGAACGCCGACGTGCCGCTGCCGCCGGCCTCCAAGCTCAAGCTCATGACCATCCTCATGACCTTCGAGGCGCTGCGCAGCGGGCAGCTGACCATGGACACCACCCTGCCCGTGTCCGAGGCGGCCATGGCCTACAAGGGCTCGTCCATGTTCCTCAACACGATGGACCGCCCCACCGTGTCCGAGCTCCTCCAGGGCGTCATCGTCTTGTCGGGCAACGACGCCACCGTGGTGCTGGCCGAGGCCCTGTCGCCGGACGGCACCGAGGCGGGCTTCGCGCGGCTGATGAACGCCCGCGCCCAGGAGCTGGGCATGACCCAGAGCGTCTTCATCAACTCCAACGGCTGGCCGGCCGAGGGCCAGGTGATGTCCATGCGCGACCTCGCCATCCTGGCCGAGCACATCATCGTGGACTTCCCCGAGTACTACCCGATGTTCGCCCAGCAGGAGTACCTGTTCGACGGCCGCGTCCCCTCCAACACGCAGAACCGCAACCCGATCCTCGGGCTCGGCATCGGCGCGGACGGGCTCAAGACGGGCTTCAGCGAGGAGGCGGGCTACGGGCTGGTCGGCTCGGCCCTCCAGAACGGGCGGCGGATCATCTTCGTCATCACCGGCCTGCCCAGCATGGAGGCGCGCCGCACCGAGGCCGAGAGGATCGTCAACTGGGCCTTCCGCCAGTTCGCCTTCCGGGAGCTGGGCGTGGCCGGCACCCGACTGGCCGAGGCCGAGGTCTGGATGGGCGAGGCGCCCTCGGTGGGCCTGGCGCTGCGCGACGACCTGGCGGTGCTCACGCCCGCGCTGGCGGGCGGCCTGACGGCCGAGGTCGTCTACCAGGGGCCCCTCCCGGCGCCCGTGCAGGCCGGGGATGAGGTGGCCGAGCTGGTCATCCGGCGCGAGGGCCTGCCCGAGATGCGCGTGCCGCTGGTGGCGGCGTCGTCCGTGGCGCGCGGCGGCTTCGTGCCCCGCATGACCACGGCGCTGCGCGCGGCCATGGCGCGCGCCGGCCTCGCCGTGCCCCTCGCGGCGCCCGACGCGGCGGCCGGGGCGGAGGCCGGGGCGCCCGACGGCGGGGCCTGATGGCCCTCTTCGTCAGCGTCGAGGGCATAGACGGGTCGGGCAAGAGCACCCAGGCGCGCCTCCTGGCCGAGACCCTGCGCGCCACGGGCCGCGAGGTGGTCCTGACGCGCGAGCCCGGCGGCAGCGAGGGGGCCGAGGAGATCCGCCGCCTCCTGCTGACGGGCGACCCCGGGCGCTGGTCGCCGGTGACGGAGCTTCTGCTCTTCACCGCCGCCCGCCGCGACCACCTGGAGCGCACCATCCTGCCGGCGCTGGGGCGCGGCGCCGTCGTCGTCACGGACCGCTTCGCCGACAGCACCCGGCTCTACCAGGGCGAGAGGGGGGCCTCGCGCGACCTCGTGGAGCGGCTCCACGCCGCCGTCATCGGGCGCGAGCCGGACCTGACGATCCTCGTGGACATGGACCCCGCCAAGGCGCTGGCCCGGGGGCTCGCGCGCCGCTCGGGCGAGGACCGCTTCGAGGAGATGGGCCTCGCGCTCCAGGCCCGGCTGCGCGAGGGCTTCCTGGCCCTCGCCCGCGAGCACCCCGGCCGCATCGCCGTGGTGGACGGCGACCGCCCCGAGGCCGCGGTCGCGGGCGACGTCGCCGCCCTGGCGCTCGCCCGGCTCCCCTGATGGCCGAGGAGACCCCCGACGAGGCCCACTGGCCCGACCGCCGCGAGGGCGCCCCCCACCCGCGCGAGGCCCTGGCGCTCTTCGGCCAGGAGGCGGCCGAGCGCGAGGCGCTCCTGGCCTGGGACCGCCTGCCCGCCGGATGGCTGCTCGCGGGTCCAGAAGGCGTCGGCAAGGCCACGCTCGCCTACCGCCTCGCCGGCAGCCTGCTGGCCGGCGGCCCCCGCCCGGTCGCGCTGGGCCTGCCGCCCGAGCATCCCGACGCGCGGCTCGTCCGGGCCGGCGCCCACCCGCGCCTCCTTGTGGTGCGCCGCTCGCCCGACGACAAGGGCCGCCTGCGCACACAGATCACCGTGGAGGACGCGCGCCGGCTCGGCCCCTTCCTGGGCCTCAGCGCCGCCGACGGCGGCCGGCGCGTCGTGCTGGTGGACGCCAGCGACGACCTCAACCCCAGCGCCGCCAACGCGCTCCTCAAGCTCCTGGAGGAGCCGCCGGCGCGCGCCCACCTCCTGCTCGTCGCGCACCGCCCCGCCCGGCTCCTGCCCACGATCCGCTCGCGCTGCCGCGTCCTGCGGCTCCAGCCCCTCGCCCCCCCCGACCTCGGCCGCGCGCTGGCCGCCATCGGCCTGGAGGGCGGGGGGGAGGCCCTGGCGGAGCTGGCCGGCGGCTCGGTCGGCCGCGCCGTGGACCTCCTGGCCGGGGGCGGCCTGGAGGTCGCGGCCGAGATCGTGGCGCTGCTCACCACCCTTCCCCGCCTCGACCGCGCCGGCGCCCTGCGGCTGGCCGAGTCCTGCGCGGGCCGGGGCGCGGAGGCGCGTCTGTCGCTGGTCCTCGACCTCCTGGACGCGCTGCTCGCGCGGCTCGCCCGCGCGGGCCTGGGCCTGCGGCCCGCCGCCGAGGCCGCCCCGGGCGAGGCCGCCCTCCACGCCCGCCTCGCGCCCTCGCCGGCCGCCGCCCGGCTCTGGGCCGAGGCGCAGGGGCGCGCCGTGCCCGCCGCCCGCGCCGGCCGGGGGGTCAACCTTGACCCCGCCGCCCTCCTCCTCGATACGCTCCTCCAGATCGAGGACGCGGCGCGCCGGGCCGCCTGAAGGCCCCATGCTGGTCGATTCCCACTGCCATCTCGACTTCCCCGACCTGCTGCCGGAAGCGGAGGCCGTGGTCGCCCGCGCCCGCGCCGCCGGCGTCGGCCGCTTGGTGACGATCTGCACCCGCCTTCGGAGCGAGCCCGCCGTGCGCGCCCTGGCCGAGCGCCTGTCGGGCGAGGCGCGCACCGTCCTCTACGCCGCCGGCACCCACCCCCTGAGCGCGGCCGAGGAGCCAGAGGCGACGGTGGAGGAGCTGGCGGCGCTCGCCGCCCATCCCCTGATGGTCGGGATCGGCGAGACGGGGCTCGACTACCACTACCGGCCCGAGACGCGGGAGGCGCAGCAGCGCAGCTTCCGCACCCACGTCCTGGCCGCCCAGGAGACGGGGCTGCCGCTCATCGTCCACGCGCGGGACGCCGACGAGGACGTGGCGGCGATCCTGGAGGAAGGGTTCGCCCGGAAGCCCTTCGCTGGCGTCATGCACTGCTTCTCCTCGGGCGAGGGCCTCGCGCGCCGGGCGCTCGACCTGGGCCTCTACCTCTCCGCCTCCGGCATCGCCGCCTTCCCCCGGAGCGAGGCCCTGCGCGCCATCCTGGCCGCCGCGCCCCTCGACCGCATCCTGGTGGAAACCGACGCCCCCTACCTCGCCCCCCCGCCCCACCGGGGCCGGCGCAACGAGCCCGCCTTCGTCGCCCACACCGCCCGGGCCATCGCGCCCCTCTGGGACGTCTCGCCCGAGGCGTTCGCCGCCGCGACCACCGCCAACTTCCACCGACTCTTCGCCAAGGCATGACGGCCACCCTCACCATCCTGGGCTGCGGCTCCTCGGGGGGCGTGCCGCGCCTGGGGGGCGACTGGGGCGCCTGCGACCCCACGGAGCCCCGCAACGCCCGCACGCGCTGCTCGGCGCTGGTGACGCGCGAGGGGCCGGGGGGGGCGACGCGCGTGCTCCTGGACACCTCCCCGGACCTGCGCGCGCAGCTCCTGGCGGCGGGCGTCGGCACGCTCGACGCGGTGCTCTACACCCACCCCCACGCCGACCACGTCCACGGCATAGACGACCTGCGCATGGTGGTCATCAACCGCCGCGCCCGCCTGCCGGTCTGGACGGACGGGCCCACGGCCGCCGCGCTGCGCGCCCGCTTCGGCTACGCCTTCGAGACCCCGCCCGGGTCCGACTACCCCCCCATCCTCGACCTCAACGTGCTGGACGGCCCCGTCACCGTCGCCGGCCCCGGCGGACCCCTCACCTTCCGCCCCTTCGCCGTCGAGCACGGCACCATCCCCGCGCTCGGCTTCCGCTGCGGCGACATGGCCTACCTGCCCGACGTGTCGGCCATCCCCGAGGAGGCCTGGCCCCTGCTGGACGGCCTCTCGCTCTGGGTCGTGGACGCCCTGCGCTACCGCCCGCATCCCTCCCACGCCCATCTCGACCGCACCCTCGCCTGGATCGCCCGCGCCAGGCCCCGGCGCGCGGTCGTCACCAACATGCACGTGGACCTGGACCACGCCACCTTGCTCCGCGACCTGCCCCCGGGCGTGGAGCCCGCCCATGACGGCATGACGCTGCCCTTCGCCCCGTGAGCATCCTCCTCTCGGTCGTCCTGCCGGTCTTCCTGGTCATCGGCGCGGGCTTCGCGGCCGCCCGGCGCGGCCTCATCCCCGAGGCGGGCATTGACGGCCTCATGCGCTTCGCCCAGGGCTTCGCCATCCCCTGCCTCCTGTTCCGCGCCATCGCCACGCTGGACCTCGGCGCCTCCTTCGACCCCGCGGTGGTGGCCACGTTCTACGCGGGATCCTTCGCCTGCTTCCTGCTCGGCACCGCCGGCGCGCGCTGGCTCTTCGGGCGCGACTGGGAGGACAGCGTCGCCATCGGCTTCTGCGCGCTGTTCTCCAACTCGCTCCTGCTGGGCCTGCCCATCACCGAGCGCGCCTTCGGGCCGGGCGCCACGGAGGCCAACTTCGTCATCATCGCCGTCCACTCCCCCTTCTGCTACGCGGTCGGCATCACCGCCATGGAGATCGCCCGCGCCCGCGGCTCCGCCCGCGCCGCCATCCCCGGCAAGATCCTGCGCGCCATGCTGGGCAACGGGCTCATCGTCGGCATCCTCCTGGGCCTGCTATGGAACCTCGGCGGGCTGCCCCTGCCCGCCGCCGTGGACGAGGCGCTCGGCCTCGTGATCCAGGCCGCCCTGCCCTCGGCGCTCTTCGGGCTCGGCGGCGTCATCGCGCGCTACCGCGTCGAGGGCGACCTGCCGACCATCCTGTTCGTGCTCTCGCTCTCTCTCCTCCTGCACCCGGCCCTGGCCTGGGGCCTGGGCACGCTCGTCGGGCTCCCCACCGACGCCTTCCGCTCCGTCGTCGTCACCGCCGCCATGGCCCCCGGCGCCAACGCCTACCTCTTCGCCAACATGTACGGGCGGGCCAAGCGGGTCGCCGCCTCCTCCGTGCTGCTCGGCACCGCGCTGTCGGTCTTGACCGCCTCGGCCTGGCTCGCGGCCCTCAGCTAGGGCTCAGGCCCCGCAGCCTCTCGGAGCGGCGGCGCAGCAGCTCCAGCGCGACGAGGAGCAGGATCGAGACGGCCACCAGCACGGTCGCCGCCGCCAGGATGGTCGGGCTGATCTGCTCGCGCAGGCCGATGAACATCTGCCAGGGTAGCGTCTTCTGCCCCGCCGCCCCCATGAAGAGCACGACCACCACCTCGTCGAAGGAGGTGATGAAGGCGAACAGCGCCCCCGAGACCACGCCGGGCAGGATCAGCGGCATCTGGATGCTCCGGAAGGTACGCAGGGGGTTGGCGCCCAGCGAGGCGGCGGCGCGGGTGAGCGAGCGGTCGAAGCCCACCAGGGTCGCGGTCACGGTGATGATGACGAAGGGGATGCCCAGGACCGCGTGCGCGAGGACCACGCCCCAGTAGGTGCCCTGGAGCCCGATGCGGGAGTAGAAGAAGTACATCCCCGCCGCCGAGATGATGAGCGGCACGATCATGGGCGAGATCAGCACCACCATGATGGCGCGCTTGAAGGGCACGTGGCTCTGCGACAGGCCCACGGCGGCCAGCGTGCCCAAACCCACGGCGATCAGCGTCGCCACGGGGGCGATCTTGAGCGAGTTCCAGAGCGGCCCCTGCCAGTCGGGGTTGGTGAGGAAGTCGCGGTAGTGCTTGAGCGAGTAGGCCTCGGGGTCGAGCGCCAGCATGCCGGGCGTGAAGGTGAAGAAGTCCTGGGCGTTGAACGACAGGGGGACGATGACCACGATGGGCGCGATCAGGAAGACCAGGATCAGGCCCACGATGACGCGGAAGGCGTAGTGCCAGGTCCGCTGGAGGGGCGTGGCGTAGGAGGGCAGCGCCATGTCCTCAGCCCCCCAGCTTGACGTTGTCTATGCCCACGAAGCGGTCGTAGAGCCAGTAGAGCAGCAGCACCGCCGCGAGCAGGATGGTGGAGAGCGCCGCCGCCAGGCCCCAGTTGAGGCTGTCGGAGATGTGGTAGGCGATGCGGTTGGAGATGAAGACCCCGCGCGTGCCGCCCACGAGCTCGGGCGTGATGTAGTAGCCGATGGCCAGGATGAAGCAAAGGATCGAGCCCGCCCCGATGCCGGGGATCGTCTGGGGGAAGTAGACGCGCCAGAAGGCGGTCCAGTCGTTGGCGCCGAGCGACTTGGCGGCCCGCAGGTAGGAGGGCAGGATGCCCTTCATCACCGAGTAGAGCGGCAGGATCATGAAGGGCAGCAGGATGTGGGTCATGGCGATGACCGTGCCCAGCTGGTTGTTGATCAGCAGGAGCCGGTCCTGGTCCCCCACGAGGCCCAGCCAGACGAGGATGTCGTTGACCACGCCCTGCTGCTGGAGGAGCACCTTCCAGGCGCTGGTGCGGACCAGGAGCGAGGTCCAGAAGGGCAGCAGCACCAGGATCATCAGGAGGTTCGCGGTGCGCGCGGGCAGGTTGGCCAGGAGCCAGGCCACGGGGTAGCCCAGGAGGATGCAGACGCCGGTGATGAGCAGCGACATCACGAAGGTGCGGGCGAAGAGCAGCAGGTAGATGCGGTCGTCGGGCGCGCGCCTCTCGATGCCGTCCGGGGTGAGCTGGAGGTCCACGGCGTTGACGTAGTAGCCGGCCGTGTAGCGCCCCGAGTAGGCGCGGATCGTGGCCCAGGTGGCCGGGTCGCCCCAGGCCTCGTCCTCGGCCACGAAGGCGGCGCGCAGGTCGAGCGTGCCGCCGGCGAAGGGATCGAAGGGGCCGAAGGGCGGGTCCGTCAGCACGGGCTGGCCCATGGACCACAGGCCGCGGATCGAGAGGGCGTCGGCCCCGGTGCCCTGGAGGTCGGCGAGGAGCGCCGCGACGACGAAGGGGGGCACGTCCTCGGCGGCCGGGTCGTCGCCCTGGCCGCGGGCGAAGGCGGACCAGGCGTCCCAGGCGTCGGCCGCGCGGGGCAGCGCCTCGCGCAAGCCCCGCGCGTCCGGCGCGAGGCCGGCGGCGCGGCGCGCCTCGGGCGTGGCCAGGGACGCGTCCATCCAGGCCGCCCAGGCGGCGCCCTCCGCGAGCGGGGGGAACTGGGCGGCCACCGGCGCCACGGCGGCCTCGGCCATGTCCTCGAGCGAGCGCCCGGTGCCGCGGATGAGCGAGGAGAAGCCGGGGGATTCGTAGTTGAGGCGCGAGCCGAGCTGGGTGTGGAGCTTGCGCGCCTCGGCCAGCGAGAGGTCGGTGAGGAGGGCCTGGAAGGCGGCCTCCCCGGGCGGATCGGCGGGGTCGGCGGCGAGCGCCGCCACCGTGCGGGGCAGCGTGTCGGGGACGATGCCGTTCTGCACCGAGCGCAGCAGCATGTCGCCGATGGGCGCCACGAAGGTCACGAGCACGAAGAGGAGGAGGGGCGCCACGAGCAGGAGCGCGCGCAGCTTCTGGCGGCGGAGCGAGCGGGCGAGCGAGACGCGCAAGGGCGTGCCGTCGGCCGCGCGCATCCCGCCCGCCTCCGCCGTCCTGCCGCCTGCCGCCATGTCCGTCACGATCCGTCTCCCGAGTCGCGTGTCGGGGAGCAGGATGGCCCAGGGTGGTTAACGAAGCCCTGGGCCATCGGGCGTTGCGGGGGGGCGCCGCGCAACGCCCCCCCTTGGCCCCCTACTGGGCCAGCCAGTTCTGGAACTGGGCCTCGACCTCGTCCTGGTTGTCGGCCCACCATTCGATGTTGTTGACCAGGTAGCGCTGCATGTTGGCGGGGTTGGTCGGCATGAAGGGCGCCATCTCGATGCCCAGCGTGGCGTGGGTCGCGACCAGCGGCTGCGAGGAGGCGCGGGCGGGGCCGTAGGCGATGTACTTGGCCTGGTCGGCGAGGCGCTGCGTGTCCGTGGCGAAGCGCAGGAAGTGCATGACGCGGTTCATGCGCGCCTCGTCGAGCCCGGCGGGCACGATCCAGCCGTCGAAGTCGAAGTTCTGGTAGTCCCAGAGCATCGCCACGGGCTGGCCCTGCTCGGCGATCACCGAGAAGAGGCGGCCGTTGTAGGTGGAGCCGATGACGGCCTCGCCGTCCGCCAGGCGCTGGGGCGTCTCGGCGCCGGCGGTCCACCAGATGACCGAGTCGCGGATCGTGCCGAGCTTGGCGAGCGCGCGCTCCACGCCGCCCTCGGAGTCGAGCACATCGTAAAGGTCCTCGGGGGCGACGCCGTCGCAGAGCAGCGCCCATTCGAGGTTCTTCTTGGGGCTCTGCTGGAGCGAGCGCATGCCCGGGAAGGCCTCGAGGTCGAAGATGTCGCAGAGGTCGTCGGGGGTCCGGCCCTCCCAGGCGGCGACGTCCGTGCGGTAGCCGAAGGTGGTCGAGAAGACGATCTGCGGGACGTAGCAAGGGTTGATGAGGCTGTCGCCGAAGTCCTCGGTGGGCGTGGAGCCGTCGTCGCCCGGCGCCAGGACCTCGTCGGCGTCGAGCTCGACGGCCAGGCCCTCGTCGCAGGCGCGCTGGGCGTCGGGCCCCTCCACGTCCACGAGGTCGAAGGGCATGTTGCCCGCCTCCTGGGCGGCGCGCAGCTTGGCGATGGCCTCGTTGCTGCTCTCGTCCCAGGTGACGGCGATGCCGGTGGCGGCCACGTAGGGCTCCACGTAGGCGAGGCGCTGGCTCTCCTGGTAGGCGCCGCCCCAGGACATGATGACCATGCTGTCGGCGCAGTCCTCGCAGGGGGGCAGCTCGGGGGCGGCCGCCTCCTGGGCGGCCATGGAGAGGGGGGCTAGCGCGAGGGCCGCCGAGGTCGTCCAGAGCTTGAGGTTCATCGTGTATCTCCCTGTTTTGGTTTGTTTCATGCGGCGTCGAGGGCGCGGGCGTCCTCGGGCAGCCAGCCGATGCGGACGGCGTCGCCGGGCCGGAGGCGGCGCTGGCCGGGGGCGTTGCGGCACTTCATGACGAAGTCGTCGCGGCCCGCCACGCGCAGGCGCGTGCGGAAGGTCTCGCCCATGTAGGTGAACTCCAGCACCTCGGCCTCGATGGTGTGGAGGTCGGGGCGCAGGCGCTCGGGGCGGAACTCCACGCGCTCGGGGCGGATGGACACGGAGGTGCGCTCGCCCGGGCGCGACACGTTGACGGGCACGGCGTCGATGACGGTGCCGTCGCCCAGGCGCACCGTGCAGCGGCCGGCGGCGACCGTCTCGACGGTGCCGGGAAGCGCGTTGTTCTCGCCGATGAAGCGGGCCACGAAGCTGTTGCGCGGGGCGTCGTAGAGCCCGTCGGGGGTGTCGAGCTGCTGGATCGTGCCGTCGTTGAAGACGGCCACGCGGTCGGACATGGTGAGCGCCTCGGTCTGGTCGTGGGTGACGTAGACCACCGTGATGCCCAAGCCGTCGGCGATGCGCTTGATCTCGAACTGCATGTGCTCGCGCAGCTGCTTGTCGAGGGCGCCGAGGGGCTCGTCCATGAGGACCAGCTCGGGCTCGAAGACGAGGGCGCGGGCGAGGGCCGCGCGCTGCTGCTGGCCGCCCGAGAGCTGGGCGGGGCGGCGCCCGGCGAGGTGGCCCATCTGGACCATGGCCAGGGCGCGCGCGACCTTCTCCTCGCGCTCGGCCCGGCCCATGCGGCGCACCTCCAGGGGGAAGGCGAGGTTCTCGGCGATGCTCATGTGGGGGAAGAGGGCGTAGTTCTGGAAGACCATGCCGATGCCGCGCCGGTGGGGCGGCAGGTCGTTGATGTCGCGCCCCCCGAGGCGGATGTGGCCGTGGGTCGCGGTCTCGAAGCCCGCCAGCATCATCAGGCAGGTGGTCTTGCCCGAGCCGGAGGGGCCGAGCATGGTCAGGAACTCGCCCCGGGGGATGGCGAGGTTGAGGTCCTTCACGACGAGCGAGACGCCGTCGTAGCTCTTCTGGACGCGCTCGAAGGCGACGAACGCCGGTTGCGGGGCCTCTGCCACCCTCGCGCTCTCCCTGTCCCTGGCCGTTGACCGGCGCTCTCGGGGACCGGCTTAGCGCGGCGGGGCGGGTGGGGGCAACACGGTTCGCGGGTCACGGGGGCGCTTGCGCGGGCGGCGGGCGGGCGGCCTGCGCGGGGGGGGGCGGCCAGGATGGTGCGGTCGAGAGGACTCGAACCTCCACGGGTGTTACCCCACAGCGACCTCAACGCTGCGCGTCTACCAATTCCGCCACGACCGCACGTCCCGGCGCGGGCCTCATACGCGAGGGCTTCGGGCGACCGCAAGGGGGCCTGTGGCGGGCGGGCGCCGGGGGGGATACTGGGGGCCCATGGGCGTCGAGTGGACCACCTGGCCGGGCCTGAGCCCCTTTCCCGAGACGCTGCGGGCCATGGAGGCTCGCGCGGAGGCGGTGGCGCGGGGGGAGGCGGGGGAGGCGGTGTGGCTCCTGGAGCACCCGCCGCTCTACACGGCCGGGACCTCGGCGCGGGCGGAGGACCTGCTGGACCCGCGCTTCCCCGTCTTCGAGGCGCGCCGGGGGGGGCGGCACACCTACCACGGGCCGGGGCAGCGCGTGGCCTACGTGATGCTGGACCTCGGCCGCCGGGGGCGCGACGTGGCGGCCTTCGTGCGCGCCCTGGAGGCCTGGGCGATCCTGGCCCTCGCCGAGTTCGGGGTCCGGGGGGAGCGGCGCGAGGGCCGCGTGGGCATCTGGGTGGCCCGGCCCGACCGGGCGCCGGGGCCGGACGGGGCGATGCGGGAGGACAAGGTGGCGGCCATCGGGCTGCGGCTGCGCCGCTGGGTGTCGTTCCACGGCATCGCCGTCAACGTGGAGCCCGACCTGAGCCACTTCGAGGGCATCGTTCCCTGCGGGATCAGGGGGCACGGGGTCACGAGCCTCGTGGACCTGGGGCTGCCGGTGACGATGGCGGACCTCGACGCGGCCTTGCTGCGGACCTTCCCGCGGGCCTTCCCCGAGCCTCAGGCGGCCGCGGCGCGGGGGCCGAGCAGCGCGGCGATGCCGTCGGACGGGACGGGCCTGCCGAAGTAGTATCCCTGGAAGAGCCGGCAGCCGCGCGCGTCGAGCCAGGCCACCTCCTCGGCCGTCTCGGTGCCCTCGGCCAGCACCTGGAGGCCGAGGCCCTGGCCCAAGGCCACCACGGCCGCGCAGATGGCCTGGCTGTCGGGGCGGGCGGCGACGTCGGTGACGAACTCCCGGTCTATCTTGAGCTTGGTGAAGGGGAGCTTGCGCAGGGCGCTCATGGAGGCGTAGCCGGTGCCGAAGTCGTCTATGGCGATGCCCACGCCCATGTCGCGCAGGCGGCCGAAGGCGCGGCGCGCGTGGTCGTGGTCGGTGGTGGCCACCGACTCCGTCAGCTCGATCTCGAGGCGGTCGGGGGAGAGGCCCGCCGCCTCGGCCGCCTCGGCCACGTGCCGGTGGAGGTCGTCGTCGAGGAACTGGCTGGCCGAGACGTTGACGGCCACGCGCAGGCCCGGCCCCCAGGACGCGGCCTCCCTGGCGGCCTCGCGCAGCACCCACAGGCCGATGGGCCCGATGAGGCCCGAGGCCTCGGCCACGGGGACGAAGGTGGAGGGCGGCACGAGGCCGCGCGTGGGGTGCGGCCAGCGCAGCAGCGCCTCGGCCCCCACCCAGGCGCCCCTGGCGTGGTCGCGCACGGGCTGGAAGGCGAGGCGGAACTCCCCGTCGCGGAGCGCTGCCCGCAGGTCCTCCTCCAGGTGGAAGCGGTCGCGCAGGCGGTCGCGGAGCGCGGGGGAATGGGCGGCCACGGGGCGGTCGTCGGTGGCGGCCGAGAGCGCGGCGGTGGCGGCGTCGAGCGCCGCCTCCCCCTCTCCCTCCGCCGTGCCGATCAGGAGGCGGGGCGTGACGGGGCGGCCGCCCACGTCGAGCGGCGCGGAGAGGTCGGAGAGCAGCGCGCGCAGCCCCTCCCCCTCCTCCAGGCCGGGGGGGAGGCGGAAGGCGAGGTCCGCGTCGCCCACGCGGGCGAGCCGCGTGCCGGCCCCGAGCCTGCGGCAGAGGCGGTGGGCGACCTGGCGCAGGGCCTCGGTGGCGGCCTCGCGGTCGAGCGAGCCCGCCATGGCGCCGAAGCCGGGCAGGCGCAGGACGGCGACGGGGCGGTCGCCCGCCTCGGCCGCGAAGGCCGCGCGGTTGAGCAGGCCGGTGGGCTGGTCGTAGCGTTCGAGCCGGCGCAGCGAGTCGTCGAGCTCCTCCACCGTCCTCTGCGCGTCGGCCATGAGCGTGCCGACCTCGTCGGTGAAGCCCGTCGGCAGGTCGGGGCGCACCCGCCCCTCCCGGTAGCGGCGCAGAGCGAGGGCCGTGCCGGCGACGGGGCGCAGGAGCTGGTCGAGCACGAAGAGCGTCAGCGCCGTGCCGCAGAGCGTGGCCGCGAGCGTGAGGCCGAGCGCCCAGGCGACCTCGGCCCAGGTCGCCGCCCCGCGCGCCGCGTAGCCCACGGCCAGCGCGATCAGCGGGATGTGGGTGCCCAGGAAGGCCATGGCCATGACCTTGCCCCGGTAGTCGAGCCAGCGCGCCCGCGCCATCCACGCATAGAGCCAGATCGGCCGCATGATGTCCCCCTTCCGCCGTCGCGGCAGTCCTAAGGCGCGAACCCTTACGCGGAGTTAAGGCGCCGGGCGGACATCCGGTCGCAGGCCCCGGCGCCTCCCGCGCCTTGCCCGCCCGCACCCCCTCGGCTACACCGCCTCGGCAAGCCCGCATCCGCGAGGGGATCCCGCATGGCCGACGCCGCCATCCACGACCACGGCCACCAGGACCATCCGGGGTTCTTCACCCGCTGGTTCATGTCCACCAACCACAAGGACATCGGCATCCTCTACCTGTGGGTGTCGGGCGTGGCGGGCTTCGTCGCGGTGGCCTTCACCGTCTACATGCGCATGGAGCTGATGTACCCGGGCGTGCAGTACATGTGCCTGGAGGGCGCCCGCCTGTTCCCGGCGGCCGACCCCACCACCTGCACGCCCAACGGGCACCTGTGGAACATCCTGATCACCTACCACGGCATCCTCATGATGTTCTTCGTGGTGATCCCGGCGCTCTTCGGCGGCTTCGGCAACTTCCTCATGCCGCTGCAGATCGGCGCGCCGGACATGGCCTTCCCGCGCATGAACAACCTGTCGTTCTGGCTCTACGTGGCGGGCACGTCGCTGGGCGTGGCCTCCATGCTGGCGCCGGGCGGCGACGGGCAGACGGGGGCGGGCGTGGGCTGGGTGATGTACCCGCCGCTGTCCACCTCGGACGGCGGCATGGCCATGGACCTGGCCATCTTCGCGGTGCACCTGTCGGGCGCCTCCTCGATCCTCGGCGCCATCAACATGATCACGACGTTCCTCAACATGAGGGCGCCGGGCATGACGCTGTTCAAGGTGCCGCTCTTCGCCTGGTCCATCTTCGTGACGGCCTGGCTGATCCTGCTGGCGCTGCCGGTGCTGGCGGGCGCCATCACCATGCTGCTGACGGACCGCAACTTCGGGACCACGTTTTTCCAGCCCTCGGGCGGGGGCGACCCGGTGCTCTACCAGCACATCCTGTGGTTCTTCGGCCACCCGGAGGTCTACATCGTCATCATCCCCGGCTTCGGCATCATCAGCCACGTCATCGCCACGTTCTCCAGGAAGCCCATCTTCGGCTACCTGCCGATGGTCTGGGCCATGATCGCCATCGGCGCGCTGGGCTTCGTGGTGTGGGCGCACCACATGTACACGGCCGGCATGAGCCTGACGCAGCAGAGCTACTTCATGCTCGCCACCATGGTCATCGCCGTGCCCACGGGGGTGAAGATCTTCTCGTGGATCGCCACCATGTGGGGGGGCTCGGTCGAGTTCAAGACCCCCATGCTCTGGGCCATGGGGTTCATCTTCCTGTTCACCGTGGGCGGCGTGACGGGCATCGTGCTGAGCCAGGCGGCCGTGGACCGCGTCTACCACGACACCTACTACGTGGTGGCGCACTTCCATTACGTCATGTCCTTGGGCGCGGTGTTCGCCATCTTCGCGGGCATCTACTTCTACCTGCCCAAGCTGACCGGCAAGATGATCCCCGAATGGGCCGGCAGGACCCACTTCGTGCTGATGTTCGTGGGCGCCAACATCACCTTCTTCCCTCAGCACTTCCTGGGCCGCCAGGGGATGCCGCGGCGCTACATCGACTACCCGGAGGCCTTCGCCACCTGGAACTACGTGTCCTCCATCGGCGCCTTCATCGCCTTCGCCTCGTTCCTGTTCTTCATCGTGGTGCTGTTCTGGGTGCTCCTGACCAAGCCCCGCACGGCGCCGGCCAACCCCTGGAACGAATGGGCCGACACCCTGGAGTGGACCCTGCCATCGCCCCCGCCCGCGCACACCTTCGAGGTGCTGCCGACGCGCGAGCAGTGGGACCGCCACCCGCACGCGGACAAGACCGCCCACTGATGCCCTACGCCTGGGCGGAGGGACGCGACGCGGCGCCGGGGGAGCCCGGCGCCGTCCGCACGCTCAGGCTCTGGCCGTTCCGGTCCCTGCCGCCCGCGGGCTTCGCCCTTTTCTTCGCGGCCACGGCGGCGCTGGCGGCGCTGCCGCTCCTGCTGGTGCTGGGCACGGCGGTGCTGTGGTTCGTGCTTGTCCCCATGGTGGCGGTGGTGGCGGGAACGTGGTGGGCGCTGCGGCTCACCTACCGCTCGGCCGAGGTCGAGGAGGAGCTGGTGGTGCGCCCCGACCGGCTGACGCTGACGCGGCGCGAGAGGCGGGGCGGCGAGCGGCGCTGGGAGGCCAACCCCCATTGGGTGCGCGCGGCCCTGCACCCGCGCGGCGGGCCGGTGCCCAACTACCTGACCCTGTCGGGCGCGGGCCGCACCGTGGAGATCGGGGCTTTCCTGAGCGAGGAGGAGCGGGTGGCGCTCAAGGCCGAGATCGAGGACGCGCTGCGGCGCGCCCGCTAGGCCGGGAGCACCTGCCACCGGGCGACCAGGGCCACGTCGTCGCAGCGCAGGGTGAACTCGAGCGCCGCGTCGGTGTCGGCGTTGGCGCGCAGCTTCCGGCCCGTGCTGGTGCCCACGAGCCAGGCGCCGCCCGCGTCGAGCGTCCCCCTCGGCCGTCCGGGGACGGCCTCGGGCGCGCCTGCCCCTAGGTCACCCCAGGCGCGCCTTCACCATCGCCCCGGCGCGGCCCATGTCGAGCGCCCCCGCGTGGCGCGCGCGCAGGATCGCCATGACGCGGCCCATGTCGCGCAGGCTGGCGGCCCCCGCCTCGGCGACGGCCTCCGCCACGGCCGCCTCGGCCTCGGCCTCCGTGAGCGCGCGCGGCAGGAACTCCTCGATCACGGCGGCCTCGGCGCGCTCCTTCGCGGCGAGGTCGGCGCGGCCGGCGTCGTCGTAGGCCCGGGCCGACTCGCCGCGCTGCTTGACCATGCGCGCCAGCACCGCGACCACGCCGGCCTCGTCCACCGGGGCGGGCTGGCCCTCGCCGCGCGCGGCGATGTCGCGGTCCTTGAGCGCCGCGCCCATCAGGCGCAGCGTGCCCACGCGCTCGGCCGCCCGCGCGCGCATGGCGGCCTTGAGCGCCTCAGAGATCCTCTCGCGCAGGTCCATCGCGCACCTCCCGGCCGCCCCATAGGCGCCCCCCTGCCCCGGCGCAACCTTGAGCCCGCCCGCGCCCCGCGCTAGGGGCGGGCCGCATCCCAGGAGGTCCCCATGCCCACCGCCTGCCTCGCGCTCGCCGACGGGACGATCTTCCATGGCGAGGGCTTCGGCGCCACGGGGACCAGGGTGGCGGAGCTGGTCTTCAACACCGCGATGACGGGCTACCAGGAGATCATGACCGACCCCTCCTACGCGGGGCAGGTCGTCACCTTCACCTTCCCCCACGTGGGCAACGTGGGCGCCAACCCCGAGGACGACGAGGCGGCGGCTCCCGTCGCCGAGGGCCTGGTGGTCAAGTGGCGCCCCACCGAGCCCAGCAACTGGCGCGCCGCCGAGGGCCTGTCGGCCTGGCTCGCGCGGACGGGGCGCATCGGCGTCGGCGGCGTGGACACGCGGCGCCTCACGCGGGCCATCCGCCAGCAGGGCGCGCCCCATGCCTGCATCGCCCACGACCCGCAGGGGCGCTTCGACATCGAGGCGCTGGTGCGGCGGGCGCGCCTCTTCCGGGGCCTCGTGGGGCTCGACCTCGCCCGCGCCGTCACCTGCGCGCAGGGCTACCGGTGGCAGGAGGGCAAGTGGGCCTGGCCGGGCGGCTTCGCGCCCCTGGACGCGCCCCGGTCGCGCGTCGTGGCGCTCGACTACGGGGCCAAGCGCAACATCCTGCGCTCGCTCGCCCATGTCGGCGCCGAGGTCACGGTGCTGCCCGCCACCGCCACGGCCGAGGAGGTCCTGGCCCACGACCCCGACGGGGTGTTCCTGAGCAACGGCCCCGGGGACCCGGCCGCCACCGGCGCCTACGCCGTGCCCATGATCCGCGAGGTCCTGGACCGCACCGACCTGCCCGTCTTCGGCATCTGCCTGGGCCACCAGATGCTGGCGCTCGCGCTCGGCGGGCGGACCGTCAAGATGAACCACGGCCACCACGGCGCCAACCACCCCGTCAAGGACGTGGAGACGGGCCGCGTCGAGATCACCTCCATGAACCACGGCTTCACGGTGGACGCGCAGACGCTCCCCCCGGGCGTCAGGGAGACGCACGTGAGCCTCTTCGACGGGTCCAACTGCGGGCTGCGGGTGGAGGACCGCCCCGTCTTCTCGGTGCAGTACCACCCCGAGGCCTCGCCGGGGCCGCAGGATTCGGCCTACCTCTTCGACCGCTTCGCCGCCGCCATGGCCGCGCGCCAGGGCCGGCGCGGCGCCTGAGCGGGGGGGCCGCCGGACCAGGGGCGGCGTTAACCGCGCCTTAACCTCGATCCCCCCAAGGTCGGCCCGCTCAGGAGGGCGGGCATGGCCGAGGGCGCGGCGGCGACGGCGGCGGGACGGGTCGGGGCGGGCCGGCGCCGCCCCCTCCTGTCGCCGGCCGAGGCGCGGGAGGCCGGCTGGCTGTCGGTGGACCCCCGCCACCGCCCCCCCGACGCGCGGCTCGCCACCGCCCTGCCCGCCACCTGGGCGCTGCCCGAAGGGCTGCTGCCCTGGCGGCGGATGGGGGGGGTCACCGTGGTGCTCGCGGCCGACCCCGAGCGCGCGGCGACGGGTTTGCCGGCCCTGGAGGCGGCGCTCGGCCCCGTGCGGATCGCCCACGCCCCGGACGCCCCCCTGCGCGCGGCGCTCGGGCTGTGGCTGGGGCGCCCTCTGGCGCGGGCGGCGGAGGAGCGGCGGGAGCCCTGGCGCAGCGTGCGCGGCCTGTCCCGGGACCGCCTCGCGCGCGGGGGGGCGCTGGCGCTGCTGGGGCTCTGCGGGCTCCTGCTGCTGGCGCCTCTCGTGCTGGCCGGGGCGCTCGCGCTGCTGGCCGCGCTCACGCTGCTCCTGGGGGCGGGGCTCAAGCTCCTGGCCGCCGCCGCCACCTTGCGGCGCGACCGCAGCGACGAGGGCGCCGAGGTGGTGCCCGCGCGCCTGCCCGTCATCACGGTGATCGTGCCGCTCTACCGCGAGCGCGCGGTGGCCGGGCATCTCATGGCGCGGCTGGCGGCGCTCGACTACCCGCGCGACCGGCTCGACCTGTGCCTGGTGCTCGAGGACGACGACGAGACCACGCGCGAGGCGCTGCTGGGGGCCGAGCTGCCCCCTTGGGTGCGCGTCGTCGAGGTGCCCGAGGGGCGCTGCCGCACCAAGCCGCGCGCGCTCAACTTCGCCATGGCGTTCGCGCGCGGCTCCATCGTGGGGGTCTACGACGCCGAGGACTGCCCCTCGCCGGGGCAGCTGCGCCAGGTGGCCTCGCTCTTCGCGCGGCGGGGGCCGGAAGTGGCCTGCCTGCAGGGGGCGCTCGACTACTTCAACGCCCGGCGCAACTGGCTGGCGCGGTGCTTCACGCTGGAGTACGCGGCCTGGTTCCGGGTGCTGCTGCCTGGGCTCGCGCGGCTGGGGCTGGTGGTGCCGCTGGGGGGCACCACGCTGTTCCTGCGGCGCGAGGCCCTGGAGGCCGTGGGGGGCTGGGACGCCCACAACGTCACCGAGGACTGCGACCTCGGCATCGCCCTGGCGCGGGCGGGCTACAGGACCGAGATCGCCCCCTTCGCCACCCTGGAGGAGGCCAACGCGCGGCCCTGGCCCTGGGTCCGGCAGCGGAGCCGCTGGCTCAAGGGCTACGCGCTCACCTGGGCGGTGCACATGAGGGAGCCGCGGGCGCTCCTGCGCGACCTCGGGCCCCGGCGGTTCCTGGCGCTCCAGGTGCTGGTGGGGGGCACGCTGCTCCAGTTCGCGCTGGCGCCGCTCCTGTGGAGCTTCTGGCTCGTGCCGCTGGGGCTGCCCCATCCGCTGGCGGCCGTGCTGCCGCCCGGGCTGCTGGTGGCGCTGTCCATCCTGTTCCTGGCCGCGCAGGCGCTCGACATCTCCTACGCCTGGCTGGGGGCGCGGCGGGCGGGGCGGGGGCGGCTGGCGCTCTGGGCGCCGGCGCTCCAGGCCTACTTCCCGATGGCCACCCTGGCCGTCTACCGGGCGCTGTGGGAGGCCTGCGCCTGCCCCTTCCGCTGGGACAAGACCGAGCATGGGCTGGACGCGCCGCCCCCGCCGCCCCTCGCCCCGCCCCGGCGCCTCGCGGTTGCGGCACGCGGAGGGCGGGCCTAGAGGGGCGGCATGGACGACGCCCCCTTCGCCGCCGCCTTCGCGCACGTGCGCGCCTGGGTCTTCGACCTCGACAACACGCTCTACCCGCCCGAGGCGGCGCTGTTCGCGCAGATGGGGCCGCGCATCGGCGACTACGTCGCGCGCGCCCTGGGGGTGGGCGCCGAGGAGGCGGCGCGGCTGCGCGACCGCTACTGGGAGGCGCATGGCACCACGCTCGCCGGGCTCATGGCCGAGCACGGGGTGGAGCCCTGGGGCTACCTGCGCCACGTGCACGACCTGGACCTGAGCGGGCTGCGGCCCGACCCCCGGCTCGCGCGGCTCATCGCGGCGCTGCCGGGGCGGCGCGTGGTCTTCACCAACGGCGATTCCGACTACGCGGGCCGGGTGCTGGCGGCGCGCGGCCTCGCGGGGGCGTTCCACGCCGTCTACGGCGTCGAGCACGCGGGCTGGAAGGCCAAGCCCGCGCAGGCGGCCTACGAGGCGGTGCTGGCGCTCGGCGGGCTCGACCCGCGCGAGGGGGCCATGTTCGACGACGACCCCCGCAACCTCCGGGTGCCGCACGCGCTGGGGATGCGCACCGTGCTGGTGGGGCCGCAGCCGCAGGGCGGCCCCGAGCACTTCCACGCGCCGGACCTGTCGGCGTTCCTGGCGCGGATCGTGGGCGAGCCTATCTAGGCGGGCATGGAGCGGGCGGACGTCCTCATCGCGGGCGCGGGCACGGCGGGGCTGGCGGCGGCGGCCGCGCTGGGCGGGCTGGGGCTGCGGGTCATCGTGGTGGACCCGGACCCCGAGGGCGGGGACGACCTGCGCACCACCGCCGTCCTGCGGCCGGGGCGCGACCTGCTGGCCCGCGCGGGGCTCTGGGAGGGGGTCGAGGGGGAGGCCACGCCCCTGCGCGTCATGCGGGTCGTGGACGCGGGGGGCGCCCGGCCCGTCAGGCGCGACTTCGAGGCCGAGGAGCTGGGCGAGGCGCCCTTCGGATGGAACGTGCCCAACCGGGCGCTGCGGCGCGCCTTCGCGGAGCGGCTGCGGGGCCTGGGGGGCGTGGAACTGCGCCGGGGGCGCTTCGCGGGGCGGCTGGCGCTGGCCGAGGAGGTGGCCGTCGCGCTGGAGGGGGGGGAGCGGGTGGCGGCGCGGCTCCTGGTGGGGGCGGACGGGCGCGATTCGGCCGTCCGGCGGGCCTGCGGGATCGGGGCGCGCGTCCAGCGGTCCGGGCAGAGGGCCCTGGTCTTCACGGTGCTGCACGAGGCCCCGCACGAAGGGGTGTCCACGGAGGTGCACCTGCGGGGCGGGCCGTTCACGCTCGTGCCGCTGCCCGACCGCGAGGGGCGTCCCGCCTCCTCGGTGGTGTGGATGACGGAGGCGGCCGAGGCCGAGCGGCTCCTGGGGCTCTCCGAAGGCGACTTCGCGCGGGCGGTCAACGATCGCGCGGCGGGCGCCGTGGGGGCGCTGGAACCCGTGGGGGGGCGGCAGGCCTGGCCGATCGTCCTCCAGGTGGCCGACCGGATGACGGCGCGGCGCACGGCGCTGGTGGCGGAGGCCGCCCATGTCGTCCCGCCCATCGGGGCGCAGGGGCTCAACATGAGCCTGGCCGACATCGAGGCGCTGCGGGGGCTGGCCGAGCGCGACCGGGAGGGGATCGGGTCGGACGGCTGGCTCGACGCCTATGGGCGCGCCAGGGAGCGCGACGTGCGGGTGCGCGCCCTGGGCATCGGGCTGCTCAACCGCGCCTCGCAGGGTGGATTCGGGCCGCTGCGGGGCCTGGGCCTGCGGCTGATCCACGACGTGGGGCCGGTGCGGCGGGGGCTCATGCGGCTGGGGCTGGGTCAGCTTGCCCCCACGGGGCGCGCGCGATAGGGGACGGCCCGACAGCGGAGGGGCCCCATGCGCGTCTACTACGATCGCGACTGCGACGTGAATCTCATCAAGGACAAGAAGGTCGCGATCCTGGGCTACGGCAGCCAGGGCCACGCCCACGCCCTGAACCTGCGGGATTCGGGCGCGCGCAACGTGGTGGTGGCGCTGCGCGAGGGCTCGCCCTCCCGCGCCAAGGCCGAGGGCGAGGGCCTCAAGGTCATGGGGATCGAGGAGGCGGCGGAATGGGCCGACCTCGTGATGTTCACCATGCCCGACGAGCTCCAGGCCGAGACGTATCGGCGCCACGTCCACGACCATCTGCGCGAGGGGGCGGCCATCGCCTTCGCGCATGGGCTCAACATCCACTTCGGGCTGATCCAGCCCAAGGCGGGGGTGGACGTGGTCATGATGGCGCCCAAGGGGCCGGGGCACACGGTGAGGGGCGAATACCTCAAGGGCGGCGGCGTGCCCTGCCTGGTGGCGGTGCACACGGACGCGTCGGGCAAGGCCATGGAGCTGGCCCTGAGCTACTGCTCGGCCATCGGGGGCGGGCGCTCGGGGATCATCGAGACGGACTTCCGCCAGGAATGCGAGACCGACCTGTTCGGCGAGCAGGCGGTGCTGTGCGGGGGCCTCGTGGAGCTGATCCGCATGGGCTTCGAGACGCTGGTCGAGGCGGGCTACGAGCCCGAGATGGCCTATTTCGAGTGCCTGCACGAGGTGAAGCTGATCGTGGACCTGATCTACGAGGGCGGCATCGCCACCATGAACTATTCGATCAGCAACACGGCGGAGTACGGGGAGTACGTCAGCGGGCCGCGCGTGCTGCCCTACGACGAGACCAAGGCGCGCATGAGGGCGATCCTGCGCGACATCCAGACGGGGAAATTCGTGCGCGACTGGATGGCCGAGTGCGCGGTGGGCCAGCCCATGTTCAAGGCGACGCGGCGAATGAACGACGAGCACCAGATCGAGGCCGTGGGCGAGAAGCTGCGGGCGATGATGCCGTGGATCTCCAAGGGCAAGATGGTGGACAAGGCCCGGAACTGACGGAGTGGGGGCCGGCCTGGCGGTGGTCATGGCGGCCCTCCTTTCGGGATGCGGGGATTCGCGGGGCTGTGGGGGGAGAGTGCACGCGAGGGGTTAACGAGGCGTGAGGGCGGCGCGCGTTGCGCGAGGCCCCGGCCGCCCCGGCGGGCATCGGACGGCATGGGGGGGCGTCGGCGGGGTTCCGCCCGGGCGCGGGGCGGTGCAGGATGGCGGGGAGCCCCCCTGCCACGGAGATCGCCATGTCCGGACGCCTGAGCGGCAGGGTCGCGGTGGTCTCCGGGGGCGCGACCGGCATGGGGGGGGCGGCGTCGTCGCTGTTCGCGGCCGAGGGGGCCAAGGTCGCGGTCGTGGACCGCGACGGGGCGGCGGCGGAGGCGCGGGCGGCGGTCATCCGCGCGGCCGGGGGCGTGGCGGCGGCGTTCCGGGCGGACGTGTCGGTGGCGGCGGAGGTGGAGGCGGCGGTGCGGGCGGCCGAGGCCCTGCACGGGCCGGCGACGGCGCTCTTCAACCACGCGGGCACCATCGTCATCAAGCCGTTCCTGGAGACCACCGAGGCCGAGTGGGACTGGCTGCACGCCGTCAACGTGAAGTCCATGTTCCTGATGACGCGCGCCGTGCTGCCCGGGATGATCGCGGCCGGGGGCGGCAGCATCGTGTGCACCTCGAGCATCTCGGCGGTGGCGGGCACGCCCATGGAGGTGCTCTACGACACCACCAAGGGGGCGGTGCACATGTTCGCCCGCGCCGTGGCCGTGGAGTTCCGCGACCGGGGCGTCCGGTGCAACGCGGTGTGCCCGGGGTTCGTCCGGACGCCCCACGGCGACCGGGAGGTGGCGGCGCTGACGGCGCTGGGCGTGGACGCGAGCGAGGCGGGGATCGCGGCCAGGCAGGGGCGCATGGGCGAGCCCGAGGAGGTGGCGCGGGCGGCGCTGTTCCTGCTGAGCGACGAGGCGAGCTTCGTGACGGGGGCGCAGCTGATGGTGGACGGGGGGTTCACCGCCTGCTGAGCGTGACAGCGCCGGGGCGGGCGCCTAGGGTCCGGCCCGTGGAGGACGACATCGCCCTGATCCAGCGCCTGCCGGGCGTGCCGCGGCTCCTGTCGGCCTGCCTGGCGGCCTCGGGCATGGGCATCGTGGCCGTGGCGCGCGTCACGCCGGAGGCCTGGGTGGCCTGCGCGGTGCTCGACCGCATGGGCTTCGGCCTTGCGGCGGGGGGGGCGCTGCCGGTGGAGACGACGCTGTGCGGGGTGGTGCGCGACACCCGCGAGCCCATCGTCATCGAGCACGCCTCGGCCGAGGCCCTCTGGTGCGGCCATCCCACGCCGCGCCGCTACGGCTACGAGAGCCACGTCAGCGTGCCCATCGTCCTGCCGGACGGCGAGGTCTTCGGCACGCTGGTCGCCATAGACCCCCGGCCGCTGCCGGTGCGCGCGCCGGACACGGTGGCGACCTTCACGCTGCTGGCGGAGCTGCTCGGGCTCCAGATCGAGGCGGAGCGGCGGGCGGAGCGGCAGGCGGCGGCGCTGGCGGCGGCGCGCGCGGAGGGGGAGGCGCGCGAGCGGCACCTGGCGGTGCTGGGGCACGACCTGAGGAACCCGCTGGCGGCGATCGCGGCGGCGGCGCGCCTGCTGGGGCGCGAGGGGCTGCCGGCGCGGGCGCGGGGGCTCCTGGACGTGGTGGAGGGCAGCGCGCGGCGCATGGAGGGGCTGGTGGCGGAGACGCTGGACTTCGCGCGCGGGCGGCTGGCGGGGGGGATCCCGGTGGCGCTGGAGGAGGGCGTGGCGCTGGGGCCGCTGGTGGCGCAGGTGGTGGCGGAGCTGAGCCACGTCCATCCGGGGCGGGCGATCCTGGCGGAGCTGGGCGCGCTGCCGCCCTTGCGCGCGGACCCGCGCCGGCTGGGGCAGCTCCTGTCCAACCTGCTGGGCAACGCGCTGGACCACGGGGCGGCGGAGGCGCCGGTGCGGGTGGGCGCGGCGGCCGGGGACGGGGCCTGCGTGCTGTGGGTGGAGAACGGAGGGGCGCCGATCCCCGAAGCGCTGCTCACGGACCTCTTCGAGCCGTTCCGGCGGGGGCCGGACGGGGCGGGGCTGGGGCTCGGGCTCTACATCGCGGCGGAGATCGCGCGGGCCCACGGGGGGTCGCTGGCGGCCAGCTCGGGGGCGGAGGGGACGCGGATGGCGCTGACGCTGCCGCTCTAGGCCGCGCGCTCCACGGCCAGGACGATCTCGCCCACCACCTCGGCCAGCAGCGCCTCGTCCTCGCATTCGGCCATGACGCGGATCAGGGGCTCGGTGCCCGACTTGCGGATCAGGAGGCGGCCGTGGCCGTCGAGGCGCCTTTCGGCGCCCTCGATGGCCTGGGCGACCGAGAGGGCCTGGAGGGGCTGGCGGCCGGCCTCGTAGCGGACGTTGCGCAGCAGCTGCGGGACGCTGTCGAACTGGTGCAGCAGCGCGGAGGCGGGCCGGCCCGTCCCGGCCATGGCGGCGAGCACCTGGAGCCCGGCGAGGAGGCCGTCGCCGGTGGTGGCGTAGTCGGTCATGACGATGTGGCCGGACTGCTCGCCCCCGAGGTTCCAGCCGCCCTGACGCATGGCCTCGACCACGTAGCGGTCGCCGACCTTGGTGCGCTTGAGGCGCAGGCCCAGGCCCTGGAGGTGGCGCTCGAGGCCGAGGTTGGACATGACCGTGGCCACCAGCGTGCCGTCGCGCAGGCGCCCGGCCTCGGCCCAGCGGGCGGCCAGGAGCGCCATGACCTGGTCGCCGTCGGCCACGCGGCCCTCCTCGTCAATGAGGATGACGCGGTCGGCGTCGCCGTCCAGGCAGATGCCGAGGTCGGCGCCGTGGGTCACGACCGTCTCGGCGGCGACGCGCGGCGCGGTGGAGCCGCAGCCGTCGTTGATGTTGAAGCCGTTGGGGTGGACGCCCACGGCGATGACGGTGGCGCCCAGCTCCCAGAGCACGTCGGGGGCGACCTTGTAGGCGGCGCCGTTGGCGCAGTCCACGACCACCTTGAGGCCGTCGAGCCTGAGCCCCGGCGGGAAGGTGGCCTTGAGGCGCTCGGCGTAGCGGGCGCGGCCGTCCTCGATGCGGCGGGCCTCGCCGATGTTGTTGGCCTGGGTGGGCTCCACGCCGGTGTCCACGAGGCGCTCGATCTCGGCCTCGGCCTCGTCGGAGAGCTTGAAGCCGTCGGGGCCGAAGAACTTGATGCCGTTGTCGTGGTGGGGGTTGTGGGAGGCCGAGATCATGATGCCCACGTCCGCGCGCATGGAGGTGGTGAGCATCCCCACGGCCGGGGTCGGCACGGGGCCGAGGAGCAGGACGTTCATGCCGGTCGAGGTCAGGCCCGCGACCAGGGCGGTCTCGAACATGTAGCCCGAGCGGCGGGTGTCCTTGCCGATCACCACGCGGTGGCCGTTGCTGCCGTCGTTGCGGAAGTGGCGGCCGGCGGCGGCGCCCAGGCGCAGCGCCATCTCGGCGGTCATGGGCCAGGCGTTGGCGGTGCCCCTCACGCCGTCCGTGCCGAAGAGCTGTCGCGTCATGCCCCGTCTCCGTTCAATGCCGCCCAAAGGCGCAGGGCCTGGGCGGTCTCCCTCATGTCGTGGACGCGCAGCACCTGCGCGCCCTGGGCGGCCGCGTGGAGCGCCGCCGCGATGGATCCCGGGGCGCGCGCCCGCGCGTCCCGCTCGCCCCCCAGCGTCCCCACGAAGCCCTTGCGCGAGGCGCCCACCAGGAGCGGGCAGCCCAGGGCGTGATACAGGGACAGGCGTCGCAGGAGGCTCACGTTGTGTTGCAGCGTCTTGCCGAAGCCGAGGCCGACATCCAACAGCACCCTTTCGCGCCGGACGCCCGCGGCCCCGGCGGAGGCCAGGGCGGCCTCCAGGGCGTCGTAGACGTCGAGGAGGACGTCGTCGTAGCGGGGGTCGTCCTGCATGGTCTCGGGGGTGCCGACGCTGTGCGTCAGCACGAGGGCGTCGGCGTCCCTGGCCGCGTGGGCGAGCGCGGGGTCGAAGCGCAGGCCCGACACGTCGTTGACGATCTTCGCGCCGGCCCTCAGCGCCGCCTCGGCCACGGGGGCCTTGCGGGTGTCCACGGAGAGGAGGGCCTCCCCGGCGAGGGCGCGGATGACGGGGAGGATGCGCGAGAGCTCCTCGGCCTCGGGCACCTCGCGGGCGCCGGGGCGGGTGCTCTCGCCGCCCACGTCGAGGAGGTCGGCGCCCTCCGCCAGCATGGCGCGGCCCATGGCGGCGGCCAGGGCGGGGTCCTGGCGCAGCCCGCCGTCCGAGAAGCTGTCGGGCGTGACGTTGAGGATGCCCATGAGGCGGGGGCGGTCGAGGGCGAGGCCAGCCAGGGGCGCGCGCGGCGCCGCGAGGCGGTCGAGGAGGCCGGGGGGGGCGTCGGCGGCGGGGACGATGGCGGGCGCCCTGCCCCGCTCCAGCCTCTCCAGGCGGTCGAACCAGAGGGGGCCGCCGGCCAGGGGGAGCGCGGCGGGGGGCCGGGCGGGGTCGGACTGGGGGATGGGGCGGAAGTAGGTCACGGGGCCTCCCAGGAGGCGCCCAGGCGGGGGGCGATCCAGGCCGCGAGCGAGGGGGCGTCGAGGGTGGCGGGGCCTTCGGCGTCGGCCATGAGGCGGGCGGGCGCCCAGACGGCCGGGAGGCGGCGGCGGGCGGCCCAGTCCATCTCGGTGCGGGTGGAGACGGCGTGGGCGCCCAGGCGCGAGGCCGCCGCCCAGGCGGCCTGGTCGCAGGCGAGGAGCGCGATTCGGCGGGCGGCGGCGCCCTGGGCGGCGGGCACGGGCAGGCCCGGGGCGCCCACGCAGGCGAGGACCGCGCCGGGGGGGAGCGCGGCCGGGAGGGGGCCGCCGAGGGCCAGGACGCGAGGGGGCGGCAGGGGGTCGGGGGCGGGCCCGGAGCCGATCGCGTCGGAGCGGTCGCGGGCGATCTCCACGGCCAGCTCGCCGGGGCCGCGGTCGAGCTTGGCCACGCGGACGAAGGCGCGGGCGGCGCGGGGCTCGCGCAGGACGCGCTGGGCGACGCGCTCGGCGAGCGTCTCGAGCAGGTCGGCGCGGCCTTCGGCGAGGGCGGCGGCGACGGCTTCGGCGAGGCGGTCGTAGCTCAGCACGGCGTCCACGTCGTCGTCCCCGGTCGGGGCGACCTCGGCGGCCACGTCGAAGCGCAGGCGCTGGGGGAGGCCGCGCTCGGCGCCGAAGGCGCCGACCTCGGTGGCGACCACGTGGTCGAGGAGCAGGATGCGGTCGCGGGAGGCGCGCGCGGCGGGGCCGCCGAAGGCGCCGCCCCTGTCGTCCCGCGCCTCCTGGGGGCCGCCTGTCATGCCCGCTCCTGTCCCGGGGCGGGGGCCTAGCCCCGCCGCCGGGCGGCGGCAAGGCGGCGGGGGGGGCGCATGGGCGGAGCTTGGCCGATCAGGGCTGGCGGTCCCGCAGCGCGGCCTGGGCGGCGGCCAGGCGCGCCACGGGCACGCGGTAGGGGGAGCAGGACACGTAGGTGAAGCCCTGGCGGCGGCAGAACTCCAGGGCCGGGGGGCTCCCCGCGTGCTCGCCGCAGATGGCGACGGTGACGTCGGGGCGGCCCCTCCGGCCCCTCTCGGCGCCCATCTTGAGGAGCTCGCCCACGCCGTCGAGGTCGAGGCAGTGGAAGGGGTCCTCGTCGAGCACGCCCGCCGCCATGTAGGCGGGCAGGAAGCGGCCCGAGTCGTCGCGGCTCATGCCGTAGGTCATCTGCGTGAGGTCGTTGGTGCCGAAGCTGAGGAAGGTGGCGCCGGCGGCGGCGATCTCGGCGGCGCGGAGCGCGGCGCGGGGGGTCTCCATCATCACGCCCAGGCGGTAGGCGAAGTGCACGCCCGTCTCGGCGCGCACGGCCGCCGCCACGGCGTCCACGCGGGCCTTGATGAGCTCCACCTCGCGGCGGGCGGAGACGAGGGGGATCATCACCTCGGGGGTCACCGACTCGTCGGGGCCCGAGGCCACGGCGGCCTCGAAGATGGCGCGGGCCTGCATCTCGTAGATCTCGGGCACGGTGATGCCCAGGCGCACGCCGCGCAGGCCCAGCATAGGGTTGTACTCGCGCATCTGGTCCACGCGCGCCTCCACCTCGGAGAGCGGCTGGCCCAGGCCCTCGGCGAGGTCGCGCAGGCCGGCCTTGTCGGAGGGCAGGAACTCGTGGAGCGGCGGGTCGAAGAGGCGGATGCAGACGGGGCGCCCGCGCATGATGGCGAAGAGGGCCTGGAAGTCGGCGCGCTGGAGCGGCAGGAGGCGTTCGAGGACGGCGCGGCGCTCCTCGGCGTCGTCGGCGAAGATCATCTCTCGCATGAGGGCGATGCGGCCGTCCTCGAAGAACATGTGCTCGGTGCGGCACAGTCCGATGCCCTCGGCGGCGAAGGAGCGGGCGAGGGCGGCGTCCTGGGGCGTGTCGGCGTTGGCGCGCACGCCGATGTCGCGGAAGCCGTCGGCCCAGGCGAGCAGCGTCCGGAAGGAGTCGTCGAGCGCGGCCTCCAGGAGGGGGACGACGCCGAGCAGGACGTCGCCGCTGGTGCCGTCCACCGTCACCACGTCGCCTTCGCGCAGGAGGCGGCCGCCCGGGGCGGTGACGAGGCCGCGCTTGCGGTCCACGTCGAGCGAGGCGGCGCCGACCACGCAGGGCAGGCCCAGGCCCCGGCCGATGACGGCGGCGTGCGAGGTCATGCCGCCCCTGACGGTGAGGACGGCGGAGGCGGCGTGCATGCCGCGCACGTCCTCGGGGGTGGTCTCGCGGCGCACCAGGATGCAGGGCTCGCCGCGGGCGGCGGCGGCCTGGGCGTCGGCGGCGGAGAGCACGATGCGCCCCGTCGCGGCGCCGGGGGAGGCGGCGATGCCGGAGGCCACGCGGTCGCGGGGGGCGGCGGGGTCCACCTGGCGGTGCAGGAGCGCGCCGAGCGAGGCCGCGTCCACGCGCAGGACGGCCTCCTCCTGCGGGATCACGCCGTCCTGGGCGAGCGCCACGGCGACGCGGACGGCGGCGCGGGGGGAGCGGGGCACGCGCACGCCGTCGAGGATGCGCAGGCGGCCGTTCTCCAGGGTGAACTCGATCTGCATCTCCTCGCGCAGCCGCGTGCGGACCTTGCGGCCGGCGTCGAGGAGGTCGGCGAAGGCCTGGGGGCAGGCCTCCTCCAGCGAGGGGCCGGCCTCCCCGCGCGTGAGCTGGACGGCGCCGTGGGGGGCGGCGAGGGCCTCGCGACCCTGGCTCTGGCCGAGGTAGCGGCCGACGATGCGTGGCGCGCCGGTGGCGGCGTCCACGAACTGGACCACGCCCGAGCCCGATTCGCCGCGCCCGACGCCCAGCGCCATGGCCTGGACCACGAGGCCGAGGCCGGCGTCGGCGGGGGCGCCCTTGGCTTGGCGCAAGAGGCGCGCCGAGGTGCCGTCCCAGGCGCGGGCCATGGAGCGCAGCACCTCGGCGAGCTGGGTGGCGGGGTCCTGGGGGAAGCGCTCGTCGGTCTCGCTCTCGTAGGCCAGCAGCATGGCGCGCAGGGCGTCGCGCGTGGGCTCGTCGGGGACGTGGAAGGCGTCGGGGTCGAGGCGGGCGACGTGGACGGCGTAGCTCTGGACGAAGCGCAGGTAGAGGAGGGTGGCCGCGCCCTCGCCGGCGGTCTGGCGCAGCGCCTCGTGGCGGGCGTCGTTCATGCCGATGTTGAGGACGGCCGAGGGCCCGCCCCAGTCGGGGTCGAGCGAGGAGGGGCGCACGGAGAGGAGGGGGGCGAAGCCGAAGGGGGCCAGGAGGGCGGGGAGGTCGGGCATGGACCCGCGCGCGATGGCGCGCACGGCGTCGAAGGACAGCGCCACGGTGGTGGGCACGGGCAGGTCGAGGCGGACGAGCCTCTGGAGGCACTTGGCGCGGCCGCCATGGACGGCGGCGTCCACGGCGGCGTCGGGGGTGACGAGGACGAAGGGCTGGTGGACCGTGTCGCGCATGGCTCCCCCCGATGTTGCGGTGCAGCATAGGGCGCGGGGGGCGATGTGGGAAGGGTCGCGCGGGGGGGCGTCGGGGCGCCGCGCGTCGCGCGCGGCAGGGAGGCGGCGCCCCCCTGCCCCACGGGGCTCGCGGGGGTCAGCCCTCGATCTTCGAGAGGTCCGCGACGTCGAGGCAGAGGGCGCGGATGCGGGAGAGGAGGTTGAGGCGGTTGCGGCGCAGGACGCCGTTGTCGGCGTTGACCTGGACGGATTCGAAGAAGGCGTCCATGGGCGCGCGCAGGCCCGCGAGGCCGGACATGGCGGCGGGGAAGTCCTCGCGGGCGAGGGCGTCCCTGATGGGGGGGGAGGCCTCGTCGAGGGCGGCGAGGAGGGCGTGCTCCTCGGGGGCCTCGAAGAACCTGGGGTCGGCGCCGTAGGAGTATTCGACGGTCGGGTCGCGCTCCTCGGCTTGGGAGAGGATGTTGGCGGCTCGCTTGTAGAGCTGGACGAGGTTCTCGCCGTCCGGGGTCTTGAGGAAGGCGCTCAGGGCCTCGGCGCGGCGCGTCAGGAGGGTGAGGTCGTCGGAGTTGGGGAGCGCGAGGGCGGCGTCGAGGACGTCGTGGGGGATTCCCGAGGCGAGGAGGTGGACCTTGAGGCGGTCGTGGAGGAACGCGAGGAGGTCTTCGGTCAGCGCGTCAGCGACGCCCGGGAAATGGTCCCCTGCGAACTCAACGGCATCGTCCTCGGCGTATGCCTTGGTCGAGGCTTGCAGTTGCTCGGACGCATCTTCGAGCACTTCGACGCCCACTGCCACCGTCTCAACAGCTTCAATCAACTTGCTGCGGCTCGCGTAGTAGAGCGCCAACTGATGCCTACTAGTTGGAGCCTTCAGCGCGTCCGTTAGCGCCAACCGGACCCTTCTAGTGAGGATGATCCGCAGCACCCCGAGCGCCGCCCGCCTCAGCGCGAAGGGGTCCTTGCTGCCCGTGGGCTTCTCGTCAATCGTCCAGAAGCCGGTCAGGGTGTCGAGCTTGTCCGCCAGCGCCACCGCGACGCTCACGCGCGCCGTGGGCACGGCGTCGGAGGGGCCGAGCGGCGAATAGTGCTCCTGCGCCGCTCGCGCGACCTCTGCGGGCCAATCCGCGCGCTGCGCCGCCTCGATGTAGTATCGCCCCATAAGCCCCTGGAGCTCGGGGAACTCGCCCACCATCGCGCTGCGCAGGTCGAGCTTGGCGAGCCTCGCGGCGCGCTCGGCCATGTCGGGGTCGGCGCCCACGGCGGGGGCGATCTCGCGGGCCAATGCCGCGATGCGCTCCACGCGGTCCCATTGGGAGCCGAGGCGGTTGTGGAAGGTGACGGACTTCAGGCCGTCCTCCCACTCCTTCATGCCAGCCTTCGCCACGCGCAGGTCGTTCTCCCAGAAGAAGGCGGCGTCGGAGAGGCGGGCGCGGAGCACGCGCTGGTTGCCCGCCAGGATCGTGGCGCCATCGTCGGGCGTGTCGATGTTGGCGACGGTGACAAAACCCTCGATGCCCCCCCTGCCCCGGACGCTCAGGAACTTCTGGTGCTCCTTCATGCTGGTCTGGAGGACCTCCGGGGGGAGCGACAGGAACTGGTCCTCGACCCTCCCCATGAGCGTCACGGGCCATTCCACGAGGCCCGCGATCTCCTGGAGCAGCGCGTCGTCCTCCACGACCTCGGCGCCGCGCGCGAAGGCCAGCGTGGCGGCGTCGTGGCGGATGCGCGCGGCGCGCTCCTCGGGGCGCAGGATGACGTGGGCGCGCTTGAGCTTGGACTCGTAGTCCTCGAAGGAGGAGACGCTGAAGGGCTCGGGCGCGTGGACGCGGTGGCCGCGCGTCGTGTCGCCCGCGACGAGGCCGTCCACGTCGAGGGGGACGACCTCTGCCCCGGTGTCGCGCACCAGGAGGCACAGGATGGACTGGAGCGGGCGGACCCAGCGCAGCGTGCCCTCGCCCCAGCGCATGCTCTTGGGCCAGGGGAAGGCGCGGATGGCGCGCTCCAGCACCTCGGCGACGATGGCGGGGGCCTCCCTCCCGGGGCGCTCGGTGACGGCGAAGAGCGTGTCGCCCTTGGGGCCGGAGCGGCGTTCGAGCTGGTCCAGGCGCAGGCCGGTGGAGCGCAGAAACCCCTGGATGGCGGCCTCGGAGGCGTTGGCGGCCGGGCCCTTGCGCTCCTCGCGGGTGCTCCGGGAGCGGTCGCCCAGGCCCTCGACGGTGAGCGCGAGGCGGCGGGGCGTGGCGAAGGCGGCGGCGTCGCGGTAGGTCAGGCCCGCCTCCACCAGCCCGTCCGTGACGAGGCGCCGCAGGTCGGAGGCCGCGCGCGGCTGCATGCGCGCGGGGATCTCCTCGCTGAGAAGCTCGATGAGCAGGTCGGGCATCGCGGTCGCCTCTAGGGGGAAACGGCCCTGGCCGGGGGCGTGGGGTCGGCGCCGGGCGGCGGGGGGGCGGCGGGGGCGAGCGGGCTCGGGTCGCCCGAGCCGGGCGGGCAGTCGAGCGGGCGCTCGGCGCCCATCGTGAGCGGGCCGCAGAGGTCGCGCTGGTGCCAGGCATAGGCGCGCCCGTCCGGGAAGACGGCGAGGACGCGGTCCACGCCCTCGACCACGCCCGCCTCGCCCAGCAGGGCCACGGCCTCGCCCGATTCGAGCGCCCTGTCGAGCGTGCCCGCGTCGAAGCAGTCGAACCAGCGCGGGGTCAGGAGCGGCGTGGGGCGGGCGTAGGGGGCGGCCTGGGCCAGCAGGGCCGGGTCGGCCCGGAAGCAGGCGCGGAAGCGGATGGGCGAGGAGGAGGAGTCGATGCCCTGCCAGTCCGTCACGGGCACGACGGCCTTGGACCCGTCGGGGCGGGTGATCTCGAAGGAGTCGGAGGCGATCTCGCGGTAGAAGGCGTAGACCTGGAGCCAGTAGATCGAGCCCCCGACCAGGACGGCGACGGCCAGGATGGCGAGGATGGCGGCGCGGCCCCGGTTCATGCGGCCGCCCCCCCCGCCTGGGTCGTGACGAAGGCGTCGGCGCAGAGCCTGGCCAGCGCCCTGACGCGGCCGATGTAGGCCTGGCGCTCGGTCACGGAGATGACGCCGCGGGCGTCGAGCAGGTTGAAGAGGTGGGACGCCTTGATGCACTGGTCGTAGGCGGGGTGGGCCATGACGATGCGCCGGCCCGAGCGGGGGTCGGTCTCGGGGGCGTCCAGGAGGGCGCGGCATTCCGTCTCGGCGTCCTCGAAGTGGCGCAGGAGGCGGGCGGTGTCAGCGGCGTCGAAGTTGTGGCGCGAGTACTCCTCCTCGGTCTGGCGGAACACGTCGCCGTAGGTCAGCGGGATCGGCGCCGAGGGGTCGTTGAAGGGCATGGCCATGACGTGGTCGCAGCCCAAGACGTACATGGCGAGGCGCTCGAGGCCGTAGGTCAGCTCGCCCGAGACGGGGCGGCAGTCGTGGCCGCCGACCTGCTGGAAGTAGGTGAACTGCGACACCTCCATGCCGTCGCACCAGACCTCCCAGCCGAGGCCCCAGGCGCCCAGCGTGGGGGATTCCCAGTCGTCCTCGACGAAGCGGACGTCGTGCAGGGCGGGGTCGAGGCCGATGGCGCGCAAGGAGCCGAGGTAGAGGTCCTGGAGGTCGGGGGGCGAGGGTTTGATGAGCACCTGATACTGGTAGTAGTGCTGGAGCCTGTTGGGGTTGTCGCCGTAGCGGCCGTCCGTGGGGCGGCGCGAGGGCTGGACGTAGGCCGCCGCCCAGGGGCGGGGGCCGAGCGCGCGCAGCGTGGTGGCGGGGTGGAAGGTGCCGGCGCCCACCTCCATGTCGTAGGGCTGCAGGATCGCGCAGCCCCGGCCGGCCCAGTAGGACTGGAGCCGCAGGATGACCTCCTGGAAGGATCGCGGGGGCGCGTGTGGGGCGTCGGCTGGCATGGGGCCTCCCTGGGGCGCGCCCCGTCTATGCGGCGGCCCCGGGGGGGTCAACGGCGGGGGCCGGCGGTCAGGGGGCGTGGAGCAGCGTCCCGAAGAGGCGGGGGTCGAGGCTCTCGGTGGCGAAGGTGGGGCCTTCGGTCAAGAGGCTCACGGCGTCGTGGCTGTGCAGGGACTCCTGGTGCGAGGCCAGGACGCGGAAGTCGCCGATGCGGGGGTCGGCGAGGCACCCTTCGGCGAAGAGGCGGGCGGCGTCCTCCACGAAGATGGGGTGGGCGGCGTTGAGCTCGGCGAAGGCCTGCTCGTCCTCGCGCTTGACCATCACCTGGGTCTCGGTGGGCACGGCCGCGCGGCACAGCTCGACGAGGTCCTCGAACCACAGGCGGCCGTGGCCCGCGAGCACCTCGACGGAGAGGCGGGCCACGGAGCGCTGGGCGTGGGGCACGGCGAGCTGGCCGCGGCTCTGGCGGGCGTGCTCGGAGAGCTCCAGCGAGCAGGGGCAGGTGCTGGCGTAGACGTAGTCGAGGTGGAAGATCTTCTTGCGCGCGCCGGCCTGCTCGATCAGCTCGAGGGCGATGTCGTAGTACTGCCAGCCCGAGAGGCCGGAGCGCAGCGAGGGCACGCGCAGCGGGAAGCGGAAGCGCATCTGGAGGCGGGCGTCCACCGATCCGAGGTCGGCCTTGTAGGCGTCCAGCGCGCGCTCCATGACGTCGAAGGAGAAGGCCTCGTCGGCGAAGCGGTAGAAGCTGCGCATGAGGCGGCTCATGTTGATGCCCTTGCGGGTGGCATCGAGGGAGACCGTGCCGGTCACGGCCGTCTCAAGGCACACCTCGCTGGCGCCGGGGCCGCCGTCGCGCAGCCGGTAGCGGATGGGGACGCGGAAGCCGCTGACGCCCACGTGCTGGATGGCGGAGCGGGCGCCGCGGATGAGGCTCGCGGGGCCGTTCTGGAGGTCCGGCAGGGTGGCGCGGTAGAGCGCGTCGGGGGCGAAGGCGTCGGGATAGGCGCGGCTGAGGTCGGGGTAGTTGGCGACCTCGCGGCCGGGCAGGAGGCGGGCGACGGCGGGGTCGAGGTCGGCCACCTCCTCGGGGGTGGCGGAGAGCGCCCAGGCGCGCAGCGTGGCGAGGGCGTCCTCGGCGTCGCGGCGCCTGGGGTCGCGGTCGAGCGTGGCGTGGAGCGTCATGGCGAGCCCTCCGGGAAGCCCCTCCATATGGCCCCGTCGCGGCGGCCTTGCAACGCCGCGTCAGGCGGGCAGCGCCCCCAGCACGTCGGCCAGGAGGTCGTCCGTCTCCTCCAGGCCGCAGGACAGGCGCACGAGGCCCGGCGTGATGCCGAGCGCGTCGCGCTGCGCCTGGGGGAGGCGCTGGTGGGTGGTGCTCGCGGGGTGCGTCACGATGCTCTTGGCGTCGCCCAGGTTGTTGGAGATGGTCACGAGGCGCAGCGCGTCGAGGAAGGCGAAGGCGCGCTCGCGCGAGCCGAGGTCGAAGGACAGGACGGTGCCGCCGGAGCCGATCTGGGCCATGGCCAGGGCGTGCTGGGGGTGGGAGGAGAGGCCCGGGTAGAGGACGCGACGGGCCCGGCCGTCCGCCTCCAGCGCCTGGGCCAGCGCGAGGGCGCTGGCGGCCTGGGCGCGCACGCGCAGGTCCATGGTCTCCAGGCCCTTGAGCATGATCCAGGACGTGAAGGGCGACATGGCCCCGCCCGTGTGCTTCATGTAGGGCTCGAGCGTCTTGCGGACGAACTGGCGGGTTCCGAGGACGATGCCGCCGAGCGCCCGGCCCTGCCCGTCCACGTGCTTGGTGGTGGAGTAGACGACGACGTCGGCGCCCTGCTCCACGGCGCGGCTGAAGACGGGCGTGGCGAAGACGTTGTCGGCGACGACCAGGGCGCCGGCGGCGTGGGCGAGGGAGGCCACGGCGGCGATGTCGATCACTTCGAGCGTGGGGTTGGAGACGGTCTCGAAGAAGGCGGCCTTGGCCCCCGGGGCGAGGGCCTCGCGCCACTGGTCGAGGCTGGTGCCGTCCACGAAGGCCACCTCCACGCCGAAGCGGCGGAGCACCTCCTCCAGCACGTAGAGGCAGGAGCCGAAGAGGGCGCGGGAGGACACCACGCGGTCGCCCGCGCGCAGCATGGACATGAGGGCGCCCGAGACGGCCGCCATGCCCGAGGCGGTGGCGAAGGCGTCCTCGGTGCCCTCAAGCGACGCCATGCGGGATTCCAGCATGGCCGTGGTGGGGTTGCCGTAGCGGGCGTAGATGAACTCGTCGGGGCCGGCCTCGAGGAAGCGGGCCTCGGCGGCCTCGGCGGAGTCGTAGGCGAAGCCCTGGGTGAGGAAGATGGCCTCGCTGACCTCGCCGAACTGGGAGCGGCGGATGCCGGCGTGCACGGCGCGGGTCCGGCGGCTGAGGGAGGGGGGGTGGCGCTGGTCGTCCATGGGGGCCTCCGTTAGCGGATTGTTTAGCGTGGCCCGCAAGGGGTCGTCCCAAATCGCCACGGAGACTCCCTAGCCGGGGGGCTTGGCGGGGGCAAGCTTGCCTCCGCCGCCCCGGCGCGCCACCTGTGCGCGCGAAGGAGACGCCCATGCCCGCACCCATCGCCGTCCATTTCTGGCCCACGCCCAACGGCCACAAGGTCACTGTTGCCCTGGAGGAGATGGGGCTGCCCTACGAGGTCAGGCTCGTGGACATCGGCAAGGGGGAGCAGTTCGCGCCCGAGTTCCTGGCCATCAGCCCCAACAACCGGATGCCGGCCATCGTGGACCCGGAGGGGCCGGACGGGGCGCCAATCGCCGTCTTCGAGTCGGGCGCCATCCTGCAGTACCTGGCGCGCAAGACGGGGCGGTTCTGCGGGCGCACGGAGCGCGAGAGGGTCGCGGTGGACCAGTGGCTCATGTGGCAGATGGGGGGGCTGGGGCCCATGGCGGGGCAGGCGCACCACTTCCTGCGCTACGCCCCGGAGATGGGGCAGGCGATCCCCTACGCGCAGGACCGCTACCGGCGCGAGGTGGCGCGGCTCTACGGGGTGCTGGACGGCCAGGTGGCGCGGACGGGGGGGTTCCTGGCCTCGGACGAGTTCACGATCGCCGACATGGCGGCCTACCCCTGGGCCAAGGGCTGGGAGCGGCAGGAGCAGACCCTGGAGGACAAGCCGCACATGGCGGCCTGGCTGGAGAGGTGCGCCGGGAGGCCGGGGGTGGCGCGCGGCATGGCCGTGGGCCAGGGCGCGCGGCGCGAGGGGCCGATGACGGAGGCGGAGCGGGAGGTGCTGTTCCGGCGCTGAGGGTGGGGCGCTAGCGCGAGGCGATGACCGCCGCCGCGCCGCCCATGGCGGTGGCGCCCAGGCGGTTGGCGAGGCGCAGGGCGCGGGGGGAGCGCAGCCAGCCGCGCGCCCAGGCGGCCGCGAGGGCCCAGGACAGGTCCACGGCCATCATCACGAGGAGGGCGACGAGGGCCAGCTCGGCCAGGCCCAGGGGCGTGACGGCCCCCACGTCCAGGAGCGTGGGCAGCAGCGCCACGTAGAAGACCATGACCTTGGGGTTGCCCATGGTGAGCGCGAAGCCCGCGAGGAAGGCGGCCCAGGGGGATTCGGCGCGGGGGAGCGCGCCCCCCTGCCCCACGGGCCGCGTCCACATCCCCCAGGCCAGCCAGAGCAGGTAGAGCACGCCCAGCCACTTGAGCACGACGAAGGCCCCGTGGAAGGCGAGCGCCAGCGCGCTGAGGCCGAGGACGGCGGCCACGAGCCACAGGAGCTCGCCCACCCAGAAGGCGGCCATGAAGGGCAGGACGGGCCTGAGGCCGTCGGTGGTCACGCGGGCGACGAGGGCGGCGATGCCGGGGCCGGGGGAGCCGGCGTTGACGAGGAGGGCGGCGGCGAAGAGGGCCAGGGTGGCGAGGTCCACCTAGCCCTCCCCTTCGGTCATGTAGGGCTGGAGCGCCACGATCTGCCACCACAGGAAGGCGACGAGGGCGACCGGGAAGCCGAAGGTCTCGACGGTCACCCACAGCTCGGTGCTCTGGGTGCGCCAGAGGACCTCGTTGGCGACGGCGAGGACGAGGAATGCGAGGGCCAGGCGGCGGGTGAGGATCATCCAGCCCTCGGCGCGCATGGGGATCAGCTCGCCCATGGCCCATTCGAGCGTGGAGCGGCCCCACAGGAGGCCGGCCCCGAGGAGCGCGGCGAGGGTGCCGTAGACGATGGTGGTCTTCATCTTGAAGAAGGCCTCGTCGTTGAACCAGGCGGTGAGGCCGCCGAAGACGAGGACCATGGCGGCGGTGAAGGCCTGCAGGCGCGACAGCCGCCCCGTGAGCCACCACAGCAGGGCCATGCAGAGGAGGAGGATGGGCACGAAGAGGACGGTGGCGACGATGAAGCCCGAGTACTCGGTCCCGCCCCAGGCGAAGCTGCGGTCCTTGAGGCGCAGGTAGATCAGGAAGAAGGCGATCGTGGGGCCCAGCTCCAGCGCCTGCTTGAGCACGGGGTTGACCTTGGCGGGGCTCGTTGCGGGCATGACGGTTCTGTGACAGTCCGGGGGGCAGGGGCGGCGGCGGATCAGGGCATGGCGGGCGGCGGGATGCAAGGGCTGATCGAGAGGGAGCTGTGGGGCACGTTCGGCGCCCTGCCCTTCGGCGTGGTGGCCTTCCGCATCCTGGCGGCGGTCCTGCTGGGCGGGATGATCGGGGCCGAGCGGGAGTGGCGGCGCAAGCCCGCGGGGCTCAGGACGCACATCCTGGTGTCGCTGGCGGCCTGCCTCTACGTGATCGTGGGCACCGAGATCGTCACGCTGGACGTGCTGGGCGCGGGGGAGCAGCTGCGCGTGGACCCCATGAACCTGATCGGCGCGGTGACGGCGGGCGTGGCCTTCCTGGTGGGGGGGGTCATCATCTCCACGGGGGGGCGGGTCGTCAACGTGACCACGGGGGCGTCGCTGTGGCTCGCGGGGGCCATCGGGCTCGCCTGCGGGGCGGGGCTGGTGCCGCTCGGGGCGATCACGGCGGTGGTGGTGCTGGGGGTGCTGATGCTGCTGGGCCTCGTGGTCAGGCCCGAGAACCAGGACTGACTCAGTCGTCGGCCTCCCACTCCGCCGTCAGGGTGAGCCCTTCGAGGGCGGGCCAGAGGTCGGCGGGGGTGGCGGGCGCGCCGGTCAGTGCGAAGCGCGCCAGGCGCGGGAGGCCGAGGCCCCCGCCCGCCCCCGCTCGGAAGGCGGCGGTGAGCGTGCCCCCGGGGTTGGGCAGACTCGCGGCCAGCTCGGCCAGCTCGGAGCGGGTGTCGCCGGGGAAGAGGCCGGCGGGCAGCGACAGGGCGCCGTCCACGAGGCGGCGGCGCAGCGCGTCGGCCTCGGCCTCGGGGTCCGCGGCCCCCGAGAGCCGGGGGCCGGCGAGGGGCAGGAGGAGGTAGGCCTCGAAGAGCCCCTCGGTCTCCAGCTCCAGGTCGGCCGCGACGAGGCTGGCGGAGCCGAGGCTCGTGGCGAGGGCGTCCAGCGAGGACAGGTCCACGCCGGCCACCGTCGCGCTGGCCTCCAGGGAGCCGAGGTCGCCCACCGAGACGTCGAGCCGCCTGAGCCGCAGCTCACGCGAGCCCTCGTCCCAGTCGAGGCGCATCCGCCCGTCCAGGCCCGCGCGCGCCCCTTGGGCGGCCAGCAGCCAGTCGTAGCCCGCGTCGCCCGTGACCGGCACCACGCGCAGGCCCGCGACCTCCAGGTCCAGCTCGGTGGGCAGGCCGGTGCCGGCCAGCGCGGCCTCGATTCCCTGGCCTCGCCAGCGCAGGGCCTCCATGCGCAGCGACACGCGATCGCCGAGCGCGGGGTTGGCCACGCGCAGGTCGCGCGCCTCGCACCAGCGGCCGGGATCCGCCGAGACGCCGCCGGCGGCGTCCCAGGCGCCCAAGGAGGCGGTGGCGGCGGCGAGGGCGGCCGCGCAGCGGTCCTGCGCCGAGGCCGGCGCGGCGGGCAGGGCGAGCAGGGCGAGGAGGGCTGCGGCCTTCATGCGGGGGCTCCTGCGGGGAGGCCGGCGCCGGTCAAGGCCCGGGCGAAGTCGTCGGGGTCGAAGGGCTGGAGGTCGTCTATGGCCTCGCCCACGCCGACGGCGTGGATGGGCAGGCCGAAGCGGTCCGCGAGCGCCACCAAGACGCCGCCCTTGGCGGTGCCGTCGAGCTTGGTCATCACCAGGCCGGTGACGTCGGCCACCTGGCGGAACACCTCCACCTGCGTCAGCGCGTTCTGCCCGGTGGTGGCGTCCAGCACGAGCAGCGTGTTGTGCGGCGCCGAGGGGTCGCGCTTGCGCAGGACGCGGACGATCTTGGCCAGCTCCGCCATGAGGTCCTCGCGGTTCTGGAGCCTCCCGGCGGTGTCTATGAGCAGGAGGTCGGCGTCCTCGGCCTGCGCGCGGGCGAGGGCGTCGAAGGCGAGGGAGGCCGGGTCGGAGCCCGGCGCGGCGGTCATCACGGGGACGCCCGCCCGCGCGCCCCAGACCTGGAGCTGCTCCACGGCGGCCGCGCGGAAGGTGTCGCCGGCGGCGATGACGACGCGCTTGCCGGCCTCGCGGAACTGCAGCGCCAGCTTGCCGATGGTCGTGGTCTTGCCCGAGCCGTTGACGCCCACGACCAGCACCACCTGGGGGCGCTGGGGCGTGAGAGGCAGGGGGCGGGCCACCCCTTCCATGATGCGCGCGACCTCCGCGGCGATGAGGGCCTTGAGCTCCTCGGCCGAGAGGCGGCGGCCCATGCGCCCCGAGGCGATGTTGGCGGCCACGCGGGCGGCGGTGGCCGCGCCCATGTCGGAGGCCACGAGCAGGTCCTCGACCTCCTCCAGCATGGCGTCGTCGAGCACGCGGCGCGGCGCGTCCTCGCGCCCCAGGAGGCGGTCGAAGAGGCCGCGCGGCGCGGCCGGGGCGGGAGCCGCCGAGGCGGCCTCGGCGGGGAGGGGGGGCGGCGCGGCGGGGGCGGCGGGGGCGGCGGGGGCCACGATGTCCTCCACGCCCTGCTCCAGCCGCGAGGAGCTGCGCAGGAGCCGATCCTTGAGCTTGCCGAAGAAGGACATCGTTCACCTCTGCCGCCCCACATAGGCCAGGGGGGGCCGGAAGCGAAGGCGCCTCACCTCCGCCACGGCGCCGTGCTAGGCTCGCGCGATGCCGCTCTTCGCGCTCCTCACGCTCGGGCCTCTCGTGCCGGTCGCGCTCGGCGCCCTCCTGGGGGGGGCCTGGCCCTGGGTGGCGTTCGCGTGGATCACCGTCCTGACCGCGACGCTGGACGAGGCCGGGAGGCGGGCCGATCCGGGCGAGGGGCGGGAGTTCCCCGGCTCGGACCTGCTGCTCGCGGCGGTGGCGGTGGGGATGCTGGGGACGCTGGCGCTGGCCGTCCGGGCGCTGGCGGGGGACGGGCTGGGGCCGTGGGGCAAGCTGGGGCTGTTCCTGGCCGTGTCGTGGTGGTGCGGGCAGGTGGCCAACGCCGCCTCCCACGAGCTGGTGCACCGGCCCTCGCGCCTGCTCCGGCGGCTGGGGGCGGCGGCCTACGCGGCCTTGCTGTTCGGGCACCACGCCTCGGCGCACCCGCTCGTGCACCACGTCCACGTGGCCACGCGCCGCGACCCCTCGACGGCCCGGCTGGGCGAGGGGTTCTGGCGGTTCATGGGCCGCGCCTGGCGAGGGTCGTTCCGCAAGGGCCTCGCGGCCGAGTCCGAGAGGCTCGCGCGGGCGGGGCGGCCGCGGTGGCGGCACCCCTACGGGGGCTACGTGGCGCTGTCGCTGCTCGCGGTGGGCGTGGCCTTCGGGCTCGGCGGCCTCGCGGGCGTCGCCTGGCACTTCGGCATCGCCTGGTTCGCCTCCGTGCAGCTCCTCCTGTCGGACTACGTGCAGCACTACGGGCTGGTGCGCGCCCGGCGCCCGGACGGGCGGCCCGAGCCCTTCGGGGCGCGGCACGCCTGGAACAGCCCGCACCGGGCGTCCGGGGCGCTCCTGCTCAACGCGCCGCGCCATTCGGACCACCACGCCCGGCCCGCCGTCCCCTACCCCGCCCTGCGCCTGCCGCCCGAGGCGGAGGCGCCGCGCCTGCCCGCCTCCCTGCCCGCCATGGCGACGCTGGCGCTGTGCCCGCCGCTGTGGCGCCGGGTCATGGACGGGCGGGCGCGCGCGTGGCTCGCGCAGGGGTGAGTGGCGGGGGGCGCGGCGCTCGGCCATGCTGGGGCCATGCGCCTCGCCCTCCTCCTCGCCGTCCTCGCCGGCCCCGCCCTGGCCCAGACGCCCCTCGGGGTCCCCATCGGGGGCGACGAGTTCGAGGCGCTCGTGGAGGGCCGGACGCTCACCTACGGCGAGGGCGGGCGGGAGCCCTACGGGATCGAGCACTACTTCGAGGGCCGCGCGGTCGCCTGGGCCTGGATGGGCAGCGACGAGTGCCAGCGCGGCACCTGGTACGAGGAGCCCACGGCCCAGGGCCCCTCCATCTGCTTCGTCTACGACGGCGACCCCGATCCCAAGTGCTGGCTCTTCTTCCTCGAGGGCGAGGCGCTCCGGGCGGTCTACCTGGGCGACGGGGGCGCCACGGTGCTCTACGAGCTGGTGGACGAGCCCGGGGGGTTGGTCTGCGGGGGGGTGGGGGCATGAGGGCGCTCCTCCTGCTCCTGCTGCTCGCGGCGCCGGCGGGGGCCCAGGAGCGCAAGCTGCTGGACGCGGAGGGCTTCGAGGCGCTGCTCACGGGGCGGACGATCACCTACGGGCAGCCGGAGGGGCCGCCCCGGGGCATCGAGACCTACTTCCCCGGCCGGCGCGTGACCTGGCTGTGGGTGGACAGCGGCGAGTGCCTGTCGGGGACGTGGTACCAAGGGGGCACGGAGGCCCTGCCCGAGATCTGCTTCCTCTACCCCGACGACCCCGACAGCCCCTTCTGCTTCCAGTACTGGCGGGAGGGGCGCACGCTCTTCTCGGACGCGCCGGAGGGGGGCAGCCAGGAGGTGTCGGACCTCGACGCGGACCTCGACGCGGTCGGCTGCGAGTGGCTGGGGGCCTAGGTCAGAGCAGGCTCCCCTGCCCGTCCGTGGCCCCCGCCCGGGGCGCCCGGCGGGGGGCGGCGCGGCCGAGCGCCACGGCGCCGTCGGCGAACTCCAGGTCGAGCAGGGCGTGGCGGGCGGCCTCGGCGGCGGTGGTCACGGGGCGGCCCTCGGCGCGCGCCACGGCGAAGCCGCGGGCGAGCGTGGCGCGGTAGCTCAGCGATTCGGCGAGGCGGTCGAGGGCGTCGAGCCCGTCCGAGAGGCGCGCGATGACGCCGAGGGGCAGCGCGGGGGAGAGGCGCGCGGCCGAGGGCGCCAAGGCGCCCTTGGCCGAGGCCAAGGCGTTGGCGCCGGCGGCGTCCAGGCGAGGCGCCGTCTTGGACAGGACGATCCCGCAGGCCCTCACCCCCCGTTCCGCCAGGGGCCGCAGGCTGCGCGCGAGCTGGTCGAGCTTGCCCGCCTTCCTCTCGCCCAGGCGGGCGCCCTGCGCCTCCAGGCGCCGCGTGACCTGGTCGAGCCTCTCTCGTGCCCGCGCCGCGCCGCGCGCCAGGGCCGGGGCCAGGGCGGCCCCTCGCCCCTCGACGCGCTGGCGTCGGCCGCGCAGGGCCGCCGTGAGGACGCCGGGCCGCAGCGTCTGGGCGGCGAGCCCCTCGCGCTTGTCCCCCGCGAGGCGGCGCAGGGCCGCGGGCAGGCGGGCGGCGAGGAAGTCCAGGCGCTGGGAGGCCCCCCCCGTGAGGTCCGCCGGGCGCGGCAGGGCGCGGGCGAGGTCGGCGAGGCGCTGGCCGCGCGAGGCCACCGCCCCGCGCAG
>ERZ1066123.245-NODE-245-length-43788-cov-15.595363_pt1 | contig 43788 bp, 38 predicted proteins | sample MGYA00382770_ERZ1066123 | MGnify/ENA primary metagenome ERZ1066123 (study PRJEB33369, sample SAMEA5778353) | biofilm metagenome | biome: Industrial cooling water; feature: Water cooling tower basin; material: Biofilm | place: United Arab Emirates | collected...
CAGCAGACGCTGTGCCACACCACCAGCTGGGGCGTGTCCACCCGCCTGATCGGCGGGGTAATCATGACTCACGGCGACGATGACGGGCTGCGCGTGCCGCCGCGCATCGCGCCCTGGCAGGTGGTGATCGTGCCGATGCTGCGCGACAAGCCCGAAGACGCCGATCTCGTCGCCTATTGCGAGGAACTGCGCGCCGCGATCGCCGGGCAATCGGCGCTGGGCGAGAAGGTCCGCGTCCTGCTCGACGCGAAGCCGGGCAAGGCGGCCGCCAAGCGGTGGGACTGGGTCCGCAAGGGCGCGCCGGTCATCATCGAGGTCGGCGGACGCGACCGGGAAAACGGTGTCGTCAGCCAGCTGCGCCGCGACGCGCTGTGGGACGAGGCAACCGGCAAGCCGGCCTTCGCCACGCCCACGCGCGAGGCGTGCGCCGCGGGCATCGGCGCGCTGCTGGAGGACATCCAGCGCGGCCTGTTCGAGGAAGCGCGCGCCCGGCGCGACGCCGCCATCCGCCGCGACGTGACCACGATGGAGGCGCTCGCCGACCACTTCGGCAACTCGGGCAAGCATCCCGCCTGGGTCGAAGTGCAATGGTCAAGGCCCACCGGTGCGGCGCTCGACGCCGTGGTCGAACGGCTCAAGGCGCTGAAGCTGACCATCCGCAACGTGCCGGCCGGGGCCGCCCCGGCCGAGGGGCCCTGCCTGTTCACCGGCGAGCCGGCGGTCGAACGGGTGCTGGTCGCGCGCGCCTATTGAGAATTGGCGCCGGAGCGCGCAACCTGCCCGGATGACTCGCTACCTCCTTCCGCTTGCCCTCGTCGCCCCGCCGCTCGCCGCGCAGGACGATCCCGCCGCGACTGTCTCGGCCGAGCGCCTGCGCGCCGATGTCGAGACCATGGTCGGCTTCGGCACCCGCCACACGCTGTCGCAGCAGGACCACCCCACGCGCGGGATCGGCGCGGCGGTGCGCTGGGGCGAGGCCACGTTCAGCGGCATCTCCAGGCAATGCGGCGGCTGCCTCGAGTTGGTGGTCGCGCAAAGCACGGTGCAGGGCAACCGCATCCCCCACCCGACCCTGCTGCGCAATGTCCTGGCGATCCAGCGCGGCACCGAGCGGCCGGACGAGGTGGTGATCGTCCAGGCGCATATCGACAGCCGCGTGACCGATGTGATGGACGCCGCCAGCGATGCGCCCGGCGCGAACGACAACGCCTCGGGCAGCGCGCTGGTGATCGAGGCGGCCCGCGCCCTGGCCGGCCGACGCTATCCGGTCACGATCGTCTATGCCCTGCTCTCCGGCGAGGAGCAGGGGCTGCACGGCGGCCGGGCGCTGGCCGACTATGCCGCGCAGCAGGGCTGGCGGGTCAAGGCCGTGCTCAACAACGACATCGTCGGCAACTCGTGCGGGTCGGACGGCTATTGCGATCCCGCGCACGTGCGGGTGTTCTCCGAAGGCCCCCGGGCGGACCTGACCGATGAGCTGCGCGCCGCCCAACGCCGCAACGGGGGCGAGAACGACAGCCCGGGGCGCAACCTGGCGCGCTGGCTTGACGGTCTCGCGGACGAGTTCCCGGCCGGGCTCGCGGTGCGCCAGATCTGGCGGACCGACCGCATGGGCCGCGGCGGCGACCAGATCCCGTTCCTGGAACAGGGCTTCCCCGCCGTCCGCTTCTCCGTCGCGGTGGAGGATTACGATCACCAGCACCAGGACCTGCGGGTCGAGGACGGGGTGGTCTATGGCGACACGGTTGACGAGATGGATTTCGGCTATCTGGCCCGCGTCACGCAGCTCAACGTGCGCGCGCTGGCGCGGCTGGCCGGAACCCCGATGCCGCCGGCACCCGTGGCCCAGGCGGCGGTCAGCATCGATACTGCCCTCTCGTGGGACGCCGTGCCGGGGGCGGCAAGCTACCTCGTGTGGCAGCGGCGCACCGACGAGCCGGGCTGGATCAGCGACCCCGTGCTGCGTATCGCGGCGGACGGTGCCGAGGGCACTGGCCCAGCCCCGCACTATTCAGCGATCCTGACCGGGGTGCGCGGCGACGACTGGATCTTCGGCGTCAGCGCCTGCTCGGCAACGGATCAGTGCAGCCCGGTGGCAAGCGCGGTCCCGGCGGGTGCGTTTGCGCCGGTGGCGCGTTGATCTTGGTTCGCGCCAAGCCGCCAAGCCGCCAAGATGGTTGAGCCTGATGCGCAGCTTGACGCGATCGCGCGTCAGATCGTCGACATCTCGTTCCAGCTGCATCGTGACATCGGACCCGAACTGCTGGAATCCGCTTATGAAACCTTGCTGTCAGCAAAGCTGACAGCCTCGGGTATGGATGTTGAGCGACAGGTTGCGGTCGATGTCGTCGTCGATGGACTTCGCCTCAATTCGGCGTTCCGCATCGACCTGCTCGTCAACCGAGCCATCATCATCGAGGTCAAGTCGGTGGAGAAGACCCTGCCGGTTCATTCCAAGCAGCTTCTGACCTACCTTCGTCTTGGCGGCTTTCCGCTCGGCTTCGTGATCAACTTCGGTACTGCCATGTTCAGGGATGGCATTCGTCGCCTGATAAACAGTGATGCCCTCTTGGCCCCTTCGCGCCTTGGCGCGAATCAGAAGGACTGAAATGCCCAGAAACACACCACGTTTTTCCGGTCTCCCCTCCAGGGATCAGGTTCTCCAGTTCATCCAGACGGCTGACGGGGTTGTCGGCAAGCGCGAGATTGCCAAGGCGTTCGGATTGAAGGGGCAGGAGAAGATCGCGCTAAAGGCCCTGCTCAAGGACATGGCCGAGGAAGGGCTGATCGACGGCCGGAAGACCGCCTATCACCGCATGGGCGGGGTGCCCAGGGTCACGGTGCTGCGGGTCATGGAGATCGACGACGGCGAGGCCTACGCCATTCCCGACGCCTGGAGCCCCGAAGATGCCGTCCCGCCGCCGCGTCTGCGGGTGATCGAAAAGCGCAAGGGCCCGGGCAGGGTGGCGGCGCTCAAGGTGGGCGACCGCGTGCTGGCGCGCACGGAGGAAGTGGGCAAGAACGGTTGGCTCGCGCACCCGATGAAGAAGCTGCCCGCGCGCACCGAAGGGCTGATGGGGGTGGTCGAGATCGACCGGACGGGCAAGGCCTGGCTCGCCCCGGTCGACAAGCGGGTGCGCCAGTCGAGCCCGATCGCCGATGCGGGCGGGGCGGAGGAGGGCCAGTTGGTGCTTGCGGAGCCCGCCGGCCGCAGCCCGCGCGCGGGGGTCAAGGTGGTGGAGGTGCTGGGCGATCCGCTCGCGCCGAAGAGTTTCAGCCTGATCGCCATCGCCAAGCACGGCATCCCGCACGTCTTCCCCGAAGCCGCGCTGGAGGAAGGCGCGCTCGCGGCGAAGCTGCCGCTGAGCGAGGACAAGCGTGAGGACCTGCGCCATCTGCCGATTGTGGCGATCGACCCGGCCGACGCGCGCGATCACGACGACGCGATCTGGGCTGAACCCGATGGCGAGGGCGGCTACCGCGCGGTGGTCGCCATCGCCGACGTCAGCTTCTACGTCCGGCCCGGCGGTGCGCTCGACCGCGAGGCGAGGAAGCGCGGCAACTCGGTCTACTTCCCCGACCGGGTGGTGCCGATGCTGCCCGAAGTGCTCAGCGCAGACGTGTGCTCGCTCAGGCAGGGCGAGGACCGCGCGGCGATGGCCTGCCACCTGCGCATCTCGCCCGAAGGCAAGGTGACGAAGTTCCGCTTCACCCGGGCGCTGGTGCGGATTGCGGCCACCATCGCTTACGAGGATGCGCAGGCGATGGTCGACCAAGAGCCCCTTCCCTCAAGAGAAGGGTTTGGGGATGGGTTCACCACACCTGAAACGTCGGACACCCAGCCCCCGACCGCCTCCCTCAAGAGAGGGGGGGATCTAAAGCTGGCTCTCACCCATCTCTGGGGCGCGTGGAAACTCCTCGCCGCCGATCGCGCGGCGCGCGACCCGCTCGAGCTGGAGCTGCCCGAGCGGCGCGTGGTGCTCGACAGCGAGGGGCGGATCGCCTCGGTCGCGGTGCGCGAGCGGCTCGACGCGCACCGGGTGGTGGAGGACTTCATGATCGCGGCCAACGTCGCGGCGGCCAAGGCGCTGGAAAGCCGCACCGCGCCGGTGGTCTACCGCATCCACGAACCGCCGGGGCGCGAGAAGCTGGTCGCCCTGCGCGATTACCTCAAGACCTTCGGCCATACGCTTGCTCTGGGCCAGGTGATCACCCCCGGTCTGTTCAACCGCTTTCTCAAGGACGTGACCGACGAGTCTGAAAAGGCTCAGGTCATGGAGGCGGTGCTGCGGAGCCAGACGCAGGCCTATTACGGCCCCGCCAACGCCGGGCATTTCGGTCTGGCGCTGGCGAGCTACGCCCACTTCACCTCGCCGATCCGGCGCTATGCCGACCTTCTGGTCCACCGCGCGCTGGTCGATGCCTTCAAGCTGGAGCAGCCTGCACCCGGGGCAAAGCTGCCCGGAACGACCGGGCTGTCCGACCGCGACCGGGACGATCTGGGGCGGGTGTCCGAAGCCATCAGCGCGGCCGAGCGGCGGGCGATGGAGGCCGAGCGCGAGACGATCGACCGCTACGTCGCCGCCTGGCTCGCGGGCCGGGTGGGCGAGGTGTTCGACACCCGCATCACCGGCGTTCAGAGCTTCGGCTTCTTCGCCACCATCGAGGCGCTGGGGGGCGACGGCCTGGTGCCGGTCTCGACCCTGGGCAACGAGCACTTCCGCTACGACGAGGCGGCGCAGACGCTCACCGGAGCCGACAGCGGCACCCGCTACGCGCCCGGCGACCGGCTCAAGCTGCGCCTGGGCGAGGCCAACCCGCTGACCGGCGCGCTCAAGTTCGAACTGCCCGGCAGCGAGGGCCGGATCGAGCCGCGCGGGGCACGCATCGCGTCCGGGCCGAAGGGCAAGCCGCCGATGGGCAAGCGCGGCCGACCGGCCAATATCCGCCATCAGGGCAGGAAACGCTAGCGCGGAAGGGGAACCTGTCCAAACCCCCTGCCTCCAGGGGAAGGGCTGGGGATGGGGGGAGCAAGGCCGCGATGTTGTAACTCGGATTGGGCGTGGAACACCCACCCCAGCCCCTCCCTCATGGGAGGGACTTCCAGGGAGGATTACGCCAGCCGGTCCAGCTCCTCGTCGCTCAGCGTGCCGGGCACGACGTAGAGCGGGCAGGGCAGCTGGCCCGAATGGGTGGAGAAGTGCGTCACCAGCGGCCCGGGCGTCCCGTCGGGCGCGGCGCCAAGCACGAGCGCGGCGACTTCGGGGTGTTCCGACAGGTAGTCCTTGATCACCGCCTGCCCTTCGCCGACGCGCACCGAGATGGTCGGCATCTTGCCGCTTTCGGAGAACAGGTTGCCGGCGGCGGCGCTGGCGAGCACCTCGGCCCGGTCGCGCGCTTCCTCCTCGATCGTGGCCTGGACCGCGCCGAAAGCGTTGAAGCTCTGCGGCTGCACCAGCGCCAGGATATGCACCGCGCCCCCGCTGGCGGCAGCGCGGCGGCTGGCGAAGCGCAGCGCCTTCTGCCCTTCGTCGGTTTCGTCGAGGATGACCAGATAGACCCGCATCGGCTTCCCGCAACCGCCCCCTTCAAAGCCCCTTGCCCGGTGCGGGTATCCGCTGAAATCGTATTCCGCGCAAGAACCTTGCCCTTGAGCCGCAAACTGGCCAGAGAATGCCGCTACGTAAGCCAGAGGGACAGCAAGCACACGCCATGCCGACACCGATCAAGATGCCCGCGCTCTCGCCGACCATGGAAGAGGGCACGCTGGCCCGCTGGCTGGTCAAGGAAGGCGACACCGTCCGCTCCGGCGATGTCATGGCCGAGATCGAGACCGACAAGGCGACGATGGAGTTCGAGGCGGTCGACGAGGGCGTGATCGCCAGGATCGAGGTCGCCGAGGGAACCGAAGGGGTGAAGGTCGGCACGGTGATCGCGCTGCTGGCGGGCGAAGGCGAGGATGCCTCCGACGTGGCCGCCAGCGCCCCCGTGCAGGCGGTGGCCTCGGGTGAGGGTGCACAAGCGGCCAGCGCCCCCGCGCAGGCGGGGGCCCCAGGCGAGAGCGCGCGACCGGGCAGTGCCCCCGCGCAGGCGGGGGCCTCAGGCGAGGGCAAACAAGCGGGAGAGTCCCCCGCTGGTGCGCCGGCATCATCGGCAAGCGGGCGCGTGATCGCGTCTCCGCTGGCGCGGCGGATCGCCGCGCAGGAGGGGATCGATCTCGCCGGCGTCACGGGCAGCGGACCCGGCGGCCGGATCGTCAAGGCGGACCTGGCCGAGGCGGCCCGCGCCCCCGCGCAGGCCGCGGCGTCATCCGTCGGCACACAGCCGGCCGCAGCGCCCGCGCCCGCGCCGGCACAGGTGGCGCAGCTCGGCGGCGATCTCGACGCGCCCTACGAAGCGCACAAGCTCAACAACGTGCGCAAGGTCATCGCGCGCCGCCTGACCGAGGCCAAGCAGACCATCCCGCACATCTACCTCACCGTGGACGTGCGGCTCGACGCGCTGCTCAAGCTGCGCAGCGAACTGAACAAGAGCCTGGAGGCGGACGGGATCAAGCTCTCGGTCAACGACCTGCTGATCAAGGCGCTCGCCCGCGCGCTCCAGCGCGTGCCCAAGTGCAACGTCAGCTTCCAGGGCGACACGCTGCTGCAATTCACCCGGCAGGATATCTCGGTCGCGGTCGCCGCGCCCTCGGGCCTCATCACCCCGATCATCCGCGACGCGGGCCGCAAGGGCCTTGCCGAGATCAGCACCGAGATGAAGGCGCTGGCGGGCAAGGCCAAGGACGGCAAGCTGCAACCGCACGAATACCAGGGCGGCACTGCCAGCCTCTCCAACCTCGGCATGTTCGGCACCAGGCAGTTCGACGCCGTGATCAACCCACCGCAGGCGATGATCCTCGCGGTCGGCGCGGGCGAACAGCGCCCGTGGGTGATCGACGGCGCGCTCGGCGTCGCCACCGTGATGAGCGCGACGGGTTCGTTCGACCACCGCGCGATCGACGGCGCGGATGGGGCGCAGTTGATGGAAGCGTTCCAGCAGCTGTGCGAGAACCCGATGGGGCTGGTGGTTTGATGGCAACGACGTTGCTGGCGATCAAAAAAGCATTGCGTCAAAATTTGACCCTTGTGGTTTATCTTATTTTGGTCGCTGTTTCCACCTACAATTGGAATCGCGCATCAGATATGACGACTAATTGCAGATTTAGTCAGATAGAACAGTCTATTTTTCATTATTCGTCTGAAACACAACTTATGATTGCTCAAATTCGTACAAAAGAAGTGATGAACAAGGAAGAACTGATTAAGTACGATAGCTCAAAGATTGATAACTCCATAGAGGCAAGTCTGAAATCGTGGGAAGAAGAACTTGAGGAGTTGAATTCTATGAGGGGGGAATTAGACGAAATATGTTCTAGTGGCGAGCAATTGGCTTGGCAGTCGTTGGTCATGGTAATTCTGGCGGGCGGTATTTTGACTTTTGTTACATCTCGAAAGCAATCAGAATCTACGCCCAAGGCTTTTAAGCCCTCACGGAAGCGAATTCTCCGAGCACGACTGGTTGGCAATCGACGGCCTTACTATTCAAAAAAGATGTGACATGCCAGACCGCTCCCCTCAAATCCGCGTCACGGCCATGCCGACCGACCTCAACCCCTATAGCGTGGTGTTCGGCGGGTGGCTCCCGGCGCGCGGGGGTTTGCTGTGAGGCGGGCGTTGCAGCCCCCTCTCCCCGGCCCTCTCCCGCAAGGGGAGAGGGGGAAGAAGGACGTGGCGCTTTGAGCGGTGATGCACAAAACTCCTCTCCCCTTGCGGGAGAGGAAGGGGCCCGCCGCGCAGCGGTGGGAAGGAGAGGGGGCCAGCGCGACCTCCTTCAGCTGGCAAAACGGATGCGGCGCGAACCGACCGAGGCGGAGCGGCGGTTGTGGTCGGCTTTGCGCAGCGGGCGTCTGGCGGGCTGGAAGTTCAAGCGGCAGGAGCAGATCGGCGACTACGTGGTCGACTTCGTGTGCTTCCGCGCGCGGCTCATCGTCGAGGCGGACGGGTCGCAGCATGCTGAAAGTGCGGCGGATGCAAAGCGCGATGCATGGCTGCAAGCGCAGGGCTTCCGCGTGCTGCGGTTCTGGAACAACGATGTTCTGGCGAACACGAAAGGGGTGGCGGAGGCTATTCTCGCTGCGTTGCAGACCCCTCTCCTTCCCACCGCTGCGCGGCGGGCCCCTTCCTCTCCCGCAAGGGGAGAGGAGAAGACTAGCCCCTCTCCCCTCGCGGGAGAGGGGTTGGGGAGAGGGGGAAAGTGAACGCTGTCCTACAGCGTGCCGGTTGTGCCAAGAAGCGGCATGGCCCGCCCGCTCACCCGCACCGAACAACCCGTTTCCGCGCCCCCGCAAACGGGCGACTTTTCTTCTCCAGGACTGTGTAACAAGCGGTCCATGTCTGCGACCAGATGAAGGCTGAACGAGACGAACCATGGCTGACCAATACGACGTAATCGTGCTCGGAAGCGGACCCGGTGGGTACGTCGCGGCGATCCGCTGCGCGCAGCTGGGGCTGAAGACCGCGATCGTCGAGCGCGAACTGCTCGGCGGGATCTGCCTCAACTGGGGCTGCATCCCGACCAAGGCGCTGCTGCGCTCGGCCGAGATCCTGCACTATGCCCAGCACGCCAGCGCCTATGGACTCAAGCTCGCCGGGACCATCGAGGCCGATCTGGAGGCCGTGGTCAAGCGCAGCCGCGGGGTGGCGAAGCAGCTCAACCAGGGCGTCACCCACCTGATGAAGAAGAACAGGATCACCGTGCACATGGGCGAGGGCACGCTGACCGGCCCGACCTCGCTCACCGTGAAAGGCGAGAAGGGCGAGGAGAAGCTCACCGCCAAGCACGTGATCGTCGCCACGGGTGCCCGCGCGCGCGACCTGCCCTTCGCCAAGGCCGATGGCAAGCGCGTGTGGACCTATCGCCATGCGATGGTCCCGCCCGAGATGCCAGGCAAGCTGCTGGTGATCGGCTCAGGCGCGATCGGGATCGAGTTCGCCAGCTTCTACAACGACATGGGCTGCGACGTGACCGTGGTCGAGATGCTCGACCGGATCGTGCCGGTGGAGGACGCGGACGTCTCCGCCTTCCTCGAGAAGAGCCTCGTCAAGCAGGGCATGACGGTGATGACCGGGGCCGGGGTGGAGGACCTGAAGGTCTCCGCCACGGGCGTGAAGGCCAGGATCAAGGCGAAGGACGGCAAGGTCAGCGAGACCGAGTTCAGCCACTGCATCGTCGCCATCGGGATCGTGCCCAACACCGAGAACGCGGGGCTGGAAGGGCTGGTCGAGACGGACCGCGGGTTCATCCGGATCGACCCCTATGGCCGGACCAAGGCCAAGGGCCTGTGGGCGATCGGCGATTGCACGCCAGGGCCGTGGCTGGCGCACAAGGCGAGCCACGAAGGCGTGACTGCCGCCGAGGCGATCGCGCAGGAGCTGGGCAACACCGAGGTCCACCCGCACCCGCTCGACCGGGGCAACATTCCGGGCTGCACCTACTGCCACCCGCAGATCGCCAGCGTCGGCCTGACCGAAGCCAAGGCGAAGGAAGCGGGCTACGACGTGCGGGCCGGCACCTTCCCGTTCATCGGCAACGGCAAGGCGATCGCGCTGGGTGAGGCCGAGGGCTTTGTGAAGACGGTGTTCGATGCGAAGACCGGCGAGCTGCTCGGCGCGCACATGGTCGGCGCGGAAGTGACCGAGATGATCCAGGGGTTCGTCGTCGGCAAGACGCTGGAGACGACCGAGGCGGAGCTGATGGCCACGGTGTTCCCGCACCCGACCATCAGCGAATCGATGCACGAAAGCGTGCTTGCCGCCTACGGCAGGGCGCTGCACGTCTGATGGTCAGTCGACCGTCGCCTCGAAGGTGATGGCGAAGGCCTGCCCTTCGGCCAGCGTCGGCGCGGTGGCGGTGAGGGTGGTGCCGGTGATCGCGGCCCCGAACGGGTCGCTCTCGTCGGCCCCGGCTCCGTCATCGTCCTCGGGCGTGGCGGCGGAGCCGCAGTCGGAGCCGCTGCGGGCCGATCCGGGGACAAGGGTCACTCCCACCGGCAGCGGGTCGCTCGCGATCACGCCGGCGGCCGGCACGGTGCCGGTGTTGGAGACGGTGACGCAGTAGCGCACGGTTGCGCCTGGCACGGCCTTGGGGCTGGCGGTGCCGTTGATCGGGTCGGACAGGACCAGGCTGGTCTTGGCGGCGGTGATGGTGGTGACGGGGTGACAGAAGGTGATGTCGCTCACCGCGATGGCCTGCTGCCCGGGGTTGGCGGGCGCAAGGCCGTGGTTGCCGTAGCGTATCACGATCGTGTCGATCGGCTGGCTGAAGGTGGCGACCACGGTGCCGGCGGCGGAGTCGTTGTTGGCCACGCCATCGCCGAAGGCGCTGTTGCCGATCACGTAGTTGACCGCCCCGTTGGTCAGCACCGGGAGCACGGTCGCCCCGGCGAGCTGCCCTTCGACGGTTACGGTGTCGGCGAACTGGTTGGCGCCGAAGTCGAGGTCGAAGATGCTGAACTGCGCCCCCTGCATCACTTTGGGCAGGGTGATGGTGGAGGTGACGCGCGCGCTGGTGCTGGGCAGATCGACCAGCTGGATCAGCGAGCGCTGGCCCGGGATCCCGCCGTTGACCACGGTCTGCAGGTTGGGCGACTGCCCGCCAAGGCCGGCGTTGTTGAGCCAGGTGCCCGGGTTGGTCAGCCCGAAGCCGATCGAACCGAGGGTGGAGAGCGTGTAGCTGTTGCTGGTGCTGCCCGGCGTCCAGCTGAGCGGATCCCAGTCGAACAGGACCGTGCCGGCGGGGCAACTGAGCGTAGGCGGGGTTCCGGCGGTCCTCGTGCCGGCGACGGTGAAGGATGCGCTGGCGTAGTCGTCCTCGGCTGTCGCCGCGTTGCCGGGGGTGGAGTCGCTGTCGGGCGCGCTGCTTGCGGTGATCTCGGCGGTGTTGGTGAGCACCACGCCGGCCGTTGCATTGGCGATGCCGACGATGTCGATGCTGCGCGACTGCCCTGCGGGAACCGAGCCGACGGTCCACACGCCGGTCGCGGGATTGAAGCTGCCGGTGCCACTGGCCGAGGTGAAGGTGAACCCGGCGGGCAGCGCATCGGTCACGCTGACGCCGTTCGCCTGCTGGGTCGATGCCGCTGCATTGCTCACCGTCAGCCGCCAGGTTGCCGTGCCGCCGCTGCCCGGGGCCGCACCGACCAGCGTCTTGGTCAGCGAGAGGTCGGCGAAGTTCGCCGGCGGCGAGGTAAGCGTGAGGTCGGCGCGCCGGAACGAGCCGTTGTCGGCCTGCGGATAGAGATCGCAGATCTCCAGCCGCCAGATTCCGTTCGACGGCCCGCCGTTGAACGCGCCGAGCAGGGCATCGGGGCGGAAGGTGTTCTGGTAAGGCGGGGCGGTGGTCGAATGGTTGCCGCTGGCGCTGTCGGTGTTCACCAGCTGCGCGGCAGCATCGTCGAGCAGGACATTGAAGTTGTTGCCATCGATCGTGTTGACGTCGCCGTTGACCAGCTGCACCCGGGTTCCGTTGGGTGACTCGAGCGTGATTTGCAGGTCTCCGCGCCAGGTATGGGTCACGAGAATGCCGATCTCGACATCGGCCACGGTGAAGGCGCTGCCGACGGTGAAGTTGCGGACCAGCGGATTGCTGCAATCCCTGGTGCCGTCGATCGCGCCGGTGGTGGTGTTGGAAAACGTCGAGCTGGACTGCGCCAGCGCCGGCACCGCCAGGCCGAGCAGCGCCGCCGCCAGCATGACCAAACGCGCGAGGAGGACGGAGACAAGGCGCTGCATCACTTCCGCCCCAGTCCGAGGAACGAGAAGCTGTCAGCATCGAACTTCAGCCGGACCGAGGCGAACAGCCCCTTTTCGGTGTGGCGCGCGGCGGCGAAATCGGGATCACGGAACCCGGCGATGTTGTAGCCGACGGTGAGCAATGCGCCGTCGGCCGGGCTGAAGCCGATCTGCGGGCCGATCGCGAAGCTGGTGGTGCCATCGTCGAGCCCGGCCCGCACCGTCGCCACGCCGCCCAGCTCGAACCGCCCGCCGATGCCGACCCGCGCGTCGAGGCCGGCAAGAACGGTCGTGCTGCCGAGGTCGAAACCTTCGAACCGGTCGAAGTTGTAGCGCGCGCCGAGGAACAGGCCGAACTCCGTGCGGCGGACCAGCTCTCCATCGTCCAGCCCCCGCGGGGACCAGTTGCCGGAGAAGCTGGCGAGCAGGCGCTGCGCCTTGGCGTCGCCGGTCAGCGTCAGCGCGGTCCGCCCTGCCGGCCCGGTCTCGCCGGCGACGGCACCGGCCACGGCGTCGCTGCGGAACTCGAGCTTGCCGAGGAAGGCGACGTCGGACTCGGCCGGCCGGTAGGCGACCGAAAGCGCCGCATCGAAGATCTCGCTGCTCGCGCCATTGTCTCCCCGGGCCCTCGTCCAGGTCGCGCCGGAGCCGACCACCACGCCGTCGCCCAGCTGGCGGATCAGGCCGGCGGTAAGCCCGCGGCGGTCGGCCAGTTCGCCGTCGCGGTATTCGCCGCGCACGGTTGCTGCCCACTGGCCCTTGCGCCATCCGGCCCCCAGCGTCAACGCGGTGAAGTCCTCGAACAGCTGCCCCCCTTCGCCCAGGTGCCCCCCGGAAGCGGCCGGGTGCTGCGGGTTCACCAGATCGGCCGGGTCGGCCCCGGACAGCGCGCGGTTGCCGTCGATCGTTGCGTCGAGTGTCAGCTCGGAGGAGAGCTGGAGCGTCTGGGCGAGGCCGAAGGCGGCGAAGCTGCGCTTGCCGGCTTCGCTGATATCCTGCTGGCCCAGCGTGGCAAGCACCCTGCCACCGCCCCACGGTGAAAGCTCCACTCCGGCGTTGAAGGTGCGCGCGCTCAGCGTCTCCCCATCGGCGATCTCGTAGTTGCCGACCAGGCCCAGCCACTCGGTCGCGGCGAACCGGGCCCGCAGGCGATGCCGCGCGGGCAGGTCGAGGGCCTCGGCGCGGTCGAGCGCCACGCTGGTCGAGGCCCCCAGTTCAAGCCGGTTGCCGAACAGGCGCTGGGTCACGCCGGCATCGAGCACGGTCGAATCGCCCCGGCTTCCGTCGGCGCGCCGGTCGGCGAAGTGAGCGAGGGCGAGGCGGGCATCGGTGTCGCCCGAACGCCAGGCGGCGCCCAGCTGCAGCGCCTGGCGGCGGCCGGCGTCGGTCAGGCTGTCGTCGTTCCAGGCGCTGGCGATGAAGGACAGCTGCTCGCTTGCGGCATAGCGGGCGTCGAGCCCGATCTTGCGCCGGCCGATTTCGGCACCGCTCTGCTGCCCGGTGCCATAGGCCTGGTCGACCGAACGGACATAGGCGAGCACGTCGAGCGATCCGGTGCGGTGCTCGGCTTCGACCAGCCAGGCATTCGCGGTCTCGCCCGCACGGCGGCTGGCACCGAGTTCCGCGCGCACTTCGGTGGTGCTGCCGATCCGGGCGCGCAGGTCGAGCGCGGCGAGATCGGTGCGGGCATTCTCGCCGCGGTCGGTGATCGCGCTCGCCCCGATCCGCACCGCCCCGTCGGCGAACGTGTAGTCCGCCCGCACGCCAGCGTTCCAGTGCGCCTGACCGAGCCCGTCCCGGACTTCGTAGTCGACCACGATGAACTGCGGGTTGAGGTCGAAGTCGCGGCTGAGGACCGGCTCCCTGAAAGTCAGGGTGCCCGCCAGCAGGTCGATGTCGTAGTCGACGAACCGGACGAGTTCGCGCCGCGCGATGACGAGTTCCGGACGGAACCGGTCGCGCACCTCGATCGCCACGCGCTCGGAATTGGCGAGGATGTCGCGGTCGCTCAGGCGATAGGGGCCGGTCAGGCCGCTGCCCTGGATCTCGTCGCGGCGGAACCGGCTGGCGGTTTCGGCAGCGAAAGCCTGCGCGTGGAGACCGCCGAACAGGCCCTCGGCCTTCGCGCCGGTCGCGGTGCGCTGGTAGCGGGCGAGCACGGTCTGGTCGAAGCCGGTCACGAAGTCGCCGTACAGCGCGTAGAAGGTGCTGCTCTCGATCCGGACGTAGAGCTTCTCCTGGCTGGCGGCATCGAACCGGCGATCCGAGCCGTCGGCAAAAACGGTGTAGTAGGCGCTGGGATCGATGGCCCCGAGCAGGCGCTGGTCATCGCGCTGCTTGGCGCTGTCGTAGGCGAGCGTCATCAGGAAGCGGCCAAGCACGCGCCCCTTGGCGTAGAAGGCTACCCGCGCGTTGTCGCCCAGATCGCTGTCGAACCGGCCGCTGCGTTCCATGTTGTCGGCCACCGTGCGCGCGCCGAGCGAGCCCTCGGCCAGGCCGACCAGGGTCCAGTCGAGATCGCCCGGAACGACCCAGGTGTCGATATGCTGGACCCGCGCGGTGTCGCGGTCGGCGAAGGAAAAGCTCAGCTGGAGCGGGCCGGACACCATGGTCGGGGCCAGCTCGACCAAGGCGATGCCTTCGTCGCCTGCGACGGTCCAGTTCGCCGAAGCCGAACCCTGGCCGGTCAGCTGCCCGATCTGGAGCTGGTCCAGCATGGCCGCGCTTTCGTAAGGTTCGCTCACCGCGATCGTGCCGGAGATGCCGGCCCGGATCGGCCGGCCCTTGCGGTCGGTGAACCGGATCGCGGCGACCGGGCGGCTCCGGCCGTCGGCGACGAGGCGCGAGCGCTCGGGGAGCAGTTCGGCGCGCCAGGGCACAGAGACGAAGGCGACATCTCGCGCCAGCTCGGCATGGACGCTGCCGTCGGCGTTGCGGACCGTTGCGGTCAGGCGGGTGGTTGTCTCGCGCAGGGCCACGCCCCGCCACAGCGACACCGCGTGGGTCTTGCGCTCGGCGCTCCTGGTGCCCTCGAAGGCGACCGCTGCGACCGGCTCGCCGTCGACGCGCAGCTCGACCGTCTGGTTGACTTCGTGCCGCACCGCCACGCGCACGGATGGCGCGCGCGGGTTGTGCCCGGGATCGGGAAACAGGAACTCGGCCGGTCCGTCGCCCAGCGCCAGCCAGTCGATGTCGCCGCCAGCCGCCTCGGTGTTGCCCGGAACCGGCGTTTGATCCTCGCGCGATGCGGGCGCAGCCGCCGGCGGCGGGGCATCGCCCGCGGTCGCCTCGCCTGCGGTGCCGGATGCGGGAGCCTGTGCAGGAGCCTGTGCGGGGGCCTGCCAGCCCGGGATGTCCGCAGTGAAGTCGGCGACGACCAGCGACCCGCCCTGGCCGATGGCGAAGCGGCTGATCGCGCTTCCCGCACTGCGGGTGGAGCGGTCGCAGTCGATGAACTGCCCGCCCGCCGGCAGGGTCTGGCGCTGGACCTGGACCACATGGGTGCCGGGCACCACCCCTTCGAAGTGATAGCGGCCGTCCCGGTCGGTCAGGGCGAAGCTGCCGTCCTCGAGCATGACCCGGACGCCGGGAACGCCGGGCCGCCCCGTCCGGAGCGAGCACCGGCCGGCCGTGACCCGGCCGATGATGGTCATGCGCGAGGCGATGGTTTCGCGCTCGATCCGCACGGCAGCCTGGGCCAGGGTCCGCGCGCCAAGGGCATCGGTCAGCTCGGCGCGGTTGACCGCCTCTCCGGCGGGAGCATCGGCGCGAACGACCATGGCATAGGTCACGCGCATGGTCGCGCCCGGGGCGACGACGGGAACAGTGAGCGAGAGCCGGCTTCCGTCGGGCGCGACCGTCAGGGCATCGCCGGCATCGGCTCCGTCGATCCGCACCGTGTCGCGGCGCAGGCGCAGCCAGCGCGAGGGGGTGTCGGTCACGGTGATGTTGCGCTTGGCGCGCTGGTTGTCGGGATTGCGGATGGTCAGGGTGTAGAACACCGCGTCGCCTGGCTGGGCGCTGGCGCGCGAGGCCGTCTTGCTCAACGCAAGCGTCACCCCCGGCCGGTCGACCGGGATGTCGATGCGGACCGGTTCGATCGAGGCGAGGGGGAAGGCGGTGCCGTAGGACGCGTCGGAGATGACGAAGGGCGAGCCGTCCGGGCGCGCGAGTCCGGCAAGACCTGGCGGGCCGACGGCGGACGGCGCGCTGTATGGAGCAGGCGGCTCGACGACCACGCGGTAGCTGCCCAGAGGGGCCAGCGGGAAGCGGTACTCGCCAGGGCTCATCGGATGGACCGTGCCCGACCCGTCGGTGATCGGCTGGCCCGACAGGACGACCGAGGGCCATGGTGTCACACCGTCCTCGGCGAACACGGTAGCCGGTGCGCCCGTCGCAGCGTCGACGAGCGAGACACGCGCGCCCGAGACCAGCGTTCCATCCTCGCTGTCGAACACGTAGCCGTAGGGGTCGGCGAGGACGGTGACGAGCGTTGTCACCATCGGCGATGCGGTCTCGTTCGCTGCCACGGACACGGTGATGTTGTCATCCCTGACGCTGCTGAGGATGCAGTCGCCCGCCACCGGCTGGGGCGGGATCGCCCGTGTCCGGATTGCGCCGGTGAAGATTCCGGTGTCCACCCCGGTCTCGAACACGGTAAGCGTCTCGCGATCGCCTCGCGGGGTGGTCAGGACCGCGGTCACGCGATCGATCACGCCAGGATCGCGGTTGGCGGGTGCCGCGTCGAAGCGCAGGATCAGGACCTCGCCCACCCGCAGCTGGCTGGTCGGCTCGACGGCCACGTCGCCGGCTCCGCCCGCCGCGCCGGGCAGCACCTCAAGCGGCACGCCGCCGCAATGCGCCGGGGTGTAGGGCAGGGTGGATCCCGCGCCGGGCACGGGATGGAACGTCGCAAGCGAAATGGGCTCGCGGACCACGGGGATGGTGACCGTGTTCGACTGGACGGAACGCGTTGCGCCGCCTTCGGTCCAGCTGGCCCGGGCGGTGTTGGTGATCGTGTCGGCCTGCGCCAGGGCCGCTGATGGCAGCGCTGCGCTGATGAAAGCCGCCGCCAGAAGCAGGAAAGATGTGATGCGACCCACTTGCGGTGCGGGTCGGCGCGCGATGCGCCGACCCTTCCCTGTCATGCTTACTGGTTGATGGTGGCCTGGAAGACCAGGGCGGCGTGCTGACCGGAAGGCAGATCCGGCAGCGTTCCGCTCACCACCCCGCCGGAGTGAGAGCCGGTGCCGCTGTTCGTCGCCGCGCAGGCATCCGAGGCCAGGGCGACCGGGCCGCGGATCGACACGGTGCCCGACTGCGTGATCCCGGCGGGCAGGGTATCGCTCACCGCGATATCCTCGGCCGTGGCCGAGCCCGAGTTGTTGGCCACCACGATGCAGTACTCCACTGTCGCACCCGGGATGGCCTTGGGATCGCTGGTGCCGTTGACCGGATCGCTCAGCACCGTGCTGACCTTGGTCGCGGTCACATTGGCACCCGAGACGACCCAGCTGCCGGTGTCGGAATGGACGCCGTCGCTGGCCGTATCGCCAGTGGCATCACCCGCCGCATCGGCGAAGACGTCCTGCACCTGATTCTTGTCATCGGCGACACCCGCGTCGTCCGACGTGATTGCCGTACCGCCCGAGCCGGCGAAGCCCTCGACCGCGGTGACGCCGGTTGCGACCTGCGCCGAGAGGATGACGCTGGCGATCTGCCCGTCGGTCGGCAGGACCGGCGGGGAGCCAGGGGTGACGATCATGTCGGAGACGACATAGACCGTCGCGGCATCGCCGGAATTGACCGCCGCGAGCGAGCTGGCCAGCTCGTCCCCGGCCGAGAAGCCGGCCACGCCGTCGGACTCGACGTAGATCTGCACGCCGGTGGCATCGAAGTCGTCGCTCGTCACCTGATCGGCGGTGAGCAGGAAATCGACCGTCGCGTTCGACTGGTTGGAGACCTGGAAGGTCGTGACCACGTTGGTCTGGCCCGGCGCAACCGACACCGCGGCAGCATCCTGCCAGGTGACGGTGACGTTCAGCTTGCGGTCGACCACGAAAGTGTCGGTGGCCGTAACGTCGTTCTGGTTGACGCCGTTGACGGTGTAGTCGACCGAAACGGTGTTCTGGATCGAGGTTCCGGCGGCAACACCGACCGGAGCGGCAGCCGCACCAGTCGCACCCGCCACGACGGCGAATGCGCTGATCGATGCCAACAGCATTCTCTTGCACATCATCTTACTTACTCCCCTATGGGCGGGGGGCGACCCCCGTGGCTATCTGTCCGGAAAAACAGACTTTCTTCACCGGATTGTGGCGAAATACGTGACCGAGCCGCTTGCACCCGGCTCGAGCCGGTCCAAGGTCCAGCGAACGTGCGTGACGTCGGCAAGCTCGGCCGGACGGGTTGCTCCATCCTCGAGCGTGACCGACAGGCTCGCCAGGCTGCCGAAACTCTTCGCGCCGTCGACCGAGACGGCAAACGCGCCGTTCTCCGCGAGCACGACTGCGGCCGGCAGCGGGTTGGTGATGACGAAATCCTCGACCACTTGGCCGGATGTGTTGCGGTAGGAGGTGGAGAACACCAGCCGGTCGCCGGGGACCACCTGGGTCGGTGGCTCCAGCACGGTCCGGGCGGTTCCGTTCTCCTCGATGGTGCGGACGACCTGCACGTCTCCGGACAGGCTGACCGCGTTCTGGCCCTGAGCGAGGGCCATCGGCGCGGCGATCTGGGCGGCGAGCGCGAGCGAAAGGACGGCAAACAGGCGGCTGAGCATGGTCATGGCTCCGTTCAGTCGATTTCGACCTGGAAAGTGACGGTATGGCTGGATCCGGCGGCCACCGTGCCCAGGGAAACGGCGATCCCGCTGGCCGAGGCGGTCCCCGCGTCGGTGTCGGCGGCGTCGGTCAGCGCACCGGCATCGAGCGTGAGAGTGCCCGCTGCATAAGTGGTGGAGGCCGGGATGGCGTCGTTGATCGTCAGATCGTTGATCGCGCCGCTGCCGGTGACAGAAGCGGCAAGGGTGAACGTCACCACCGCGCCGGGAAGCGGCTGGTTGCCGCCGAACGGATCGAGAATGGTAGCGCTCTTGACCAGGTTCACGCTGGCAACGCTCGCAACCAGCGAGCCGGTGTCGTCATCGTCCGCCCCGGTGCTGCCGACCACCGCATCGACCCCGTCGTCACCCGCACCGGCGAAAGTCGTGCCGGGGGTGCCGGTGCCGGTTGCCGATGCCGCGGTGAGCCGCACCTGGCTGGCCTGCGCGTCGGTGAGGCCGGCGGGCGCGGTCACCAGAACGAAGACGGTGATCGCCTGATCGGGATCGATCGGGGCGGACGTTGCACCGTTCGTCAGCAAGGTGTCGATGCCCGGGTCGTAGACGCCGTTGTTGTTGGTATCGATCGCCAGGTTGTCGATGGTGACGTCGAAGTCGTTGCCTGCGACCGCCGGTTCGGCGGTGAGGACGAAAGGCTCCTCGCCATTGCCGGTGTTGGTGACGGAGAAGGTCAGCACGGTCGAACCGACCACCGGCAGTGCCGCCGGATCCTGCGAGGCAACCGCGACGTCCAGCAGTTCCGCCACGCGGAAGCTGACGGTGTTGGAATCGACCGACTGTGTCGGTCCACCCGTGTTGTAGCTGGCGCTGGCCGTGTTCTCGATCAGCGTGCCGGCGGTGACGCCAGCGGCGAGCGCGGGCGAGGCGAGCGCGGCGGTTGCAAGCAGGGTGCCGGTGAGGGCGGCGATACGGAGGTGTGCGTGTTCCATGCGCCGCTTGGTAACGGCCAATGGTTAACGATCCTCCCAGCAGTTCTTAACGGGCGGTTACGCAGTTATGCCCTGCCGCTGCCGCTAAGCGATTGAACGCGGGCACATCTTCGGGAACGACGAAGGCTCGGCCGACCCCGGGGCGATGCATGGCTCAGGATCGCCGGATCGGAGACCTTTTGGCGCGAACCCCGGCGGGGCGGCGCTCAAGGCGCCCGGGCGGTTTTAACGCGCATTAACCGCACCTTCGGATTGGCCGATTGCCGCCCCGATTTGGCGCAGCCGGTGCAACCGGAGGCTTCGAAGCGCCTTTTGCCTGTCAGAGCCGACCCCATCGGCTCGGAAAGGAAGAGGATAATGGCACAGGAAAACCAGAACCAGAACCAGAACCAGAACCAGCAGCAGGGCGGCAGCAGCCAGAACCAGCGGCAGGAGCAGGGCGGCAGCAGCCAGCGCCAGCGCGAAGAGCAGCGCCAGCAGCAAGGCGGCAGCAGCCAGCGCGAACGCGAATAGTTCGCTGCCTGACGAACGGGCGGTCGGGTTCGTCCCGGCCGCCTCCTGCCGTGCCCCGAGGGAGCGATCGATGGCCGACCCGTCTCCCCACTTCAATCAAGACCTGCTTCATCGCCCGCACGCGCGCTTGATGGGGAATGTGGACGAGGACATGCTGCGCACCTTGCTCGACGCCCTGGAGCCAGCCGAAGACGGGGACGGCGATCTGGCGGTCGAGATCTCGACTCTGGGCGGTGACGCCGAAGTGGCCCGGCGAATGGTGCTGGAGATCGACTTGGCGCGCAGCCGCCTGCCCGCGCGGCGGTTCGTCTTCATCGGCAAGACGACCATCTATTCGGCCGGCGTCACCATCATGAGCGCGTTCCCGAAACAGGACCGGTTCATCACCAGCGACGCGGTGTTGCTCATTCACTCGCGTCAGCTGGACAAGACGCTCGAGTTGTCCGGCCCGCTCCGGGGCAGCTTGCCCAAGGTGCAGGCGCTCCAGCAGCAACTCGAGACCGGCTGCCGGTTGGAGGAGAAGGGTTTTGCGCGCCTGATCGAGGGAAGCGACATCCCGCTCCACGAAGTGAAGGAGCGCGGGCTGCACAACTGGTACCTGACGGCGCAAGAGGCGCTTGATCGCGGACTGGTTGCCGCGCTGCTCTGATGCGGCGTCAGCCTGCGACGGCGGCGTTGGCGGCGCTGAGCACCGCGCGCACACTGGCAGTGGCGACATCCTCGTCGATCCCCACACCCCACACAGCCCGGCCGTCGCCGGCGCGGCACTCTAGATAGGCCGCCGCCCGCGCATCGGTGCCCGTGCCGAGCGCGTGTTCGGTGTAGTCGACCACTTCCAGTTCCACTCCGAAATGCTCGCGGAGGGTGCCGACCACGCTGGAGATCAGCCCGTTCCCCCGACCCGATACGCTGCGCGCCTCCCCGGCGACTTCGATCTTGCCGGCGAACACCCGGGTGCCGTCGGCCGCGCGGCTTTCCTCGTAATCGACCAGCTGGAAGTGCTTGGGCCGCACCTGCACATGGTAGGCCCGCCGGAACGCTGCCCAGATATCGGCCGCGTTGAGTTCGCGGCCCGTTTCGTCCGCCACCTGCTGGACGTGCCGGGAAAAGTCGGCCTGGAGCCGCTTGGGCAGTTTGAGGCCCTGGTCCTGTTCCAGCACCCAGGCGAACCCGCCCTTGCCGGACTGCGAGTTGACCCGGATTACCGCTTCGTAGCTTCGCCCCAGATCGGCCGGGTCGATCGGCAGGTAGGGCACCCGCCAGATCGTGTCGTTCTGGCTCGCGCGGGCTTCGAACCCCTTCTTGATCGCGTCCTGATGGCTGCCGGAAAACGCGGTGTAGACCAGTTCGCCGCCATAGGGGTGGCGCTGGTGAACGGGGATCTGGTTGCAGTATTCAACCGTCTCGATCACCCGGTCGATACTGGAGAAGTCGAGCCCCGGATCGACCCCTTGCGTGTACATGTTGAGCGCCATGGTGACGAGGCAGCAGTTGCCGGTGCGTTCGCCATTGCCGAACAGGCAGCCTTCGACCCGGTCGGCGCCCGCCATCAGGCCCAGTTCCGCTGCGGCCACTCCCGTTCCCCGGTCGTTGTGGGTGTGGAGCGAAAGGACCGCGCTCTCGCGGTTCGGCAGGTGACGCGCGAAGTACTCGATCTGGTCGGCATAGATATTGGGCGTTGCCGCCTCGACCGTCGCCGGCAGGTTGAGGATGATCGGCCGCTCCGGCGTGGGCTGGAGAATGTCCATCACCGCCGCGCACACCTCGATGCTGAAATCCAGTTCGGCGGTGGAGAAGGTCTCCGGGCTGTATTGGAAATGCCAGTCGGTGCCGGGACGCTTGCCGGCCTCGTCGCGCATGATCCTGGCCCCTGCGCGGGCGACTTCGACCACTTCGGACCGGCTCATCCGGAACACGATCTCGCGCCACGCCGGGCTGACGGCGTTGTAGAGGTGAACGATCGCCGCGCGCGCGCCGTCGAGACTTTCGAAGCTGGTGCGGATGAGGTCCTCGCGGCTCTGCGTGAGCACCTGCACCATCACGTCATCGGGGATCCGGCCCGAGCGAACGAGGTTCTGGATGAAGTCGAACTCGGTCGCGCCGGCGCTGGGAAAGCCGACCTCTATCTCCTTGAAACCGATCTCAACAAGCAGATCGAAGAACCTGTTTTTCTTGACAGAATCCATTGGGTCGATGATCGACTGGTTGCCGTCGCGCAGGTCGGTGGAGAGCCAGCGCGGCGGGGCGGCGATCGTGCGGCTGGGCCACTGGCGATCGTCCAGCGGCACTTGCGGAAAGGCGCGGTATTTCGATGCCGGGTTCTTGAGCATGGTCATGGCTGCTCTCTTCGGTTCGGTCTGGCGGGGTGTAGCGGCAGGGTTCCCTTGGGCGGCCGGCGCGCGCCCGTCAGGCCACGCCGCAGGTCACGCCCAAGGGCGCGTAAGTCGCAGGATAAGGCCGATGCCGAAGGTCATGGTGGCGACTTATGCTGGCACCCGGTGCGCTTGTAAAGCCTCGGGTGCCAGCCTCCCGCTTCAGTTGCGCGACTTGTCGACCAGCGCGTTCTTGCCGATCCAGGGCATCATCGCCCGCAGGCGGGCCCCGGTCTGTTCGATCGGGTGCGCTTCCGCGGCCTTGCGCGCAGCCTTGAGCTCGGGCTGGCCGGCGCGGTTGTCGAGCACGAAGTTCTTCACGAACCGGCCGGACTGGATGTCGGCCAGCACGCGCTTCATCTCCGCCTTGGTCTCTTCCGTGATGATCCGCGGGCCGGTGGTGATGTCGCCGTATTCGGCGGTGTTGCTGATCGAGTAGCGCATGTTGGCGATGCCGCCTTCGTAGAGCAGGTCGACGATCAGCTTGGTCTCGTGAAGGCACTCGAAATAGGCCATTTCCGGCGCGTATCCGGCCTCGACCAAGGTTTCGAACCCGGCCTGGATCAGGTGGGTGATCCCGCCGCACAGCACCGCCTGTTCGCCGAACAGGTCGGTCTCGCACTCTTCCTTGAAGTTGGTCTCGATGATCCCCGAGCGGCCGCCGCCCACGCCGCTGGCATAGGCGAGCGCCACGTCATGCGCGTTGCCGGTCGCATCCTGGTGGACCGCGATCAGGCAGGGCACCCCGCCACCCTTCTGGTATTCGCTGCGCACGGTGTGGCCGGGGCCCTTGGGCGCAATCATGATGACGTCGATATCGGCGGGCGCCTCGATCAGCCCGAAGTGGATGTTGAGCCCGTGGGCAAAGGCCAGCGCGCTGCCGGGCTTCATGTGGCCCCTGAGATCGTTCTCCCAGATCGCGGCCTGATGCTCGTCGGGCGCGAGGATCATCACCACGTCAGCCCACTTGGCGGCTTCGGTGTTGGAGAGCACCTTGAACCCTGCACCTTCCGCCTTCTTCGCCGTCGCCGAGCCTTCGCGCAGGGCAATGGCGACTTCGGCCACGCCGGAATCGCGCAGGTTCTGGGCATGGGCATGGCCCTGGCTGCCGTAGCCGAGAATGGCGATCTTCTTGCCGGTGATGAGGTTCAGGTCGGCGTCGGCGTCGTAATAGACTTTCATCTCACTTCCCTATCCAAAAGACGTCATGCTGAACTTGTTTCAGCATCCGTTGTGCCTCACTCACCGACCTTGCGCCATTGGGCACAATGGACCCTGAAACAAGTTCAGGGTGACGGTGAAATCGATCAATCTCTGCTAAGCCCCCTCGGCCCCGCGCATCATGCCCACGATTCCCGTCCGGCCAACCTCGACCAGCCCGAGCTCGCGCATCAGCGCGATGAAGCTGTCGACCTTGTCGGGCGGGCCGGTGATCTCGAAGATGAAGCTTTCGGTGGTGGTGTCGACCGGCCGGGCGCGGAAGATGTCCGCAAGGCGCAGCGCCTCGACCCGCTTCTCGCCCGTGCCCGCGACCTTGACCAGCGCCAGCTCGCGTTCGACGTGCGGGCCTTCCTCGGTCAGGTCGACCACCTTGTGCACCGGCACCAGCCGTTCGAGCTGGGCCTGGATCTGGTCGATCACCGCCGGCGGCCCGTTGGTGACAATGGTGATCCGGCTGACCGCGTGGTCATCCGAGATGTCCGCCACTGTCAGGCTGTCGATGTTGTAGCCGCGCGCGGTGAACAGCCCGGCGATCTTGGCGAGGATCCCGGCCTCGTTGTCGACCGTGATGGCGAGCACGTGGCGCTCGGCGCTCTGCTGCTTGATCTTCATTTCCCCGGCGCCCCTAAACCAAAGCCTTCGCTTCGTCGTCCATCGTGCCTTCGACATGGTCGCCGTAGAGCAGCATATCGGTATGCGCCGCGCCGCTGGGGATCATCGGGAAGCAGTTGGCGTGCTTCGACACCAGGCAGTCGACCATCACCGGGCCGTCATGCGCCAGCATGGCCTCGATACCGGCGTCGAGCTGACCTTCGTGCTCGATCCGGATGCCCTTCCAGCCATAGGCCTCGGCCAGCTTCACAAAATCCGGCAGACTGTCGGAGTAGCTGTTCGAGTAACGGCTCTCGTAGGTCAGTTCCTGCCACTGGCGGACCATGCCCATGTATTCGTTGTTTAGGATGAACACCTTGACCGGCAGGCGATACTGGCTGGCGGTGCCGAGCTCCTGAATGTTCATCTGAATGCTCGCTTCGCCCGCGATGTCGATCACCAGCCGGCCGGGGTTGCCGAGCTGCGCGCCGATCGCGGCGGGCAGGCCGTAACCCATTGTGCCGAGCCCGCCGCTGGTCAGCCAGCGGTTGGGGCCGAAGAAGCCGAAATACTGCGCGGCCCACATCTGGTGCTGGCCGACTTCGGTGGTGATGACCGGATCGTGGGCCCCGGTGAGCGCGAACAGCCGCTCGACCGCCTTCTGCGGCATGAGCTCGCCCTTGCGCTCAGGGTAGGCCAGGCTTTCGCGCGCGCGCCAGCCCGCCACGCGGGCCTTCCATTCGCCCATGTCGCGCGCCTTGCGGGTTCCCCAGGCCTCGATCAGCTGTTCGAGCACGGTGGCGCAGTCGCCTACGATGGGCACGTCGACCGCCACGGTCTTGTTGATCGAGGACCGGTCGATATCGATGTGGATCTTCTTGGAATCCGGGCTGAAGGCGTCGAGCCGCCCGGTCACGCGGTCATCGAACCGTGCGCCGAGGCACAGCATGACGTCGCACCGGTTCATTGCCATGTTGGCCTCGAACGTGCCGTGCATTCCCAGCATCCCGAGCCAGTCGGGATGATCGGCCGGGAAGGCGCCGAGGCCCATCAGGGTGGAGGTGACGGGCGCATCGATGAGCGCCTGGAACCGGCGCAGCAGTTCGGTTGCGCGGGGGCCGGAATTGATCACCCCGCCGCCGGTGTAGAGGATCGGGCGCTCGGACTTGGCGAGCAGTTCAATGGCCTCGGCAATCCGCGCGTCCGAACCGGCCATCTGCGGCTGGTAGCGCGCGGTCGCGGGCACGGCGTTGCTCTTCGTCGAAGAGGCGACGGCGATCTGCACATCCTTGGGGACGTCGATCAGCACCGGCCCGGGGCGGCCTGTGGTGGCAATGCGAAACGCCTCCTCGATCACCGACTGGAGCTGGTCCGGGTCCTTCACCAGATAGTTGTGCTTGGTGCAGTGGCGGGTGATGCCGATGGTGTCGGCTTCCTGGAAGGCGTCGGTGCCGATGAGCGCGGTCGGCACCTGCCCGGTGATGACCACCATCGGGATGGAGTCCATGAAGGCATCGGCGATGCCGGTGACGGCATTGGTCGCGCCCGGGCCGGAGGTGACGAGGACGACGCCCGGCTTGCCGGTCGAGCGGGCATAACCTTCGGCAGCATGGGCCGCGCCGGCTTCGTGGCGGACGAGGATATGGCGAATGCGCTCATCGGCGAACAGCTCGTCGTAGATCGGCAGGACCGCGCCGCCGGGATAGCCGAACACGAACTCCACGCCCTGCGCCGCCAGGCAATCGACCAGCAGCGCCGCTCCGCTCTTTTCCTGCCGCTGGCCGCCAGCTGACATCATGTTCTCCACACAAGCACAACCCGGCGCGGGGAGGGCGCCGGGCGGGGTGCTGCTAGGAGACGATAAATAACCTGTCAATGCCTAATTCCGTAATAATGATGCAAAGGCAAGTCCATGGTTGTAATTTTGTTCGTTCTGTCGCAGCCATGATGCGGGCGGTTGGTTCCGGAACCAGGTGTATTGCCGCTTGGCGTACTGGCGGGTGGCGAGTTGCCCGGCCGCGATGGCATCCTCCAGCGAAACCGTGCCCGCGAGGTGCGCGGCCAGTTCGGGCACGCCGATCGCGCGCATGACGGGGAGCGCGGGCGAGAGCCTGCGGGCCAGCAGCCGCTGCACTTCCGCCGGTGCGCCCTGGTCGATCATGCGGGCGAACCGGCGGTCGCAGCGGTCGAACAGCCAGTCGCGGGCGGGCAGCAGGATCAGCGGGTGGAGAGTGACCGTGGCTCCGATCCCGCCTTCCAGACGGTCCTGCCACTGGCCAAGAGTGCGGCCGGTCGAGCGGACCACCTCCAGCGCGCGGGCGATCCGCTGGCTGTCCGCCGGTGCCAGGCGGGCGGCGCGGTCCGGGTCTTCCGCGCGCAAGGCGGCATGGGCCTGCTCGACCGGCAGGGCGCGCACCGCCGCCCGCACGGCCGGATCGATCGCGGGAACCGGGGCGATCCCGTCGAGCAGCGTCCTGATGTAGAGCCCTGTGCCGCCCACCAGGATCGGCACCGCGCCATCGGCATGAAGCGCGGCGATCTCGCGTTTCGCCGCCGCCGCCCAGTCCGCCGCGGAGCAGGCGGTCGCGCCATCCCAGGTGCCGAACAGGCGGTGCTCGATCCCGCCCATTTCCTCTGCTGACGGACGGGCGCTGAGAACCGCGAGGTCAGCATAGACCTGCGCGCTGTCGGCGTTGATCACGACCGCCCGCCGGCCTTCCCGCCCGAGCTGCTGCGCCAGCGCGACCGCCACTGCGCTCTTGCCGCTCGCGGTCGGCCCTGCAATGAGCGCCAGCGGCGGCAGCCCGGCCGCCGGCTTCGGAGATTGACCAGTGCTCATCGCCCGGCTGATAGCAGACCCGGTCGCGCTTGAAACGCGGCTCGACGCGGCGCTTGCCGCGCTTGACGAGGCCGGCCTGCCGGTTGCCGGCGCGGCGCTGCTGCCGGACCTGCGCGAAGTGCTGGAGCTGACGCTTCCCGAAGGCGAGCCGGAGCGCCTGCTGGCTTTGCTGGACGAGCATCTTTCCCCGTCGGACGCGCTCGTCGCCCGCGACGAGATACGCTGCCCGCGGCTGTTCGTATCCGACATGGACTCGACCATGATCGGGCAGGAATGCATCGACGAACTCGCCGGCTTTGCCGGTCTGAAGCCCCAGATTGCCGCCATCACCGAGCGCGCCATGCAGGGTGAGCTCGATTTCGTCGCCGCGCTGCGCGAACGGGTCGGCCTGCTCGGCGGCCTCGGCGAGCAGGCGATCGACCAGTGCCTTGCCCAGCGTATCCGCCCGATGGAGGGCGCGCGCACGCTCGTCGCCACTCTGAGGGCGCGGGGCTGCCGCACGGTGCTGGTCACAGGCGGATTCCACCACTTCGCCGATCCCGTCGCCGAGCAGCTCGGCTTCGAACGGGTCGTCGGCAACCGCCTGGAGGTTGCGGGGGGAAAGCTCACCGGCGGGCTGGTGGGTGCCATCGCCGACAGCGGCACCAAGCTCGCGGTCCTGCGCGAGGAAGCCGCAAAGCTGGGCGAGAACGCCGCGACGCTGGCGACCGGAGACGGCGCGAACGATATTCCCATGATCGAAGCGGCCACCTATGGCGTCGCCTACCACGCCAAGCCCATGGCACGGCAGGCCGCCAACGGCCGGATCGACCGGGGCGATCTGACCAGTGTGCTGCGCCTGCTCGGCATCCCGCAGCGTGACTGGGTGCTGGGCTAGAGCCAGCTGGCGATCTGCTCCAGCGGCTTCTTGCGGGTGGCGTGGAGTGGCACTCTGGCGGCAGGCGCGGGCTTGCCCGCGACGACGATCATCACCGGCTTCTCGTGCTCCGGCCGGCCGCAGATGGCGCGCAGGAAGCCCATCGGTGAGGGCGTGTGCGTCAGAGTCGCACAGCCTGCGGCGTGCAACGTTGCCAGCAGCATTCCGCAGGCAATCCCGACGCTTTCGTTGACGTAGTAGTTCTGTGTCTGCCCGTCATCCTCGATCCCGCCCTTGCGCTGCGCGAACACCACGATCAGCCACGGGGCGGTCTCGAGGAAGGGCTTGTCGGCATCGGTGCCCAGATCCCTGAGCGCATCCAGCCATTCCCCGCCTGCCTTGCCGGCGTAGAACGCGCGCTCCTCTGCCTCCGCCGCCTCGCGGATGGCGCGCTTGACCTCGGGCGAGGACACGAGCGCGAAGTGCCATGGCTGGTGGTTGGCCCCGCTGGGTGCGCTTCCGGCTGCGAGCACCGCCTGCTCGATCACCTCGCGCGGCACCGCTTCGGCGGAGAAGTCGCGGCAACTGCGCCGCGTGGCGAGCAGCTCGCGCATCGCGCCGGCGCGGGCGATCCGTTCATCATCGGTCAGGCCGGTCAGGGCATAGGGCAGCGAGGAGCGAGGTTGCATGGGGCCTTCCTACCGTGCTGCCGGCCCCGCCGCGAGGCCCTTGTTGCCGCACCGCATTGCCGTTAACGTAAGCAGCCCTGTGCATGGAGTGCCCGATGGACCTGATCGATCGTCCGCTCATCGACCCCCGCCGCAGGATTTCGGGCTTCCGCCCGTTCAAGGCCCTGCGCCACTTCGGCAAGCTGGTGCAGGACAAGGAAGACACCGAGCAGGTGTTCCACATCATCGATGCGCTCAAGGGTCGCAGGAGCGTGCGCCAGATGGCCCGGTTCGTGGCCACGCCGCAGGCGAGAATGCTGCTGGAGCGCGGCGAGGCCTTGCCGCCCCTGCTCGACGATCATGCGCGCTGGGCGGATTGCGCCCCCGGCTCGCTCGCCCGCCGCTATGTCGAGTTCATGCAGCGCGAGGGGCTGACCGCGGCCGGCCTGGTCGAGGAGAGCCACAAGTTCAAGCCCAAGGCCGAGCGGTTCGAAGATCTTTACGAGTGGTACATCGAACGGCTGCGCGACACGCATGACCTGTTCCATGTGCTGACCGGCTATGGCCGCGATCCGCTGGGTGAGCTGTGCCTGCTCGGCTTCAGCTACGAGCAGAACCATGCGCCTGGCGTGTTGTTCATCGCCTGGATGGGCGCTCGGCAGCTGGCCAGGGAGACGGGCCTGAAGGCGCCGGTGTTTGCCGCGCTGGCCGAGGGACGCAGGCTTGGCAGCGAGGCGGACAAGCTGGCCCATGCCGACCTGCTGTCCCTGTTGCCCGAGAACATCGACGCAGTCCGTGCGCGGCTGAAGATCGGCAAGCCAGAGGCCTACCGCCAGTGTCTCGCGCTGCTCGAGGCGCTGCCGGGGCGCGAAGGCGAGTGGGGCGTGCAGGCGAAAGCCGCCTGACGTCCGCAAGCAGGTCCGCAGGCGCGGGGGATTACCGCTCCATCCAGTCGCGGAAAAACCGTTCGCTGGCCTCGCGCATCGCGGTCAGCGAAACCCCCAGCAGGCTGTCTCCGCCCACTGTCCCGAGCCGCTGGAATCCGACCAGCGCAGCCGCCTCGCTTTCCGGCCCTTCCGCCAGCATGGCGTTGAAGGCGTCAACGTCGGTCTCGGCCACGGTGAGCACGTAGCGGGCCTGGTCCTCGCCGAACCACCATTGGGCCGCAGTGTAGGCCTGGTTGTGGCTGACGCTCGCGCCGATCCCGCCTGCAAGCGCCATTTCCGCGAGCGCCACTGCCAGCCCGCCATCCGACACGTCGTGCACCGCATTGACGAGGCCGGCGCCGATCAGCTTGCGCACGATCGAGCCCGCGCCCAGCTCTGCTGCCAGGTCGACCGGGGGGGCGCGGCCTTCGTCGCGGCCCTTCACGTCGAGCAGCCAGCGCGATTTGCCGAGGTGCGAACGGGTCGGGTCGGGCTTGGCCCAGAACTCCGGCGCGAGGAGATAGATCACGTCGCCTTCGTGCTTGAACCCCATCGTCATCATCGTGGAGTAATCCTCGATCAGGCCGACCCCGCCGATGGCGGGAGTGGGCAGGATCGCGGAGCCGCCACCGGTCGCCTTGCTTTCGTTGTAGAGGCTGACGTTGCCGCTCACGATCGGGAAGTCGAGCGCACGGCAGGCGTCGCCCATGCCCTCGAGCGCGTGGACCAGCTGCGCCATGATCTCGGGCCGCTGCGGGTTGGCGAAGTTGAGGCAGTTGGTCACCGCCAGCGGACGGGCGCCCACGGCGCAGAGGTTGCGGTAAGCTTCGGCAATCGCCTGCTTGCCGCCTTCGTAGGGGTCGGCAAAGACATAGCGCGGGGTGCAGTCGGTGGTGATCGCCAGCGCCTTCCTCGTGCCATGCACCCGCACCACGCCGGCATCGCCGCCGGTCTGGAGCGTGTCCGCGCCGACCTGGCTGTCGTACTGCTCCGCGATCCACCGTTTGCTGGCGAGGTTGGGCGTCGCCAACAGCGCCAGCAGGTCCGCCGCCACGTCAGCGGTGTCGGGCACATCGGTCATCGGCCTGATCCGGGCCCAGGCCTTGTATTCCTCTTTCGAGAGGTAGGGCCGGTCATAGAGCGGGGCGTCGGCGGCCAGCGGCCCCAGCGGGATGTCGCACACCACCTCGCCGTTCCATTCCAGCACCATGTGGCCCCCGTCTTCGGCGGCTTCGGTCACTTCGCCGATCACCGCGAAATCGAGTTCCCACTTGCGGAATATCGCCTCGGCCATGGCCTCCTTGCCGGGCTTCAGCACCATGAGCATCCGCTCCTGGCTCTCGCTCAGCATCATCTCGTAGGGCGTCATCCCCTCCTCGCGGCACGGGACCTTGTTCATGTCCAGCCGGATGCCGGCCTTGCCGTTGGTCGCCATCTCGACGCTGGAGGATGTCAGGCCCGCCGCGCCCATGTCCTGGATCGCGACGATGGCGTCGGTCGCCATCAGTTCCAGGCAGGCCTCGATCAGCAGCTTCTCGGTAAACGGATCGCCGACCTGCACGGTCGGCCGCTTTTCCTCGGCATCCTCGCCGAAATCGGCGCTCGCCATGGTCGCGCCGTGGATGCCGTCGCGCCCCGTCTTGGACCCGACATAGACGATCGGATTGCCCACGCCGGTTGCGGCGCTGTAGAAGATCCTGTCGCTGTCCGCCACGCCCACGGTCATCGCGTTGACCAGGATGTTGCCATCGTAGGCAGGGTGGAAATTGGTCTCGCCGGCCACGGTCGGCACGCCGACGCAGTTGCCGTAGCCGCCGATGCCGGCGACCACGCCCTTGACCAGGTGCTTCATCTTCGGATGATCCGGCCGGCCGAAACGCAGCGCGTTGGCGTTGGCGACCGGCCGCGCGCCCATGGTGAACACGTCGCGCAGGATGCCGCCCACGCCCGTCGCCGCGCCCTGATAGGGCTCGATGTAGCTGGGATGGTTGTGGCTCTCCATCTTGAAGATCGCCGCCTGTCCATCGCCGATGTCGATCACGCCGGCGTTCTCGCCCGGTCCGCAGATCACCCATGGGGCCTCGGTCGGCAGCTTCCTGAGGTGCAGGCGGGAGGACTTGTAGGAGCAATGCTCGGACCACATGACCGAAAAGATGCCGAGTTCGACCATGTTAGGCTCGCGCCCGAGCGCATGGAGAACGCGCTCGTATTCCTCGGGCGAAAAACCGTGGGACTCGATGATTTCGGGCGTGATCTGGCTCATGCCGCGCGCCTTAGCGGGCAGGGCGCGTTGCCGCTAGCCCTGCGGGGAAACCGGTGCGCGGGTTCTCCCCACCCACCAGGCGATCGCTGTGACCACGCCGTACGCCAGCAGCGCGGTGCCATACATCGCCGGACCAGCCTCGGTGGGCGGAGGGCCGAACCAGTTGACTGCCTGGACCAGCGCCAGCACCGTGCCGAGCGCCAGCACCGGCAGCAACGGCCCCCGCCGCGCCCGGGCGTACCACAGCAGCGCCGCCAGGGTGATGCCTGCCTCCAGCGGGATGGCGATCAGGGGATGGTTCCACAGCCCGAGCCCGAGCGGCGGAGGGGCCCCGGCCAGCGTGAGATCGGGCACATGGACCAGGAGGTCGAGGAACCAGTGCGACAGCACCACCATGCCGCCGATCAGCGCTGCGGTGCGATCGCGCGTCGCCAGCCACAGCAGGGCGGCGAACCCCGCCGCCCAGACCGCGCTGCCGAGCAGGCTGTGGGTATAGGGCATATGGTAGAGATCCATCGGATTCATCGCGGTGAAGCCGGGGATGACCCGCAGGTGCTCGATGCCGATCCAGGCGAGCGTGAAAAAGGCCCAGTCGACCAGCTGCGCCGCGACGAACAGCGTGCCGAGGCCCGGCGATTTCCTGCTGATCGCGGCAGCGGCAAGTGCCGGGGCCCAGTGACCGATGAACACCGGCTCAGTCCGCGAACCTGAGCGTAACCCAGCACGCCACGCCCGAAGCCGTTGCCGTGGCGAACGCGCCCCAGGCGATGTCCATGACGCTGATCCGGGTCGACCATACCTTGAGCACTGCCTGGCTTGTGAGGTCGAACGTGGCATAGCACAGCGCGCCCAGCAGCGCGCCGTTGAGCACCGCCGTTGCAACCTGCCCTGCGGCGATGCCGGGCCTGATGGCGAACCAGACCATCCCTGCAATGTAGATGAGGTAGAACGTGATCGCCGCGCCCCAGCGGACCTGGTCGGCCATGATCTCGCCGATCACCGGCCGGTAGAGGTTGGGCGCGGCCCAGCGCAGCCACAGGGCGTCAAGCGCGCCGAATGTCAGCGCTGCGGCAATGTAGGCGACAATCCACGGCATTCGTCCCTCCCCGTTTCGTGCAGCTTGACCAAGCGCAGGCCGCCGGTCAATGCATGGTCCATGGCAGAGGGTTCTCCGGACATCGCGGAAATGAGCTTCGAGGATGCGCTGCGCGCGCTCGAGGAAGTGGTTCGCAGGCTGGAAAGCGGGGACGTGCCGCTCGACCAGTCGATCGATCTATACGAGCGGGGCGAGGCGCTGCGCCGGCATTGCCAGGCCCGGCTCGACGCGGCGCAGGCACGGATCGAGAAGATCGTCACCGGTGCCGGTGGTGAAGCGCGCGGCACCGTGCCGTTCGATGCCGACAGCTGAGCCGGTGGCATCCGCGCCGGCCCTGCTGTCCGAAGCGCTGATCCGGATCCAGCGCGAGGTTGACGCGGCATTCGATGCCATGCTGCCCGTGCCGCAGGATACCCGTGCCCGGCTGGTCGAGGCGATGCGCTATGCCGTCGTCGGCGGCGGCAAGCGGGTGCGCCCGCTGCTGGTGACATCGGTGGCGGCGATCTACGGGGTTGACCGGAGCGTGGCGGTGCGGACCGGGTGCGCGGTCGAAGCGATCCACGTCTATTCGCTGATCCACGACGACCTGCCGTGCATGGACGATGACGAATTGCGTCACGGCAAGCCGACTGTGCACAGGGCCTTCGACGAGGCAACCGCGGTGCTGGCGGGGGATTCGCTCCATGCGCTGGCGTTCGAGATCCTCGCCGATCCTTCGCTCAGCGGGGATCCGTTCACTCGGGCCCAGCTCGTCTCCACGCTGGCCACGGCAAGCGGCATGAACGGCATGGCCGGTGGGCAGATGATGGACATGATGGCCGAAGGGGCGCAATACGACCTGCGCACCGTCACCCGGTTGCAGCAGCTCAAGACCGGCGCACTGCTGGCCGCAGCGGTGGAGATGGGGGCGATCCTGGGCCACGTCGCGCCGGAGGGTCGGGGGCACCTGCGCGCCTACGCCCGCGACATCGGCCTTGCCTTCCAGATCGCCGACGATCTGCTCGACGTGGAAGGTGACGCGCAGCTCGCCGGCAAGGCGCTGCGCAAGGATGAGCGGCAGGGCAAGCAGACTTTCGTCACCCTGATGGGCATCGACGGGGCGCGGGCCCAGGCGCGGGCGCTGGTAGACCAGGCAGTGGGGCATCTGTCCACGCACGGCAGCGAGGCCGATCTCCTGCGCGCCCTGGCCCGCTATATCGTGGAGAGGGATCACTGATGAGCCAGCGCATCGGCATCTATCCGGGCACGTTCGACCCGATCACGCTCGGCCATGCGGACATCATCCGGCGCGGCAGCAAGCTGGTCGACAAGCTCATCATCGGCGTCACCACCAATCCGAGCAAGAACCCGATGTTCTCGACCGAGGAACGGCTCGGAATGGTGGAGCGCGAGGTCGCCATGCTGGGGCTCGACAACGTCAAGGTGGTCGGCTTCAACGCCCTGCTGGTCAAGTTCGCGCGGCGGCAGGGGGCGAACGTGCTGATCCGCGGCCTGCGCGCGGTGGCGGACTTCGAGTACGAGTACCAGATGGCGGGAATGAACCAGCAGCTCGACCATTCGATCGAGACGGTGTTCCTGATGGCCGACGTCTCGCTCCAGCCGATCGCCTCCAAGCTGGTCAAGGAGATCGCCCTGTTCGGCGGTGACATCACCCCCTTTGTCAGCACGGCGGTGTGCGAGGACGTGATTGCCCGCGTCGAACAGCGGGGCCGGCTGGGCGACTACTGAGCGCCGGAGTCGCGGTGCTGGCCGCCCCAGCTATTCATTGAAGTGTCAGCCAGCCGCAGCTAGACCGCTTCCTCGCTACCCCAAGGACAGTACGGGAATTCCATGTTCAAAGCCCTTTTCGCCGCTGGTGCGCTCGCCGCGCTGGTCGCCACCCCTGCCGTTGCCCGCGCCCAGGACGAGGCGGCGCCCGCCGCTCCCCGGGTCTATGATGCGGTCAACTTCAACCAGCAGGAGGACCTTGAGAACGTCCTTCTCCTCGACCTGTCCAACGGTCAGCGGGTTGCGATCCGGCTGATGCCGGACTGGGCACCGGCTCATGTCGAGCGGGTGAAGAAGCTGGCGCGTCAGGGGTTCTATGACGGGGTGATCTTCCACCGGGTGATCGATGGCTTCATGGCCCAGACCGGCGATCCGACAGGCACCGGGACCGGCGGTTCCGACCTGCCCGACCTGAAGGCCGAGTTCAACCCGATGCCGCACTTGCGCGGAACCGTTTCCATGGCGCGCGCGGCTGCCGATGACAGCGCCAACAGCCAGTTCTTCATCGTGTTCTACCCTCGCTTCAGCCTCGACAGGAAGTACACCAACTTCGGCCGGGTGATCGCCGGGATGGATGCGGTCGACGCGATCGAGCGCGGGGAGCCGCCGGCGCGCCCGACGGTCATTCTCCAGGCGTCGATCGCGGCCGACGGGAAGCCGCAGCGCTTCGCGCCCGCGCCTGCGCCCGCACCGCAGGACACGATCTCCACTGACGAACTCAACGCGCCGATCGGCCAGTAAGCGGCCGGGCATGAAGGTCGACCTGTTCGACTTCGACCTGCCGCAGGACCTGATCGCGCTGCGGCCGGCGGTCCCGCGCGATTCCGCCCGCCTTCTGCTGGTCAACGGCGCGGAGCCGCTGGCCGACCGCACGGTCCGCGACCTGCCCGGGCTCCTCCGCCCGGGAGACGTGCTGGTGTTCAACGACACCCGCGTCATCCCGGCCCGGCTCGAGGGGACGCGCGGCGCGGCGCGGATCGGGGCGACGCTGCACAAGCGGATCGACCTGCGCCGGTGGCAGGCGTTCGTCCGCAATGCCAGGCGCCTGCGCGCGGGCGACCGGATCGACTTTTCCGCCGGGGTCACAGCCATCGCCGAGGAGAAGCACGGCGACGGCAGCGTTGTCCTGCTGTTCGAGGGCGACGAGCCGGTGGAGGTGCTGCTCGAGCGCGCGGGGCAGGTGCCGCTCCCGCCCTACATCGCCGGCAAGCGCGCGACCGACGAACGTGACCGGGCCGATTACCAGACCATGTTCGCGCGCGAGGACGGGGCCGTGGCCGCGCCCACTGCGGCGCTGCACTTCACTCCGGAACTGCTCGCCGCGCTCGATGCGCGCGGGATCGGGCGCGAGACGCTGACGCTCCACGTCGGCGCCGGCACGTTCCTGCCGGTCAAGGTCGACGATACCGATGAGCACGCCATGCACAGCGAGTGGGGGCGGATCGAGGCCGCGACGGCTAACCGCCTCAATGCCGCCCGGGCGGTGGGCGGCCGGGTGATCGCCGTCGGCACCACCAGCCTGCGTCTGCTCGAAAGCGCGACCGGCGAGGACGACGTGATCCGGCCGTTCGCGGGCGATACCGACATCTTCATCACTCCCGGGTACAGGTTCCGCGCGGTCGACGGGCTGATGACCAACTTTCATCTCCCCAAGTCCACCCTGATGATGCTGGTCAGCGCCTTGATGGGCCGGGAGCGGATGATGGAGGCCTATGCCCACGCCATCCGCGAGCGGTACCGCTTCTACAGCTACGGCGATTCCTCCCTGTTGCTGCCGGCCGGCTGACGGTCGCGGCTTCCGCCCGTCGGCGAATGCCGCTAGCGCGGGGTGGTGGAGGCGATTCTCGAACTCGAAGGGTTGAGCAAGACCTACCCCGGCGGGCTCCGGGCGCTCGACACGGTCGACCTTGCGGTCCGCAAGGGCGAGATCTTCGCGCTGCTCGGGCCGAACGGTGCCGGCAAGACCACGCTGATCGGTGCGGTGTGCGGTCTGGTTCGGCCAACCGGCGGCACCATGCGTGCCTTCGGGCATGATCTCGCGTCCGACTGGCGCAGGGCGCGCGCGCGGATCGGGCTGGTCCCGCAGGAACTGGCGACCGATATGTTCGAGCCGGTGATCCGCGCGGTCAGCTATTCGCGGGGCCTGTTCGGGCTTGCTCCGGACAAGGCGAGGATCGAGGAGATCCTCCGCTCGCTCAGCCTGTGGGACAAGCGCGACGAGCGGATCATGGCGCTATCGGGCGGGATGAAGCGGCGCGTGCTGATCGCCAAGGCCTTGGCGCACGAGCCCGACCTGCTGTTCCTCGACGAGCCGACCGCCGGCGTCGATGTCGAGCTCAGGCGCGATATGTGGAAGCTGATCGGCGCCATGCGGGACCGGGGGGTGACGATCATCCTGACCACCCACTACATCGAGGAAGCCGAGGAAATGGCCGACCGCATCGGCGTCATCCGCAAGGGGCGGCTGCTACTGGTCGAGAACAAGCGCACCCTGATGGCGCGGCTGGGGCGGACCGAGGCGCTGATCGACCTGGCTCAGCCGATCGCGGCCCTGCCCGATGCGCTGTGCGCCTTTCCGGTCCATCTGGAGCAGGGTGGCCGCCAGTTGCGCTATCGCGGCGGCGATGGCACCGGCAAGGGCAAGGCCCAGATCGCCGCCCTCACCAAGGCGCTGGTGGGGCAGGGCATCGATTTCACCGGGATCGACATCCACGAGAGCTCGCTGGAGGACATCTTCGTCGACCTGGTGGCGGAGCAGGAGGGATGAGCTTCAACTGGCGCAGCACGTGGTCGATCTATCAGCGCGAGCTGCTGCGCTTCCTGCGGACCGCGTTCCAGTCGGTCCTGTCGCCGGTGCTCACCACCTCGCTCTACTTCATCGTGTTCGGCGCGGCGATCGGCGGCCGGATGCCGGAACTGGGCGGGGTGGACTACGCCGCCTTCATCATCCCGGGCCTGCTGATGCTGACGCTGCTGGGGGAGACGACCAGCAATTCCAGCTTCGGGATCTATATGCCGCGCTTCACCGGCACCATCTACGAACTGCTCAGCGCGCCCGTGGGCGTGGGCGAAACGCTGGTCGGGTTCGTCGGCGCAGCGGCGACCAAGAGCCTGATCCTGGCCGCGATCATCCTCGTCACGGCCACGCTGTTCGTCGACTACACCATCGCCCACCCGCTCTGGGCAGCGCTCTACATCATGCTGGTCGCCGCCGCCTTCAGCCTGTTCGGGTTCATCCTGGGCGTGTGGGCGGACAATTTCGAGAAGCTGGGCATCATTCCGCTGCTGATCCTCACGCCCCTGACTTTCCTCGGCGGCACGTTCTATTCGATCGAGATGCTGCCAGACCCGTGGGACAAGATCGCGCTGGCCAACCCGATCGTCTATCTTGTCAGCGGATTGCGCTGGACGTTCTACGGCAGCTCGGATGTGGCGTTCGCCGTCTCGCTCGGGATCACGCTCGGCTTCCTGGCAGCCTGCACGGCGGTCATCGCGGTGATCTTCCGCACCGGGTGGCGGCTGCGATCCTGAACCGCTAGGGGCGAGCGATGACCGCTCCCCGCTTCGCCTTCGAACTTCACGCCACCGATGGCAGGGCGCGCACCGGCGCGATCCGGATGCGCCGGGGCGAAATCCGCACGCCTGCGTTCATGCCGGTCGGCACCGCAGCCACGGTCAAGGCGATGAAGCCGGAGGCCGTGCGCGCGGCCGGCGCAGACATCATCCTTGGCAACACCTACCACCTCATGCTGCGTCCGGGTGCGGAGAGGGTTGCCCGGCTGGGCGGGCTGCACCGGTTCATGAACTGGAGCCGGCCGATCCTGACCGACAGCGGTGGGTACCAGGTGATGAGCCTCAGCGACCTGCGCAAGCTGACTGAACAAGGGGTCGAGTTCCGCAGCCACCTCGACGGATCGAAGCATATGCTCACCCCGGAGCGGAGCATGGAAATACAGCGCCTGCTCGGCAGCGATATCGTCATGGCGTTCGACGAATGCCCGCGCGCCGACCGCCCGCGCGAGGAGATCGCGGCGAGCATCGAGCTGTCGATGCGCTGGGCGGCGAGGAGCCGTGCCGGGTTTGACAGCGGGGAAGAACACGCGGCCGGGGCGGCGCTGTTCGGGATCCAGCAGGGCGCGCTCGACGAGGACCTGCGGCGCGTTTCGGCGCAGAAGCTGCGCGAGATCGGCTTCGACGGCTATGCCGTGGGCGGCCTCGCCGTGGGCGAGGGGCAGGACGCGATGTTCGCCACGCTCGACTTCGCGCCCGCCATGCTGCCGGAAGATCGCCCGCGCTACCTGATGGGGGTGGGCAAGCCCGACGATCTGGTCGGCGCGGTGGAGCGGGGCATCGATATGTTCGACTGCGTGCTGCCGACCCGTTCAGGGCGCAACGGACAGGCCTTCACCTGGGCCGGGCCGCTGAACCTGCGCAACGCCCGCCATGCCGAGGATGCCGGGCCGCTCGACGAACGTTGCCCCTGCCCAACCTGCGCCCACTACAGCCGCGCCTACCTGCACCACCTGCACAAGTCGGGCGAGATACTTGGCGCGATGCTGGTGACGGAGCACAACCTCAGCTTCTATCAGCAGCTGATGCAGGCCATGCGAGAGGCGATCGCGGAGGGAAGGTTCGCAGGCTTCGCAAGCGATTTCCGGCGGGGGTATATCGCCTGAACGAGAAAGGGCGGCCCCGCAGGGCCGCCCTCCTGTTCCATCGCCGAGCGAATGATCAGCGCGAGTAGAACTCGACCACCAGGTTCGGCTCCATGGTGACGGGGTAGGGCACCTCGTCGAGCGTCGGAACGCGGGTGAAGGTGATCTTGTCGGTGCCGTCCGGCGCGACGTAGTCGGGGATGTCGCGCTCGGGCAGGCCCTGCGCTTCGATCACCAGCGCCATTTCCTGCGCCTTCTTGCCCAGGCTGATGACGTCGCCCACATCGACCCGGCGGCTGGCGATGTTGCACTTGACGCCGTTCACCCGGATGTGGCCGTGGCTGACGATCTGGCGCGCGGCGAAAATCGTCGGCGCGAACTTGGCGCGGTAGACGACCATGTCCAGCCGGCGCTCGAGCAGGCCGATCAGGTTCTGCGACGTGTCGCCCTTCATCCGCGACGCTTCCTGGTAGGTGCGCTTGAACTGCTTTTCGGTCACGTCGCCGTAGTAGCCCTTGAGCTTCTGCTTGGCGCGCAGCTGCAGGCCGAAGTCGCTCATCTTGCCCTTGCGGCGCTGGCCGTGCTGGCCGGGGCCATAGGAGCGCTTGTTGACGGGCGAGTTGGGCCGGCCCCAGATGTTCTCGCCCATGCGGCGATCGAGTTTGTACTTGGCGCTCTTGCGCTTCGACATAGGTCGTATCCTTCGATTTGCTGGACAGGCCCCCCAATCCACCATGAACTGGAGTCTGCCATTCAACCCGGCATCGCACCGCAGGGGCAGTTCCCCTGCGCGGCCACCGCTTCACCGGGATACGGGGCCAATTCGCGAAGGCGCGCGCATAGCAGGATTGCCGCCCGGGTCAAGGCAATCCGCCCCTCGACAAACCAGGCCCGGCGGGGCAGGGGCCGCGCCCATGACCGACACTGTCCTTCCCCCAGACGAGTGCACGACCATGGCGCAGGTCCGCGCCGGGGTCGACGCGACCGATCGTGCGCTGATGGAACTGCTCGATCGCCGGTTCGGCTACATGCGCGCCGCGGCCCGGATCAAGACCGATCGCGGCGTGGTGCGCGACGAGGCGCGCAAGGCCCAGGTGATCGGCAATGCCCGTGCCGATGCCGAGGCCCGCGGGCTGCCGGCCGCCGACCTCGCCCGGATGTGGGAAGCGCTGGTCGAGGCCTCGATCGCCTACGAACTGGTCGAATGGGACCGGATCAGGGCCTAGGGCTGCGCTCCAGTGCCGCAAGCACACCGCGCAGGGTCCGCACTTCCAGGTGGTTCCACCCCGGCTTGGTCAGCAGCGTGCGCAGCGTCCGGCGCGTGGCCTCGGCACGCGATTCGGGCTGGAAATAGCCGCGGGGCTCGAGCACCTGCTCGAAGTGGCCGATCAGCCCCTCAAGCTCGGCCTGCGGAGCGGGGGGCAGCAGCTCCTCCTGCGTGGGCTGCACCAGAGCCGCGTTCTTCGACCATTCGTAGGCGCACAGGATCACCGCCTGCGCCAGGTTGAGCGAGCCGAACTCGGGATTGATCGGAACGGTCAGGATCGCGCGGGCCAGCGCGACGTCCTCGGTCTCCAGCCCCGACCGCTCCGGCCCGAACAGGATCGCGCTTCCGCCTGCCTGGGCGTGGATTTCCCGCGCCGCCTCCTCAGGAGTGACGACCGGCTTGGTCACGCCGCGTTTGCGCACCGTGGTTGCATAGACGTGCGCGCAGTCCCCCACCGCCTCGGCCGTGGTGGCAAAGACCTGCGCGTTCGCAAGAACCTCGTCGGCTCCGGAAGCGGCCGGTCCGGCGGCCGGATTGGGCCAGCCATCGCGCGGTTCCACCAGGCGCAGTTCGGTCAGCCCGAAGTTGAGCATGGCCCGCGCCGCCTTGCCGATGTTCTCGCCCAGCTGCGGGCGGACGAGGACGATGACGGGTTTGGCTGGGGTGCGGGTCTCGGTCCTTCGAGACGACCCCTCAGCCTTCGGCTTCGGGCTCTCCTCAGGACGAACGGTATTCCGATCCACGCTCCGTTCGCCCTGAGGAGAAGGTGAAGGCGAAGCCTGAGCCTTCCTCTCGAAGGGCCCGCGCCGCCGTGCGAACCGCTGGACCGCCGCCCAGTCCCCCCGGATCAACGCTTCCTTCTTAGCTCTCGACCATCCCTTGAACTTTCGTTCTGCCTCCAGAGCATCCGACCGTTCGCCGAACTCCTCGCACCACACCAGTTCCACGGGCAACCGGCGGGACGTATACCCCTCGAGCGCGCCGCTGCGGTGCTGGGCCAGGCGCAGTTCGAGATTGTCGGTATGTCCGGTGTAGTAGGTGCCGTCGGCGCACCGCAACATGTAGGTCCAGAACGCCATCAGCCGCCCATCAGCCCTTGCTCGCCGCTTCCTGGACCGTGCTGGCAAACTCCTCGAAGTCGCGGGCCTCGCTGAAGTCGCGGTAGACGCTGGCGAAGCGGATGTAGGCAACGGAGTCGATCTGGCGCAGACCCTCCATGACCAGTTCGCCGATGCGGGAGGAGGGCACCTCGCTCTCGCCCGACACCTCGAGCTGGCGCTGGATGCCGGAGACGAGCTGGTCGATCCGCTCCTGCGCCACTCCGCGCTTGCGGCAGGCGAGGGCAACCGACTGTTCCAGCTTGCGCCGGTCGAAGGCTTCCCTCCGGTCGCCGGACTTGACCACCACCACCTCGCGCAGTTGCACCCGCTCGAACGTGGTGAAGCGCGCGCCGCAGCTGTCGCACTGGCGCCGCCGGCGGATCGAGGTCGAGTCCTCGGCCGGGCGGCTGTCCTTCACCTGGCTGTCATCATGGGCGCAGAACGGGCAGCGCATGGGTGCGTCTTACCGGCCGGGATAGACGGGGAAGCGGGCGCACAGCGCCTCGACCCGGCTGCGAACGGATTCCTCCACCTGGGCATCGCCGTCGGGGCCGTTCCTGGCCAGCCCGTCGACCACTTCGGCGATCAGTGCGCCGATCGCGCGGAACTCGTCCGTGCCGAACCCGCGGGTGGTACCCGCCGGGGTGCCGAGCCGCACGCCGCTGGTCACGAACGGGCTGCGGGTGTCGTAGGGGATGCCGTTCTTGTTGCAGGTCAGCCAGGCACGGTCGAGGCCCTTCTCGGCGTCCTTGCCGGTCACGTTCTTCGCGGTCAGGTCAACCAGCATCGAATGGTTGTCGGTGCCGCCGGAGACGATCCGCAGGCCGTGCTCCTCGAGGCTGGCCGCGAGTGCGCGGGCGTTCTCCACCACCGCATGGGCATAGGCCTTGAACTCCGGGCGCAGCGCCTCGCGGAAGGCGACCGCCTTGGCCGCCACCACGTGCATCAGCGGGCCGCCCTGAAGGCCGGGGAAGACCGCCATGTTGAGCGGCTTGGTGAACTTCTCGTCGTTCCACAGGATCACGCCCGAACGCGGCCCGCGCAGCGACTTGTGCGTGGTCGTGGTGACGATGTCGCAATGCGGGAAGGGCGAGGGGTGGGCACCGCCTGCAACCAGGCCGGAGATGTGGCTCATGTCGCACAGCAGCACGGCGTCCACTTCGTCGGCGATGCGGCGGAAGGCGGCGAAGTCCCACAGGCGCGAATAGGCGGTCCCGCCGCAGATGATCAGTTTCGGCTTGTGCTCGCGCGCGGTGGCGGCGACCTGGTCCATGTCGATCCGCTCGTCATCCCGGCGCACGCCGTAGGCTACGGGCGCGAACCACTTGCCGCTCATGTTGACCGGCGAGCCGTGGGTGAGGTGGCCGCCTGAATTGAGGTCGAGCCCCATGAAGGTGTCGCCCGGGTTCAGCAGGGCGAGGAAGACCGCCTGGTTCATCTGCGAGCCGGAATTGGGCTGGACGTTCGCGAACTGGCACCCGAACAGCTCCTTGGCGCGCTCGATCGCCAGCGTTTCCACCACGTCGGCATAGTCGCAGCCGCCGTAGTAGCGCTTGCCGGGATAGCCTTCGGCGTACTTGTTGGTGAACACGCTGCCGGTCGCCTCGAGCACGGCCTTGCTGGCAATGTTCTCGCTGGCGATCAGCTCGATCTTGTCCTGCTGGCGCTTCAGTTCGCTGCCGATGGCCGCGGCGATCTCGGGATCGGCGGTGGCGAGATCGTCATGCCAGAAGCGGGTCATCGGGTCGGTGGTGGTCATCTCGGCGATGGTCATCGGGTGTGTCTCAGCAGGAGGGGGAGGAAAGCTTGGCGACGCGGCGCCGGTGGCGGCTTTGCGGGTCTTCGGCTCCGGCGAAGGGCGTTTCGAGAAAGGCGGCGACGCAGGCCCGGGCCATGTCGACGCCGGTCAGCCGGGCCCCCATGGCCAGGACATTGGCGTCGTTGTGCTCGCGCGCGAGGCTGGCGGAGAGCGGTTCCGACACCAGAGCGCAGCGCACCGCCGGATTGCGGTTGACCGCGATCGATATTCCGATGCCCGATCCGCACAGGGCAATCC
>ERZ1066123.255-NODE-255-length-42296-cov-8.196539_pt1 | contig 42296 bp, 32 predicted proteins | sample MGYA00382770_ERZ1066123 | MGnify/ENA primary metagenome ERZ1066123 (study PRJEB33369, sample SAMEA5778353) | biofilm metagenome | biome: Industrial cooling water; feature: Water cooling tower basin; material: Biofilm | place: United Arab Emirates | collected...
GCTTTTCGGCATAGTTGGGCGCGACCATCGGATAATCGGCCGGCAGGCCCCAGCGCGCGCGGTATTCTTCCGGGCTCATGTTGTAATTGGTGCGAAGATAACGCTTGAGCATCTTCAGCTTCTTGCCGTCTTCAAGGCACACGATGTAATCGGGCTTGACCGAATTGCGGACCGCAACGGCAGGCTGCGGCTTGGCTTCTTCGACCACCGGCGCTTCACCGAGATTGGCGAGCGCAGCGTAGACGTTGGTGATAAGCCCCGGCAGATCAGTCACCGCGACTTCATTGTTGCTGACATGGGCCGAGACGATATCGCTGGTCAGCGTGATAAGCGTTTCTTTCATATCCATTTCGAGTTCCTGCATGCATGCCTCATTGGCGTGTTGTCTTGATGCGCCGGTAATTGCGCCATGACCTATTGCGGCAATCTTGGCAACTCGGTTGATCTGCCGGTTCACCGATTTGTGGCAAATGCGCGGTGACTAGATGGATTTTGCAAAAGTAATCGCGTCGATGCGTTCGCCATTGGCCATTCGGTAATAGTTGCGCCGCTCGCCGATCGGTTCGAAGCCGAACTTGCGATACAGGTGAATGGCCGGATTGCCGCGGCGCATTTCCAGAAACACGCGCGTCGTGCCGCGGGCGCGGGCGGCGGCGAAGAGGTGCTCGATCAGCGCCGAGCCCACCCCGCGTCGCCGGGCGCCGGGGGCGACGGCGATGAGCAGCAGTTCCTCCTCGTCGAGGACGTGGCGGGTCAGCACGAAGCCCGCCGCCACGAGCGGGGCCGGGCCGGTGCCGGGCGGGATCGGCAAGCCTTCGCTGTCGACCACCAGCGCATGGGTGCTCGGCATGGCGAGTGCATCGGCGACCTGCCGCCGGTTCCAGGCCTCGCCATAGGCCGGGTCGAAAGCCGCCTCCATCACCGCCATGATCCTGTCGAGGAGGTGAGGGCAGGGGGTCATGGGATCTGACGCGCCGCCATCGGCGTTGCGTCGGGCCCGCGTCCGTAGATCGGGACGAGCGCAGGGATGAGGTTCCCGCGCGCGAGGAGCGGCACCGCGCGGGCATCGGGCAGGATGTCGAGCACCGCCGCGCCGGGCGTCTCGGCTGCCAGCAGCGCAGCGCGGTTTCCGGCAAGGACTTGCGCCTTGTCGCGGGCGCGGGCGGCCTCCGGAGTGAGCGAGGTGGCATCTGCCAGCGGCAGACCGTCGGCGGCGAAATCGGCGACGAACCACTCGCCATGCCCGCCATTGGTGCACACCGTTACCGCCGCACCGGGATGCACCGCGCGGGCCTGCGCGGCGATCAGCGCGAGGGTAGGATAGCCGAGCACTTCGGCCCCCCACGCAAAGCCGAGCGCGCGCGCCGTGGCAAGGCCGATGCGCACGCCGGTGAAGCTGCCCGGGCCGAGGCTGACGAGGATGCGGCCGCTCCGCCCTTTGCCCGGCAGCGCCGCGATCATCGGCACCAGCGCCTCGGCATGGCCGCGCCCGATGACGCGGTTGTCATGCGCCACCAGCACCTCGCCCTCGAACAGGGCGATGCTGCACGCCTCGGAGGCGGTTTCGATGGCGAGCACCCGCATGCGCGCGCCCTGCCTCACTGCGCAGGCGCGTGCAAGCGGGATAGCCGTCAGACGATGCGGTTGAAGGTCGCGAAATCCGGGCGCGGGGAGCGGTCGAAGATGCTGGCGGGATCGCCGTAGCCGACCGAGCAGATGAAGTTGACCCGGTGACGCGGTTCATCGGCGAAGAAAGCGGCATTGACGGCCGCCGCATCGAAGCCGGACATCGGCCCGCAATCGAGCCCAAGCGCGCGCGCGGCGAGCATCAGGTAGGCACCCTGAAGCGAGGAATTGCGGAACGCCCCTTCCTCGCGGCCCTTCTCGTCGCCCTCGAACCAGCTTTTCGCGTCGGTGTGGGGGAAGAGCCAGGGCAGCTCTTCGTGAAAGTCGATGTCGTAGCCGATCACCGCCGTGACGGGCGCGGCCAGCACCTTGGCCTTGTTGCCCTCCATCACGCAGGCCGCCAGCCGCTCCTTGGCTTCGGGCGACTTGGCCCACACGATCCGCGCCGGCTGCATGTTGGCAGACGTCGGGGCCATCTTCATCAGGCCCCAGATCGCGTGGAGCTGTTCGTCCGAAACAGGTATGTCGAGCCAGCCGTTGTAGCTGCGCGCGTCGTTGAACAGCTGGGCGAGCGCCGCGTCGGACAGCGGCTGGTCATGAAACTGCATGGGATCAGGCGGCGCGCACTTCGGTGACTTCGGGGACGTAGTGCTTGAGCAGGCCCTCGATCCCGTGCTTGAGGGTCGCGGTGCTCGACGGGCAGCCCGAGCACGAGCCCTGCAACGTCAGGTAGACCACCCCGTCGCGAAAGCCGCGGTAGGCAATGTCGCCGCCGTCCCCCGCAACCGCCGGACGCACGCGCGTCTCGAGCAGTTCGTTGATGGCGGCGATGACTTCCGAATCCTCGGGCCGTTCCTCGACCGCCATGTCCTCCTCCGGCGGGGGCACGGCGATGCCGCCGGCGGTGGCGGGCGCAAACAGCGGGGCTTCGGACACGAAATGATCGAGCAGGATCGCGATCACCTGCGGCTTCAAGGCGCTCCAGTCCGCACCCGGCGCAGCGGTGACGGAAATGAAATCCGCGCCGAAGAACACGTTCACCACTTCGCCCGTATCGAAGATCGCCTGCGCGAGCGGGCTAGCCTCGGCCGCTTCGGGCGTCGCGAATTCGCGGCTGCCGGCCGCCATGACGATCTGGCCGGGCAGGAACTTGAGCGCCGCAGGGTTGGGCGTCGTTTCGGTCTCGATGAACATGGTGGCCATTTAAGAGCGAATCGGTCGGATTTCAAGCGCGCAAAGCCGGGGGTGCTGCGCTGCCACATTCACTATCGCTTCACCTTCAGGGTCCCTATAAGCTTCCCCATGACGTCGCTCACCCGCGCCTCGCGCGCGCTCGCCCTCCTGCTTGCCCCACTTGCTGCCATCCAGCCGCTGCTTGCCCAGCAGGCCGCGCCGGTCCCTGCGCCGGTCTCGGTCCAGCCGGAAGCCCCGACCGTGCCACCGCCGCGCGCGCTCCAGACCGGGAGCGAGGTGCCGTGGCTTTACGAGGGGTCGGACGTTCCGGTCGACCGGGCGTGGCTGTTCGGCAAGCTGCCCAACGGGGTGCGTTATGCCGTGCGCCGCAACGGCGTGCCGCCGCGGCAGGTCTCGATCCGGGTGCGAATCGATGCCGGGTCGATGCACGAGGAGGACAGCGAGCAGGGCTACGCGCATCTGCTCGAACACCTGCTGTTCCGCGAGAGCAAGTATCTGGGCAAGGCCGAGGCGATCTCCGCCTGGCAGCGGCTGGGCGCGACCTTCGGCAGCGATGCCAATGCCGAGACCACGCCGACCCACACCGCCTACAAGCTCGACATCCCCAATATCGACGAGGCCAAGCTGTCGGAAAGCTTCAAGCTGCTTTCTGGGATGATCCGCGAGCCGGTGCTGAGCGATGCCAACGTCGCCGCAGAACGCCCGATCGTCCTTGCCGAAAAGCGCGAGCGGGGCGGGGCAGGGCAACGCATGTCCGACCTCACCCGCCAGACCTTCTTTGCCGGACAGCGCCTTGCGGAGCGCAGCCCGATCGGAACCGACGCGACGCTGCAAGCCGCCAACGGCAAAGCGGTCAAGGCCTTCTACGATCGCTGGTATCGGCCCGAGAATACGGTGATCGTGGTGGCTGGCGATGCCGATCCGATGCTGCTGGCGGGGCTGGTCGAACAATGGTTCGGAGACTGGAAGGGCACCGGCAAAGCGGGTGTCGCACCCGATTTCGGCGATCCGGTCGCGCCCGCCGGAGCCGTCAATCCGGCAGGGCCGGCAACGCCGCTGGGCGAACTTGCGGTCGGGGTCGAACCCGATCTCCCGCGCAGTCTCACCTATGCGATCATGCGCCCGTGGCGGCAGGTCGAGGACACCATCGCCTACAATGAGGGCCTGCTCACCGATGCGGTGGCGCAGGCGATCATCAACCGCCGTCTGGAAAGCCGCGCCAGGGGCGGCGGGAGCTTCCTCTACGCGCAGGTCCAGCAGGACGACGTCTCGCGCTCCACCGATGCGACCTTCGTCACCTTCGCGCCGCTCAGCGCCGACTGGCAGGCCGCGCTCGCCGACGTGCGCAGCGTGATCGCCGATGCGCTCACCAATCCGCCCACGCAGGAGGAGATCGACCGCGAGGTCGCGCAGTTCGACGTGGTGTTTGCCAATCAGGTCGAGCAGGAAAGCGTGCAGTCCGGAAGCGATCTGGCCAACAACCTCGTCAACGCGGTCGACATCCGGGAGACCGTTGCCGCGCCCAAGGTGGTGCTCGACGTGTTCCGGAACATGCGCCCGCGCCTGACGCCTGAAGCCGTGCTGGAGCGCACCCGCGGCCTGTTTGAGGGGACCGTGACCCGCTCTGTTTATGTTACCCCGGCGGCGGGCGAGGCGGACGTGCGTGCGTTGCGGCTCGCGCTGTCCAGCGAGGCGAGGGTCGACGGCAGCGCGCGGCTGGCGGCGCAGACCATCTCCTTTGCCGATCTGCCGCCGGTTGGCGCACCCGGCGCCATCACCCAGCAGCGTCCGCTCGGTGTGCTGGAGATCGAGCAGGTCGATCTCGCCAACGGCGTCAAGGCGCTGGTATGGGCCAACGATGCCGAGCCCGGCCGCGTCACCGTGCGGGTGCGCTTCGGCGCGGGCTGGCGCGCTTTCGATGCATCGAACGCGGTTTATGCCTCGCTGGGCGAGGCGGCGCTCGTCGGCTCGGGCCTCGGCGAACTCGGCCAGAACGAGATTGACCGGCTGGCGACGGGCCGCAAGCTCGGGTTCGACTTCAAGATCGACGATGCGGTCTTCACCTTGACCGCGCAGACCCGTTCGGAGGATGTGAACGACCAGCTCTACCTCTTTGCCGCCAAGCTCGGGATGCCGCGCTGGGACAAGGACCCGGTGATCCGTGCCAAGGCGGGGGCGGAGCTTGCCTACAACACCTTCTCGACCAGCCCCGGCGGGGTGTTGAGCCGCGATCTCGAATATCTGGTGACCGGCGGCGAGAAACGTTTTGCGACGCCTGATCCTGCGGCTCTGAAAGCAGCGACGCCCGAAGGCTTCCGGCAGGTGTGGGAACCGCTGCTCAAGCAGGGCCCGATCGAAGTGCTGGTGTTCGGAGAATTCGATCAGGCCAAGGTGATCGAGCAATTGCGCCTGACCTTCGGTGCGCTGCCGCCGCGCGAAGCCATTCCCGCACAGATCGCCGCCCGTGTGCCCGGCTTTGCGCCCGCAGCGGCGCGGCCGACGGTTGTCACCCATCGCGGCGATGCCAATCAGGCGGCCGCAGTCGTGGCCTGGCCGAGCGGGGGCGGGGTCGCGGCCCTGCGCGAGAGCCGCCAGCTCGAGATCCTCACCCAGCTGTTCAACAACCGCCTGCTCGATGCCCTGCGCGAACGCGCCGGGGCGAGCTATTCGCCGCAGGTCTTCTCGAACTGGCCGGCCGATCTCGCCAGTGGCGGACGCATCACCGCCGCCGCGCAGCTCGAACCGGAGATGGTCCCTGTGTTCTTCGCCGAGGCCGAGAAGATCGCGCAGGACCTCGCCGCCAATCCGCCCACGGCCGACGAGCTCGAGCGCGTGACCGAGCCGCTCGGGCAGCTGATCCGCCGCGCGTCGACCGGCAACCAGTTCTGGCTTTTCAACCTCGAAGGCGCAACACAGGACCCGCAGCGCGCGGCCCTGCTCCGCACGCTGCTGTCCGATTATTCGCAGACCAGTCCGCAAGCCATGCAGTTTCTCGCCGAGCGATATCTCGCCAAGGGCAGCCCCTTCCGGCTGGCGATCATTCCCGAAGGCCAGACTCTCGCCGCCGCGCCGCCGGTCACGCGCGGCAGTGCAAATGCTGCGCAAGGGACAGGCGAGGGGCGCTGATCGTTCTGCTCGTCCCCTGTGGGCGAGAAACAAAGTTGTGCGGGGCGGCATTGCCGCTTTACAATTTGTGCCGCCCTCCTGTAGCGGGCGCGTCCGCGTGTGCCGTTCGCGCGCCGTTCGAGAAGAAAGAGCTGTCATCGTGCCCGAGACCTGGACCCCGGAAAGCTGGAAGGCCCACGAAGCGCGCCACCTGCCGCATTACGAGGATGCGGCGGAACTTGCCGAGGCTGAGAAGACCCTCTCGTCCTATCCCCCGCTCGTGTTCGCGGGCGAGGCACGGGCATTGAAGGCCGATCTGGCGCAGGTCGCGGGCGGCCACGGCTTCCTGCTCCAGGGCGGGGACTGTGCCGAAAGCTTCGCCGAATTCCACCCTAACAACATCCGCGACACCTTTCGCGTGCTGCTGCAGATGGCGGTGGTGATGACCTTCGCCAGCAAGCGCCCGGTGGTGAAGGTCGGGCGGATGGCGGGGCAGTTCGCCAAACCGCGCTCCTCGCCGACCGAGACGATCGGTGACGTGACGCTCCCGAGCTACCTCGGGGACAACATCAACGGGATCGAATTCGATCCGGTCAGTCGCCGCAACGATCCGCAGCGGATGGTGAAGGCCTATTCGCAGGCCGCCGCCACCCTCAACCTGCTGCGCGCCTTCGCGGGCGGGGGCTATGCGAACCTGCGGCAAGTCCACCAGTGGACCCTCGATTTCATGGGCCGCACGCCCTGGACCGAGAAGTTCAGCCAGATGGCCGACCGCATCGGCGAGGCGCTCGACTTCATGGAAGCCTGCGGGATCGACCCGGCGACCGTGCCGCAGTTGCAGGGCACCAGCTTCTACACCAGCCACGAGGCGCTGCTGCTGCCCTACGAGCAGGCGATGACGCGGCAGGATTCGCTCACCGGCGATTGGTACGCGACCAGCGCCCACATGCTTTGGATCGGCGACCGCACCCGCTTCCCCGGCAGCGCGCATATCGAATTCGCGCGCGGGATCGGCAATCCGCTCGGGATGAAGTGCGGGCCGTCGCTCGAGCCCGACGCGCTGCTGCGCCTGCTCGACGATCTCAACCCCGATCGCGAGGCCGGGCGCATCACGCTCATCAGCCGCTTCGGCCACGACAAGGTCGAAGAGGGCCTGCCCAGGCTGGTGCGCGCGGTGATGCGCGAAGGGCACCCGGTGGTGTGGTCCTGCGACCCGATGCACGGCAACGTCGTCAAGTCCGAGACCGGCTTCAAGACCCGCCCCTTCGACCGTATCCTGCGCGAGGTGAAGGGCTTCTTCGCGGTCCACCGCGCGGAGGGCTCGCACCCCGGCGGCATCCATATCGAGATGACCGGACAGGACGTGACGGAGTGCGTCGGCGGGGCGGTGGCGATCACCGAGGAACGCCTCGGCGACCGCTATCACACGCACTGCGACCCGCGCCTCAACGCCGAACAGTCGCTGGAACTCGCCTTCCTCGTCGCCGAGATGCTCAACGAGGCCGCAGGGGGGCTCGCGCGAGGCCGAAGGGCACGCCCACGCGGCCTGAACCTGCGCTCGTCGATGCGATAAATTGATGCTGGTGATGATTTTACGATAGCTTCGCGGCTACCAGGCGTCTTCCCTGTGTAACGGCGGACGGTCATGATGCGAATGGCCGGATGGGCCACGAGCGGAAAGGCGAGCATGCAGCGCAGCGAGCAGATCGGGGCAGGTTTGGACGAGGGCGCTGCTCCGCTCGCCGAACGCTTCGCCGCGGTTCGCGCCCTTACAGAGGCGCTGGCCGCTCCGCTCAGCGATGCCGATGCAAGCCTCCAGTCGATGGAGGATGCAAGCCCCGCCAAGTGGCATCTCGCGCACACGACCTGGTTCTGGGAAACCTTCCTGCTGCGCGAGCACGCGCCGGGTTACGCCCTTCACGATCCGCGCTGGCCGTTCCTGTTCAATTCCTATTACGAGGCCGAGGGCGCGCGGATTTCCCGCGCGGCGCGGGGCCTGCTGTCGCGCCCGACCCTCGCCGAGGTGCTGGCATGGCGCGCGGCGGTGACCGAGGCGATGGCGCCGCTGCTCGAACGGCCCGATCTGGCAGACCTTGCCGCGCTCGGCATCGCGCATGAGGAACAGCACATCGAGCTGCTGCTGACCGACATCAAGCACGCCCTGTTCCAGAACCCGCTCGGCCCGGCGATGTGGGAGCCCGTGGGCGCGGCGGCTGGCGCCGCCGCGCCCACGGGTCCGCCCGGCTGGCACGAACACCCCGGCGGCATCGCGCGCGTCGGGCATCAGGAACCGGGCTTCGCCTTCGACAACGAGGGCCCGGCGCACCGCGTGCTGCTCGAGCCCTTTGCGCTCGCCGACCGGCTGGTGACGAACGGCGAGTGGGAGGCCTTCATCGCTGAGGGCGGATACCGGGACCCGCGCCTGTGGCTCTCGGACGGCTGGGCCTGGGTGCAGCGCGAAAGGATCGCCGCGCCGCTCTACTGGCGCGAGGACGGTGCGCAGTTCACCCATCAGGGCTGGCAGGCGCGCGAGGGGGATGCGCCCGTCACGCACATCTCGTTCTACGAGGCCGATGCTTATGCGACCTGGGCCGGGGCACGGCTGCCGACCGAGTTCGAATGGGAGGCGATCGCACGCGGGCAGGACGCGGCATCGCGCGGGCCCGCGCATGATCCTGCCGCCGGCAACCAGCTCTCCTGCGCCGGGCCTGTGCTGCCGACGGGCTCGCCCGGGCTGTTCGGCGATTGCTGGCAGTTCACCCGCTCCGCTTACCTGCCCTATCCCGGCTTCCGTGCCGCCGCGGGCGCGGTTGGCGAGTACAACGGCAAGTTCATGAGTGGCCAAGTGGTGCTGCGCGGCGCGAGCTGCGCGACGGTGCGCGGCCATTCGCGGGCGAGCTACCGCAATTTCTTCTACCCCCATCAGCGTTGGCAGTTCACCGGACTGCGGCTGGCCAAGGACCTTGCGAGATGACGAAACCGGCGGGTCTGAAACTGGTCGAGCGCGATGCGGACGGAGTCGACCTGGCCTTCCGCGCCGATGTGCTGGCGGGCCTTGCCGAGCCGCAGAAGGCGATTCCGGCGCGCTGGTTCTATGACGATGCGGGATCGCGGCTGTTCGAGGACATCACGCGGCTTCCCGAATATTACCCGACCCGCGCCGAGACCGAGATCCTCCAGACCCGCGCGGCCGCAATCGCCGACCTGATCGGACCGGACCGCGCGGTAGTGGAGTTCGGTTCGGGCTCCTCGGTCAAGACCCCGCTGCTGCTCTCCGCGATCCGCCCTTCCGCCTATGTGCCCCTCGATATCGCCGGGGACTTCCTGCGGGCCTCCTCGGCGGCACTGGCGGAGAAGTTCCCGGGCCTGCCGGTCTATCCGGTCGAGGCCGATTTCATGCGCCGGGTCGAGCTTCCCGCCGAGGTCGCGGGCCTGCCCAAGCTCGGCTTCTTCCCCGGATCGACCATCGGCAACATGATCGCCCGCACCGCGACCGACCTCCTGCGCACGATGCGCGCGACGCTGGGCGAAGGGGCGATGCTGCTGATCGGGATGGACCTGGTGAAGGATGAAGAGGTCCTGCTCGCCGCCTACGACGATGCGCAGGGCGTGACGGCGGCGTTCAACCGCAATCTGCTCGCGCGCATCAACCGCGAGCTCGATGGCGACATCCCGGCAGAGGCTTTCGCCCATGAAGCGCGCTGGAACGATCCCTTCGCGCGGATCGAGATGCATCTGGTCGCCTGCCGGGACGTGAGCTTCACCGTCAGCGGCCAGTGCTTCGCCATGACGGCAGGCGAGAGCATCCACACCGAGAACAGCCACAAGTTCACCAAGCGTTCCGCGCAGCTGCTGCTGGCCGCAGGCGGCTGGGAACCGCGAGCGCGCTGGACGGACGAGGCGCGGCAGTTCTCGCTGGTGCTTGCCGAATCCTGCGTCCCCCGGTCCGCACCGTGAAACCGGGACCCCGCTCACGCGTTGGAGCGGGATGGACGAACATACGGATATTCTGATCATTGGCGCCGGCATGGCCGGGCTTTCGGCGGCGAGCGCGCTGGCAGGGGCCGGGCAGCGCATCGTGGTGCTCGACAAGGGCCGCGGGCCAGGCGGGCGGATGGCGGCGCGGCGGGTGGAGATCGCGGACGAACAGGTGAGCTTCGATCACGGCGCGCAATATTTCACCGCCCGCGATCCTGCGTTCCGCGAGGTGGTTGACGGTTGGGAACAGGCAGGCGCGGCCGCACGCTGGCCGGCTGCGGGCACGGACGCCTGGGTCGGAACGCCGGGCATGAATGCGCCGATCCGGGCCATGGCCGAACGTCTCGATGTGCGCTGGGGCCTGCGCGCCGAGCGGTTGAGCCGCGACGGCGCGCTCTGGTGTGTAGAGGCAGACCAAGCCACGTTCACTGCCGCAACCGTTCTGGTTGCCGTGCCTGCCGAACAGGCGGCCGTGCTGCTCGCCGATGCCGCACCCCACTTCGCCGCCCGCGCGGCGAGCGTCGCGTCTGCGCCGTGCTGGGCGGTGATGGCAGCCTTCGCCGAGCCGCTCGCGGAAGCGCCCGACACTTTCCGATCCGACACGGCCCCGGTCAGCTGGGCCGCGCGCAATTCGGCCAAGCCGGGGCGCGGCGGGCGGGAGACATGGGTGATCCACGCCAGCCCTGCGCGCAGCCGGGAACTTGTCGATCGGCCCAAGGAGGAGGCCGCCAAGGCGGTGCTGGCCGATTTCTTCGCCGCCACCGGCACGCCTGCCGCCGCGCCGATCCATTGCGACGCGCACCGCTGGCTCTACGCCCTGCCCGAAGCCCGGCAGGGCGAGGGCCCCCTCTTCGATCCCGACCTCAGGATCGGCATTGCCGGGGACTGGCTGCACTCTGCGCGTGTCGAGGGTGCCTGGGCCTCGGGCCGCGCACTGGCCGCACAAGTCCTGCGGTAGCGGACCGGCGGGAGGTTGCGGGCCATGGCATTTGCCCCTAATTGCCGCGCCGCGATGCACGTCTGCTTCCTGTACAACCATGATGCCGGCCATCAGGTCGCACACAGCATCGGCATCGCCGCGGCCCTGGCGCAGCAGTATCCGGACATCCGCACGGTCATCGCTTACGCCTCGCCCGAGATCCGCGCCGAAATCGTCAAGCATTTGACGGCCGATCAGATCGCGGCGCTCGAGTGGCTCGATCTTGGCCTGCCGGGCTGGGTCAACGCCGCGCTGGGCCCGCTCAACCGGGTGGTGCCGATCCGGCGCCTTGCGCGCCTGTGGCGGTCGGCCGGGCGGCTGCGCGGCTTCGATATGATCGTTTCTACCGAACGCACCTGTCTTGCGCTCAAGCGCCGCTGGAAGGGGAAGGGGCCGACCTTCGCCTATGTCCCCCACGGCTCGGGCGATCGCAACGTCGCCTATCATCCGGCGCTGCGCGATTTCGATCTGATGCTGCTGTCAGGGCAGAAGCTGGTCGACCAGATGGTCGCCCACGGCATCGTCCCTGCCAGCCGATGCCGCATCATCGGTTATGCCAAGTTCGACATGCTCAGGGGCCGCAAGCCGGAACGCTTCTTCGCCAACGACAATCCGGTGTTCCTCTACAACCCGCACTTCGATCCGGTGCTGTCGAGCTGGTACGATCACGGCCCCGCGATCCTCGACTGGTTTGCCGCGCATCCCGAATACAACCTGATCTTCGCGCCCCACGTGATGCTGTTCTACAAGGCGCTGCATATCTCGCCCGAGTACCGCAAGGGGCGGCGGCGGCCCGATCTTGATCCTGCATGGAGCGCCTGCCCCAACATCCGCATCGATGTCGACAGCGAGCGGCTGTTCGACATGAGCTACACTCTCGCCGCCGACGCCTATATCGGCGACATGTCGAGCCAGGTCTACGAATTCCTCCACCGCCCGCGCGCGGTGTTCTTCGTCGACGTCCACAGCGGGAAGGCGCCGGGGGAAGGGCCGCCCGCTTACGAGATGTGGCAGAACGGCCCGGTGGTCACGAACAGCGCGCGGCTGTTCGCTCAGTTGCCCCGATGGCAGGAGGTCGCCGCCGAATATCGCGAGGAGCAGAAGCGGCTCATGTCATATACTGCCGATACAAGCGATTCCCGCAGTGCCGGCGAACGCGGGGCTGCCGCAATTGCAGACTATCTTGACCAGAAGGCTGACTGAAATGCCGTGCCTTGCCGCCGCGCCTCGCAAGTGCGCCATCAATGCCCGCACCCATCCTTGCGCCGATGTGCGGACGGGAGGTTCGCGATGAGCGTCACTGAACGTTCCGCGCCGATCTGGTTGAGCGTGTTGGTTCCGATCTACAAGGTCGAAGCCTATCTCGATCAATGCCTCACCTCGATCATCGAACAGGCCGATCCCGGGGTTGAAGTCGTGCTGTGTGACGATTGTTCGCCCGATGGATCGGGCACGATCGCGCAGGGATATGTCGATCGCTATCCAGCGCAGGTGCGCATGATCCGGCACGCGCAGAACAGCGGACTTTCGGCAGCGCGCAACTCGCTGCTGGAGGTGGCCCGGGGCGATTATGTCTGGTTCATCGATTCCGACGATTGGCTCCGCCCCGGCGCGATTGCGGCCGTGGCCGAAGTGGTGCGCAGCCATGGCCCCGATCTGATCGGCTGCAATTATCGTCGCAAGTCCGCGGTCAGGTCGTCCTTTTCCGGACCGGCGGGCCGATTGCTCACCGACCGGGACGAAATCGCCGGAGGAATCTGTTCCTCGCGCAAGATGTACGCCTGGCTCAGGATCTCGCGGCGCGAGCTTTGGGGCGGCGGGCTGCGGTTCCCTGTCGGGCGCCTGTTCGAGGATGCCGCGGTCACGCCCTGGCTTGCGCTGGCGGCTCGCAGCTACTGGCATATCGCCAGCCCGCTGATCGAATACCGGGTCAGGTCCGACAGCATCGTGGCCGGCGCCAAGAACTTGCGCAAACCCTTCGACCTTGCCTCCCATCTCGATCTGGCCGAGGCCTTGCAGGGCTTTCCCGAGGCGCTTGAGCGGGAAGGCGAGGGCTTTGCCCGCACCCGGATGGGGGCCAGCCATTTCGTGGCGATGGAATTCGCCAAGACCGCCGAACGCATCTTCCGCACGAGATCGCACCAAGGCAACACCGGATCGGTGCGCGAGCTGGTATCCCGGTTCCGTGCCCGGATGGAGCAAGCCTCGCCGATCCCGTTCGAGCAGATGTGCGCGGCCTACGGGCGCAGCGGCCGCTGGGTGCAATGGGTCCGGCTGCGTTTTGCCCTGTCTCTCGCCGAAGGCTAGAAACGATCTTTCCGGGTTGGCGCGGTCCTGGCCGCAAGATCATATCGTCAGCGCAGGGGTGCCGGGGACGTCTTGAGCAGACCGCGCAGCACCCGCAACACCAGCCAGCTGAGAATAAGATATTCGAGCAGCTGAACCCCGGCCACCAGCCAGCCGACATTGAGCGGGCTTTGCGCGGTGGACATTATCGCGACGATCAGGAGCGCAATCGACACCACCCGGGTCATCAGCAGATAGTGCGCCTTGCTCACCGAATGGAGCACGGGTTCGTAAACGACGCTCGCGATCTCCAGCGAGGCGGCAATCACCAGTGGCACCAGGATCGGTGCACCCGCCTCGAAGCGCGGGCCTGAAATCAGCGTCAGGAGGTCCGAACCGAACAGCATCGTCAGGATGGTGAGCGCCGCCGACATCGGGATCACGGCGAGGGTAATGCGGCGCACGATCATGCGGAAATCTTCGGCTGCGGACAAGTGGCGCTGGCGGTTCACTTCGGGATAGACCGCATCGGAAATGAGCATCGCGAACTTGCCCAGCCCCTTGGCGAGCTGATCGGCGATGCGGTAGATGCCGGCCGCACTGGTCCCGAACAGGTATCCCACCGCCAGAAGCGGACCTTGCTGCGCCACCGCCTGCAGCGCCGTGTTCCAGTAAGTCACCCACAGAAAGCCGCGGATGCCGTCGTTCTCGGCGATTGTCCGGCGCACGTCACGCAGGTGCCCGAAGTGGAAGCTGCCCTTGCTCAGGCGCCAGGCCGTGGCCCACATCGCGCATGCCGTCACCAGTTCCACCGCAGCCCAGGCGAACAGGAAGCGCCCGACGCTCGGCCCGGTCAGCCAGATGGCGATCGCGGCCAGCAGCCGCCCCGTCGGAGTGATCGCCCCGACCCATACCGACAGTTCGAACCTGTCGAGCGCGCGGATGATGCCATACGGTGCCGACACCCGCGTCAGCAGCATCGCGCAGATGAACGCCAGCGCCATCTTGTCGTAGTCCGGATTGAGCTCCAGCGCCTCGCCGAACAACAGGAAGATGCTGGACACGAGCACGCAGCCCACCAGCGAGGCCGCCAGATCGACCGCACCGCCCAGCAGCGACAGCCGGGCGAAGGCTGCGTGGTCGCCGCGCATGAGATGCGGCGTGCCGAGCTTCACGATCGCTTGCCAGGTCTGGAACCCTGCCAGCAGCACGAAGGCTTGCGACAGGCCGAAGATCAGCGCGAAGTGGCCGAATTCCTTCACCCCCAGAGATCGCGAGAGGATCGCCAGATAGACAAGGCTCGCGACCGCGCCGAAGCCCTTGCCGCCCAGCAGCCAGCCGAAATTGCCGAGCATCCGTCGCAACGCCTTGCGGCTTTCGTCTTCTGCGCGCCTGTGCATCATTGTCCCGTGCCGCAATCGACCCGTTATCGCAAGCCATCCGCCTTGCGTGGGACGGGCAGTGCACCGAGACTATCCACACACACCACCATTGCGCTGCGCGATCGGCCCGGAACGACCGGGCGGGACCGCGATCACCGTTCAGGCCGGCGGCGGGCCGACTGACCCGGGCCGGCCAGCCTCTGCCAGCCTACAAGTATTTCATCTGGATGCTGATCGACTTCACTTCCCGGCCAACTCCCACCCCGACCTTGGTGTAGCTCGGCTTGCCAAGGTTGAAGATATTGATCGACGGGTTGTTCGATATGCCGCCGCCGTCCTGACCGAGATCGGTCTTGCCGTTGCCGTTGACGTCATGACGGACGGCAACGCCGTAGGTCCCGGTATCGGGCACGGGAAGACAGAATGTCATTGTCCCCGCCTTGGCTGCGGTTTCGATCCGACTGATCCACTTGCCCTTTTCCATCCACTCTTCGCGCGTGGCGCGATAGGTCTGGATGCGCATCTTGCCCGAAGAGGCCTTGATGCCGGTCACGTTGACCAGCAGGGCCGGTCCCGATCCGCTTCGACATGCATCGACATCGTTGCTGATCTCGCGCTGCTGCGCTGCCGATGCCGGGACGAATGCGGCGGCGACAAGTCCGGCCGCGGCAAACGCGCCGCCACGCCATCCGCGCGCGGTGAAGCGGCCTGCGAGTGCGCTATGTGCAACTTTGCTTGCGATCATCTGGTCTCCGCTGCGGAAGCCTGTCCGGAATGGGGATGGGAACTTGAGCAATGGGGGCTTGGAATTCCGGCAGATCATGCCCGCGGCGGCGTGAATAGGCCATGAACTTTCGCGACTCAGGTCGCCGTGCGCCAGTCTGCCCGGCCCCAGCGCGGATCGGAGCGGGCAAAATGGCCCACCAGTACGCCCGTGTCGGCATAGTCGAGGATCGGCGCATCGCTGGCATGGTCGGTGTAGGCGGTGATGTGGCAGTCGGCCCGCGGGATGCCCTGTTCTGCGAGCCAGGTTTCGACCCTGCGCACCTTCTCGGGGCCGTAATTGTTCTCGCCGTCGATTGCGGCAAGGAGGTCGCCTGCCGCATTGCGCTGGTGGCGGGTGGCGATGCAGGTTTCGAACTGCAAGGCCATGGCGAGGGTCTCGGCGTAGATTTCGGGCGCTGCGGTCACCAGCACCAGCCGCACGCCTGCCGCGCGGTCGGCAGCGATCCTCGCCCGGGCGCCGGGCTGGATGTTGCGGGCAAGCTGGCGGGCGACGAAGGCATCGATGCGCGGTTGAAGCGCACCGCTCCTGACCACGCGCCCCACCAGCAGACGCAGCCCGAACTGCTTGAGCTGTTTCCTCCCGTAGAACCCCGCCTTGTAGCCAAGCATCGCCAGCACCCACAGCGGCACTGCCAGCAGCCGTAGCCGCGTGCCGCCTGCCGCCATGTGCAGGAGGAACGGGGTGAAGGTCGGCGTGCGGGTGACCGTGCGGTCGAGGTCGTAGAGCGCGATGGGTTGCATGGGCGCTCAGCCCTGCGCGCCCAGCAGCCGCTCGGCCAGCGCGTGATCTTCGGGCTTGTCGACATCGACGCCCATGCGCCCGTCTGACAGGAGCACCGGGGCGACATGAGCACCCAGCTTCGCCCCCGCGGCGGCAAGCGCCTCGTGCACACCCATGCGCCGCAGCAGCATCTTCACCATCAGCGCAGGTCCGAAACGGGCGGCAAGACGCAGCACCGATTTGCGATCCTGCTCGACCCGCTCCCAGAAGCGCAGGACGTTGTTGGCCGCAGGCGCGCTCAGGGCGAAGAGATTGGCGCCGGTGAAGGCTCCGTCGCGAAAGCGCAGCCAGGTGCGGCGGTTGCGACCGACGGCGGCTTCGAGGCGCGACTTTTCGACCATCGCAACGCTGACATCGGCCGATCCTGTCGCTGCCAGGAAATCGGAGACCGTGGCCGGGGTCAGCATCACGTTGTCGGCCGTGGTGACCAGTACGGGCAGGCCGATCGCAGGGTCCTTGACCGCTGCGAGCACCGAACCGCTGATGCTGCGGCCCGATGCGCGGGGGGTGATCTGCGGATCGGCCGCGGCCCAGGCAAGGTCGGGATGGGCAAGCAACGCTTCGGCGTTCTGCGCCAGCACCACGATACGGCCGATGCGCGGCGTATCGGCGAGCGCCATCAGCACCCGGTTCAGCATCAGCTCGCCCGCCACGGGCACAAGTGCCTTCGCCTCCAGCCCGAACTGCGCCGCCACCGGGTCGACGCCGGGGCGCTGACCGGCCAGCACCAGCGCAGTCCAGCCGGGCGATGTATCATTCATGGAAAGCAGAACCTCGGATCGGGCAGTGGCGCAATGCAGATCCCTGTCAGCCGCCCCCGGGGTTTGTCAAGAAAGCCGCCGTCGTCAAGCGCCCTCGACCTTGTCACCGATGCGCAGCCCGGTCAGCGCGGGGAAGGGCGCAGCTGGTAGACGCGGACGTAGTCCACCTCCATCCTGGCGGGGAAGGCGGCGGGATCAATTCCCTTCTGGCCGCCCCAATTGCCGCCGACAGCGATGTTCAGGAGGAGGTGCTGCGGTTGATCGAACGGCCAGCGCGCCTGCTTGTCGCTCTCTTTCTTGAACAGCAGTTTGGGCCGATCATCCACGCCGAACACCATGAAATCGGCAGTCCAGAGCAATTGATACTTGTGCATCGCATCGCAGGCGTCGGGAACCTCATGGCTCGACGTCTTCTGCGTTCCACGGGAAAAGTTGAATGCCGCAGTATGGATGGAATGATGGATCACACCGGGATCGAAGCCGACATGCTCCATGATGTCGATCTCGCCGCCTTCCGGCCACTTCACTTTATCGTCCGACGGCAGCATCCAGATGGCGGGCCACGTGCCGCGACCGCAGGGAAGCTTCGCCCGGATCTCGAAAAAGCCGTAGGTCCAGTCGCCAAGCCCCTTGGTTATCAGGCGTGCCGAGCTGAATTGCTGCTTGCCCCAATCGGACAGGCCTGCCTGCGACAAATCTTCGCCATGGGCTTCGATGATGAGCCGTCCATCGACCACACGCGCGTTCTTTTCGCGCCCGGCGGCGTAGTATTGCTTCTCGTTGTTGAACCAGCCGTCCTTGTTGCGAAAGGAATCGTATGACCACTTTGCCGGGTCGGGCAGGCCGGGCGTGTCGAATTCGTCCGACCAGACCAGAGCGTAGCCATCGGGAACCTTGGTCGGAACCGTATCGCCCGTTGGCGCGGGGGATCCTTCGGCGCTGACGGCAGGTGCGCCCTGGTCCCGTTCCTCGCCGGTTGCCCCCATGGGCATGCCAGCAAGGGCAACAATGCCGAGACATCCGATGAGCGAGGTTCTTGCGATCATGTCCAGTCAGCCTTTTGTCCGCCGCCGTTCATCCGGTGCGGCGTCCCTGTCGAAGGAACGCCGCAGCCGTGTGTTCGTGCCTAGAACCGGGCGGCGAGGCGCACGCCGTAGGTCCGGGGACGGATGAAGAAGCGGGTGTTGTCGAACTGGGTGATGATGATCGCGGCTTCTTCCTGCTGATTGGTCACGTTGTTGCCGAAGACCTCGACGCGGTACTTGCGTTCGTCGTCGATGGTCCAGCCGGCCCCGATGTCCACAGTCATGTAGCCGTCGATGCGGTCGAGCAGGCGCCCGCCCGTGACCGGCGTCCCGACATCGTTCGCATCGAATTCCAGACTGTTGAAAATCGTGTGGAACTGCGAGGAACGATAGCCCAGCGACGCCACCCAGTCGAGCTGGCCCCGCGGCAGTTCGATCACCTGGCTGACCTTGGCATTCAGCTGCCAGCGCGGGGTGCGGGGCAGGCGATTGCCGGTGATGGGGCGGAACACCGCGTTGCCGGAATCGACATCGGGCTGGAAGCGGAAGTCGGGAATTTCCTCCGCATCATTGATCTTGGCTTCAAGCCAGAGTGCGGTGAAGTCGACGTCGATGTTGCCCGGCAGCTGGAAGCCGCCTTCGACCTGGGCCCCGTAAATCTCCGAATCCGCCGCGTTGAAGCTGAACGACACGACCAGGTCAGAGTTCGTCCCCGGCGGGACCACGACGACCTGTTCAAGCAATTCATTGGCGATCTCAACCGCCGTCTGAACGCTCAGAAGACCCGTAAACACCTGATCCGAATAGTCGTTGTAGAACAGCGAGGCATTGAGATAGGCCTTGCGCCCGCCGAGATAGAATTCGTTCTTGCTGCCGATTTCGTACAGCACGACGTTTTCGGTTCCGTAGGTGGGAGCGATGCCGTTATCACCGAGGTTGTCGTTGAAGCCGCCCGACTTGTGGCCATTTGCAACCAGTGCGTAGACCAGATTGTCCGGCGTGATGTCGTATTCGGCACGCAGGCGCCAGTCGACAAAGTCATCAGCAAATCGTCCGTCCTGCTGGAAAATCTGACCGCCAAACGGAAGACCATAGAGGAACTGTCCGGTATTCGGGTCACAGACCAGGTTGTCGAACGAAATGGTGTCAACACACGCCGGACGGCCGGGAACGACGTTCGGATTGCCTTCGAAGGGGCCGAAGTTCAAAATCTCGTCTAGATTGTCGCGGGCACCAAAGCTCGCAATGCCATTGGCCATGAACTGAAACGCTTCGGCATTGCTGATCGAGCCATTGCTATCGGTGTCAGGATTGATGATCGTGCGATCGAACGCTGCGAACTCAAATCCTTCGGTGCCGGTGCGCACGCCCAGGCAGCAGGCAAAGCCAGCCCCGCCAAGCGCGAGACCGTAGCGTGCCGCGACACCAGTGCGCTCCTTCTGATCGTCGGTGTAACGCAAGCCGGCCGTCAGCCGGAAGCCCTTGGCCACCTCGTAGGTCGCATCACCGTAGATCCCGTAGGATTCAGTGTCGGTTCGGGTATTGAACTCGATGCCTTGGAAAAATGGCGAGCGATCCCCGGTGGCACCAAGGAACGATCGCTGCTTTTCATTGATGTAGACACCGCCTAGGCTCCAGATGAACGGGCCGTCGGAGTTGAAGATCCGCAGCTCGTGGAACTGCGAGCGCGAGTCCGAAATCTGCCGGAAGCGTGAGAAGTTATCGAGATTTTCCGCCAGAATGACCGGATCGTTGATCACATCATCGGGATTCTCCGTGAAGATATTCGGACGCTCCGACAGGCGATCCAGAACGCCCGGGAATGCGGGCGTCAGCGGCGTGGTCGCTTCGAAATCGTACACGACATCGCGATAGCTGCCGGTGTACTCGACGTTGAAGCCATCGCCTTCATATTCGATCGTGGTTCTGATCCCCCAGTGATCGGTATTCTGTCGCGGCGTGATCCCGCGCGCGATGACATCGCGCGGGTTGATGTTGTCGAACTGCTCCTGGGTAATGTCGCCGTTTTCAAGCGCCGCCAGCGGCAGCGCGTAATTCGTGCCGGTGTAACCCGTGCCGTTTTCGGCAATGTAATCGCCCGCAACAAGGATCGTCAGGCGATCGGTTGGCTTCCACAGGATTTGCGCGCGGCCGGACAGGTTGTCCTGCGCTTCGGCAACACCGATGTTCTGGACGGGGCCGACGTTCCTGTAATAGGCATCATTGGCCTGGAAGAGCCCCGAAAAGCGGACCGCGACCGTGTCCCCCAGCGGAAGGTTCAATACTCCGCGCACCGATCGGTGATCGTAGTTGCCGTATTCGACGTCGACCGCACCGTCGAAAACGCCGAGACCGGGGCGAAAGCTGATCGCGTTGATCGAGCCGGCGGTCGCATTCCGGCCGCGCAGCGTGCCTTGCGGGCCGACGTTGACTTCGACGCGTTCGATGTCGTGGAACGCCGAACCGATGCCCGAGGGACGCGGGATGTTGACGCCGTCGAAGTGAAAGGCCGCAGCAGGGTCGCCGAGTTCGGTGTTGTTGCTCGATCCGATACCGCGAATGTAGACTTCGATGTTGCCCTGGTTGTTCGCGACCGAGAGCCCCGGAACCTGGTTTTGCAGGTCGGTGATGTTCTGGACGCCAATCGCCCTCATGTCATCGCCGCTGATGGCGAATGCCGTGCCCGCGAAGTCCTGCAGCGACTGTTCGCGGCGGTCGGCGGTGACGATGATGTCGCGCCCCTGGACCTCACCCTGCGGCGCCTCTTCGGCGGGCGCGTCCGCTGACTGCGCCTGCGCCAAGGCTGGCTGTGCAAGAACCATGGTGGCGGCGCTGGCCAGCAACATCCGGCGATGTAGGTGCATTGTTTCTCTCCCCGTTGCGTTTCGCTTGTCGCGATTGTCACGTGCAGGCATATAACCTCAAATTGTGATCGTTCACAAATGGAATTTTCGAGCTTCTCCCCGCGCAATGCCCCGGGCACTTTGCCCTTGCTGCCGGTCAGGGGAGCGCCGCTGCCAGCGGCGGTGATGAGCCGCCCGCCGCGCCTCCGGGCCGGCCGTTCGAAATCATGGCCAACTTGCGGGGGCGTGGGCACGGTTCGGAGCGGGCTCGGGGCCGGATCAGACCAGAGCGCGGAAGAAAACAGCGCCAAGGGGGTTGCAGGAGCGCGCTTTCCCGCGCAATTCGCAACCGATTGGATCAGGGTTCACCGCCGCGCCAGCGATCCCGGAAGGGAATGCCCCTGCATCAGCGGGGCAAGGCAGGGTGGCAGACCGGCAGGGGCGCGGACAACCGATGGCGCGGGTGCGCAAGACAGTCACGATCAGGGACGTCGCCGAGGACGCGGGCGTCTCGCTTCAGACGGTGAGCCGGGTCGTCAACGGCGGCCCCAACGTGCGCCCGCAGCTGCGCGACAAGGTGCGCGCCTCGATCGAGCGGCTGGGCTATGTCCCCAGCCTTGCCGCGCAGCGGATGAGCGGGTCGCGCTCCTACATCATCCTCGCCATCAACGACCGTGAACGCACGCTCGCCGACTGGCGCGAGCGGCGGGGGACGGACTGGGTCGACCAGATGCTGCTGGGCGGGATCCTGACCTGCTCGAAGCACGGCTACCGGATGATGGTGGAACTGGTCGACACGCACTCCGATCATGTCGAGCGCGAGCTGGGCGCGGCGCTCTCGGCGCTCCAACCCGACGGCGTGATCCTGACACCGCCGCATTCGGAGAACCACCTTATCACCGAATTGCTGGCGCAGCGCCGCATCCCCTTCGCCCGGATCGGATCGGACGCGCCCGGCCCGGGCATCCGCCTGACGATGGGCGACGAGGGCGCAGCCCACCTTGCCACGAGGCGTCTGATCGATCTCGGGCATCGCCGCATCGGCAAGATCGCCGGCCCGCCGCAATACAGCCTCTCCGGCTGGCGCATCGCCGGATGGAAGCGCGCGCTGGCCGAGGCAGGCCTTGCGCATGAAGGCCTGCTGGAGGTGGGCGACTTCGGCTACGAATCCGGCACCCGCGCGGCGCGCGCCCTGCTCGATCGCAATCCCGATCTCACCGCGATCATCGCCTCCTCCGACCAGATGGCGCTCGCCGCGCTCGAAGTGGCGCGCGACCGCGGGCTTGCCGTGCCCCGCGATCTTTCGCTGATTTCCTTCGACAACACACCCATCGTCCGGTTCTCGCAGCCGCCGCTCTCGGCCATCGACCAGCCGATCGCCGAGACCGTCAGCCGCGCGGTCGAACAGCTGATCGCGCGAGAGGGCGATCCGGGCGCAGAGGTGATCGAGGTCGCCGCCGGACTGGTCGAACGCTCTTCCACCGCCTGCGCGCCGGACCGCGCTTGACCGGCGTCCCGCAGCGCCAGCCTGGATGGTTCCTCGCCCTGTTCGCGCTGGCGGCGGCGGGCGGCGCGGTGGCCTATGTTCCGCTGCTGACGGTGCTGCTCCCCCAGGCGATTGCCGACCTTCAGGGGCGCGAGGACGTGACGGCGCTGGCGCAGGTGACGTTCCTCGGCGCGGGCACGGCCAGCCTCGCCAACATCACGGTCGGCTGGCTGAGCGACCGCTGCCGTATGCGCCGCCCCTTCATCCTCGCCGGGCTCATCGCCTCCAACGCCCTGCTGCTGGCGATCGGGGAGGCGCGCACCATCGAAGCGGTGATCGTGCTGGTGATGGTCTGGCAGGTGGCGCTCAACCTGATGCTTTCGCCGCTGATGGCGTGGGCCGGGGATTGCTTCCCCGATGCGCAGAAGGGCACCCTGGGCGGCACGCTGGCGCTTGCGCCCGCTTTCGGGGCGGTGGCGGGATCGCTGGTGACATGGGCCGGGGTCGTGGAACCGCAGGCCCGGCTGGGGCTGGTTGCGGTGCTGGTGAGCGCGCTGGTGCTGCCTGCGGTGCTGCTCGGCAAGGGACGGGTGCAGCCCGCACTGATGGCCCCCGCCGCACCGCCGCCGCAAGAAGCCCTGACGCCGCGCCGCGAGCGGGTGGTGCTGCGGATGTGGGCGGCGCGGCTGCTGGTGCAGATCGCCGAAGGCGGGATGTTCGCTTTCCTGCTTTACTGGCTGCGCTCGCTCGCGCCGGCCTATCCCGAAAACGGGGCGGCCAACATTTTCAGCCTGGTGCTGCTATCGGCGGTGCCGGTGTCGCTGTGGCTGGGGCGCTGGTCGGATCGACACGGGCGTCCGGTGTTGCCCCTGGTCGGAGCGGCATTGCTGTGTTCGGGCGGAATGCTGGTGATGGCCGCCGCGCAAAGCCTTGCCGCCGCGATTGTCGGCTATGTGCTGTTCGGACTGGCAGCGGCGGTGTTCCTCTCGCTGCATGCGGGCCAGACCCTGCGCGTGCTGCCCGCGCCGCAACGCCGCGGGCGCGATCTCGGCTTCTTCAACCTCACCAACACCGTGCCCGGCATGGTCATACCCGGTCTTACCGTGCTGCTGGTCCCGCAGTTCGGCTATGCTGCGCTGTTCGTGCTGTTCGCCGCTCTCTCGCTGGCGAGTGCCGGATTGCTCGTGGGGTTCGCGCGGCGGACATGAAGGCCATGCTTGCGGCTTGCCAAAAGGGGCGAGGAGAGGCATATCCTGATAACGTTCACAACAGAATGACACGCGATCTGGGAGGGTCTGGCGGAGATGGCGCACATGGGTATGGGTCGGCTGGTGGGCGCGGTATCGCTCGGGGCGCTGCTGGCGGGTTGCAATGCGGCTCCCGCGCCGCGCACCGCGAGTGCAGCGGCGGCTCTGGCGGCTCCGGCGGCGGACACCCCGGAGAGCCTGCTTGCGCGCATGAGCCTCGAGCGCAAGGTCGCCCAGATCATCCAGCCCGATATCGGCGCGATCACCCCTGCGGACATGCGCCAGTACCGCTTCGGCACGATCCTCAACGGCGGCAATTCCGGGCCATACGGCAATGACAAGGCTCCCGCTGCCGACTGGCTGAAGCTGGCCGACGAATACTGGGAGGCCTCCACCGCGCCCCTGCTGAACGGCGAGCCCGCGATCCCCGCCCTGTGGGCGACCGATGCAGTTCACGGCCATGCCAACGTTCCCGGCGCGACGATCTTCCCGCACAACATCGCGCTGGGAGCGACCGGCGATGCCGATCTCGTCCGGCGCATCGGCGCTGCGACTGCGGTCGAGATCGAGGTGACTGGCCTCGACTGGACCTTCGCCCCCACCATCGCCGTCGCGCGCGACGACCGATGGGGGCGCACCTACGAAAGCTATTCGGAAGACCCCGCGCTCGTCACCCGGCTGGGCGCGGCGATGATCGAGGGGCTTCAGGGGCGCCCGGGCGAGCCCGGCTTCCTCGGCACGGGCAAGGTCGCCGCCACCGCCAAGCACTTCTTCGGCGACGGCGGCACGGCGCAGGGCGTCGATCAGGGCGACGTCAACGGCGATCTTGCCGAACTGATGGCGATCCACGCCGCGCCCTATCCGTCCGCGATCAATGCGGGCGTCGCCAGCGTGATGGCGAGCTTCAACTCGATCAACGGCACCAAGATGCACGGCAACAAGCCGCTGCTGACCGATGAGCTTCGCGGGCATCTCGGCTTCGGCGGCGTGGTGGTCGGCGACTGGAACGGTCACGGCCAGATCAAGGGCTGTACCAATGGCAATTGCCCGCAGGCGCTGTTGGCGGGGCTCGATGTCTACATGGTGCCCGAAGACTGGAAGACGCTCCACGCCTCGCTGCTGGCGCAGGTCAGGGACGGGACGATCCCGATGGCGCGGCTCGACGAGGCGGTGCTGCGGGTGCTGCGCATGAAGCAGCAGCTCGGCATCTTCGCGGGCGAGGTCAAGCCCTCTGCCCGCGCCCACGGCGGCAAGTGGGAACTGCTCGGCTCCGCTGAACACCGCGCCATTGCGCGCGAGGCGGTGGCCAAATCGCAGGTCATCCTCAAGAACGCCGGTATCCTGCCGCTGAGGCCGGGCGCGCGGATCGAAGTGGCCGGGAGCGCTGCCGACAACATCCCCCAGCAGGCCGGCGGCTGGTCGGTCACCTGGCAGGGCGGGGGCGATCTCACCGCCGCCGATTTTCCGGGCGCGACCTCGATCTGGAGCGGGATCGCCGCCGCAGCCAAGGCGGCAGGCGGTGAAGCCGTGCTTGCCCCCAAGGGCAGCGCCGCGGCCATTGCCCCTGACATTGCCATCGTCGTCTTCGGCGAGGAGCCCTATGCCGAGTTCGTGGGTGACCGCAAGGATCTCGCCTTCCGCGACGAGGAGGGGCTGGCGCTGCTCAAGGCCTACAAGGCGCGCGGCGTGCCGACCGTGGCGGTGTTCCTTTCGGGCCGCCCCTTGTGGGTCAACCGCGAGCTCAACGCCGCCGATGCCTTCGTCGCTGCGTGGCTCCCCGGGAGCGAGGGGGCAGGGGTGGCTGACGTGCTGTTCGGCAAGGTCCAGCCGACGGGCCGCCTCGGCTTCAGCTGGCCCGCGACCTGCGAGGGCGCACCGCTCAACGGGCCGGAAGGCGCGCTCTTCCCGCTCGGCTACGGCCTTGGCTTTGCAGCGCCGCGCATCGCCCCCGTCCCGCTCGACGAGACCTGCAATGCGCTCGCCCATGATGAGGGCGCGGTGTGGTTCGAGAGCGGCAAGCTGGGCGTGCAGGTGCAGGCGGTCGCGGACAATGCGCTGCTCCCCGATCTGCGCGGCAGCGGCAACGGGATCGTCGCCACCGGCATCGACCGCCGCGCGCAGGAAGACGCGCGCCGCATCGCTTTCGGCCCGGGGGCGAAGCTCTCCTTCACCGGCCCTGCAAGCGGCGCGGCGTTCCGCATCACCTATTCGCTCGCCCAGCGCCCGGCCGCGCCGGTCACAGTCACCGCTGGCGGCAAGCCGCTCGATATCACGCAGGGGCTCTCGGTCGCCGAGGGCAAGGGCTGGCGCGAAATGGTCCTGACCCCCAAGTGCCTCGGCGAGACCGGAGGCAAGCTGACCTTCGCCTCCGAGGCGCCCTTCACCATCCTGATCGGCGCGATTGTCCGCGACGAGGCGGCAGCGACGGCGGAGTGTTCGTTCTAGGGCGTGACGATGTCGAAGCCCTGCGGCATCGGATCGAGCGCGTCGACCAGCGCCTGGAGGCCCGCCACATCGCCCTCGACCTTGAGCCCCGCGCCCGCAAGCGCCGCGACCGGCTGCTTGAGGAACAGGAGCCCGAGAAGCGCGAGGCGCGGGCCGCGGATCGTGACATCGGGTGCGGGGTGCATCACGTCCATCCGCCCGATCATCACCTGCGCGCCCGCCTCGATCATCGCCGTCTCGCCGCGATCGGTGAGCTCGATCCCCACCCTTAGCCGCCGCCCGCCGAAGCGTTCGGGGGCGAACCGCGTGGAGGCCGAATCCAGCAGCTCCTGCGTTGCAAGAGAGGCAATGAGGTCGGCGCTCTGCACGGCGCTGGCAGGCGGGCGCCCGCGGGTGAGGTCGCTCGCCGCGGCGAGGAACTGGTTGCGCCAGATCGCGCTCTCGGCGCGGTAGCCCTGCTGGGTGTAGCTTGCCGCGAGCAGCGCCTTGGCAGCAGCATTGCCGGGCTCGGCAAAGACGAGATTCTGGAGCAGGTCCGAGGCCCAGCGAAAATCGCCTTGCGCCATCGCATTCTCGGCCAGCGCGAGCGTGCGCTCCGCCCCGCCGAGCGCCGCGATCAGCCGGCTTGCGCGCGCCGCCGGGGGATGCTGGTGGAGGTTGGCAGGCACGGCATCGTACCAGCCGAGATAGAACTGGTAGATCGCCTTGGCATTGTGGCTGATCGTCCCGTAATAGCCGCGCGTCGACCATTCCGCCGCATTGCCCGGCGGGGGCGCGGCTTCCAGCGCCTCGGCGATCTCGTGCATCGTCTCGCCGCGGTTCATGCGGCGCACGGTCTGATCGTGGAGCCAGCGGTAATTCTCGGCTTGCGCGGTGAGCCAGGCCGTCCCTTCGCTGCGCCCGAAAATCGGCCAGCAGTGGCTCGAGATGACCACGTCGCTTTGCGGGGCGTAACGGGTCGCCGCCTCGTCGAGATAATGCGCCCAGGCGCGCGCATCGCGGACCTTGGCCCCGCGCGGGGTGAGGATGTTGTGGAGCGTGCAGGTCGCGATCTCGGCGGCAAGGAAGGTCTTCTCCGGCACGATCAGCACGTTGAATTCGGCCGGTGCCTCGGTGCCAGAGACGATCTGGAATTCGAGCGTGACGCCGTCCACCACCCGCGTCTCGCCGGTCCGGGTGATGATATCGGTCGGGGGTATCAGCGACAGGGTGCCGGCCGGGATCCCCATGCCGATGCCGCTGCCCATCTGACCGGTCGCGCCGGGCATAAGCCCCGCGCCGAACTGGTAGGCGGCGCGGCGTGACATGGCGCCGCCCGCCATGACGTTCTCGGACGTCGCCTCCTCCATGAACCCGGCCGGCGCGATCACCGCGACGCGGTCCGCAGCAAGGGCGGCGGCGTCGATCACGCCCCTGACCCCGCCGAAATGGTCGCCGTGGCTGTGCGAATAGATCACCGCGCTGACCGGGCGGGGGCCGAGCGTGGTGTTGACCAGCTCCATGGCGGCAGCCGCTGTTTCGACATTGGTCAGGGGGTCGATGATGATCCAACCGGCGGCGCCGCGGATCACGGTCATGTTGGCGACATCGAAGCCGCGCACCTGCCACACGCCGGGCGTGACCTCGAACAGGCCGTGGCGCTTCAGATGGGTCATGTGCCGCCACAGGCCGGGGTGCACACTATCGGGTCCGGGGCCGGTGACGAAGGCATAGGCCTCAAGGTTCCAGACCGGCTTTCCCGCGGCATTGCGGATCAGCGGATCGGCGCGCGTGGCGAGAAAGCCCCGGGCCGCAAAGGCGGCATCGCGCGTGCCTTCGGGAGGGAGGGTTTCGGCGGCGGCGGATTGTGCGGCGCGGGTGGCGGGGCTTGCCTCAGGGGCCGTCTCCTGCGCCTCTGTTTCCTTTGCCGCGCCGGTGAGCGTCGCCAGTATGAACGCAAGCGCGATCGCTGTGCGTGATGTCCGATCGGTCATTGGCTGGGCATCCCCCTCTCTCCCGTCCTGGTGATGCCTGCGTACCGGTGCAGATTCAAGCAGCGGCGTTTGAACCGGGCCTTCGCACATTCAAAATCTGGAACGTTTGCGAAGAAAGATTGAATTTTTCCGATCATCGGAGCGCCGCTAACAGTCACCCACCTCCACCGCTCCACCCGCAGCAAAGGATCCGCCACATGGAACAGCCGCGCCCGCTTTCGGACCTGTCCTCGCCGAGCCAAAGTGCTGCTGCTGCTGCTGCTGCCGTGCGGCCCGCGTCGGCTGCGGCGCTGGCTCTGGTGCAGTCGCGCTTCCGGTTGGCCCTGCCCGAACAGGATCCGCCTGCCGCCTGGCGGGAAAGTCTGTCAGGGCTGCTCGACTGGCTCGGTATCGATGCCGAATTCGTGGCCTCGGCGCGCGCCCGGCGCCTGCCGCGCCTCGGCGAATGGACTCTCTCGCCTGCCGCCGGCGCGCCGGTCTTCGCCCCATGGCTCGGCTGGAGCCCGGTCGCCTTTCAGCATGGCGGCCTTCCGGGGCTGCCGCAGGCGCAATTCGTCGCCAGTTATCTTGTCGATCACGCCCGCGGCGCGGCGCCGGGGCAGGCCGGGGCCGATGTCGTGCTGATGAGCCCGCACCCGGCGACCTGCACCATCTCCGAAGCGGGCGGAGTGCCAATCCCTCGGCCTGCGGTGCTCAAGGCGATGATCCGCACTGCGCGGGGCGAGGGGCGTGAACGGCTCGCGATCATTCTCCACGCCCGCCAGCGCAATGCCGTCGCCACCATGCTGCTGGCTGCGGGCAAGGGCATGACTCGCGATGGCCCCGCGATCGAGATCCTCACCATCGAGGAGGCGCTCGCCCCGCTTGCCGCGCTCCGCGCCCCGTGGGATGCCATCATCGCCATGCCCGATGTGCGCGGCACGGTGTTCACCTTGCTGGCGCGCACTGCCGGTGTGCGCGGGGCGTGGCCTATGCTGTGGCTGACGGGCACCGGCGATGATGGCGCGCGGGGCGGGATCAGGCTGGTCACCAGCGAGGCCCCGGGCGAGGGAGTGAGCCGCCTGCCGCTCGATGCGCCTGCGCTGATCCACGCTCTGGCGCTGACGCTCCATGCGGGGGGAGCCCAGCGCGCGGCGTGGCGACTGCACGAAGCCTGGGCGCGGCTGCGCGACAGCGGGGTGACAACGCCCGGGCGGGGCGGGGAGGATGCGCCCTATGTCAGTGTCGTCAGTGATGAGGCTTTCGCGGCTATGCTGCGCCGCGACGCTGGCGTCAGCAAGCGCCCGCAAACCCGGTGGCAAGCACTTAATGACGGACCTGTTGCGTTTTCCGGGACCCAAAACGCGACCTTGCGCATTGTGTCATAAAGTATCTTAAGGCTCAAACCTCGGAAAGGTCGTATATTATGCCCAGCCGCAAGATTGTCGCCAACGAACTCGCTCACGTGCTGCGGCAGATTTCGCACCCCGACCGGATCCGTTTGCTACTCAAGCTGCAATCGGGTGACCAGACGGTGAACGAGCTCGGGGACATACTCGAAATCTCGCCCACCCGCGTGTCGCAGCACCTCGGCGTGCTGCGCGCCATCGCGCTGGTGGAGACCGAAACCCGCGGCCAGCAGCGCGTCTATCGCCTGGCCCAGCCCGATCTTGCCCTCTGGCTGATCGAAGGCATCGATTTCGTTGCCCACCGCTTCAGCCGGGCGAGCAGCACCGATATCGAACAGGCCAAGAAGCTGTGGCAGGCCGAGGCGGCCGAAACCGTGATGTGAGGCGGGTGCGCCCTGCAGCCTCAGGCCGCAGGGCGCACCATCAGCGCCGGGATGGCGGTCTTGCGCGGATCTTCCGAGCGGCGGCCATAGCGTTCGACCAGCTCGCTCCATTCGACGATCAGCGAGCCGCCGGTCGACTGGTGCAGCTTCTCCCACGATGACAGCATCTCGAGACAGGCGTGGTCGATATAGTCGAGCTTTTCGACATGGATGTGCACCTCCGACCCGAAAGGTGAGCTCTCCAGCGCCTGCCCGAGCTGCGGGATCGAGAAGAAAGTCGCAGACCCCGTCATCCACAGGTCGATCCGGTTGGTCTCGGCATCATGCTCGCGCCGGATTTCGAGGTGCGAAAAGGTGTAGACCAGCTTGGCCGTCGCCAGGGCGAAGCCGAGGATCACGCCCGTGAGCAGGTCGATCGCGACCACCCCGATCAGCGTGGCGAAGTAGATCACCAGCTCCTGCTTGCCGAATTCAGCGATCTTCCTGATCTGCGCGACGTTGACCAGCTTGTAGCCCGTATAGACGAGGATCGCGGCTAGCACCGAGGTAGGGATTTCGTTGAGGATGAAGGGAAAGGCGGCGACTGCCAGGAGAAGCCAGGCGCCGTGCATGATCGCGGAAATGCGCGTCGTCGCCCCGGCCTCGACATTGGCGGCGCTGCGCACGATCACCCCGGTCATCGGCAGTGCGCCCAATCCGCCGCAGATCATGTTGCCGATGCCCTGCGCGCGCAGTTCCTTGTCGTAATCGGTGCGCGCGCCGATGTGCATCTTGTCGACCGCGGTCGCGCACAGCAGCGTCTCGGCACTGGCAACGAAGGCGAAGACGAGGCCTAACGTGAGGATGTCGGGGTTGGCGAGCCCGGCGAAGGCCTCTGCCGGGGGAATGTTGAGCCCGCTCGCCAGGGTCGCGGGCAATTCGACCAGCGTGATCGGCAGCGCGAAGGCGATGGCAAAGGCTGTGCCGACGATCACGCCCAGCAGCGGCCCCGGGATCAGAGCGAGGTTCTTCGGCTTGAACTGGTTCCACAGCACGATGGTGAGGATCGTCACGATTCCCGCCATGGCCGCCAGATGGTGCACCGAACCGTCGACGGGAAAGACCTTCATGATCGCCTCGGGAATCGCGGCGATGTTGAGGAGGCCATTGGCGCGGGGCGCATCGTCGAGCATCACGTGAAGCTGAGAGACGAAGATCAGCACGCCGATCCCCGCCAGCATCCCGTGGATCACCGAAGGCGAGATTGCCCGGAACCACTGGCCAAGCTTGAACACCCCAGCCAGCAGTTGCAGTGCGCCCGCAATCAGCCCGACCACGCCGAGCATGACGAGCCCGTGTTCCTGCACCAGCTGGTAGACCAGCACCGCCATGCCCGCCGCCGGGCCGCTCACCTGCAGGGGCGAGCCCGCCAGCACGCCCACCACCAGGCCCCCGACAATCCCGGTGATAAGGCCCAGTGCAGGCGGCGCGCCCGAGGCGATGGCGATCCCCATGCACAGCGGCAGGGCGACGAGGAAAACCACGATCGAGGCGAGGAAATCGCGTCCGATTACGGCGGAAGTCAGACGGTGGGCAGGGGAGGCGGACATGGCGGGGACTCCTGCGGCAGGAACGGGGAGGCGGGTTCAGCAGGCGTGCTGGTGCAGCACCGCGCCCGCCATGTCGGCGGCGTAGCGTTCCTCGACCGTGACCCAGCGGCCCGAGGCGTCGTCGAACGCGGAAACCGCGCCGGTCTTTATGTCATAGACCCAGCCGTGCAGCGTCACCGCCTTCTGCGCGAGCGCGACCGCGACCGTGGGGTGGGTCTTCAGATGCTGCAATTGCAGGATGACGTTCTGTTCCAGCAGCATGCGCATCTTCGCCTCGGGGTCGAGCCCGGCGCCGATCGCCTCGACGATGTCGACCGCGCCTTGCGCATAGCCAAGCCATTCGCGCACGTGCGGCAGGCTGGTGAGCCCGGCACGGTTCATCGCCCCCTTCATCGCCCCGCATTCGGTGTGTCCGCAAACCACGATGTTGGGCACCTTCAGCGCGCCGATGGCGAATTCGATCGAGGCGGTCATCCCGCCGGTCTGGTTGGTGTGCGGGGGCACGATGTTGCCCGCATTGCGGCAGATGAACAGCTCGCCCGGATCGGTCTGGGTAAGCATCGCGGTCTCGATCCGACTGTCCGAGCAGGTGATGAACAGCGCCTCAGGGCTCTGGCCGGTGGAGAGACGCTCGAACAGTTCCTGCTTTTCGGGGAAGACCTCGCGCTGGAACTTGACCACGCCTTGGGCGAAACTGGGCATTGGGACGATCCTTTCAGTCAGACGATCGGGGGCCCGGCACACCCCACAGGGCGCGCGCGGTGTCGAAGTGGACGGCATCTTCAAGCCGCCGGCGGATGTCGACGAAGGGCAGGGCGTCGACGATCCAGTCGGCCAGGTGCGCAGGCACGAGGCGGTAGAAATGGCTGCGCCCGTCGCGCCGTTCCTCCACGAGGCGGTGGGCACGCAGCAGTGCGAGATGCTGCGAGACGCGCGTGGCGGGGAGCGCAAGCGCCTGGGCGAGGCTCGTCACGTCCTTCTCGCCCCCGCGCAGTTCCTCGATCAGGCGCAGGCGATCGGCATGGGCGAGCAGGCGGAACAGATCGGCGAGTTCGCGCGATACGATCAGCCGACTTGGCATAGCTCTCTCCCATAATCTGCAAGGATGTGCAGATTTGCAATTGTGAAGGTATGTATATTTGGCTCTGACGTCAAGCGCGCATTACACGTCGACAGAAAGGCCCGGCCTGGCGCATTCGCGCGGGTGACAGGAGGCGCAATGTGTGGTGTCAGGGACGCTTCGGTGCCCTCGCGGCTCCGGCGACATCATGGACGAGGACCAAAGGCACATGAATTTCGAGCTTGCCCACGAACATGCGATGCTCAAGGATCTGGTCGGCAAGTTCGTGCGCGACCAGTTGATGCCTTACGAGGCGGCGGTGATCGCGCGCGAGAATGTGGGGCAGGGCACCTATCTCACCCCCGAGGAGAGCGCCAAGGTCGACGCCGCCAGCCGCGAGCTTGGCCTGTGGGGTCTCGATGCGCCCGAGGAAGTGGGGGGCATGAACCTGCCGATGGTGGCGATGGTCGGCGTCTCCGAGGAGCTCGGCAAGACGGTGGTGCCCTACTACCTGCCGCCCGATTCCCCCAATCTCAGGATGCTGATGGTCGCCGCCGACGAGCGCCAGCGCGCGGCTTATCTCGAACCCTATGTCCGCGGCGAGACGATCAGCGCCATCGGCATCTCCGAGCCCGGCGCGGGCGCCGACCCGCAAGGGATGCGCACCACCGCGGTAGAGGACGGCGACGACTGGATCATCAACGGCCGCAAGATCTGGATCACCAAGGGCGCCGAGGCCGATTTCACCATCCTCATGGCGGTGACCGACAAGAACCCCAACGGCAGGAACGGCATGTCGGCCTTCCTCGTCGACAAGGGCACGCCGGGCTTCAACGTCACCCGCAAGATCCCGATGATCGACGGCACCGCGACCTACGAGATCGCTCTCGAGGACTGCCGGGTGCCGGGCTGGAAGCTGCTCGGCAAGCGCGGGCAGGGCTTTGCGCCGATGCAGGTGCGGCTCGGCACGCGGCGGATCGAGATGGCGTCATGGTCGATCGGCATGGCGCAGCGCGCGCTCGACATGATGATCGATTACGCGCCCCAGCGCAGCACCTTCGGCAAGCCGCTGTCGGCGCGCCAGACGGTGCAGAACTGGATCAGCGATGCCGCCACGAAGATCCACGCCATGCGCCTGATGACCTACGACTGCGCCTGGAAGATCGACGAGGGCCGCGACACCCGTTCCGAAATCTCGATGATCAAGAGCTTCTGCACCGAGAGCGCCTACGCAATCGTCGATCACGCGATGCAGCTCTACGGCGGGATGGGCATGACCCGCGAACTGCCGCTCTACCTCATGAGCAACAAGCTGCGCACCATGCGCATCTACGACGGGCCGAGCGAGATCCACAACTGGGTGGTGGCGCGCGGGCTCTTGGACACAAGCGAGTAGGGAAGGCGGGCCGCACGGGCAGCGCCGCGTTCGCCGCTGCAAAAGCAAAGGGGCCCGGCGGCACATGCCGCCGGGCCCCTTCGTGTTTCGGCCTCAAGGACCAGCGATCAGAAGCCGCCGGAAATCCCGAGGAAGAAGAACCGGCCACGCGGGCTCACCGCACGCGACAGACTGCCGAGGAAGGGCTCGCGATCAAACACGTTGTTCACGCCGCCGAACAACTGCACCTTCTCAGTCACATCGTACGTCAGCGAGAAGTCATGCTCGAAACTGTCGCCAGTGTAGAGCTGCCTCGCATCGAGGATGCCGACATTCGGCGACACCACGACCGCACCATCGACGATTGCAACGTCCGTCGCGTCGCTGTTCGACACCTGGAGGCTTGAGTCTTCCCAGCGCGTCCTCCAGCCGAGGTTCAGTTTGCCGATGTCCCAGTCGACGTTGAAGTTCACGATCCACTTGGGAACGCCGATCACGCCGAGCAGATCGCTGTTGATTGCCTGATCGGTGACCAGCAGTTGCTTCTGGACCGGGTCCGTTTCGGCTGCGATGATCTGCCCGATAACCGGGTCGCCTTCCGTCGCCCGCTCAAGGAAGCGCGTCCCTGCCGCTCGCAGCGTCACGGCTCCGAGGTCTCCGTTCCCGAACGGTACGTCGAAGCGGTAGCGCGTTTCGAAGTCGATGCCGCGTGCACGCAAAACGTCCTGGTTGATGTTGCGCGACACAAAGCCGACGATCGCACCGCCACGGTTTGGATCACGCGTGATCTGGTCGCAGAACTGGTTGTCGATCGAAGGCAAGTCGACGCAAGCCTCGGCGATTTCTTCGCCGTCCAGGAAACCCACGGCATTCTTGATCTCGATGTCGTAATAATCGACGATCGCCACGAAATTGTCGAGCGCACCGCCAAGGATACCCTTGGGCTCGAAGACGGCGCCGAGAGTGAAGCTGTCCGAAGTCTCCTCCATCAGATTGGGATTGCCGCCGGTGATGCCGGTCGAGAACGCGGTCAGGAACTGGCTCGAGTCGAAACCGGCTGCGACGAATTGCAGGCAGTTGTCTCGACGGTTGGCCGTCCCGTTGTTGATGTTCCCGTTGTCGCAGGGGTCATCATCCACGCCGATCGTTGCGATAGTATCAGGAGCGAAAAGTTCACCGATGTTCGGTGCACGAATAGCCCGCGAATAGGTGCCGCGGAACGTCAGCCAATCGGTGGGGCTATACTGCCCGCCGAACGAGTAGGTCTCGGTCGTCCCGATGGTGTTGTAATCCGAATAGCGGCCAGCAGCAGTGAACTCGAGATTGTGGACGAACGGCATGTCACCGAGGATCGGCACACGAACTTCGCCGAACAATTCCCAAACCGTGATCCCCTCACCATTAAGCGGCGAGTTGAACAGGGCGGCGGCATTGTTCTCCACCACTCGCGGTTCGATTGATTCGATGCGGTCACGCGTGAATTGAGATCCGTCACGCCGCCATTCGAAGCCCGCCGCAAAGCCGAGGGGCCCGCCCGGCAGTTCGAACATGTGCGCGGTGTCGCCGGCAAGCACGGCAAGGAACTGCTGCTGTTCGATAACCGAGTCCTGCTTGAGGTCCACGAAGGCGAAATCGAGTGCGGCCCTCTGCGCCGAGAAATCGCCCAGCAGGTTGAGCGGTGCGCAGGTGCCATCGCCGATCTGGAAGGTAACGGGGCGGGTAAGGCCATTCACCCTTACGCCATTGATCGTAACTTCGTTCAGGATGTTGTCGTCTTCGTCAAACTGGGCAATGGGGTAGATCGGCGGCCCGCCGACGAGGAAGGGCGCATTGGACTGCGCAGGCAAGCCGGTCACCTCGGAGCGGCACACGATATCGCCGACCCGCGGGAGGTTTGTCGTCGTGTTGAGCTCGACCTCCTGCCCGTTGCGAATGGCCTTCAGCTTCCCCGCACCCGAGGTGAAATTGAAGATCGGGTCCGCGCCGGAGACGTTGTCTGCCGTCAGTGCTACAGCATCGAAGGCGGTGAAGTAACGGTCGTTGAGACGACGGTTGCGCAGGGTGGTGTCGACCTGCGTGCGACCCCATGTGTAGCTCAATTCAAAGCTGGTGTTGCTGTTCGGAGCTTCCCAGCGCAGGCCACCCGTTGCCCGAAGCGTTGTCCGCTCCACATCGTTCCCGCGTCCGGTATCCGACGCAAGATTGTCCAGCGCCACGCCGACGAACGAGCGGTTGAGCTGGTTGAGCTGGGTCTGGATCTGTTGCGGAAGGAACGGGTTGTCACCAGCAAGAAACAGGTCATCGGCGAATGGAATACCTACGGTATTGCTGGTTTCGACATAGGCGAGCTTCGCATCGCCGAAAGCCGTGATGGTATCGGTGATCTGGAAATCCGCGCCTGCCGAGGCGACGAAGCGGCGAGATTCGGGGATAAGGGTCAAGGTCGGTTCGTTGATCGGGATGCCGTCGCCGCCGCTGGCGTTGAAGGCGCCGGTCGAAATGCCGGGGTTGTAGGCCCGCAATTCGCCCGTCTTGGGATCGATGATCTGGAGAATCGGGATGTTCGTGCCGGGGAAGTTCGGCACGGTGCTGGTTCCGGGAAGGAAGTTGCGGGCAACCTGCGGGCCGAACGCCAGACGGTCGAATGGGAAACCGCCAACGGCGATAATGCCCGAGGTGCTGGACACCGGCAGGGTGCGATTGGGGATGAAAGCGTTTTCCGTCCCCGGAGCAAGGCCAAGCTGCGCGTTCAGAAAGTCATTGCTCTGACCGAATGCGGCCGATCCAGGTCCCGCAGCGAACGAGCGGGCGCTCGCGAGGATGCCACCGCTGCGCGAATATTCCGCAGCAAAGACCGCGCTGCCCCGGCCATCGGCAAAGGTGCCGCCGCCGGCGATCGAACCGAAGAATTCCTCGGCATCGCCCTTGTCCGTGATGCCGGACTGGAACCGGACTTCAAGGCCATCGAAATCACGGCCCGTGCGGGTGATGAAGTTGACCACGCCCGACACGGCGTCCGCACCGTAAACGCCGGATGCGCCGCCGGTGAGGACCTGGACCTCACGAATCAGCGCCTGCGGAATCGATCCCACATCGACAGTGGCGGTGCCTTCGATGCCGGGCACGTGACGGCGACCGTCCTGCAGGACCAGGGTTCTGTTCGAACCGAGCGACCGCAGGTCGAGCGTGCTGGCACCGGTCAGGGCGAGGCCCTGCGCGGTCGCAAGGTTGGCCGGATCCGACCCTTGCAGCGCGGGAATTTCGCGCAGGGTCTGGGTGATGTCGATCTCGCCGGCCTGCCGGAACTGCTCGATCGTCACGACCTGCACCGGGCTGGCAAGCGCCGTGGTCGCATCGGTGGCGATGCGCGAGCCGGTGACGACGATCTGCTGAACGGGCTCGTCAACAGCCGGCTCGTCATCGACCACGCTGTCCTGCGCATTCGCGCTGGCGGCCGAGAAGGCGGCGAACATGAGAGCCGCCGACAGCGCGGAGCGCGACGGCGAAAGAAGTGACAAGGTGTTTATCCGCATGATTTGTCCTCGCGTATGAATAGCCGAGCATGGCCTGAACAGCACCGTCTGGCGCCGCCGGGTCATGCCTTCATGGGCGATGATCGCCGAGCCGGGCATCGGCCCGGAGTACTGCGTCACCGCTCGTTTCTACCTGCGAATGACTGGCCGACAGGCATCTTTGCCCTTTTTCGACCCGCCCCGAATGCCGACACGGCTTCCCCATGCCCCGCCGACGGACACACTATTGCGCGAAAACGATAGGGTGATAAGAGGTCGACGACCGGATATTGTCATAAGATGGCTTTTGCGGTGCGGGTGTCACCCATGTGCAACATTGTGACAAAGAGTCGACAGGCCGCCGATGCGCTCCGTCCAAGGTCGTGTGTTCGCTTCGCGCCCGGCACTCTGCTAGCACCTCGGCCATGAGCGAAATACTGATGACAGCGCGCGCCGCGATCGGCGCGGCCCGCGACTATCGCGAGGCGGTGCGGGCGGCGACGGAACGGGTGGTCGCACCCTCGGGCACGCCCGATCCCGCGCTGCTGACCCGCGAGCAGCACCGCATCCACGGTCTTGCCTGGGTCGCCGCGACGATTGCCGCGCTGGAAGCCACACTCGAATGGGCGGCGCGGGCCGAGCGCGCCGGGCGCCTGGGCGCAGCCGAGGCACTGGCGGTGCGGATCGGCTTCGGCGAATACCTCGCCCAGATCGCCTACGGGGTGCCGATGAGCGCGCAGGAGGTGGTCCGGCCTGCCGCGCTCGGCACCGCAGCCGAGGCGCGCGACCTTGCCGCGCATCCCGCTGTCGCGCACCTGCTGGACGAGGGCAGCACCCCCGAAACCCGCGCCGCCTTCGCCGCGCTGCTCGCCGATGGCACGCGGCCCGACGAGGCGCTGGGCGACGAGGCGCTCGATCTGGTGCGCGACCAGATGCGGGCCTTCACGGCAGAGGCCATCACGCCCCATGCGCACCAATGGCACCTTGACGATGCGCTGATCCCGGACAGCGTCATCGCCGAGATGGCGCAGCTCGGCGTCTTCGGGGTGTGCATTCCCGAACAGCATGGCGGCCTCGGCCTCGGCAAGCTGGCTATGGCGGTGGTTTCGGAGGAATTGTCGCGCGGGTGGATCTGCGCCGGAAGCCTCGGGACGCGGTCAGAGATTGCCGGGGAACTCATCAGCGAGAACGGGACGCCGGAGCAGAAGGCGCGCTGGCTCCCTGCAATCGCCGATGGATCCTGCCTGCCGACGGCGGTCTTCACCGAGCCCGATACCGGTAGCGATCTTGCCGCGGTGCGCACGCGGGGCGAGCGGCAGGCGGACGGCAGCTGGCGGGTGACGGGCGCGAAAACGTGGATCACCCATGCGGCCCGCGCCGACCTCATGACCATGCTGGTCCGCACCGACCCTGCCACGCCGGGCTATGGGGGCCTCTCGATGCTGCTCGCCGAGAAGACGCGCGGCACCGATGTCGCGGCGTTCCCCGATGCAGGCATCGACGGGGGCGAGATCGAAGTGCTCGGCTATCGCGGGATGAAGGAATACGCCCTTGGGCTCGATGGCTTCGCCGTCGCGGCGGACGGCCTGCTCGGCGGGCGCGAAGGGCAGGGCTTCAAGCAGCTGATGCGCACCTTCGAGGGCGCCCGCATCCAGACCGCCGCGCGCGCGGTGGGCGTGGCGTGGAACGCCTTTGACCTCGCGCTGGATTATGCACTGGGCAGGAAGCAGTTCGGGCAGGCGCTGACGCAGTTCCCGCGCGTGGCCGACAAGCTGGCCCTCATGGCCGCCGAAACCGTGATGGCGCGCGAGCTCACCTATGCCGCCGCGCGCGCCAAGGCCAAGGGGACGCGCTGCGACATCGAGGCAGGGATGGCCAAGCTCCTCGCCGCGCGCGCGGCATGGGGCGCGGCGGACAATGCGGTGCAGATCCACGGCGGCAACGGCTATGCGCTGGAATACCCGATCAGCCGGGTGCTGTGCGACGCGCGGATCCTCAACATCTTCGAGGGCGCCGCCGAGATCCAGGCGCAGGTGATCGGGCGCGGACTGCTTGGCCAGCAGGCCCGCGCGGCAGCGGCCTAGATGCAGCCTAGAGCACCCGCCGGTAGCTTTCCTCGGGCAGGATCGCCCGGTGCGGATCGGGGAGGATTGCGGTCCTCAGGTCGACATGGCGCGGACGCTCCCCGCGCAGCTTGATGAGGCGCACCACCCGGCTGACGAGGTTCACCGGATCGAAGGGCTTTGAGAGGAAGTCCTGCGCCCCGGCGTAGATCGCCTGCAACTGGTCCTGCTCGCCGCTCATCGCGGTGAACATCATCACCGGCAGATCGTAGAAGTCGGGGGAGCGGCGCAGGCGGCGCAGCAGGGTCATTCCGGATTCGCCTGGCATCGCCTGGTCGAGCAGCAGGAGGTCGGGGCGCTTGCGGTTGAGGCAGGCCCATGTCGCCGCCGCGCTCGTGACCCAGCCGCAGGCGTGCCCGGCATCGATCAGCACTTCGCTCGCCAGTTCGGCGATCAGCTCATCGTCATCGGCAATCAGGATGCGGGCCATAAAGGGGTGTCGCTGTTATTTGATGTCGGAAATGACGGATTAACCATGGGGCGTTTGAACGGCCCTGCCTTGCCCCCCCGCATTGTTCCCTAGACCCCGGCCAGACCCCGTCTTGCTCCCGTCTCGCGGGTCTGCAAGGGGTGCTCGCCATGACCAGCGATTCTTCTTCGGCGGCGTCCGGCACGGCGCGCATCGGCTCGTTCTATGTGACGCAAGGTATTCACAACCTTCGCGATTATGGCGGCTATGCAGTGGTCGGCGGGGGGCGGGTGCGCGAAGGCGTGCTGCTGCGCTCGGGCCAGCACATCGAGGCCTCGGACGAGGATCTGGCAGTGGTCGCCGCGCTCGACATCCGTACCGTGATCGACCTGCGCGGCACGAGCGAGCGGGAGGGCTTTCCGTGCCGGCGCCATCCGAACTTCGCCGCGCATGTGATTGCCTATGAAGGGGAAACCTCGAACTCACCGCCGCATGAAGGTGGAGGCGGGCAGGTGGTGATGACACCGCAGAAGGCGCGCGAGCGGATGCTGGCGGTCTATACCCGCATGCCGGTCAACCCCGCGATGATCTGGATTTTCCGCGAGTATTTCAAGGCGCTGGACGAAGGCGAGGGCGGCAGCCTCGTCCATTGCTTTGCAGGCAAGGACCGCACCGGTATCGCCGCGAGCCTGCTGCTCCACGTCCTCGGCGTGCATCACGACGACATCCTGGCTGAGTTCCTGCTCACCAACGAGGCGCCGACCCGCGCGATCCTTGAACGCCAGTCGCTCCCCCGGATGGAGGCCCACTACGGCACCATCGAGCCCGAGGCGCTGCACAACCTGATGGGGGTTCTACCCGAATATCTGGATACTTACATCGCGAAGGTGACAGCAGATCACGGCTCGCTCGATGCCTATCTTGCGACAATCTTAGGTGTGGACGGCCCAAGAAAAGAGCGTCTGAGAGCCAAGCTGGTGGCGTGACTTTTCGCCGCGACATGCCCATATCCCGCTCCTGAGAATTCCACCCGAGGCACCGCTACCCATGGCCACCCACACCACCAAGCTGCTCATCATCGGCTCCGGCCCGGCGGGCTATTCCGCCGCCATCTACGCCGCCCGCGCGATGCTGGAACCCATTGTCGTTCAGGGGCTTCAGCCCGGCGGTCAGCTCACCATCACCACCGATGTCGAGAACTACCCCGGCTTTCGCGACGTGGTGCAGGGCCCGTGGCTGATGGAGGAAATGCGCGCCCAGGCCGAGCATGTCGGCACGCGCATGATCTGGGACACGATCGTCAGCGTCGACCTCGAACACGGCTCCCCGTTCCGCGCGATCGGCGACAGCGGGGACGAATACATCGCCGATTGCGTGGTGATCTGCACCGGAGCGCAGGCCAAGTGGCTCGGCGTGCCCGGCGAGCAGGCCCTTGGCGGTAAAGGCGTTTCGGCCTGCGCGACCTGCGACGGCTTCTTCTACCGCGGCAAGCGCGTCGCGGTGATCGGCGGGGGCAACACCGCGGTGGAGGAGGCGCTCTACCTCACCAACCACTCCGACAACGTCACCCTGATCCACCGCCGCGACAGCTTGCGCGCCGAAAAGATTCTGCAGGAGCGGCTCTTCGCCAATCCCAAGATCACCGTGCTGTGGAACAAGGCCGTCGACAGTTTCGAGGCCGGCGAGAACGGGATGCTCCATCACCTCGCGCTGACCGACACGGTGACGGGCGAGGCGAGCACGCTGGAGACCGACGGGGCCTTCGTCGCCATCGGCCATGCGCCTGCGACCTCGCTGTTCGTCGGCAAGCTGCCGATGGACGAAAGCGGCTACCTGCTCACCGAACCCGGCACGCCGAAGACCGCGATCCCGGGCGTCTTCGCGGCGGGCGATGTGACCGACCACGTCTATCGTCAGGCCGTGACAGCTGCGGGCATGGGCTGCATGGCCGCGCTCGACGCCGAACGCTGGCTCGCCTCGCGCGCGCACGCCGAGCAGCAGGCCGAGGCGGCGGAGTAGAACGTTTCGTTTGCGGCCACCTTCGGTGGCGCAGACCCCCCGCCCCGCCTCCCCACCCGGCCACCAATAGTACCACTATGTTATGGTGGCCGGGTGGGGAGGCGGGGCGGGGGGTCTGCATCGCGCGTCAGCGCGATCTAGAACACGGCGATTCCCGCGTGCAGGATCAGCGCCATCAGCGTGAGGCTCGATGCCGCGAATAGCGCAAAGCGCACCGTCACCTTGTTCCACGTCGCCTGCACAATCGAGTGCGCCACCCTGAACGCCACATAGGCCCAGGCCAGCGTGGTGTTCAGCCCATCACCCTGACCGATGATCGCCAGCACGATCGCCACCGCGTAGAACAGCGTCGGCGCTTCGTGGAGGTGGTTGTAGTTGTCCGCCTTCCAGCTCACCCGGTCAGGCAGCTGGGCGCGCAAGGACGCGCCGGTCGATCCGACCATGCCCTTGGCGTCGATCCCGGCCTTCAGCATTGCCGGAATGCGGGTCGCATACATCCACACCCACATCACCATCGTCCACGCCAGCAGCGCGACGACGG